>Ga0181536_10000250_pt1 | contig 63942 bp, 56 predicted proteins | sample PEATcosm2014_Bin_41_FD_121105 | JGI IMG/M metagenome (GOLD analysis project Ga0181536, IMG submission 121105) | Peatland microbial communities from MTU Mesocosm Facility, Houghton, MI, USA - PEATcosm2014_Bin17_60_metaG | ecosystem: Environmental > Terrestrial > Soil > Wetlands > Peat | place...
CACCCAAGGTGTAGGCGGCCTTAACTGCCGAGCTGCGCCTTCTGGCATTATGACGCAACTCGGGCCCGGTTTCCGAGACTGCTGACGGCCCGCAGGGCCGCTGGTGCTGAAGCGTGCGCCACAAGTGGCGTAGAATAGTCGGAATGGCGCAGGCGAAGGCAACACCCAAGACATACGACGTAATCGTGGTCGGCTCCGGAGCCGGCGGCGGCGTCGCCGCGCACGTGCTATCGCTGGCCGGCGCCAAGGTCTGCATGCTGGAGGCCGGCGGATGGTATGACGGCGCCAAGCAGTCCGACATGTTCAAATGGCCGTACAACGCGCCCCATCGCGCGGCGGGCACCAAAGAGAAGCCCTTCGGCTATTTCGACGCCACGCTGCTGGGCGGCTGGCACGTGCCGGGAGAGCCCTACACCAACGCTGCCGGTACGGACTGGATGTGGTGGCGCGCGCGCATGCTCGGCGGCCGCACCAACCACTACGGCCGCATCTCGCTGCGCATGGGCCCCTACGACTTCAAACCTTACAGCCGCGATGGGCGGGGCTTCGACTGGCCCATCACTTACGAGGATCTCGCGCCCTACTACGACAAGGCCGAAGAGTTGATCGGCGTCTTCGGCACCCAGGAGGGCATCGAGAACACGCCCGACGGCAAGTTTCTGCCCGCGCCCGCGCCGCGCGGCTACGAGCGGCTGGTGAAGCTGGCCTGCGATAAGGTGCACGTTCCGTGCATCCCATCGCGCCTGGCGATTCTGACGCGCTCCATCCACGGGCGCGCGGCCTGCCACTACTGCGCGCAATGCGGACGCGCCTGCGGCGTCAACGCCAACTTCAATTCTCCCGGCGTGCATATCTTCCCGGCCATGAAGACCGGCAACCTGGAGGTGCGCACCGGCGCCATGGCGCGCGAAGTCGTGGTGGGTTCCGATGGCCTGGCGCGCGGCGTCTCCTACATCGACAAGAAGACGCGCAGCGAAGTCACGGTTAATGCCAAGATTGTGGTGCTGGCCGCGAGTTGCTGCGAAACCGCGCGCATCCTGCTCAATTCCAAGAGCAGCCAGTTTCCCAACGGTCTGGCGAACGCCAGCGGACTTGTGGGGCGGTACCTCATGGATACGGTGGGATCGGACGTCGACGGCTATTTGCCTATTCTCGAGGATCTGCCCCCGCGCAATGAAGACGGCGTGGGCGGCATGCACATGTACATGCCCTGGTGGCATTACAAGGACCAGAAGGCCGGCAAAATGCCCTTCGCGCGGGGATATCACATCGAGTTCGGCGGCGGGCGCGGCCTGCCGGGCGCCGGCGATTTCGACGGTTCCGAGCGAATCCTGGGCGGCGGTTATGGCGTCGCGCTGAAACGCAATCTGCGCAAGGTGTACGGCGCCCAGGTCGGCTTCACGGGGCGCGGCGAAATGATCCCCAATGCCGACAGCTACTGCGACCTCGATCCGGATGCGGTGGACCAGTGGGGCATCCCCGTGTTGCGCTTCCATTTCAAATGGAGCCAGGACGAAATCCTGCAGGCGAAACATATGCAGGATACTTTCAAGGAGATCATCACCGCCGCCGGCGGCAAGTACTTCACCGACGCCACGGCCGAAAACAACTGGGGCATCTCGCGCGGCGGCGCTATTATTCACGAGGTGGGCGCCGCACGCATGGGCGACGATCCGAAGACTTCGGTGCTCAACTCAAACTGCCAGGCGTGGGACTGCAAGAACTTGTTTGTCACCGATGCGGCGCCCTTTGTGAGTAACGCGGACAAGAATCCTACTCTTACTATTACCGCGCTGGGTTGGCGCACTTCGGAATACATCGCAGAGCAGGTAAAGAAAAGGACGTTATGACAGAGAAACCGGGGGTCAGCCGCCGCGACCTATTCCAGATCATGGGCTCGGTGCCTGCGCTGGCTGCGGCCACGGCCGGCACGGGCCTCGCGCAGACGCACGAAACGCACGAAGGCGTCTACCAACGCAAGGTATTCGACGAACACGACTGGCACACCGTGCGGCTGCTTTGCGACCTGATCGTTCCCGCCGACGAGCGCAGCGGCAGCGCCACCCAGGCGGGTGTCCCGGAGTTTATGGACGACTGGCTGGACTTCCGTAAGCAGCAAGACGGCAACGACGATCTGGCGGCGCAGATACTCGGCGGGCTGGCCTGGCTGGACCACGAATCGTCGCGACTGTTCCAGAAGCCTTTTGCCGGCGCGGGCCTGGATCAGCAGAAACGGATTCTCGATCGCATTGCGTGGCCGGAGCGCGCTGCACCGGAGGACCGCCGCTGGGCCGCCTTCTTCACCAAGTTCCGGGATCTGACCCTGAACGGCTTCTATTCGAGTAAGATGGGCATCGCCGATCTGCCGTATCTCGGCAACACCGCCGTGCCGGAGTGGAAGGGCTGCGACCCCGCCGTATGGGCGAAGCTTGAAGAGAGGATGAAGAACGGATATAAGGGTTTGGGCGGCGATGTGAAGCCCTGGACATAGATGCGAGCTTCGCTCGCCTAAGCGCGGACTGAAGTCCGCGCCGACCTCGCCTCTCGAGTTTCTACATTTCAGGATGGTGTATTTGGCCGCGACGTGGCGCGCGCTTTAGCGTGCAGCGGCGAACTTCAGTTCGCCGTCCGGGCGAGCTTTGCTCGCCGAAGGTGAGCTTTGCTCGCCGAGGGTGAGCTTTGCTCGCCGTCCGGGCGAGCTTTGCTCGCCGAAGAGCGGGGCTAAAGCCCCGCGCCGGCTAAAGCCCGCCCTCCACCAATTCGCCGGAGAACTACGGCGCGCCAAAGCCACTGTTCCTCGTGGCACTGGCTGCAATTCCCACGGATGCGCAGGCCGCGATCGAGCGCTTTCTCAAATCGGCGCGCCAGCCCGCTCTGCTCGAACCCGGCGAGCCGCTGCTGCCGCTGGCGGCGGATAACTTCACGCTCCAACTGCGCAGCTCACGGCTCACGCTGCAGGTGTGGGACCAGACGCGCAACCTGGTGCGGCGCGTGACCGGCGTGGCCCATGAGGCGCGCGGGCGGCTGGAGCTGGTGGTCGAGCAATTCGCCCGCAAAGAGGGCCGCCTGTTCCTGGTGGACCTGGCGCGGCCGTCCAGCCTGGATTTCGAGCGCCGCAGCGAGCGCCTGGTCTTTCGCGAGCGATTCCGGCAGTTCCTCACGCGCCAGTTCGCGGATTGGACGCTGGCCGAGATCAGCGCCGAGCCGAACCTGGAAGCCAGCCTTTCGCCCAGCTTTCCGCGCGCGTTCCTGCGCCGGGGACAAAACGGCTGGGCGGCCATCGGCGCGCCGCCGGAAAGCGATCCCACGGGCCTGCTCACTTTCGGGCTGATCTGGCTGGATCATTTGCGCCGCCGGGAGAAGCGCCTGGCCGTGGAGGGTCTCGCGCTTTACGTGCCGCGCGGCCAGGAGCGGGGAACCAGCCTGCGCCTCGCATGGCTGAACGAAGAAGCCGCGCGCTACGAGTTGTTCGCTTACGACGAGCACGATTTCGCCGCCCACGTCGATCCGCGCGATTTCGGCAACGTGGATACGCGCGTGGAAGTCTGCCGGCGGCCCGCGCCGCTGGGGGCGTTCGAGCGCCTGCTCGAATCGCCGGAAGTGGAGCGCATCGCGCGTCACGATGGCTTGGTCAGCCTGCGGGTGCGCGGCGTGGAATTCGCGCAGGCGTCGGAGAGCGGCGCGCGCTTCGGCCTCGCGCAGCGGACTGTCGCGCACCCGTCCGACTTGCCGGAGATGGAGCGCCTGGCGCGGGCTCTTGCCGCGCGGCGCTCACCCGCGGCGGAGGATCGCGAGCATCCGCTGTACCGGCGGAATCCGGAGGCGTGGCTCGAATCGAAGGTCCGCGCGGAAATCGAGCGGGTGTACGCGCCGCTCGAACCGGCGCCGGTCTACGACCAGGTGCCCGCCTTTGCAGGCGGCGACCGGGGCGTGCTGGATCTGCTGGCCGTGGAGCGCTCGGGGCGCCTGGCGGTGCTGGAGTTGAAGGCCACCGCCGATGTGCAGCTTCCCATGCAGGCGCTGGATTACTGGCTGCGCGTGAAGTGGCACCTGGATCGCGACGAGTTCACGCCGAATGGATATTTCCCCGGCATCCAATTGCGGCCGGAGCCGCCCCGCCTGTTTCTGGTGTCGCCCGCGCTCGAGTTTCATCCCGCCACGGAGACCGTGCTCAGCTTCTTCTCGCCGGCCATCGATGTGGAGCGCGTGGGCGTCGGAGTAGAATGGCGTAAGGGGTTGCAAGTGATGTTCCGCCTGAGCGGAGCCGAACGCCCCTAGCAGGACCGCTCCCTGACGGTCGCGGCTCGGTAACTACGGTCGCGGCTCGGTAACTACGGTCGCGGCTCGGTAACTACGGTCGCGGCTCGATAAGGCGCAGGGAGGGTCTTTGGACGTCAATCATGCTCCAATACATCAAGCAAGCCAAATCGGCGCTCTCGTTGCTCAGTCCGGATGAAGTGCGCCAGCGCGCGGAACGTCCGGTGGTGGTGGGATTGGTCGCGGTGGAAAGCGCGGCTTACGCCGATATGGAGGACTTTCTGACGCCGGCGGCGGTCTCGCACGACCAGCGCATGCAGACGATGCTGTCGGTGCATCGCGCCTGCGATCCGGGAATTCCGGAGAAGTACGACCTGGTGCTGTATGAGCAGGGTCTGGAATGCCCGGCTACGGCGTTCACCTTTTTCCGCGACGATCCGGGGCGCACGGTGGAGGAGATCGTCAAGGCGCGCGACGATCTGGGGCTGGCGCTGGCGCGCAAGTTCTATCCGTTCCGCAAGCCGGTGGTGGATCGGATCGTTACTTCCGTGGCGCGCGAGAACGCCATTTTTGCGGTGGCCAGCGCGCTGCCGAACGTGGTGCCGAGCGTGTTGGAACTGCCCTGGGCCATCGGGGAGTTCGCATCGGACACGGCCTTCATCACCATGAATCAGGTGCGCATGGCGTTTCTGGTGGCGGCGGCCAGCGACAAGCCGGTGGGATACGACAAGCAGTTGGCCGAGCTGATTTCGATCGCGGCGGGAGCCTTTGGCTGGCGCGCGCTGGCGCGCGAGTTGGTGGGGTTAATCCCGCTGGGCGGCGGGCTGATTCCCAAGGGCGCCATCGCGTATGCGGGCACGTATGTTCTGGGCAAAGGGCTCGAGCACTTCCACGGAGTGGGCTACGGCTACACGCGGGCGCAGAGGCGCGACGCTTACCAGGTGGCGTATGAGCGCGGCAAGGATCTGGTGGGCGCGGTGCTGCGGAAGAAAGAGGCTTGAGTGAGGGGCGCGACGCGGTTGGCCCCGTTGCTGCTTGTGGCGTGCTGCGCCGCCCAGGTTCCGAGCCGGGCCCAGAGGGCACCCCGTCAGGGAGCGGTAGTGAAGGTCGATCCCGCGCGCGTGGAGCGCCTGCTGCGGCGCGCGGTGGTGCTGGACCTGCACGACGACACCACCCAGATGATGGTCGATGAAAGTTACGACCTTACCCAGCACCATGACTACGGCCAGGTGGATGTGCCCCGCATGCGGCAAGGCCACGTGGCGGGCGTGTTTCTATCCATCTGGACCGACGCAGTCCGCTACACGCCGCCCGAGTCCATCCGGCGCGCGCTGGACCAGATCGACGCCGTGCGGCGCGAAGTCGCGCGGCATCCGGCCGAGATGGCGCTGGCCACTACCGCCGATCAAGTGATGGCGGCCAGGAAGCGCGGACAGATCGCCATCCTGATGGGCGTGGAAGGCGGGCACATGATCGATTCCGATCTGGCCGTGCTGCGGACTTATTTCGACTTAGGCGTCCGTTACCTCACACTTACCCACACCGAACACACGCCCTGGGCCGATACTTCCAGTCAGCCGCCCGCCCACAATGGCCTTACGGATTTCGGACGGCAGGTGGTGCGCGAGATGAACCGCCTGGGCATGATGGTGGATATCTCGCACGTTTCAGATAAGACTTTCTACGACGCGGTGGAGACTTCGGCCGCGCCGGTGATCGCCTCGCATTCCTCCTGCCGCGCGCTGGCCGACGTGCCGCGCAACATGACCGACAACATGCTGCGCGCCCTGGCCGGCAACGGCGGCGTGGTCCACATCAACTACTTCGAAGGCTTCCTGGATCGCGGCTTCATGGACCGGCTGGGCGCCCTGAAGGACGAGCAGGCGCAGCAGGACGCGCGCGAAGCCGAGGCGCCGAAGTTCGGCGACCGCAGCCAACTGGGCCCTGCGGTGCGCGCCATCAATCGGCAGCGCATCGCCAAGTTGGGGCGTGTGCCGCTCGCGCGCCTGCTCGATCATTTCGATCATGCCGTGAAGGTGGCGGGCGTGGACCACGTGGGCCTGGGATCGGACTTCGATGGCGCCGACGATCTGTTTCCGGAAGGCATGGAGGACATGTCGAAGATCCCTAACCTGGTGCGCGGCCTGATGGAGCGCGGCTATTCGGACCAAGACATTCTGAAGATTCTGGGCGGCAACACGTTGCGCGTGATGCGGGAAGTGGAGCGCAAGCAGAGCGAGCTGAAGCGCGCCACAGCACGCTGAAGCGTGCGCCACCGGCTTCGTCCGCGCTAACCTGAAGGCTTGCAGAAACCAAGCCCGAAAACTGCGCCGTATTGGCCCTATCTATACCTTTTGGTGCTGCTGCCCTGCCTGATCTACACACTCTTCTACACAGCCCGCGCCATCCGGCTCGACTACACTCCCGTCCCCATCTGGGACTCCTGGCGAAGCGTGCAATATGTAGCGCAGTTACTCCGGTTCGATCTGAGACATTTCTGGGTCCAGCATAACGAACACCGCATCGTATTCCCGGAGATGGTGTACGCGCTCGACTACATCTTTTTCCGGGGCGAACAGTTACTTCCGTTTGCGTGCAATATAGCATGCCAACTGGCGCAGCTAGCGCTCTTGTGGTGGCTTCTGTGGCAGATGAAAGACATGCCGCTGCCCTTCCGACTCACTTTGGGCGCCGGTTGCAGCCTGTTCATGACCTCTGCCATGCAGGTGCAAGGTTTCCTCAACACGTTCGAACTGCAGTGGTACCTGAGCCAGATGGCGGCGGCTCTGGCGTTTTTGTTTCTATGGAGGTCGGCGCGCACGGGGCGATGGGCCGGTCTGGCGATATCTATCGCCGCCGCCGTCATAGTAACTTACTCCACCAGCAATGGCATGATGCTCTGGCCAGTGCTGGTGATGATGGCGGTGCTGCTGGGTCTTCCCAAGCCGCGCATCGCCTGCGTGGCCACCGCCGGCATATTGAGCATCGCGGCATACTTCGCCGGCTATACATTTATGGGGCAGGGCCGGACCGTTCTTCTGTTGGACCATCCCTTTTATGCGATCTGGTTCGTGGGCGTCTTTCTGGGAACTCCCGTAAGCTACGTGAGTGCCCGATTGGGCGGCCTAGCCGGACTGAGCGGGCTCCTGCTGGTGGCGCTTGCGGTGGCGATCGCGATCCGCCCGCGCCGGTTGGGAGATCCCGCGCTCGTCGTGACGGCGGGCGTTTGCCTCTACATCGCCGGCAGCGCGCTGATGATCGCCTACGGCCGCATGGATCCCGCCGACCCCGCGGTCGGAGCGGCGCTGGCCGCCCGCTATGTCAGCGTGCCGCTGACCTACTGCGCGAACTTGGGCGTAGTGCTTGGCTGGCTCATCGTGCGTCTGACTCGCGGCCGGCGGCTCGCGCCGCTGCTCTGGCTGCATATGGGCGCCGCCGCCTTGACGCTGGTCGTTCTGATTGCGGTGGTGGGCCGGCAGAAATCCTTTGAGAGGATCTTCGCATCGCAACAGGCGCTCGGGCACGAATCCGGGATCGCCCTGGTGGCCGGTATTGAAGATGCGGATATCATCCGGGTGATCTTCCCGAGCCCGCCATTCGTGCTGAAGATGATGCCTGCCATACGGCAGAAGCGGCTCTCGATCTTCGCCGCGGGCCGCCAGGATTGGATCGGCCAGCCAGTGAGCCGGGTGTTTGTGCCGGGTTCGCCGAAGTTATGTTCCGGGGATCTGGAGACGTTGTCGGCGCTTACCGATGGTTACCTCGCCTCGGGTTGGGCTTGGGACCGGGCGGCGGATCGCCCGCCCCAGGATATCGTTTTGACCAACCCAGCGGGCGCTATCGTTGGATTTGGCCAGACAAGACCCGGCGGCTACCCGCGTAACGATCCAGCGCACAGGCCGCCTTCGGATTGGGATTGGGTAGGCTTTGCGCGCACCGCCGGAATGTCCGGAGCCATCCAGGCCTACGCCATCGTACATAGCGGTGAGATGGCTTGTCCCGTGGGATCGCCGCGGCAGGCCGGCAGCGTCAAGACCCTCGCGCCAAGCCAGGTTGGCGCGCGCATCCCCATTTCCGAATGGAAGGCCGATCCGGCGTGGACGCGCAATGGCTTTCATCCGTCGGTCGGCACGCTCAGCGGCGAAGTCTTGTACGGCAGTTTCAGCGGCAACGATGCCAACCAGGGCGTCCTGACGTCCGCGCCTTTTGAAACCAGCGGGCACGGCTGCATTGCGTTGCCCGTGGCGCACGGTCCCTCGATCGGCGGGCAGTCCGTCCGCCTGGTGGAACCCGGCAGCGGCAGAATCGTGGAATCCATACCCATGAGCGAGACAACCGGGAAGTGGCAGTTCTGGGCGGTTGAGTTGCAGGGCGTCGATAAATTGCGCATCGTTGCCGAAGATAGAGGCAGCCAGTGGGGACAGTGGGTGGCTGTGGGTGAGCCGCACTGGTGCCAGCCATAAGTCCCGCGTAAATTGTCAGTCACATTAACAAAATTTTTCTTGACCACCACGTCCGCGTGGATTATTCTAATGAAGCTGGAGGTAAATGACCGATGATCGCTTATAGTCGAGGTTCCAACCGCCTCGCTGGTGCGGCTTCTCTGAAGAACCGTATGCCTGCGATAGTCGGGACCTTCCGCATCCATCCGGATATAGCTCACTGGACAGAGCAGCAGACTGATAATCTGCGGGCCGCGGGTTCGATTCCCGCTATCCACACGCTGTGTAAACAGCCTAACCTGAGTGATCCGGGTCTGGCTCCGGCCGCCCTCGCAAGATAGACTTCGGTCCGTTTTGCCGGGACCGGCAAACGGCTCCACTGCTCCGCGCTTTCCCTGAAACTGCGAAACATCGCTCCGCCGGATGTCATTGGCGCGGCTAAGTCCGCTCTAGGTAAGGCCCGCTGGTCGGCCGTGGAGTCAGGCCCGGGGAACTCAAAAACAAGGAGACAGGAGACAGGAGTCAGGAGACAGGAGTCAGAATTCCGTTTATCGCGGCGATTTCGGCTTCTTCATTCTGACTCCTGACTCCTGACTTCTGACTTCTTTTTGGAGGTACTGAATATGCTACGCATGCTGCAACACGTTTTCATTGGCGATAACGAACGGATGCTAGTCATCCGCAAGCGCCGCTTCGCCGAGATTCTGGGCCCCGGCGAGCGATGGATGTTCGGCCGCGGCATCGAATTGCTGCCGCACAACGTCCGCGATCTGGTCTTCGCGGGCGAGTGGGCCGACCACGTCGCCAACCACCAGCCCGAGACTGTGGCGCGCTACTTCACGGTCATCGAGACATCGGACGCGCAAGTGGCCGTCGTGTACCTGGATGGCCGCCTGGCGCGGGTCGTCGCCCCTTCTAACCGCTTGCTGTACTGGAAGGGCGCGGTGAACGTGACCTTCGAGTCCATCGAAGTGCGCGCCGAGCCCGAAGTGCCCGCCCGTCTGTTGCCGGGGCTGGTGCGATTGGGCCGCGAATCCGGCGTGACCTTCGCCGCCATCGACGAAGGCAAGCGCGGACTTCTGTACCTGGACGGGCGTCTGACCCGTGAGCTGGGGCCTGGAACTTACGGATTCTGGAACACGATTGCGATGCCCCGCGTCGAGGTGCTCGAAACACGGCGCCAGACGGTAGAGGTTCTGGGCCAGGAAATCCTGACCCAGGATAAGGTCACCGTGCGCGTGAACATCTCGGCTGTATTCGAAATCGCGGACGCTACTACGGCCCGTGCGGGCTTGAAGGACGTCAACGAATACCTCCACCGCGCTTTGCAGATCGCCGTGCGCCAGTCGCTCGGCAAGCGCACCCTGGAACAGGTGCTCGCGGAGAAGACGGACATCGACGAAGCTGTATCGGCCGAGGTCCGCCGGGAAATGCAAGGGTATGGCGTTCGCGTGAGCGAAATCGCGCTCAAGGACATCATCCTGCCCGGAGACATTCGCGAGATCCTCAACCAGGTGGTGACGGCCGAGAAGCAGGCGCAGGCCAACCTGATCCGCCGCCGTGAGGAGACGGCCGCCACGCGGTCGCTGCTGAACACGGCTAAGCTGATGGAGGGTAACCCTCTGTTGCTGCGGCTGAAGGAGCTCGAGTCGCTGGAAAAGATCGCCGACAAGGTGGAAAAGATCACCGTAGTCGGCGGCTTGAACGCGCTGCTAGAACGCACCGTCACTCTGCGAGCCGAGTAAGTAGGACAGGCCTCCTGGCCTGTCCGGGGCGAGCTTCGCTCGCCGAAGAGCGGGGCTAAAGCCCCGCGCGGGCTCAAGCCCGCCCTCCATTGCTGTGGGCACCGAATGTAGAAACTCGAGGGACAGGCCTCCTGGCCTGTCCTTTTTTTCTTTGAGATTTGCGCGCAACTTTACGCACGAAATTGTGTGCCGCCCAAGTCTCACATGCGCAGGCATGCCCGCCTGCCTTTTGAAATCCCGATGCAGGTGTTCTGGAAAGACTCGCGCGGCCAGGTGCAGAGCTTGCGGGCCAAGTGCCTGAACTTCTCCGCCGAAGGGGCCCGTCTGGAGACGGACGCACCCATCCAGGCGCGCAGCAGCATTACTTTGCATTCCGCGCGCTACGGCAGCTTCGGAACGGCATCGGTCCGAAGCTGCGTGCGCCACACGTTGAAGTATTGGATCGGCGTGGAATTCACTTCTTCGCTGCCATTGGCCAGCCAGGGTCGCAAGCGCTGCCTGGAGGAGATTCAACCTCCCGCGGAGAGTCAAGCATGACCGTTCCGGAAGTTTTGCCTGCTCCGAAAATGCCCGCCTTCTGGCCGCTGCAGCCTGAAGCCCTGGCCGATCTCGATATCTCGCCCACGCTGGTGCAGGATCTGTTCATGCGCACCGTCCGGGAGCAGGGCACCTCCAGCCTCGGCTCGCTTCGGGAACGCCTGAAACTGCCCCATATGGTGCTGGAGCCTGTGTTCCGCGAGTTGCGCCACCAATCCTATCTGGACGTCAAAGGCATGCACGGCGACGACTACTGTTTCGGACTCACGGCCGCGGGTAAAACGCTGGCGGCCGAGCGCGCCTCCATCTGCGCGTACGCCGGTCCCGCGCCGGTGTCGCTCGCGGCATACGAACGCGCCGTGCGGGTGCAGGCGGCGCACGTGCGGGTCCGCCGCGATAGCTTACGCCAGGCGCTCGCCGACCTGGTCCTCCCGGAGAGCCTGTTGGACCAACTCGGCCCCGCGCTGATCTCGCAGAAAGCGCTATTCCTCTACGGACCGACCGGCAACGGCAAGACCAGCCTGGCCGAACGCCTGCTGCGCGTCTACGAAGATGCCGTGCTGATCCCCTACGCCCTGGAGATCTCCGGCTACGTCATCACGCTGTTCGACCCGGTGCTGCACCGTCCGCTCGCCGCGCAGCCCGACGATCTGGATGCGCGCTGGTTGCTGTGCCATCGCCCGTCGGTGGCGGCCGGCGGCGAACTGGTCTCCGAAATGTTGGAGCTGCGCTCCGACGCCTCCTCCGGCATCTACTCCGCACCCTTGCAGATGAAGGCCAACAACGGCATATTGGTGATCGACGACTTCGGCCGCCAGGTGATCTCGCCGCGCGACCTGCTCAATCGCTGGATCGTGCCGCTCGACCGCCGCGTGGACTACCTCACCCTGCACCACGGACAAAAGCTGTGCATCCCCTTCGAGGTGATGGTGGTCTTCGCCACCAACCTGGACCCGTCGGACCTGGCCGACGAGGCGTTCCTGCGGCGCATCCAAAACAAGATCTACGTCGAGCCGGTTACCAAAGAGTGCTTCCAGGAAATCCTGGCGCGCGTGCTCGACGAGCGAGGAATGGCCTGCGACGCGCCCACAGCGGCTTATGTGGCTGAATTGTGCCTGCGTCGTAACAACGCGTTAAAAGCCTGTTACCCCTCCGACCTTTGCGATATCCTGATGTGGCGCAGCGAGTATGAAGACCGCCCCCCGCAAGTCACTCCGGGAGAACTGGACCGGGCCGCGGAACTTTACTTCACGCGGGTGCAGAACTGATTTCACGCAAAGACGCAAAGATAACCGCAAAGAACGCAAAGAAGAGCAGAATGAATGAAAACAGAGTTGCGCGGGACATCGTCGATGCGGCTTATCGGGTCCACACGGCTCTGGGGCCGGGGTTGCTGGAGTCCGTTTACGAAGCGGCATTGGCTTACGAATTGGAAAAGCGCGGACTGCGAGTCACCCGCCAACAAGCTGTTCCGGCGGTATACGAGGAGGTCCAAATCCACGCAGCTTTTTACGCAGACCTGATTGTGGACGAGCAAGTAATCGTGGAAATCAAGGCGGTGGAAACCGTAGCGCCAGTGCACAAGAAGCAGCTTCTGACCTATCTAAAACTGGCCGACAAGCGCCTGGGTCTGCTCATCAATTTCAATGTCCTTCTAATCAAAGACGGAATCACCCGCATAGCCAACGGCCTCCACGAATGATCTCAAATTGAAGTTCTTCTTTGCGTTCTTTGCGGTTATCTTTGCGGTTATCTTTGCGCCTTTGCGTGAAATCTTATTCCTCCGCCTCGCCCAGATCCGCCGCCCGATTCTCGAACTTGGTGAACTCGTGCAAAAACACCAGTTCGACCTTCCCCACCGGGCCGTTGCGCTGCTTGGCCAGCAGCAGTTCCGCCTGTCCGCGCAAACTCTCGTCTTGCGGACGGTAGACCTCTTCCCGGAAGATGAACGCCACCAGGTCCGCATCCTGCTCGATCGATCCCGATTCGCGCAGATCGCTGAGCTGCGGCCGGTGATCGCCCTGCCGCGTCTCGGGCGCGCGGTTGAGCTGCGAGAGCACGATCATGGGCACGTTCAGATCCTTGGCCAGCAGCTTCATGCCCCGCGAGATGGTGCTGATCTCCTGGTTGCGGTTCTCGAATCGCCCGCGGCCGGACATCAATTGCAGATAGTCGATAATCACGAGGCCGAGCCCGTGCTCCGCTTTGGTGCGCCGCAGCTTGGCGTGAATATCCATCAGGTGGATGCCGGCCGTGTCGTCGATGAACAGCGGCGCTTCCACCAGGCTGGAAGCGGCCGCCTGCAGCCGCTTGCGCTCGTCCGAGCTAAGGTAGCCGGCGCGGAATTTCTGGCTGTCCACGCGCGCGGTGGCGCACAGCATACGGGTCAGCAGCGACTCCTTCGACATTTCCAGCGAGAAGACCGCCACCGTCCGCTTCACCTTGGTGGCCACGTGCTGCGCGATGTTCAGCGCCAGCGCCGTCTTGCCCATGGAAGGCCGCGCCGCCAGGATGAACAACTCGCCGGCGTGCAGCCCGCTGGTCTTCTCGTCCAGCTTGGTGAATCCCGTGCTGATGCCCTTGACCCGCTTGCTGGGATCCAGGAAGGCGTTCAGCCCGCCCTGATACTCGTCGATCACCTGGCGCGGGCTGACCAATCCGCTCTTGACCCGGTCCTCGCCCAGCTTGAGCAGCGCCTCCTCGGCGCCGGACAGGATCTCGTCCGGCTCCTCGTCGCCGATCAGGCAGCGGTTCATCAGGTGCTGCGCGGCGAAGATGATCCGCCGCAGCACCGACTTATCCTTGACGATGCGGATGTAGGCGTCGATGTTCAGGATCTGCGGCAGACCGTCGTCGAGCGAAACCAGGTAGCTGAGGCCGTCGCAGGATTCCAGCTCGTTGAAGCGCATCAGCTCGTTGGCCACCGTGACGCGGTCGATGCGCTCGCCGCGCTCGTTCAGCTCGCCCATGCGGGAGAAGATGCGGCGATGCTTTTCCAGGCTGAAATCGTCGGGCCGCAGCTCGCCGGCGGCCTGTATATAAAGGGTGTCGTTGAGCAGGATGGACCCGAGCACGAAGCGCTCGGCGTCGAGATTGCTGGGCAGGCCCTTGTCGAGGGCAACGGAAGTCGCAGACATGGCGATTCTTTACGTTACAGGCGCGCGACGCTCCCCGCACGCACTTTGTTGGGGCCGTGTTTTGATCCGCTTAGCCTCTGCATAAAACATGGCGATTGCGCCGGTTTCGGCGGCGGGCGCAAAGCGTTCAGAATCAGGTGGCCGGACTCCGCGGCGCACACTCCCGCAAGTTTTTGCACACCCGTTCCACAGGGCCGCCCGTAAAAGCAAAGCCCTGCAAAAACAATTTACGTTTCTTCTGTTTTACACTATTTTTTGCCGGATGCCAAGAAGTTTCCTTTGAAGCACACGGGAATCACGAACAGGCCGGCGTGGACGCCGGCCGCAGGACTGGAGTCCCGCCCCGCGAAGCCCCCACTGGCCGGAACTTCGCGCTGAAGTGCCGCAGGAATGGCGGCTCTTCGGCGATCTCCAGCCCGCGGATTTCCTCCTTCCGCGCGTTCACTTCCAATATCGCTTCCACCACATAGTCGATATGGCTCTGCGTATAAACCCGCCGCGGAATGGCCAGACGCAGCAGTTCGTGCCGCGCCTGATCGCCGAACATCACCGACCCGATCTCCACCGCGCGGATGCCCGCGTGCCGGTACAACTCCACCGCCAGCGCCTGCCCCGGAAACTGCGCGCGCGGAATGTGCGGCAGCATGCGCGCCGCATCGATATAGATGGCGTGCCCGCCCGGCGGCTCCACGATGGGAACGCCGCGATCCGCAATGTGCCGCCCCAGGTAACCCGTCGAAATGATGCGGTAATTCAGGTAGGCCGGGTCGAGCACCTCCTGCAGTCCCACCGCGATGGCCTCCAGGTCCCTTCCCGCTAGCCCGCCGTAAGTGGGGAAGCCTTCCGTCAGGATCAGCAGGTTGGTCTCCTGAACCGCCAGGCGGTCGTCGTTGGTGGACAGGAAACCGCCGATGTTGGCGAAGGCGTCTTTTTTCGCCGAAAAGGTGCAGCCGTCCGCCAGCGAAAACATTTTCTGCGCGATCTGTTTCGGCGTCCAACCGGCATAAACCGGCTCCCGCTGCAGGATGAACCAGGCGTTTTCGGCGAAACGGCAGGCGTCCAGGTAGAACGGAATCTTATAGCGCGAGGTCACCCGGCGCACCGCTTCGATATTGGCCATCGATACCGGCTGGCCGCCTCCTGAATTGTTAGTGACGGTCAGCATCACCAGCGGAATATGCTCCGCACCGGTATCCTGGATCAGCCGCTCCAGCGCCTCCACGTCCATATTGCCCTTGAAATCGAGGCGCGCCTGTGTGTCGGCGGCTTCGGGAATCGGCAGGTCCACGGCCCGCGCGCCGGTGAATTCGATGTTGGCGCGCGTGGTGTCGAAGTGCGTATTGTTGGGCACCACGTGTCCCGGCCGGCACATCACCGTAAACAGGATGCGCTCGGCCGCGCGGCCCTGGTGCGTGGGGATCATGTGCCGGAACCCGGTCAGCTCGTCGACCACGCGCTTCATGCGGAAGAAGCTCTCGCTGCCCGCGTAGGATTCGTCGCCGCGCATCAGCGCCGCCCACTGCTCGGTGGACATGGCGCTGGTCCCCGAATCGGTGAGCAGGTCGATCAGGATGTCTTTCGCATCGATCAGGAACAGGTTGTAGCCCGCGGCTTCGAGCAGGCGCTCGCGTTCCTCGCGCGTGGTGTACCGCAGCGGCTCCACGCTCTTGATCCGGAATGGCTCTATGATGGTTTTCATCTTGACCCGCAACCTCCGCTGGTGGATCGGCGGTCTGCTGTTCGCCTCCACGGTCATCAACTACATCGACCGGCAGACGCTCAGCGTGCTGGCCCCGGCCCTCAAAGACCAGTATCACTGGACGAACACCGATTTCGCCACCGTGCTGATCGCCTTCCGCGTGGTCTACACCATTATGCAATCGGTTTCCGGCCGCCTGCTGGACCGGCTGGGCACGCGCCGCGGCCTGTCGATCAGCGTGGCATTCTACTCGACGGTGGCCGCCTGCACGGCATTCGCGCAGGGCTTGGGCGGCTTCCGCATCTTCCGTGGATTGCTGGGCGCGGGCGAATCCGCGGGCTGGCCCGGCGCGGCGAAGGCCGTCTCCGAATGGTTTCCGGACCGCGAGCGCGCCTGGGCGGTGGCGCTATTCGATAGCGGATCGTCCATCGGCGGCGCGGTCGCCCCGTTCCTGGTTATCTTTCTCTTTCACACGTTCGGCTCGTGGCGCCCGGCCTTCCTGATCACCGCCAGCCTGGGCTTCCTCTGGCTGATCGTGTGGAAGAAGGTCTACCACACGCCGGAAACGCACCCGCGCATCACCCCTGAGGAGTTGAAACTCATCCAGTCCAGCAGACCGGTCGAATCCGCGGTCGCACCCTCGCCCCCTCGCCCCCTCGCCGTCTCGCAACTCCTCCGCTTCCCCCAAACCTGGGGCATCGTCGTGGGCCGCTCGCTCCTCGATCCCTACTGGTTCATGATGGCGGAGTGGTTCGCCATCTACCTGGCCAGCAAGGGATTCCGCATGGAGGAGAGCGCGCTGGGCTTCTGGGCGCCTTTTATGGCGGCCGATCTCGGCAACTTTTTCGGTGGCGGCCTGTCCAGCTACTGGATCCGGCGCGGCTGGTCCGTGGGCAAGTCGCGACGCACCGTGGTGGCGATCTTCGGGCCGGCCATGCTGCTGCTGATTCCGGCGGCCTTCGCCTCGCGCTACTGGGTGCTGGTGGGGCTGTTTGCGTTTGCGACGTTCTGCTACGCGGCCTGCTCCACGATCTTCATTTCGCTGCCGGCCGACGTGTTCCAATCGAGCGCCGTGGCCACCGTCAGCGGGATGAGCGGCACCGGCGCGGGGATCGTGACGCTGGTCTCCACGTACCTGATCGGGCGCGTGTCCGACCGCCTGTCGTTCCAGCCGATCATCATCGTGGCTTCCATGGTGCCGTGCCTGGCCGCGCTGGTAATGGTCACGCTGGTGCGGCCTGGGAGGCCAGCCGGCGCGGGCGGCATTTTGCGGAACTTCTAATGTTAAGATGCGATGAGGAGAAAACGATGACCAAAAGACTGTTCCTGGGGGCCTGTGCCGCGGCCCTGATGTTCGCAACCTGCCTGTTTGCGGCCGACGCCACGCCGAAGACGGTGATCCACGTGATCTCGATCAAGTGGAAGGCCGATGCCACGCCGGCGCAGATCGACAAGGCGATCAAGGGCGCCGAGGCGCTGCCTTCCGAATACCCCGGCATCACGCACGTGTGGACCAAGCCGATCAAGAAGCAGCTTCCGGAGGGCTATAGCCACGTCATCGTGATGGAATTTGCCAGTGAGGACGCCCTCGCGAAGTACGCCGGCAGCGCCGCACAGAAGAAGTGGTACGAAATCTATATGTCCATCCGCGAGGAAAGCCGCACCAGCGATATCACGAACTAGCCTTGTGGCGCAAAGGAGCGCATATGGCAAATACGGATCTTTCTGCCGCCAGCATCGGCCAGGCTTCGATCAACGTGCACGATGTCGATAAAGCGGTAGCATTCTATCGCGACACGCTGGGACTGCGGTTCCTCTTCCAGGCCGGGCCGAAAATGGCTTTCTTCGATTGTGGCGGCGTGCGGCTGATGCTGGCCGTGCCCGAAAAGCCGGAGTTCGACCACCCCGGCTCGGTCTTCTATTTCAAGGTGGGCGACATTCAGGCGGTCGCCCAAACGCTCGAATCCCGCGGCGTGCGGTTCGAGGCTCCGCCCCACCTGATCGCCGCCATGCCCGATCATGACCTGTGGATGGCTTTCTTCCGCGACGTGGACGGCAACTTGCAAGCGCTGATGAGCGAAGTGCCGCGCGGATAGGCAGTCACGTGGCGCACGCTTTAGCGTGCAGCGGCGAACTTCAGTTCGCCGTCCCGGCGAGCGAAGCTCGCCCAAGCGCGGACTGAAGCCCGCGCCAGCAACCTAAAGCTTGCGCCACGCGCTCACTCCTGGCGAAGAGCTGCCATAGGCTCGACCGACGCCGCCCGGTGCGCCGGCCCGATCGAGGCCAGCAGTGCGATGGCTGCCAGCACCAGCGGAGCCGCCGCGATCACCGCCGGATCGTGCGGCCGCACGCCATACAGGAACGATTCCAGCGTCCGCGCGCCCGCGAATGCGCCCAGTACGCCGATCGCGGAGCCTGCCACGATGAGCCGCGCGGCGCTGCGGACCACCGCGCGCGACACGTCGCCGCCTTGCGCGCCCAGCGCCATGCGCAGCCCGATCTCCCGCTTTCTCCGTGACACCGTATAGGCCATTACGCCGGCCAGCCCCAGCGTGGCCATGCCCAGCGTGACGATGGCAAATGCCACGACCAACGCCATCATCGCCCGCGGCATGGCGGTAGCCAGATCGATCGACTGTCTCATGGTTCGCACCTGTGAAATCGGCAAGGCGGGGTCCATTCTCCGGATGATGTTGCGCACGGCGCCGAATACCCCTTCCTCGGGCACGGCGGTGCGCAGCGCCACGAACAGCAAAATAGAGTCCTGGGTGTAAGGGATGTAAGCCTCGGACTCGACCGGCTGCGCGGGACCATGGTATCGAGCGTCTCCGATGACGCCGACAATCCGCCGCCACTTATCCCCTCCCAAGCGCACGTGCCTGCCGAGAGGGGTTTGGCCGGGCATCAGCTTGCGGACAAACGTTTCGTTGACGATCACCACCGGCTCCGCGTCGGCGACATCGCCCGCGTTAAACGAGCGGCCGGCTCGCAACGGAATACCTAGGGTCCGGAAATAACTCGCAGTCACACTGGACGTGCGGCTCGTGACATCGGTCCAATCGCGCGGCGCGGTCTGGCCCTCTACCTCCAACGGATTGGCGGAGTAGGTTCCGCCCAGAGGAACTCCGTCCGCCGCGGCAGCCGAAACCACTCCGGGCAACGCCGAAAGTTGAGGGAGTAGCTTGTCCCAGAACTGAATGCGCGCCTGATCGTTCTTGTAACGGGACGACGGCAGCCCGATCCGGAACGTCAACAGGCCATCGGTGCGGTACCCAAGGTCGGTGTGCAGCAGATAGGCGAAGCTCTTCGCCAGCAATCCGGCGAAAGTCAGCAGTACCACGGCCAAGGCGATCTCCATCACCACCAGGCTGTTCAGCGAGCGCACCTGTTGTCGTCCCGCTACCAGGGAATTGCCGCTCTCCTTCAGATCGCTCTGCAGGTCGCGGCGCGAGCCCCGCAGGGCGGGCCATAGCCCGGTGAGCAGGCCCGTCGACAGGGTCAGGACGACCGCGAAGGCCGCCAATGTGGGGCTTACCGAGACCATCGCGCCGAGTTGCAGGTGGGGCGGCGCGGCGGCAATCGCCAGCCGGATCAGCCATGCAGCCAGCGCCAGTCCGGCGACAGCTCCCAGGCAGGAAAGCAGCAGGCTCTCGGTGAGCAGCAGCCGCACCACGCGGCGGCGGCCGGCGCCCAGCGCCATGCGCACCGCAATCTCCTTGGAGCGGCCAATGCCGCGCGCCAGCAGCAGGCTGGCAACATTCCCGCAGGCCACCAGCAGCACGATGAGCGCCGCGATGGCGAAGATCCCGAGCGCCGGGCTGAACTCCTTCAGGAAGTCGCCGCGCAAGCCTACCACGCGCACGCCCCAGCCCGCACAGTCCGGGAACTGCTTTTCCATCCGGCGGGCAATCTCGCTCATCTGGGCCTGCGCCGCCTGGATGGTCACGCCGGGCTTCAAGCGCGCGTAGCCCGCGTACTGGTGGTTCTGGTGTCCATAGTTGACATAGCCGATCGGGGTCCAGTATTCGGCGGCATACCAGGAGTTGAAACGAAAGCTCTCCGGCATAACGCCCGCGATGCGGTAAGGAAACCCGCTGAGGAACACCGTGCTGCCCACCACCTCCGGCCGCCCGCCCATCTTGCGCATCCAAAAACCGTGGCTGAGCAGGATCACACGATCGGCGCCCGGTTTCTGCTCTTGCGGCGTAAACCAGCGACCGAGGAGCGGCGGCGCGCCCAACATCTCGAAGAAGCCTTCGGAAACAAACGTCCCAGTGATGCGTTCGGCGTCGCCGTGGCCGGTGAGCGTCATCTGGTTGAAATCGGTGAATGCCATGCGCTCGAAAACGGTGTTGGCCGCTTGCCAGTCGCGAAAGTCCTCCCCACCGACGCTTTCCAACTCGCCGCGCCGCGCATGCACCGAATAGATGGCGGTCAGCCGTTCGGGCGTTGCGTACGGAAGCGAGCGCAGCAACAACGACTCCGCCAGCGTATATACCGCGATGCTGGCGCCCACGCCCAGCGCCAGCGTGACGACGGCGAGCGCCGTGAAACCGGGAGACTTCCGCAGCATGCGCCAGGAGTATTGGACGTCCTTCCGCAAGTCGGTGAGCCACCCGATACGGCGCTGGTCCCGGCATTGCTCTGCAATCAGAGAAGTGCCTCCCAGTGCCCGCCGCGCCGCCAGACGCGCTTCGCCGGCATCCATTCCCGCGGCGATGTTTTCTTTGGTCAGTTGCTCCAGGTGAAACGCAAGCTCGTTCTGGAGCTCGCCATCAACCTGCGCGCCGCGGAACAACGACCGCGCGCGTCTTCGAAAAACACGAAGTAGCCGCATGCTGCGCCTTCATTACGTGCGCTCCAGGACAAGCTGCACCGCCGACGAGAGGCGGCTCCAGCTTTGGAGTTCGCGTTCGAGCTGCCGCCGGCCCTCCCGGGTCAGGACATAGAATTTTGCCTCGCGGCCAAGCTCGGTGTCCTTCCACTCGGCCGTAATCCACCCTTGCTGCTCCAAGCGGTGCAGCGCCGGGTACAACGACCCCTGCTGCACGGACAATACCTCGTCGGAAAGAAGCTGGATGCGTTTGGCGATTCCCCAGCCGTGCGCCGGCTCGCGGCTGATGGCCTTCAGGATCAAGAGATCCAGAGTTCCTTGCAGTAAATCCGAGGGCTTGGGCATCTGATACCTCGATCATCTACAATTCTATCCGATTCTCTGAAAATGTCAAGGGTGGGCCAGTTGCCGTCGTGGCGCACGCTTCAGCGTGCCGTGGCGAGCTTCAGCTCGCCATCTTCGGATGACCGTCAGGCCGCGGGCTGGGGTATCGCCCGGCCCCCAGCCCCGCTTGCTATGATCCCAGCATGCGCACTCTAACCATCCTCGCCTTCCTATCCGCAATGCCAGCCGGCGCCGCCACCTGCGAAAGCCTCGCCGCCGCGGCCCTCCCGGATACCACCATCGCCACCGCCCAATCCATCCCCGCCGGAACCTTCACGCCGCCCTATGGCAACGCCATCGACAAACTGCCCGCATTCTGCCGTGTGGCCGGCGTTATCAAGCCCACCGCCGACTCCTACATCCGCTTCGAGGTCTGGCTGCCAGCCGCCAACTGGAACGGCAAATTCCTGGGCGTCGGCAACGGCGGATTCGCCGGCGCCATCGGGTTCAGCGGCATGGGCGCAAATCTCAAGCGCGGCTACGCCACCGCCGGCACCGACACCGGACACGAAGCCGATGGTCAAGACGCAAGCTGGGCGTACCACCATCCCGAAAAAGTCAACGACTTCGGCTATCGCGCGCTGCATCTCACCACCGTCAACGCCAAGCGCCTCATCCAGGCGTTCTACAGCCAACCCGCGCAGCATGCCTATTTCGATAGCTGTTCCGATGGCGGCCGCGAAGCCCTCATGGAAGCCCAGCGCTTCCCCGCCGACTATGACGGCATCCTCGCCGGCGCCCCCGCCAACTTCTGGACCCACATGCTGGCCGCCGGTGTCGATATCAGCCAAGCCATCTACAGCGATCCCGCCGCGTACATCTCCAGCATCAAGTTCCCGGCCATCGCCGCTGCCGTTGCCGCCGCGTGCGACGCGCAGGACGGCGTGAAGGACGGCATCCTCAACGACCCCGCGCGCTGCCACTTCGACCCATCCACGCTGCTCTGCAAGGATGTCGATTCGCGCGCCTGTCTCACCGCGCCGCAGGTCGCCTCTCTCAAGAAACTCTATGCCGGCGGACGCAACTCGCACGGCGATCCCATCTTTCCCGGCTACGCGCCCGGCGCCGAAGACGGTCGCGGCGGCTGGGTTCCCTGGCTCATCGGCAATGGACCCGGCGGCAGCAGTAGCTCCCTCTACATGGAAAATTACTTCCGCTACATGGTGTTTGAAGATCCAACCTGGAATCCGCTCACCGCCAAGGTGGACACCGCGATACAAACCGCCGACGAAAAGACCGCGCGCGCCCTCAACGCCACGGAAACCGATCTGCATAGCTTCCAGTCTCGCGGCGGAAAGCTCATCCTCTATCACGGCTGGAACGATCCGGCCATCTCGCCCGCCAATACCATCAACTACTACAACGGCGTGATCCGCGCCATGGGCACACCGGCCGCGGAAAGCTTCGTGCGCCTCTACATGGTTCCCGGAATGCAACATTGCACTGGCGGCCCGGGCCCAAACTCATTCGGGCAACTGGGCACCACCACTGCCCAGGGGCCGGAACACGGCGTTTACGACGCGCTCGAACAGTGGGTCGAAAAGGGCGCCGCGCCGGATGCCATCGTCGCCACCAAGTACGCCGATGACAACTCCGCCAAAGGAGTCCGCATGACTCGCCCGCTCTGTCCTTACCCGCAAATAGCGGTATACAAAGGTGCGGGTGACTCAAACGAATACATCAGTTTCGACTGTAAGTAGGACAGTCCTCCTGGCCTGTCCTTTACCGCACGCATTAAAGTTGCTTTATCCGCCCCTGCGCGCGCAACTGCATCTGCTAGAGTCACGTCAGTGGACGCAGGGAGACCACTACCATGGCTATAAGCAAAGCTAAATATCTTCTACTCACCGCAACTTTTTCCAGCCTGTTCGTGTTGGCAGCACACGCTCAGGACCCGCCCACGCGCGTCGCGGACTTGAACTACATTACCGGAAATGTTTCCATCCAGCCCGCCGGCGCCGACGATTGGTCGCCCGCCGTCGTGAACCGGCCCTTCACCACGGGCGATAACCTGTGGGCCGATACCGACGCGCGCGCCGAGTTGCATTTGAATAATGCGGTGCTGCGCCTGGGTCCGCAATCGAGCATGGGCTTTCTCAATCTGGACGACCACTTCGTGCAGATCCGCTTTACCCAGGGCGAGTTGGTCCTGCGCGCGCGGCACCTGGCCGACGGCGACACTTTCGAAGTGGACACGCCCAACGCGGCCATCACCATCTCTCACGGGGGCGAGTATCGCTTCAACGCCGACCCGGATGCCGCGACTACCTGGGTGGTGGTGCGCCGCGGCCAGGCGGATGTCACTGGAGGCGGCCAAGCCTTTACACTCAACGCCAACAATAGCGCGCAACTCTCGGGCACCGATCAACTCGCTTACGACGTACAATTTGCGCCGCAGCCCGACTGGTTTGAGGCATGGGCCGAAGACCGCGACGCCCACGAGGCGCGCAGCCAGTCCGCCCGCTATCTGCCGCCAGGCGTGATCGGCTACCAGGAACTGGATACTTACGGCACGTGGCGCGACACGCCCGGCTACGGTCCAGTCTGGTATCCCACGGTGGATACAGGATGGGCGCCATACCGCAACGGTCATTGGGCCTGGATCGAGCCGTGGGGATGGAGTTGGGTCGACGATGCTCCCTGGGGCTTCGCGCCGGCCCACTACGGCCGCTGGGCCTACCTCGCCGGGGGTTGGGGCTGGATACCCGGACCGCTGGCCATCGTCGCCGGCGGACCCACGATGATGGCCCCGGTCTACGCGCCGGCCTTGGTCGCGTTCATCGGCGGCGGGGGTTGGGGCGCATCGCTTTCCTTTGGCGGTCCCGCGGTGGGCTGGGTCCCGCTGGGACCCGGAGAGGTATATGCGCCCGCCTATCAGGTAAGTCCGAGTTACTTCCGGACCGTGAATGTGTCGAGCACCACGATCGTGAATACAGTGAACATTACTAACGTCTATAACAATGTATATGTGAATAAGAATGTCACTAATGTCACCGTGAACCAACGGTTCGCGAATATGACTGCGCCCAATGCAGTCACTGCCATGCCGCAGAACGCCTTTGCCAGCGGACGGCCCGTGAAACAAATGGGCGCGTCAGTTCCAGGAAATCAAGTAGGGCAGATCCAAAACGCCACCATGACCGTGGCGCCTTCCGTGGCGCCGGTCAGGCAGGCCCTCGCGCCCGTGGCGGGGAACGGACCAGCGCCACGGCCCCCCACCCGTGCGATCAGCGTGCAGGCAGTGGCGAAGGTCGCCCCGCCAGCGCCGCCGGTTCCCTTCGCGGCCAAGCAAGCCGCCCTGCAGCAGAACGCCGGCAAGCCGCTAAACATTCCGGCCATTCGCCAGACCCTGCCGCCTGCGCGCACCGTGGTGTCCGCGCCAACCGTGCGCGTTGCGCCTCCGGCGCGGCAGGTCGTGCCTCCGGTCCGGCCAGCCCAGGCAGCCCCGCCTGCGACACCCGCGTACCGGCCGCCGGCCGCCACGCCGCCCGCGCAGCCTGCGCCGCAGAGCAATCCGCGTCCGGTGCAGCCGAACACTCCCGCGACGCCCGCATATCGGCCGCCGGCCGCCACGCCGCCCGCGCAGCCTGCGCCACAGAGCAATCCGCGTCCGGTACAGCCGAACACTCCCGCGACGCCCGCATATCGGCCGCCGGCCGCCACGCCGCCCGCGCAGCCCGCGCCGCAGAGCAATCCGCGTCCGGTACAGCCGAACACTCCCGCGACGCCCGCATACCGGCCGCCGGCCGCCACGCCGCCGGCGCAGCCTGCGCCACAGAGCAATCCGCGTCCGGTGCAGCCGAACACTCCCGCGACGCCCGCATATCGGCCGCCGGCCGCCACGCCGCCGGCGCAGCCTGCGCCACAGACGCGTCCGGTGCAGCCGCCGCCGCAATCGCAGCAAAAGCCGACGGCGAAGCCGACGCAGAAGCCCAAGAAGGACGACGAGAAAGATAAGCCGAAGTAGCTTTTGGGCCGGTATAGACCCTGGAAATTCGGAGTCCGGGGCCTCCGCCGTTCTGGCTCCCGACTCCCGGCTCCTGGCTATTAGTATTACTAACTTTAGATGTAATTGATGGGCGGGCGAATGCAGCCTACGATAAGTTAACTGTCATGCATGAGCTGCGATATTATCTGGAAGCGCTGCTGGATCACCAGTGCCCCTCCAGCAATGGCAATTGCCGCGAATGCCAGAGCCTTCAGCGAATCTACCAGTTCATGCTGACCGAAATCTTCTCCACCGTGATCTACACCGACACACCTCTGGAGCTGCGTCGGCCAGCCCAGTCCCAATCGCCGCCCGTCAATCGAGCGGCAGCGGGACCTCGCCGGCCGCACGCAGCCTGAAGGTCTCAGTTGCCCCGCGGGAGGCGATCCGCATCTCGGTTTCGCGGATCAACCGCGGCCACAGCGCGTCCGGGTCGGAATCGAACACCGCCTTGGCGCTCCCCTGGAGAACGTACCAAGCGCCCATATCCAATTCGTGCTGCAACTGCGGCGCTGTCCACCCGGAGTACCCCAGATAGACATGCACCGTATCGGCATCCGTCGCGGAGGCGAATGTCTTTTCCAGCCCTTGCTTGGTCGAAACCAGAAAGACGTCCCCGATCACACGCTGAGCGTCGCCGGGCGGGCGGCGCGAGCGCACCAGCGCCAACACGTCGGTCCTCCCCACCGGGCCGCCTGCATAGACCGGGTCCGCCCGGTTTTTGGCGCCGGCCAACTCGTCCAAGACGCGCGAAATCGGAACCTTCGAGCGGCGATTGAGAATCAGACCAACCACGCCGTCTTCATCGTATTGCACCAGCAAAACAACCGTCTTGGCGAAGTTAGGATCGGGCAGGTCCGGACTCGCTACCAGCAACTTCCCGGCGGCGAGATCTGCAGGCCGCATGGATTGCGCCCCCGCCAACCACACGCCGGCTGCTAGGCACCACACCATCGACACAGTCCCCAGCCATCGCATGCTTTCCATTCTACGCCCAACGGACCGGATTGCACCCCCTGACGCAGGCTGGCGGCCCGAAAGGCCGGGCCCGAGAGCAGCCCGGCCGCCGGCCTGTCTTCATGGCCCTGCGGCCAGCAAATGTGATGAGACCCCGTTGGAGGGCGGGCAATTTTGCCCGCAGCCGGCTTTCAGCCGGCTCTGGCCGCCTAAAAGGCGTCCCCTCAGGGGACCCCAGGCCAAGATTGGCCGCCCTCCGGTGTTTTCGACGGTGCCCCCAACTGCAAAATCGCTAAAATGCATCCACCATATAATGGAAATATGTCCCGCTCACCGGCGACTGCCACGGCTGCGGTCGAGCGATTCTTTCAGTTCGCCTTGTGGGGCCTGGTGGTCAGCGGCTATCTGGCCGTGGCGGGCACCGGTTACCTGGATGCGCCCACCGTGATCCTGACGGGCGCCGGACTGCTGGCGCGCGCGCTGCTGATCTCCGGCGCGCTGCGTTTCGATATTTCGCCGAAGCTGGTGGTGGCGCTCACGCTCGCCTATGTGGGCTTCTTCCCGCTGGATTACTTTTTCCTTTCGCGGGCATTCATCCAAGCTACCGTGCACTTGGTGTTCTTCCTGGCGGTGATCCAGATCCTGACCTCGCGCACCAATCGCGATTACTTCTTCATGGCCATGATCGCGTTTCTGGAGTTGCTGGCCGCCGCCATCCTTTCCACCAACTCGAACTTCTTCCTCTTCCTGGCGCTGTATCTGCTGTTCGCCATGGCCGCCTTCACCAGCGCCGAGATCCGCCGCTCCATGCAGAAGCGGCTGACGGTGGCGCGCAGCGGATTGCGCAGGTTCCACCCGCGGCTGGCGGCGTTGACCGCCGTCATCACCGTAGGCATTCTGGGGCTTACGGCGGGGCTCTTCTTCATGTTGCCGCGCACGGCCGATGCGGCGCTGCGGCGGCTGGTGTCCAGGCGCTTCTACCTGCCGGGATTCTCGAACCAGGTGACGCTGGGCGAGATCGGGGAAATCAAGGCCACTTCCCGCCCCGTGATGCACGTGCGCTTCCCCGACGGCCACGCTCCGGCCAACCTGAAATGGCGCGGCGCCACTCTGAGCGATTTCGACGGCCGGGCATGGTTCGAGCCTTCCACCGAAGCGCGCTGGATTCCCGCCGTCCCGAAGGGCGTCTTTCAGCTTGCCGACGATGAGCAGCGCAGGCGACTGCCGCGGAGCGTCAACTACCGCGTCAGCCTGGACGGTATCGATTCGGACGTTCTGTTCCTCGCCGGCCGCCCCGAGTTCGTCTACCTGAAGCAACTCGTGATCATGGCCCGCGGCGATGGCAGCTACCGCCTGGGACACCCGCCGGCGGAAGGGTTTTACTACGAAGTCTACGGCTGGCTGGGCGATACGGGAGCGGCCGACGAGTTTCTGGGCACCCGCGAAAGGCGGAAGTATCTGAGCCTGCCGCAGCTCGATCCACGCATTCCGGAGCTGGCGCGCAACGTCGTGCGCGGTCTGGATAGCGACGCGAACCGTGCCGTCGCCGTGGGCCAGTACCTGCGCCGCGCCTACGGCTACACGCTGGAACTGCCCGCGCACGAGGTCGCCGACCCGCTGGCCCACTTCCTGTTCGTGCGCAAGAAGGGGCACTGCGAGTATTTCGCCTCGGCGATGGCGGTGATGCTGCGCACGCTGGGCATTCCGTCGCGCCTGGTGACCGGCTTTCAGAGCGGCATCTTCAATCCCCTCACGGAGCTGTATGTGATCCGCGCGTCCGATGCGCATAGTTGGGTGGAGGCATGGCTGCCCGGCCGCGGCTGGGTGACATTCGATCCGACGCCGCCCGACCCCTCGTCCGGCGCCAACGCGCTGCTCATCAAGCTGGCGCTCTATGCGGATGCGGCCGAAACGTTCTGGCAGGAGTGGGTGGTCAGCTACGACTTGGGCCATCAGGCCACGCTGGCCGAGCGCATGGAACAGGCCGGCCGGCGCGTCAGTCTGCGCTGGCTCGACCGCATCTTCGAAATGGGGGACAACTGGCCGTCTGCGCGATCGTGGCTGGTCCACTCCGGCTTGTGGTGGATGCTGGCGCTGGCTTCGGCAGCGGCAGGCGCGTGGTTGGCGCCAAAGCTCTGGAAGGCGTGGCGCGTGCGTCTGGGAGTGCGGCGGCTGCGCCGCGGGCAGGTGAGCGTGGCCGATGCTACGCTGCTCTATCGGCGCATGCTGAAGCTGTTGAGGCGGCGCGGCTATGAGAAGCCGGCTTGCTACACGCCTTATGAATTCGCCTGCTCGCTGCCGCCTTCGGAAATGGGGATGCTGGTGCTGCAATTCACTTCCGCATACAATGCGCTCCGTTTCGGCGGACAGGCGGATGCTGCGCCGCAGCTTTCGGCGCTACTGGAGGATCTGGAGAAGCGGCGACGGTGAGGCCGCCCTGTGGCGCGCGCTTGAGCGGGGGAGCGCTCTGGGCCTGTCGGCATCCGCCCGCTTCCTTACGGTCGCGGCTCGGTAACAGCACGTTGATTTCGCGAGGTTTACCGAGCCGCGACCGTAAGGGAGCGGTTTCCGTCGAGCGACCGGTTGAGAAGTATACTTCCGAGAACACACTATGCTGTGAAAGCTCCGACGGAGGCGGTTGGTGTTATACTGGCGAGGGTCTGGGGCCCAGAAGTTGGGAGTCCCGGGGACAGTCGGGGCCATCTCTGCAAATCAAGAGGAGGGTCCGGGACAACCGCCGGCAGATAGCTGAAAACGCGAATTCCCGATACCAGACGAGAGGAAAAATCGTGAGGGAAAAATCATGATTCGAAAATTAAGTGTATCTTTGTTAACAATCGCCGCGCTTGTGCCTATCATGAATGTCGTCTGCCAGGCGCAGTCGCTTCACCCGTTGACCCGTCATGTGCGCGATGTGGTCCTCAATGGGCAGGCGAAGTCCGTCGGGCGTCTTCCCGCAACCGAGCCTATGCGCCTTGTCCTGGTTTTGCCGCACCGCAACCAGGCCGCGTTAGACAGCTTTTTGAAGGAACTCTACGATCCTTCCAGCCCGTCTTACCGGCAGTTCCTCACGGTGGAAGAGTTCACCGACAGGTTTGGTCCCAGCCAGAATGATTATGACGCCGTGGTGAGCTTCGCGAATACACACGGCTTGGCAGTGGTTGGAACCTCCCGCAATCGCATGAACGTGGATGTCGCGGGGCCGGTGGCGAATATCGAGGAAGCCTTCCATGTGACCATGGGCGTCTACCAGCACCCCACCGAAACCCGTACCTTCTACTCTCCGGACCGGGAGCCCACGCCGGATCTGGCGGTGGGGCTATGGCACATCGCGGGCCTGGACAACTATTCGATCCCGCGTCCCGCCCTCGCGCGCAAAAATCCGGGCACGGCGCCCCTTGCCACCACCGGCTCCGGTCCTTCGGCCTCATTTCTGGGCAGCGACATGCGAGCGGCATACTACGGTGGAACATCGCTCACCGGCAGCGGCCAGTCGCTCGGATTGCTCGAGTATTACGGCACCGATCTGGCCGACCTGAACACGTACTTCACGAACGCGCATCAAACCAACAATGTCCCGATCACTCTCCTCTCCACCGACGGGACCAGTACGAGCTGCGTCTATCCTAGCTGTGACGACACCGAACAGACCTTGGACATGACTCAGGCGCTCGGTATGGCCCCGGGCTTGTCCAGCCTGGTGATGTACGTGGGATCCACCGATTCCGCCATTTTTAACGCAATGGCTACGGCCAAGCCGCTGAACGCGCAATTGAGCTCTTCCTGGACGTGGTACCCGGCGGACCCCACCACGGACGACCCATACTTCAAGGAGTTCGCGGCGCAGGGTCAGAATTTGTTTCAAGCGGCCGGTGACAGCGGTGCGTGGACGACGCCTTCCACGCGCAACGAGGAATACCCGGCGGACGATGTGTATGTCACGTCGGTGGGCGGGACGGACTTATCGACAAGTGGCGCGGGCGGCGCCTGGAGTTCGGAAACCGCATGGGTCGACGGCGGCGGCGGCATTTCGCCGGACAAGTATGCGATTCCCTCCTGGCAGACGGCCGCGGCCGCCGGCTGCTCCAGTTGTTCCAAAACCTATCGCAACGGCCCGGACGTTTCGGCAAACGCGAATTTTACTTTTTACGTCTGCGCCGACCAAGAGGCCTGCACCGCCAACGAGTATGGCGGAACCAGTTTTGCGACGCCCATGTGGGCCGGTTACCTGGCCCTCGTCAATCAACAAGCAGTGACTAACACCGGCAAGACGCTCGGCTTCATCAATCCGACCCTTTACACGATTGGTGCGAGCTCGAGCTATGACAGCGATTTCCACGACATCACCAGTGGCAGCAATGGCTATTCGGCAACAGTCGGATACGATTTGGCGACCGGCTGGGGCAGTCCGTACGGCAGCAACCTGATCAGCGCACTTGCCGGATCGGCGACTTCTGGCTTCAGCCTTTCCGCCTCGCCCAATTCGGTTTCGGTGGTACAGGGCAACTCGGGGACGTCCACCATCACCAGTACGGTGACGGGCGGCTTTGATTCGGCCGTCACCTTATCCGCGAGCGGCCAGCCAACGGGCGTTACAGTCACCTTCGGCACAAACCCGATTACCGGGGCTGGAACCTCAACCCTGACCCTGACCGTGGCCTCAACCGCAGCCACCGGCACCTCCACAATTACGGTGACGGGAACCTCCGGCAGCACCGTCGAAACCACCACGGTTTCGCTGACGGTGACCGCCGCGGCGAGCCCTAACTTCACCCTTTCCGCCTCGCCCACTTCTGTCTCCGTAGTGCAGGGCAACAATGGCACATCGACGATCACTACCACCGTTTCGGGCGGCTTCAACTCGGCAATTACCTTGTCTGCGAGCGGCCAGCCCACTGGCGTGACAGTCGGCTTCAGCCCAACCTCGATTACCGGGGCTGGCACCTCGACCATGACGCTGACCGTGGGCTCAACAACAGCCCCCGGCACCCACACGATCACCGTCACCGGCACGAGCGGAAGCACCACCCACACGGCGACCGTATCGCTTACCGTGACCGCGTCGTCGACAGGCGCCTTCACCATCTCCGTCTCGCCCACTTCGGGATACCTGGATCAGGGCCAAAGCGGCTATGCGGTCGTCACGACGACGGTCTCCGGCGGCTTCGACTGGGCGATTGCCTTGTCTGCGACTGGCGTGCCGTCAGGCGTCACCTACAGCTTCAGCCCAGCCTCCATCGCCGCGCCGGGTTCCGGCACGTCCGATTTCAACCTGACCGTGTCCAGATCCGCTCCGATCGGCACCTACTCGATCACGATAACGGGCACGGGCGGAGGCCTTACGCATACCACCACCCTGACCTTACAGATCAGGCGCTGACACTCTCAATCGCCGGCGCTCGCTGCGCAGGTGCTGAACGATGCCAGGGCCCGGGCTCTTCAGTCCGGGCCCTGGAAAAGCGGCTCCCGGAAAGACGCGTGAACTCGTCCATGGGCAGGACGCCAGTGACGTACGTCCATGATACGGCATCATCCGCTTCCGGATGGACTAGCTGCGACTTCGAGCTTCCGAGAGCGCACTCTAATCGCCGCCAAGTTGCTGCACGAGGACTGCGCCTGCATCCTGGCCGTCAGCGACTCCAAGGGCGGCATCTACAACGGCGCGGGCCTCGACCCCGTAGCCGTCGGAAAGTTTAAGGATGAGACCGGCACCGTGGTCGGCTTCCCCGGCTGCGATTTCATCTCCAATAAGGACCTGCTGGAGTTGAAGTGCGACGTGCTGGTGCCCGCCGCGCTCGAGAATACCATCACCATGGACAACGTGGACCGCCCGCTCACCTCCCAGCGCGTTTTTGATTTACGCTACAATACGCGCCAGGAGGCAGTGAATGAGATTCTTACCTGTTTGTGCTATTTTTCTGGCATTAGGCGCCATCCAAGCCTTTGGAGCGGCCCCGGAAGGCAAGGCGGTCTACGACGCCAAGTGCAAAATGTGCCACAAAGCGGACGGTTCCGGCATGCCGGCGATGAAGATGCGGGCGCTGGGGTCCGCGGAAGTGCAGGCCAAGCCGGATGCCGAACTGAAGAAGGACATCACCGCGGGCAATGGCAAGATGAAAGCGGTAGCCGTTACCGATGCGCAAGCCGCCGACGTGGTGGCCTACATCCGAACGCTGAAGAAATAAACGGCGTCAAGCGGCAGCGTGCGCGGCCCGGCGCCAGGCGGTTTCGTAGCCGCGCACCATGTGAACGGTCAGTTCGTCGAAGAAGCGCCCCACGCGGCGCTCCAGTTCTTCTTCGGCGTACAGATCCACCGAAGTCCTGGCGAGCCCCTGATCGTGCACGAAGTCGATCATCTTGTCCTTGACGATCGCCAGTGCGCGCACCGACTCATGGAGCGGAATCGAATCCTCGAAGCGCGCTTTTCCCAGAGTTTCGTAACGTTGCTCGATCTCCGCTTCGTGGCCCGCCGATAGCCAGTGACCCAAGTTCTCCAGAATCTGCTGGCCGCGCTCGCGCAGTTCCACATCGGACAGCTTACGTATACCGGCAAGATCGGGATGTTTGCGGATCTCTCGGAGCACGTTGGCGGCGATCTGCTCCTGGTGAGCTTCAATCAGGTGAATCAGCTTTCCGGAAACCATACTGTGCCTCCCAAAAACCTTCCACACCTATGGTAGTCCTGTCTCGAACCGTTGCCAATGGGCCCGGGTGGTTAGCCGTATGACAGAAGCCGAGTCGATCGGATTCGAGCACCGTGAGTTTTATCCGCGTTCATGAACGCAGATAAGAATACCAATCGGATTCGCGTCGCGCGGGGGGCGCCATCCTGTAAGGTATGCTGTAAAGGAATGTCCCGCACGCTGCTAGCCTGCCTGCTCGCCCTCCAGACGCTGGCGTGCTGTCAGGACGCGCATCCCGTCACCGGCCGCCAGACCGCGCCCGTCATGAGCATGGACGGCGCGCCATGGCTGGTGCGGCCCGCGCGCGAGGCCGAGGAGGCTCCGGACGCGGCGCTCGACGCGATCGACGCCGCCATCGGCATTGCCAAAGGCGCGGTGGTGGCCGATATCGGCGCCGGCGTCGGCTACTTCACCTGGCGTCTGGCCGCCCGCGTCGGACCCGAGGGCAAAGTCTACGCCGTCGATATTCAACAAGCCATGCTCGACCAGTTGCGCCAGAACATGGCCGAGCGCAAACTGCCGAATTTCGAAGCCGTGCTGGGCGCCGAAGACGACCCGCGCCTGCCTGCCGGCCGCATCGATCTGGCCCTGCTCGTGGATGTCTACCACGAGTTCTCCCAGCCGCAAAAGATGCTGCGGAAAATCCGTGCGGCGCTCACCCCCGCCGGCCGCATGGTGCTGCTCGAATACCGCAAGGAAGATCCTCAGGTGCCCATCCTGCCGGCGCACAAAATGAGCGTGGCGGAGGTCAAGGCGGAAATCGAGCCGGAAGGTTTCCGGTTGGAGAAGACCTTGGAGAACCTGCCGCGACAACATATCCTGATCTTCCGGAAGAACACGATGTGATCCCGCCGTTTTATTCCCTCGACCGACTGACGCGGCGCTTCCTGTTCGTCGCCCTGGCCCTGGCGGCCGTGTTGGCGATCGGCACGGTGGGCTTCATGCTCCTCGAGGGCTACTCTTTCTTCAACGCTTTCTACACCACCCTGCTGACCATGACCACGGTCGGCTATGGCGACCAGTTGCACTTTCCCAGCCGCATCCTCAATTCTTTCCTTTTGATCGTGGGTGTAACTACTATCCTGGTGGCCATCGGCGCCATCACCCAGACAGTTATCGAAGCGGAATTCGGCGATTTAATAGGCAAACGGCGGAATAAACGCATGATCGACAAGTTACAAAATCATTTCGTGATTTGCGGCTATGGACGCGTGGGCCGCGGCGCCGCGTCGGAATTGCAGCAGGCCGGCGTGCCGTTCGTGGTGGTGGATATCGACGACGACCGGGTGGAGAAGGCCGTCGCTGCCGGCATGCTGGCGGTGGCCGCCGATTCCACGCGCGACGAAACGCTGCGCGCGGTGGGTGTGGCCCGCGCCAAAGGACTGGTGTGCGCGCTGGCCACCGACGCCGACAACCTGTTCGTGCTGCTGTCGGCGAAGTTCCTCAATCCTGGAATCTACGTGGCCACCCGCGCGGCCGAAGAGAGCGCCGAGGATAAGATGCGCCGCGCGGGCGCCGACGCGGTCTTCGCCCCTTACGCCATCACCGGCCATCGCCTGGCGCAATCCCTGCTGCGCCCGCACGTGGTGCAGTTCCTGGATTTCACCACGCAGGCCGCCGGCCTGAAGGTGGTGATCGAACAGGTGCGCGTCTCCGGCCATAGCGACTTAGTATCGAAGAGCATCCGCGAGTTGCAGATCGGACGGCAATTCGGCGTGATCGTGCTGGCCATCCGCAAGGGCGACGGCGAAATGGTGTTCAATCCCCCGGCCGACACGGCTATCTCGGGCGGCGACTACCTGATCGTGATGGGCCAGCCGGATAAATTGCATACGCTCGAAGGCCTGCTGGGCGACACAGGCTCCAGCCTGTGATCTGGAGTCTGGCCATTTTCGTGGCGCACGCTTTAGCATGCTGGCGCGGACTTCAGTCCGCGCTGGGGCACGCTTCGCTCGCCGAAGAGCGGGGCTAAAGCCCCGCGCGGGCTCAAGCCCGCCCTCCATTGCTGTGCTCACAGAATTTAGAAACTCAAGAGGCGAACTTCAGTTCGCCGTAACACAGGCTCCAGCCTGTGACTTGGCCCGGCGTGTCCACGGCTTGTAGTCTCGGTATCACCGATCTACTGGATCCGCAGGCGCGCCCCAGCCGCCGTCCGTCCCAGGAAGTCGACCAGCGGCCCACCCGCCTGGCTGGCCCCGTCCCTGAGAATCCGGTACAGCGTGGCCCGGCTGATCCCCAAGACCTGCGCGGCGTGCAGTTTGTTCCCGCCTACGCGCTCCAGCACATGCTGTGTATACCGGCGCTCCAGGTCCGCCAGCGGCATCAGCTCCGGTTCATTGGCCGCCGCAACGGGGATGCCGCTCTGCAGATAATCGGGCAGATCCCGCACGTCGATGAACTCGGAATCCGTCATCATGCAGGCATGCCCCAGCACGTTCTCCACCTCGCGCACATTGCCCGGCCAGGTGTGCCGCGCGAGCGCCGCCTGCGCCCGCCGCGAAAGGCCGCCGATACGCTTGCCGTAATTGCGGGCAAACTTCTCCACAAAGTGGCGTTCCAGCAGGGGCAGGTCCTCCTTGCGCTCCGCCAGCCGCGGCAGCTTCAGTTCCACCATCGTCAGGCGGTAGTACAGGTCCTCGCGAAACAGGTTTTCAGCCACCAGCGCGCGCATGTCGCGATTGGTAGCCGCGATCACCCGCACATCCACCTTGCGCACCTCCGGCGAGCCAACCCGTTGCAATTCCTGGTTCTGCACCACGCGCAGCAGCTTGCTTTGCGTGGTCAGCGGCATGTCGGCGATCTCGTCCAGAAACACGGTGCCGCCCTGCGCGTATTCGAACAGTCCGGTGCGGTCCTGCGCCGCGCCCGTGAATGCGCCCTTCACGTGGCCGAACAGCTCGCTTTCAAACAACGTCTCCACGATTGCCGAGCAATTGCAGACCGCGAACCGCCGCGCCGCCACCGGGCTCAGATCGTGCAACGCGTGCGCCACCAGTTCTTTCCCCGTGCCGGTCGCGCCGCTGATCAAGGCAATCCGGTAATGCGGCGCCACCCGCCTGATCCGCGCGAACGTCTCCACCATCTGCGGGCTGCGGCCAACCATGCCGTGGAAACGAAAGCTCTCGAGGAGCCGCCCATCCAGTTCCAGCGTCTCCCGATGCAAGCGCGCCTCGTGCAGCACCTCGCCCACCCGGCGCCCCAGCGTCTCGGCCGAAAGCGGCTTGCTCAGGCAGTCGCGCGCTCCGTGCCGGATGCCCTCCACCGCGGATTCCGCCGTGTAATGATCCGTCAGCAGTAATACCTGCGCGCCCGGATCCCAGTCCGTGATGCGCTCCAGCAGGCTGGTCCCATTCGCCACCTCGGTTTCCACCAGGATGGCGTCCGCGTGCGAGCGGCGGATCAGGTCCCAGCCTTCTTCGGCATCGCCGGCCGCCAGCACCTGGATGCCCTGCGCCTCTAACGTGGTCTGAATCGCCTCCAGACTCTCGGCGTCCCGCACGATGGCTACAACAGTTGGTATTGGCTCCACGTCCCCTTATCGGCCGATCCAACCATTGCTTTAGCTCAAATAGAATCCGGGCCTCCTTTGTTGAACGATCGGAGCCAAAACATGTTACGGCGACCACCCCGTAAACATCGCCACTACGGCAACGGTATCGCTCAATCCGTGTGCCAGCATCGAGGCCTATAGGTCGCGCCCGGAGAGGAGATAAACGCCTCCTAGCGCCAGGCCGGAATAGGCAGAGTCCATGATGCCTGCCGGTCCTCTGTAGAAGCGCCCGCAGCCGAATAGCACGGTCACATACAGCATGGCGGCCAGGAAGGCGGGCTGCGAGCGGCCGCCTAAATCCGCCGCACGCGTAAGCAGATAGCCGCGGCAGCTAATCTCCTCGCCGAAAGCGGCAAAAAACCAGACCAGGGCCAGATTGCGCAACGCGAGCTTTCAGTCGAGCGCGGGGATTCTTACCAGGAAGATATCTCCTCCGGCCGGCGCCAAATGTGTTGCGCAGCGACTGCTCTCAATGTCTTGAACCACGATTTCGGCCGTCCGAGTTGCGCCGCGCGCCAGCGGCCGTAGCGAAGCCGGTTTTGAAATCCAGAACAGCGCAAACAGAATCGGGACTTCGTTCGGCACGATGCGAAACACGTTGTGTCCAATGACGATGAGCGAGTCAAGTGGAACTGCAATGAGCGAAGCCCACCGCGCGCGGAGTGACTGCGGTTTCCGCCGGGAAAGAGGGTTCCACTGCCTGCATATGGAGATCTTACGATAACCGGGCGCTCTCACCCGGATGGATCGAATCTAGCCGCCCAGGTACCTGCGATGCGGCTCCCAATACCTGGCTGGCCAGCCTTCGTTCAAGCTTTCCCATTGGTCTTCGGTAAAACCCGCGTGATCGAACGCGATACGGGATCCGGAGCCGCGCGCAACCAGCTCGAATCTCACAATCGAATAGACACCGGATGGCCACGAAGCGGGACGCCACGCCTGGACAATCCTTTGATCCGGCGCCAATTCCACGTTGCGGCCTTCGATACGCCCGCCGAACAGCTTGAATGCCGCGCCTGGCTGGGGCTGAATCTCAGCCGTGTGCCCGGTGAAGGCGCTGAATTGTTTGGCGTCGAGCAACGCTTCATAAATCCGATGAGGCGCGGCTTTGAAATCGACATCCTGGTGAATGGCGGCGCCTGGCTTCCGGGTTTGAGCCTGCGCCGCGGCGGCCCTAGACCGCCGAGGATCAGACCCATCCCGCGCCGCGTTACTTTTTCGTCCATCGCTCGATTCCAGCTCCGATGGAAAATGTGTGCAGGGCCAGCCAGGCTCGCCTGCCTAATGCGCCGGCGGAGCCTGAATGTCTGCGGGGGCGGATCGTACCCGCAACCAACCAGCGCGCCGATAGCCGCCAGTAACAGGACGGTCATCCCGTTGCGAAGACTCAAACCTCCAATTCCAGGCATCATTTTGCGATGCCACCATGAAAAGACACATCGGGCGGCGCCTGGCACGCTCCCGACTGTAATGCTCGTGCTATCGACGGTTTCGCCTGCCAGGCCGCGCGCGCAAGCGGTCGATCCCGCCGTGTGAGATCATGCGGTGTTCTACTTCGGAGTTTATGCTATGAGACCAGTTCTGCTCGCCGCGGCTGCCGCAACATTCTTCAGCCTGCAGATGGCGGCGGGAGATTTGCAGCGGGACGTTCTGTCCATCGGTTGCACCAATGAGAAAGGTTTGGTGGCCGCTGCCTATCGGGGCGGCCAGGTAGTGGTTTGGGATTTCGAATCGGGGCATGTGAAAAAGGTATACAACGCATCCTCGCCGAAAAACACTCTGAACCTGCCGTTAGTGCATTTCAGCGCCAGCGGCCGGCGCCTGGCATTTACACAGGAGGGCGATCCCGGCCTGATTTCGTACGATGCGGATTCGGGCGCCTCCACCGTGCTGGTGCCTCGCAGACTGCTGGTGAAGGGCATCACTGCCTTTAGCTGGTCGCAGCAGGTCGATTCGATGCTGGTGGCCATCGGCCGCGATATCTTCCTGATCAACGCCCAAGGGCGCACGCAGTGGCAACACCGGCTGGAAACCCGCGCCATCATCACGGATGTGGTGTGGCATCCATCCGAGAAGTACTACACGGTGGCCACCGATGACGGCGAGGTTTCGACATGGGAAACCACGAGCGGCCGCGTGATCAGTTCTTCCAAACTGGAGATCGGCCCGCATTCCACCGCGGTGAAGGTGGGTTGGACCAGCGAAGACTGGCTGATGGCGTCCGTGCGCGGAGTCAATCTCGCGGTGCTCGACCCCGAAACGCTCAAGCCCAAGAAGACCACCGCCTGCAACTGCCTCGACTTCGCCTGGAGCCCCGGCGGCAAAGAACTCTTCGCATGGGCCCCGCCGAACGTCGCCATATTCAACGAGTCCGGCCAGCGCACGCGTGACATCCGTACGCCATTTGACGGCGAGGGGCCCATCGTGTGGGCTGGAGAAGGCCGCCTGTTGACAGCTTTCTCCGATTCCGCGGTGGTGCTGCGCGACGCCCGCAGCGGAAAGATCATCCGGACGTTTGCCCCATAGCGCGCCTGCGTGGCGCAAGCTTCAGCTTGCTGGCGCGGACTTCAGTCCGCGCAGGGGCGGACTTCAGTCCGCGCAAGGCGAGCTTCGCTCGCCGAAGAGCGGGGCTAAAGCCCCGCGCGGGCTGAAGCCCGCCCTCCATTGCTCTGCTCAGCGAATGTAGAAACTCGAGGGCGCGGACTTCAGTCCGCGAAAAGGGGAGGTGGTTGCGCCTGCCGGGTTGCTATCATATTCTCGACGGCGGGAGGCTCCAAGCCTGGCTTGGATTGGGCCTGCGGGCTCGATTTGGCCTCTCTGGGGTTACCCCAGGGTAACGTAGGAACTGGCATTTCGTCGCGTGAGCGGCGCTGCGCGGCTGCGCAGAAAGGCTCACGCAGGGTCGGACTCGTTGGAGCCTCTCGCCGCCGCGAACCATGCCGGTCCCACCACTTGTGGCCGCGCTGGCCAGATCCTTCGCCGCCGGCGCGCCCACCATCGAACAGATCGTGGCCCGCGGCAGCCGGACGCTTGGCAGGCGTTGGCGCTGGCTTCGGCCCCTGGCGCGGCGCTATCTCGCGGCGTTTGCCGGCCGTGCCCGTCCGCATCCCCGGGATGTGGTCCAGTTTCTGCTTCGCGACGCCGGCTTCCGCCGCGCCCGGTCGAGATACTCCACCGAGTTATCGGTGGAGCGGTGGCTGCCGGAACCGCAGCGGATGCAGCCCGTTGCGGCAGCGGCGGCGTGGGGTGTTCCCGCCATCGAATCCGCCGGAGCGCTGGCCGATTGGCTTCTGCTCGACCACGGCGAGCTGGGGTGGTTCGCCGACCTCAAGGGGCTCGGGTACAAGAGGAACCAGCCGCGATTGCGACACTATTACTACCAGGTGCGGACGAAGCGTTCCGGCGGTATTCGATTGATTGAAGCGCCAAAGCTGCGGTTGAAGAAACTGCAACGGCAAATCCTGGCGGGGATTCTCGCCAGGATTCCGCCTCATCCCGCGGCGCATGGGTTCCCGAAGGGGCGGTCCATCAAGACGTTCGTCGCTCCGCACGTGGGCCAGCGGGTGGTCTTGCGCATGGACTTGCAGGATTTCTTTCCCTCCATCGCGGGCGTCAGGATTCAGGCGCTCTTCCGCACCATGGGCTATCCTGCATCGGTCGCCGATCTGCTCGGGGGCATTTGCACAAACGCTACACCCCGCGACGTTTGGAAGGACGCCGTCTGCAAGGAGGCTGTGTTGGATATCCCACAGCAGTTGCGGGAAGCGCGCGCCTTGTATGCGCGGCCGCATTTGCCCCAAGGCGCTCCGACCTCGCCGGCGCTCGCCAACCTCTGCGCCTACCGGGTAGATTGCCGGTTGGCCGGCTTGGCGAAATCGGCTGGCGCCCAGTACACGCGCTACGCCGACGATCTCGCCTTTTCCGGCGGCGAAGCCTTTGAGAGGTGTGTGGAGCGGTTCGCCACGCACGTCGCCGCCATCCTGCGCGAAGAGGGTTTCAGCGTGCATCACCGCAAAACGCGTATTATGCGCCAGGGCGTGCGGCAACACCTGGCAGGTCTGGTCGCCAATCGGCGCATGAATGTGATGCGAGCCGACTTCGATCGTCTCAAGGCCATACTGACCAATTGCGTTCGCCTGGGTCCGGAGACTCAGAACCGCGATGCGCACCCCTATTTTCGAGCGCATCTCGAGGGCAGGGTGGGGTTCGTGGAGACGATTAACCCGGGCAAGGGACGGCGGCTTCGCGCTATATTCGAACAGATCCAGTGGTCTGTTTCATGAACGGCCTGAGGTTTCTCGACAACGTCTGGCTGGATGTGCGCTACGCGCTGCGTACGGCTCGCAAGAATCCGGCGTTCGCCGCGACGGCGGCGATGGTCCTGGCGCTGGGCATTGGCGGCAATGCGGCCATGTTCTCCGTGATCCGCGCGGTGTTGCTGAAGCCTCTCCCATATCGCGACCCGGACCGGCTGGTCGAGGTGTCGGTCGATAATCCGCTGCGCGCCGCGGCAACCGGCGGCTTCACTTCGCTGCGTTATGAAGAGATGCGCAAAACCGCCCGGTCCTTCGCAGGCTTTTGCGCTTTCTCGCGCTTCACGGAAGATATGGCGCTCTCCGGCGCCGGCGATCCGGAGATGCTCAAGGGGGCGCGCGTCTCGGCGAATTTCCTGGATATCCTGGGCGTGCGGCCGGCGCTGGGCCGCGCCTTCATTCCGGAAGAAGATGCGCCTGGCGGGCCGCCCGTCGCCATGGTCAGCTTCAGGTTGTGGAAACGGCGCTTCGCCGCGGATCCCAGCCTGGCCGGAAAGACCACCATCCTGAACGCCATTCCATACACCATCGTCGGTGTCTTGCCCGCGGGCTTTGAGTTTCCAGTTCCGGAACTGGATGTATGGGTGACCAGGCCGGCGGAAACATCCGCGGTGCCGCCGCGCTTCTGGCCGTTCGTGACCACGCTGAAAGGACTCGCGCGGCTGCGGCCCCAGGCCACGCTCGATCAGGCTCGCGCCGAAGCCGAGGTCCTGAACCGGCAATATGTCGCCGCCAACCCCGAACGCCTCGATTCCGGCGCAGGCGCAGCGCTCCGCCTGATTCCGCTGCAGGAACAACTGGTGGCCGATGTGCGCCCCGTACTCTGGATGCTCTTCGGCGCAGTGGGCTTTGTCCTGTTGATTGCCTGCGCCAACGTCGCCAGCCTGCTGCTGACCAGGAGCGCCTGGCGTGCGCGCGAATTCGCCGTACGCGCAGCCATGGGAGCCGCCCGCGGCCGCCTGATTGCCCAGGCGCTGGCCGAGAGCCTGGTGTTGGCCGGGGTGGGCGGCGCGCTCGGCATGCTGCTCGCGAAGTGGGCTCTGGCGGCTATCACCAGGATGCCCGCTTTCAATGTGCCGCGTGCGGGCGAGATCCGGCTGGACGGCATCGTGCTCGCCTTCAGCGTGGCGGTTTCGTGCCTGACCGGGATACTGTCCGGGCTGCTCCCCGCGTTGCAGGCGCCGGCTTCGAACATCGCCGACCTGTTGCGCGAAAGCGGGGCAACTGCAGGCCGGGCAGGCCGGGCTATCTCCAACAGCCGCAGCTTGCTGGTGATCGGCCAGATCGGTTTGTCGATCGTGCTGCTGATCGGCGCGGCGCTCCTGATCGAGAGCGTGGCGAAGCTGCGCAGCGTCAATCCCGGATTGCAACCGGCGAATCTGTTCACCGCCGGGATCGCGCTTTCGCCCGTGCGCTATGACACGAATCCTAAAATCCTGGCTTTCTTCGGCGAAGTGTTGCGGCGTACTGCAGCGCTTCCCGGCGTGCGTGGCGCAGCCTTCGCGCTGGCCATCCCGCGGTCCGTCTTGCTCCGGACGAATGTACAGGTTGGCGTGCAGCCCGAAGGCGACGTCAGCAAATGGCCCATGTGTCAGATCCAGAGCGTCACGCCTGGATACTTCCGTTTGCTGGGGATTCCCGTGCGGCACGGCCGCGAGTTCGAGGAGCGCGACACTCGCCCCGGCGCGCCGCCCGTGGCGATCGTCAATGAGAGCTTCGCCCGTTTGTTCGCGCCAGTTGGAGACAATCTCGCCGGCCTGCTCGGGCGAGTCATGCGGGAAGGCATGGACAGAACCGGCTGGATGCAAATCATAGGAATCGTGGGCGACGTGCGCGAAGGGGGGCTGGCCGCGGAGGCGCAGCCGGAATTCTATGTGACCCCGCTTACTCACATCTCGCGGGCGGTCTACCTGGTTGCCCGCACCGAAACAGATCCCCTGCGCCTTTCGACGGCCATCCGCAGCCAGGTGCTGGCGGTGGATCGGGATCAACCGATTTCGAATATCGCAACGATGGATGAGATCGTCGAGTCGTCCATGGGCAGCCGCCGGTTGACCATGCTGCTGCTGGGTTTGTTCGCGGCAGTCGCGCTGCTCCTGGCGACGGTTGGCATCTACGGGGCAATTGCGTTTTCCAGCGTCCAGCGCACCCAGGAACTGGGCATCCGGCGGGCTTTAGGAGCGCAGAACCGCGACATTATGTGGCTCATGTTGGGCCAGGGACTGACCCTCGCGCTGATCGGCAGCGCGCTCGGCATCGGCGGCGCACTGGTGCTGACACGGGTGATGCGAGGCTTGCTCTACCGGATCAGTCCGGCCGATCCCGCAACTTACATCGGGATAGCTTTGCTGTGGATTGTAGTGGCGTTGGCCGCCAGTTACATTCCAGCGCGGCGGGCCGCACGGATCGATCCGGCGCAAGCTTTGCGGGTGGGGTAAATCGAAGCCATTGTACTACTGTCCATCAGTTTCTTCGCGCGCCGCGACGATTCTTGTGGGGCGGGCAATACTGCCCGCAGCCGGCTTTTTAGCCGGCTCTTGGCCGCCTAAAAGAGCGGCTGCGGCCAAGATTGGCCGCCCCACAACTACAGCTTCCGAATCTGTCTTTGCGCCAGCCGGCTCCACTTGGCAATGGATCGCCTGCGGTAGCGCGGCGCCGTGCTGACGGCTTCCGCCGCCCGCGCATACGCGTCGCGCGCTTCCCCCGCCCTGCCCAGTCCCTCCAGCGCCTGTCCGAGATAGCAGAGACCCTCAGGATCGTACGGCCGGCGCTCGATGTATTCCGCCAGAAACTGGCGCGCGTGCTCGTATTGGCGCGCGGCCAGATACACCGCGCCCAGTTCCCGCAGGATTTCGCTCTGGCTGTGTTTGTCGTTCTCGTCCATCACCGCCTGGAAGTGCGCCAGGGCATCGGCGAGCCGGCCCTGCTCGCGCGCGATGCGCCCCAATTGGAAATGGGCGTCGGTCTCCCCCGGATCGATCGCCACCGCTTTCCGGAACCGCGCGATGGCTTCGATCGACTGGCGCCGCTGCTGGTAGATCAATCCGAGCTGATATTGCGCTTCGCCGTCGTGCGGGTTCAGCGCCGCTGCGTTCAGCATCCGGCGGAAGTTTTGGCCGCTCCGCAGGCCCGCGCCCAGGTGGCTAATCTCGCCGCCGAGATAGTAATACGCGAAGAACAGGAAGAATGGCGACGCCAGCCATCCCAACAGAAACCGAAGCGGTCCCCACAGGAAAGAAGCCGCCACCACCGGAATCCAGGACAGGCACACCACGGCCACCGCGGTGCCGTTGCCGGTTCCGAAAACCGTGCGCACCACGAAGAACATCAGGACCAGGAAATAGAGTTGCGCCACGGCGGCAAGAATCGGGAACACGGGCAACGGAAGCATCCAGCCGGCCAACGCCACGGGAAGGTTCGCGGCGGCCCACGCCATCGCCGTGCATGTCAGCAGCGGTGAATAGTCGCGCTGGAAGACGCTGCCGAGACCGCCTCCCAAACGGCCCAGCAGCCCGCTGAGCAGCAGCACGCCCGGAACGTAGGCTACCGCCAGCACGAGCAGCGGCATGTAAAAGCTGATTGCCAGCCCGGATTTGTATAACAAGGAAACGGCGAGCACCGCCACGCTGGCGAAAAGCAGGCTGCCCTGATCCAGGATCGCGCTCATCGCCGCCGCAGGCTGCCAGTAAACGCGCCAAAGAAGCTTGATGTTATCGATCAACATCGCAGGATAGCAACTCGTTCGCCCCCTCGCCCCCTCGCCCCCTCGCCGCCTCGCCCCCTCGCCCGCTCGCCCCCTCATGTGGCATAGTGAGTCTAGTTATGGAACTCGAACTTCTCCATTCCCCAGTCAACTTTCTACAACACATGCTCGGGGCGTTGCCCCACGAGCGCGCGCTCGGTGAGTACGAATCCTGGTGGGAAGCCGAAGGCAAGCACATTTCGGACTCGACCGACCGCGCCGGCACACCCTGGCTGCGCATGTTCGATCGCAGCGGCCGGCGCGTGGACGAAATCCTGTTCGCGCCCGAATACTGGCGCGGCCTGCACCAGGGATACAAAGCCGGCGTCGTGTGGCGCACCTTTGAAGACCAGTCACTTTCGGCCAGCGCGCTGCTCGACTACATCACCTGCTTCTACGATCCGGGCTTGACCTGTCCGTATGTCATATCGCTGGCCACCGCCGTGGCGCTCGATCAGCATGGCAGCGAGGCGCTGAAGGCGCGCTTCCTGCCGCCGCTTCTCCGCCGGGACGACACTGTCTGGCAGGGCGCCACCTGGATGACCGAGATCAAGGGCGGCTCCGATCTGGGCGCCAACGTCGAGACCGTCGCGCGCCCGGCCGGCGACCGCTGGCTGCTCACCGGCGACAAGTATTTCGCCAGCAATGCCGGCGCGGAACTGGCGGTGGTGGCCGCGCGGCCCGAAGGCGCGCCGCACGGCGTGCGCGGCCTGGCCTTGTTCCTGCTGCCGAAGGTCCGCGAAGACGGCGAACTGAACTACAACATCCGCCGCCTGAAGAACAAGGTGGCCACCCGCTCCGTGCCCACGGGCGAAGTCGAATTGCGCGCGAGCGAAGCCTGGCTGCTCGGCTCCGAGGATCGCGGCGTCCATCTCATTTTGGAGGTGCTGAACCTCTCACGCGCCACCAATGCGCTCGGCAGCATGGCCATCGCGCAACGCGCCTTGGCCGAATCGGCCGACTTCGCGGGGCAGCGCATCGCCTTCGGCAAGCCGGTCTTCGAGCACCCGCTGATGCGCAAGCAGTTCGACGAACGCATCGAGACCCTGCAGGATGGCTTCGCGTTGGGCTGGGAAAGCATTCTGCGCCTGAACGAAGTATGGCGGCAGAAGCCGCCTTATTCGGACCGATATCACCTGTTCCGCCTGGTCGCTCACCTGGCGAAATACTGGACCTCCGACGTCGCGCCGCAGATCGCGCGCTGGGCCATGGAAGTGCACGGCGCGCTCGGCGTGCTGGCGGAGTTTCCGGTGGAGCGCTGGTTCCGCGAGGCCATGGTGCTGACGATTTGGGAAGGCACCTGCCATCGCCAGATTCTGGATGGCCTGGAGGTGATGGAGCGCAAAGGCGCGCATCGTCTCTTGTTCGAGCAACTGCGTGAGGCCGCGGATCCCATCGATCTCGCGGAGATGCGCCGCCGCGTCGACGCGCATATGGCCTTGCCGCAGGCGCAGCGCGAGGCCGGCGCCGAAGAGATGTTCCGCGAACTGGCGATATTCACGGCGCGGACGGTCCGCCACGCCGCTGTTCCCGTGGGAGTGTAAGACATTAATGGCCGCCGATAAACGCCGATAAAACAAAAGTCTTATCGGCGTTCATCGGCGTTCATCGGCGGCCCAATTCTTGTGTTTCTTTTTGCCGGCCTGCCCGAACGGCTGCTCCAGCGACGGGCTCTGCGGCGCAGACCCCTCCACGATCACCCGGTTATAAAAATTCTGTATAATCGTAGGGATTGAGTGATCTTCGCAAGCCGATCGCTGGCTCGGAGACAGCCGTGACCGCCTGCGACGTTTCCCAGAGGCGGCGCGCCGGGGATGTCGGCCATCAGTTGAATTCCGTCCAGGCGGGACGCCCGGCCAAGGACTGGAAACCGATGCCGCTCGTCGGGCCGGGCGTGATGGAGATTCGAGTTCGTTTGGAGAGCGAGTACAGGGTCTTCTACCTGGCGAAGTTCGAGGAGGCAGTCTACGTGCTGCACGCCTTCGTCAAGAAAACCCAGAAGTCATCTTCGCTCGACATAGAATTGGGCAGAAGCGCTATCGCGAGCTGCTGGAAAGGCGGAAGTGATGCGAGTTACCAAGGGTAATGAGAATGTTTTTGTGGATTGCGGATTCCCACCAACCGAAGCCGAGAATCTCCGCATTCGGTCCGAGATGATGATCGCCCTCAGCAGCTATATCCAGGACAGAAAGATCAGCCAAACCAGGGCCGCCAGGATCATGGGTGTTTCCCAGCCGCGGATCTCTCGCCTGATGCGCGGCAAGATCGGGTCTTTCACCTTAGACACGCTCGTCAACATGCTCACCTCCGCTGGCCTGAAGGTAGACATGCAGATCAGGCCCGGTCGGCCGAAAGGCAAGAAGGTTGCCTGATCCCGGCATTCCAAGGCCGCGCGTGCTTCAGCGACCGAACGGCTGCTCCAACGACGGACTCTGCGGCGTCAGCAACTCCGCGCCGGATTCCGTGATGTGCATATCGTCTTCGAGCCGCACGCCGAACTGCCCCCGGATGTAGATGCCAGGTTCATCGCTGAAGGTCATGTTCGCCGCCAGCGGCAAGGTATCGCCCCGAACAAGGTACGGCCATTCATGGCCATCCATCCCCAATCCATGGCCCACGCGATGCGTGAAGTACTTGTAGCCGGGACCATAGCCTGCATCCACAATCACCTTGCGCGCGGCGGCGTCCACGGCCTCGCACGCCACTCCCTGACGAGCCGCCGCCAGCGCCGCGCTTTGCGCGCGATGCACGATGTCGAAGACTTGCTTCATCTTGTCCGTGGCCTTCCCCAGCACAAACGTGCGGCTGATATCGGACTGGTATCCCTCCACAGTGCAACCATCGTCGATCAGCACGATGGAACCCTCGCGGATGATCTGCGGCTGGCGCGAGCCGTGCGGCAGCGCGGTGTATTCTCCCACCTGCACGCTGGCAAAGCCCGGAAATCCGAGGGCCTGGTAGGCGGACCCGATCAGCTCGCTGAACTCGCGGGCTTTCATGCCGTCGCGCATGGACTTCCAGGCGGCCTCGTAAGCTTGTATGGTCACGCTGGAAGCCAGGCGCAGCAGCGACATCTCGGCGGGGCTCTTGATCATGCGGCACCCGGAGGTCACCGGCGTGGCGCTGGTCACGGCAGCCGCCGGAGCCGCTTTCGCCAGGCTGTCGGCGAAGACAAACGGCGTGTTCTCCTCGATACCGATCCAGCCCGTGACCAGGCCGGCTTCTTTCAGACCGGAGGCCGTCAGGGTATAGGGGCTTTCATCCTCCTGCCAGGTGTAGACGTGCGCGCCCGTTACCGGTCCGGCGGCGATTTGCTCCCGCGCGCGATCCTCTTCGAAGCCCGGGCAGACAAAGAAAGCCTCGCCGCGCGCCGGAATGACCATCAGGAACAGGCGCTCGCTATTGCCCCAGCGCGCGCCGCTGAAATAGTCGAGCGAGGTGCCGCCGGCCAGACAAATGGCGTCGATCTTGTTCTCCGCCATCAACTGCTGCGCACGCTCGATCCGCGCGCGGCGCTCGGCGGTCGTGATGGGCTGCGCCTCGCCGCGCCGGTTCTTGAGTTGGGCGATCGGCGAACCGGACGGCGCGGCGGACAAAGCGGCGGGCGCCAGTCCCGCTGAAAGAAGGAATGATCGGCGTGTAGCCATCTCTGTAGTTTAACCAATACGATACATTGGACTGTTGCGTTTCCTTGCGGCATTCTTCGCTATCGCGCTCGCGGCGGCGCGCGCGCAGGGCAATTACGAGGTCCAGGTGTACGGTTCGGACCTGGTCCCGCCCCACAACACGATGGTGGAATTGCACTCCAACTTCACCGTCCAGGGAAGTAAGACCATCGTCGATGGCATGCTGCCCACCGAGCACCAGGAGCACGAAACCCTGGAGATCACGCACGGCTGGAGCGACTGGTTCGAAACCGGCCTGTATCAATTCACCGACCACCAGCCCGGCGGCGGTTGGATGTGGGTCGGCACGCACATCCGCCCGCGCATGGCCGTGCCGGAGCGCTACCGCCTGCCGGTGGGAATCAGCCTGTCGACCGAGATCGGTTACCAGCGCGCCATCTTTTCCGCGGATACCTGGACCTGGGAAATCCGCCCCATCGTGGATAAGAAGCTGGGGCGCTGGTATAGCGCGTTCAACCCGTCGCTGGATCGCGCCTTTCACGGTCCCGACACGCGGCGCGGGCTGGAGTTTTCGCCGAACTTCAAGATCAGTTACGATGTCACGCCGAAAATCGCCGGCGGCATGGAGTATTATGGCGCGCTGGGTCCTGTCACCGGCTTCGATCCGCTGCGCGACCAGGAGCAGCAGATCGTGCCCGCCATCGATCTCAATGTGAGCCCGAAGTGGGAGTTCAATTTCGGCGTGGGCGTAGGCGTCACCCACGGCACCGATCACCTGCTGGTAAAGATGATCCTGGGCTACCGCCTCAGCCGGTAGGCTTCGGCTTAAGATTCCGGCCGGGCTTTTGCCCGACCACCACCACCGTATCCAGCACGTGCCACTGGTCGCGATGCTCGACGCGCAGCACTTCAAATCCGGCCTCGCGCATGATTCCGGCGAACTCCCGCGGCTCGTACAGCCAGAATCCTTCCCAGTTCCGCGTGAGCGGCCGCAGGCTGGCGGCGGAGCGGAAGCCGGCCGCCAGGCGCCCGCCGGGCTTCATCACCCGCGCCACCTCGCGCAGGCTGGCGATCAGATCCGGCCAATAGTACAGGCTGTTGACCGTCAGCACCTTGTGGAACGTGCCGGCGCGAAACGGGAGTTTCGCCACGTCGCCCCACTTGACCGAAACGCGCGCATCCAGCTTCTTGTCGCGCACCAGGCGGGCGGCCGCATCCACCATCTCGTTGGAGTAATCGACACCCACGACCTTCGCTTGCGGCGCTTTAGCCGCCAGCGCCAACAGCGAAAGACCGCCGCCGAATCCGATATCCAGCACCGCGTCCTTGGGCCGCGGGTCGAGCAACTCGACGGCCGCATTTACCAGCCGCGCGTTGGACAGGTTCAGGATCGGCCCCATGAATAGCGCGCCAAACAGACCGGATGGCTTGCCGAACTGGGACCGGAGGAGAGTGTCTACGTACATGCCGCGCCCCCTATAGATGATAATAGGACATTGTTCTCGTGTTTACCGAACAGGCTCGCCCCAAGCCGAGCGTTATAATCGAAGTAGGCATGCCCGCAGGGAAATCACTGCTCGATCCATTGCGTAAGCGATTCGACCCCTTGCGCGGGCGCATCGAGATCTTCCTCTCCGGCCGGCCGCACTCCGATCCGCTCTACCTGACCAACCGCACCTGGCAGCAGAAGGTGAAGATCGCCTCGCTGATCGTCGTGGCGGCTCTGCTGCTGATTGCCCTGGTGACGATCGGCGCCACAGATCCGTTCCAGTTCCACAAGGTGAATGCCTACGAGCATCCGGTTGCCGAAGCTCCGCCTGCAGCCGTCCCGCAGAAGCCGTTGACCGACCCTATAGTGGCGTCCGAGGGCCTGGAGGTGGTCAATATCCGGATCGCCAGGGACGCCCGTCCGCCGGTTGTGACAGGCATTGTACGCAACAATAGCAACCACAAGGTGGCTTCCGCGGAGGTCAGCTACTATCTGGCCAACACGCAGGGCAGCCTGGTGGGCACCGACACGACCGGCGTTGCGAACCTGGCGCCGCATGGCAGCGTCAGCTTTCGCATGCCGCTGAAGATAGCCAAGGCGGAGTACGTCATCGTCCGCGACGTGCATCCCAACTGAGGCCACTCCCGGCCGCCGCCATGGAGCGCCTTCCCTTCCAAGTTACCGAGGCCGCCGCCGCTTACGAAAACATCCGGACATTGCCGGTTTCGATCTTGCTGGACAACGTGCGCAGCATGTACAACGTGGGCGCGTTCTTTCGCACCGCCGACGCCGCCGGCATCCAGAAGCTCTATCTCTGCGGCATCACCAGCCATCCGCCGAAGAAGGCCATCAGCAAGACCGCGCTGGGCGCCGAGGAGCGCGCGCCATGGGAACACGCCTGGGACCCGCTGCCGTTCGTTGCGGCCCTGCGCGCGCGCAATTATGAAATTGCGGCCGTCGAGACCAGCGTACATGCCGTGGACCTGTTCGACTGGAAGCCGCGCTTTCCCGTTTGCCTGGTTTTCGGGCACGAAGTGGAAGGCATCCGGCCGGAGATCGCGGAGCGCTGCGACACGCACGTGCGCATCCCCATGCTGGGCGTCAAGCATTCGCTGAATGTGGCTACCGCGGGCGGCGTGGCGATCTACGAATTGCTGCGTAAATACCGCGATCTGCAGCGGTGATTGCACGCGGCGGCCGGCCACCGTGCTTGAGGGCAAATGTGATAGCATTCGTCCTTCGGGAGGTCAACATGCCGCGACCTGTGCGAGATGGATCATTCTACGAGTTCAATCGTCCCGTGGGCAACTACGAAGTCGGGCGGGAAATTCCATCAGTCAGCATCGCCCAGATGGATGTAAAGTTCGGCAGAGATGTTTACACGCCCCGCGCAAGCGATGCGAAGAGCCTTGCGAAGAAAATCAGCCCATATCCACCGGTTTGCCATCCGGCCCATCAGGCGATGTATTTCCCGCACTACTATCCTGAGGGGCGGGCTTCGGGCACATTTTCTACGGAAGACGCGGCGATAATCTTGAGGAGTAGGAAACGATGACGAAGGATTCTGCCTCGCTCGCGAGACGATCTCAAGGGGCCGCCCGACGCCGAGACCCGTAGGATACCTGGGCAAATTAGCCCTTCTTGTTTTCGCAAAATTGAACGTCACTGTTTTTTGCTCGTTCCTCAGGAGATAGTCGCGCTCCCCGCGGCCAGCGTGAGGTAACGTAGGTAGGCGAGGCTACCAGAATCAGTGCCGCGGCATTGGGCCTATTGCGGAGTTCCGCATCGAGATCCATGTGAGGACAAAGCTGGCGCTTGTCAAAGAAGACTGACGGCGCGATGCCCAGGCGAAACCGCAAAAAATTTTCGAGCCGATCCCGAAAGTGCTCCACGCACCCCTAATCTTCGTCGCCATGAGCGCAACTGATAAAGACATCGTTCCGGAACCCTGGGACGGTAAACCATGGGCGAGTTGCCTTAATGGACGCTTCAACAGAAACCAGATCTTGGCAAAAGGCCGACTAACGGCAATCCCTTAACGCGGTGCTATCCTGATCTTTGGCACCCATCCGCCCGTCTGCCTGTGCGTGACGTGTGCTCTCGAAGGAGTTTCCATGCAGTCTCGCCGGATTTTCATCGGCAAAGTGGCCAGCGGTCTGGCCGGCGCCATCGCCGCGCCCAACGTGCTGGCCGCGAGCGACCGTATTCGCCTGGGCATCATCGGCGCGGGCGATCGCGGCACGCAGATCATGCGCGAGGCGCTGGCTTGTCCCAACACCGAATTTGTGGGCATCGCGGACATTTACACCAAGCGCCTGGAAGATGCGCGCGCCATCGCGCCCGGCGCCAAGACCTATCTCGACTACCGCCGCCTGCTGGACGACAAGAGCATCGACGCAGTCCTCATCGCCACGCCGCAGCACCTGCATTCGGAGCACTTCGTGGCGTCGCTGGACGCCGGCAAGCACGTCTACCAGGAAAAAACCATGGCGTTCAGCGTGGAGCATGCCAGGCGCATGCGCGCCGCTTTCGAGCGCGCCGGCCGCCGCACGGTGCAGATCGGCCACCAGGGATGCTCGTCGGGGCAGGTGCGGGACGCGGTCAACTTTCTGAAGACGGGCAACGTCGGCAAGATCACGGCCATCCACGCGCACATGTACCGCAACACGCCGCACGGCAAACCGCAGTGGACGCGGCCGGTGTTTCCCGACATGACGCCGGAAAACATCATCTGGAAAGCGTTCCTGGGCGAAGCGCCGGCGCGCGATTTCGACGCCAACCGCTACATCAACTGGCGCTTCTTCTGGGACTACTCCGGCGGCAACGTGTACGAGAATATGTGCCATCAACTGGCCTTCTGGTACAAGGTGATGGGGCTGAAGATCCCGACCGCGGCGGACATGGCAGGCGGCGTGTATCTGTGGAAGGACGGCCGCGAAGTGCCCGACACCATGAACGTCGCGCTGGAACATTCCGAAGAGATTCTGTTTTCGTGGGATTCGGGCTTCGGCAACAACCAGCTCGGCAGCACGGAGGACGTGCTGGGCACGGACGGCACGATTTCGAAGAGCCAGCAGATCCGCTATCTGCCGCAAAAAGTGAACCGCCCGGACGGCGCGGAAATGCTGGGATCGACGCGCACGGCGCCCAACGCGCACATGCAGAATTTCCTGGACGCCATCCGCTCGGGACAAGAGACTAACTGTCCGTTCGAACTGGGCTTCCGCGTTTCGATCGCCTGCCGCATGGCCGTCGAGAGCTATCGCCGCCAAAGGCCGGTGCGGTGGGACGCCGCCAAAGAGGAGATAGTGTAAATACCAATTGTGGGGCGGGCAATTTTGCCCTGGGGTCCCCTTTGGGGACGGCTTTCAGCCGGCCCTGGCCGCCTAAAAGGCGGCTGCGGCCAGGATTGGCCGCCCTACGACTCTTATATGGACTTTGACTACACACACGAACAAATCCACCTCCGCAAAGCTGTGCGCGAATTCGCCGAAGAGGAAATCGCGCCGCACGTCATGGAGTGGGACGAAGACCAGATCTTTCCCATGGAAGTCATCCGCAAGCTGGGAAAACTCGGCTACATGGGCGCTATCTTTCCGGAAGACCTGGGCGGCGCCGGACTGGGCTACATCGAATACGGCATCATCATCGAGGAACTGTCGCGCGTGGATGGCTCGGTGGGGATTATCGTGGCGGCGCATACGTCGCTGGCGAGCAACCATATATATAAGATGGGCAGCCAGGAGCAGCGCCGCCGCTACATTCCGCAGTTGGCATCGGGCGAGTGGCTCGGCTGCTGGTCGCTGACCGAACCTGAGGCCGGTTCCGACGCGGCGGGCACGCGCACATCGGCCAGCCTCGAAAACGGATGCTGGGTGCTGGAGGGCGCCAAGACTTTCACCACCAACGCGCACTTCGCCAACGTTTGCGTGGCCATGGCGGTGACAGACCGCACTGCCGCGCAACACGGCATCTCGGCGTTCATTATCGAGCAGGGCACGGCGGGCTTCCGTCCCGGCAAGAAGGAAAACAAGCTGGGGCTGCGCGCCAGCGCTACCGGCGAAGTGATCTTCGAAAACTGCCGCATTCCGCAGACGCAGTTGCTCGGCAAGCGCGGCGAGGGCTTCGTGGACAGCCTGAAGGTGCTGGACGGCGGGCGCATCTCGATCGCGGCGCTGGCCATCGGCATGGCGCAGGGCGCATACGATGCCGCGCTGCGCTATTCCAAGCTGCGGCACCAGTTCAGCCGGCCCATCTCCGAGTTTCAAGCCATACAGTTCAAGCTGGCGGATATGGCCGTTTCGATCGACGCCGCGCGCCTGCTCAACTATCGCGCCGCCTGGATGATGGATCACGGACGGCGCGTCACCAAAGAGTCCGCCATGGCGAAGCTGTTCGCGTCGGAAACCGCCGTGCGCGTGGCGGATGAGGCGCTGCAGATCCACGGCGGGTATGGCTTCATCAAAGACTACCCGGTGGAGAAGTTCTACCGGGACGTGAAGCTCTGCACCATTGGTGAGGGGACCAGCGAAATACAACGGCTGGTGATCGCGCGGCAACTTCTGAAAAGCTGATGACGGATTGGGCGCGCAAGATTGCGGAAGGCGATGCGCGCGCGCTGGCCCGCGCCGCCACGGGGATCGAGAATCGCGATCCGCGGGCGTTGGAAGTGTTGCGCGAGTTGCAGCCGCTCGCCGGACGCGCAGTGGTGGTCGGCATCACGGGTCCGCCGGGCGCGGGCAAGAGCACGCTGGTGGATGCGATGGCGCGCGAGTTGCGCCGCCAGGGCCGCACCGCCGCAATCATCGCGGTGGACCCCACCAGCCGGCGCACGGGCGGCGCGATCCTGGGCGACCGCATCCGGATGCTCGGCCATCACGCCGATGCCGGCATCTTCATCCGTTCCATGGCCACGCGCGGAACATCCGGCGGGCTGGCACAAGCTACCGCCGATATGGCCACGCTGATGGACGCGGCCGGCAAGGACTTCGTCATCATCGAAACGGTGGGGGTGGGTCAGGACGAAGTCGAGATTGCCGGTGTGGCACAGGTCACGGTGGTGGTGCTGGTGCCGGGAATGGGCGACGACATACAGGCCATCAAGGCGGGCATCATGGAGATCGCGGATGTCTTCGTGATTAACAAATCCGACCATCCCGGCGCGGAGCGCACCGAGCGCGAGATCCAAGGCATGCTCAGCCTGGGGCAAGATAGAGACAAGCCACCCATCATTCACACGATCGCAACGGATGGCAGGGGAGTGCGGGAGTTGGTGGAGGCTGTGGAAATGGCTAGGGGACAGGCCAGGAGGCCTGTCCTACAAGGAGGTCACAAGTTGCAATCACAGATCGGCATCATAGGCGGGAGTGGTCTTTACTCCATGCCCGGCTTCGAAGCGCAGGAAGAAGTCATGGTGGAGACGCCATTCGGCGCGCCTTCCGACAACCTGGTGGTCGGCAAGCTGGCCGGACGCAGCGTCGCGTTTCTGGCGCGGCACGGCCGCGGACATCGCCTTTCGCCTTCGGAGTTGAACTATCGCGCGAACATTTACGCCATGAAGTCGCTGGGCGTGGAGCGTATCATTTCGCTCAGCGCGGTCGGTTCACTGAAGGAGGAGCACAAACCGCTCGACTTTGTCATTCCCGATCAGTTCGTGGACCGCACGCGCGGCCGCATCTCCACGTTCTTCGGCGAAGGGTTGGTGGCGCATATCGGCTTCTCCGATCCCATCTGCCCGCAGCTTGCGGAGGTCGTGCAACAGGCGTGCGCGGAGGCCGGAGTCACTGCCACCAGAGGTGGCTCCTATTTGTGCATGGAGGGTCCGGCGTTCTCCACGCGCGCGGAATCGAACCTGTACCGAAGCTGGGGCATGGACGTTATCGGGATGACCAATTTGCAAGAGGCCAAGCTGGCGCGCGAGGCCGAAATCTGCTACGTGACCATCGCCATGGTCACCGATTACGATTGCTGGCATCCGCGGCATGACGCTGTCACGGTGACGGACATCATCGCCAACCTGGTGAAGAACGCCGAAAATGCCTGCAAAGTGGTGGCGGCCGCCGTGGAGCGCATGCCCGCGGAGCGAAGCTGCAAGTGCGGGTCGGCGCTGGCGCATGCCATCATCACCGACCGCAACCTGGTGCCCGAAGCCACGCGGCGCAAACTGGACTTAATCGTAGGCAAATACTTGGAGGGCGGGCTTTAGCCGGCGCGGGGCTTGAGCCCCGCCACTTCATGCCAGATCCAACCTGCAACGAATGCGCCGCGATGCTGCTGGACCATTGCCTGCGCGGCGAGGTGTGGCCGCATGAGTTGCTGCGCGCGCTGGCGGACGACGAGTGTTCCGACACATTGTTTCGCGTGGTCGCCGAAGGCCTGGCAGACCGGTTTGAGCCGGCGCTGTGCGGTACCTACGCGGCGCTGTTCGCGGAAGCCATCGCGCCGGGCGAAAGCGCCGCGCTGGTGGAACGCTACCGGCGCGTGCGCGTTCCGCGCGCCATTACCGGCGCGCCGCGGACGATCTTCGTACTCTCGCGCGTGACACTGGGCGCGGACGTGGCGGTGACCAGCGTCATCCTGGACGCGGCCAAGCGCCGCTTTCCGGAGGCGGCCATCTACCTGGTGGGCCCGCGCAAGAACTGGGAGTTATTCGCCGCCGATCCGCGCATCCGGCATTTGCCCGTGAACTATCGCCGGGGCACGCTGCGCGAGCGCCTGGCCTCGGGGCCCGAGTTGCGCGAAACGCTGGCGGGGGTGCCCTCTGGGGTGCCCTCCGGGCCCGACAGCATCGTGATCGATCCGGATTCGCGCCTGACGCAGCTTGGCCTGCTGCCGGTGTGCCCCGAGGAGCGCTACTACTTCTTCGAAAGCCGCGCCTATGGCGGCGATGGCGACGATCCGCTGCCGGTGCTCGCCCAGCGCTGGGCGGAGCAGACCTTCGGCATCTCGGACGCCCGGCCATTCGTCGCGGTAGGACAGGCCTCCGGCCTGTTCCCTTCCGGCATCGCCATCAGCCTGGGCGTGGGAGAGAATCCGGCCAAGCGCATCGCCGAACCGTTCGAGGCAGAGCTGCTGGCGCTGCTGGCGCACAGCGGCCTGCCGCTGACGATCGATCAAGGTGCGGGAGGCGAAGAAGCGGCGCGCGTGGAGCGGGCGGTCGCAGCGGCCGGGGTGCGGGTGGAACGGTGGAGCGGGTCGTTCGCGGGCTTCGCCTCGATCGTCGCGGGCAGCCGGCTCTACGTGGGGTACGATTCGGCCGGGCAGCATGTAGCGGCGGCTTGCGGCGTCCCGCTGATCGCCGTCTTCGCCGGATTCTCGTGCGCGCGCATGTTCGCGCGCTGGCGGCCCGCGGGACACGTGATTCGCGTGGAAGACCCCGACCCGGCGCGCGTGCTGGAACAGGTCCGGCTTATTTTACCGGAATCGTTAGAGAGCCGACGGCGTTCGTGCTCTGATCGAGAACGATAATCCGCACTTGCTGCACCGCATCGGTAGTAGGGTGATCCTGCGCGAGCGGAATACCTTCCTTCATCACCGCGTCGTGCTGCGCGGACGTGAGCTCGAGATTGAAGTTCAATAAACTCGGCTCGCCGAGCGCGCCGGATGCGCCGCGATCGGAAATCAAAAGATATACCGCGCCCGTATACTTGCCGCCCTGCTGGCTTAGCATGATGTCCGATGGATTGATGCGGATCTCCAGATGCACGCCTGGTTTGTCTCCTTGCATAGGCGCAATTTTTGCGAGCAGGCCGATCTCGGCAGCGTCGGAGGGGCTCTGATAAGCCGCCATCAGGGCCGCCTTCATCCTCTCCGCAACTGGCCGCGTATCCGCCAGCGCGTAATAGCGCTCCCTGACTTGAAGCTTGACTCCCGCTCGCTCGCACGTAATGCGGATTCGGTGGAACTTATTGTCCCAGTTTGCCGCCGACGGGTCGTAGGCGATCTCGAAAGAATTGGCGTCGTCGGTGGCCACCTGCTTCAGGACCGCGCGAACGTCCTGCCGGAAGTAGGCGCGGCCGCCTGTAAGAAGCGCCATTTGCGCTAGGTCGAGCGCGGGATCCGCACCCTGGGAACCCTGCGCATTCTCTTGCAGCCCGCCGCTCTGGGCGTCGGTGGAATTGGCTGGCCGGTTAATGGGCGAACTCTTTGTATCCATCTGCATCATGGGGTTGACCGCCGTGCTGAGGTCCCTGCTGTATGAAAGCGGGTTCACTGCGACGTCGGCGTGTGCCAGCGTCACCGCCAGGTGCGGCACGTAAAGAGCGCACTCCACCCAATCGCCGTTGCACGGAAGCTTGGGGTTGTACACATTTTGCATGCCGTCCGTGATCCAGATGATGTCCCTTCGACCGGGAAACGCGGCCAGTTCGCCGGCGAGCGCCTCGAGCTGGTGGAAAGTTTTCTTTACCTGGTCCTCCTGGCCCATGTGCACTGGCCGGGCATGGCTGGCCGCTTTCATGGCCTTATCGAGAACCTGAGTCACGTCGTGCGGCCAGGTAGCATCGTCGGCGGACGGGGGGCCTATGGCGTGAATCGGAACCAGCTCGCCCTCCAGGTTGAGCAGGTAAAAATACACGGAATTGCCGGATTCCAGTTGCGCGAGCGATTTCGACAACGTGTGCCAGTTCTCCAGCCGGTCGGCCTGGTTCTCATTCATCAGGTCGAAGAGGATGGCGATGGTGTGCTGCATCGCACCGCCGGGCCGGTTGGTGCGCTCCAGCGGTCCCAGACGGGCAGCCGGTTCGACGGCGGGCTTGTGGAAAGCGAAGATGGTTTCCGGCTTGCCTTGGTCGACGATCTTGAAATCGCCGGCGGTCAGATCGGTCACGGGCTGGCCGCTCGCGTCGAGCGCCACAGGGTGAAGGTGAATCAGGATGGGCGGACCCGGAGCTTGTGCCAGAAGTCCGGAAGCTGTCAAGGCGAAGGTGCAGAGGAGACTCTTGGATTTCGACATATGGACACCACAGTGTAACGCCGCGTAACGGTTCTTGGGTGATGGGTGATGGGTGAGGGCAAACTGTTCGATCATCTTCGGCCAGCAACCCACAACCTATCACCCACAACCCACCACCCGTTCAACGCCAGCCCGCATCGCCGCGCAGGGGCACAAAGCGGCAGAAGGTAGCGATGCGTTCGCGGGTGACGCCTTCCGATTTTACGATCACGCGCAGTTCCTGGTCGAACCTGTTGCCGACCGGTATGACCAGGCGGCCAGGGTCGTCGAGTTGGGACAGCAGAGGCTCCGGAATGTCCGGCGCGGCGGCGGCCACAGAGATGGCTTGGTAAGGGGCGGCGGCCGGCCAGCCCTGCGATCCATCTCCACAGATCACCGTGACATTAGCGCCGAGTCCGGTGCGCGACAGGTTCTGTTCGGCCTGGCGCGCCAGCGCGGGGATGATCTCGATGGAAACGACGCGCGCCGCCAGCCGGCCCAGTACGGCGGCGTGATAACCCGAACCGCCGCCCACATCCAGCACGGTTTCGACGCCAGTCAATTCGAGCAGCTCGGCCATGAGCGCGATCATGTAAGGCTGCGAGATGGTCTGGCCGTTTCCAATCTGCAGCGGCTCGTCCTGGTAGCTCGAAACGCGGCATTCGGGCGGGACGAATTCCTCGCGCGGGATGGCCAGCATGGCATCCAGGACGCGCGGGTCGCGGATGCCGCGCTTGCGGAGCTGGCGGTCCACCATGCGCCGGCGCTCGGAGGGCCAATCGGGAATCATTTGGGGCCTGGCAGGCGAAAGCGCCTGCCCCACCTTATAATAGCGGGAATGGCGCGCCAAATCACCCTGATACCGGGGGACGGGATCGGACCGGAAGTGGCCGAGGCTACCGTGCGCGCGGTGGAAGCCACCGGGGTGGACGTGGAATGGGAGCGCGTGGAGGCCGGCGCGAAGGCGCTCGAAGACCTGGGACAGTTGCTCCCCAACGACGTGTTCGCCTCGCTGGAGTGCACGCGCGTGGGGCTGAAGGGTCCGACGGCCACGCCGATCGGTGGCGGGCACCAGAGCATCAACGTGGCGCTGCGCAAGAAGCTGGGGCTGTACGTGAATTTCCGGCCAGTGCGCATGCTGCCCGGCTTGAAGACGCGCTTTAGCGACCTGGCGCTGGACCTGGCGATCTTCCGCGAGAATACCGAAGACCTGTACTCCGGCCTCGAACACGAAGTGATTCCGGACGTGGTGGAGAGCCTGAAGATCATCACCAAGACGGCGTCGATGAAGATTGCGCGGGCAGCCTTCGAATACGCGCGGCGGGAAGGGCGGCGGAAGGTTACGGCCATCCACAAAGCCAACATCATGAAGATGAGCGACGGCCTGTTCCTGAAGTGCTGCCGGACGGTGGCGGCCGATTTCGGCGGGATCGAGTACACGGAACTGATCGTGGACAACGCCTGCATGCAACTGGTGATGCGGCCGGAGACGTTCGACGTGCTGGTGCTGCCGAACCTGTATGGCGATATCGTTTCGGACCTGGCGGCGGGACTGGTGGGCGGGCTGGGCATCGTGCCGGGCGCGAACATCGGCGACCGTCACGCGATTTTCGAAGCGGTGCACGGCACGGCGCCGGACATCGCGGGGAAGGGAATGGCCAATCCGACGGCGCTGATGCAATCGGCCGCGCTGATGCTGGCGCATATCGAGGAGCCGGCGGCGGCGGAAAAGCTGCAAGGCGCGGTGGAGCGGGTTTATGCGGAGGGCAAGCACCTGACGCGGGATGTGGGCGGCACGGCGGGCACCGCGGAGTTTACCGAAGCCGTGATCGCCGCTATGTGACCGCTCCCTCACGGTCGCGGCTCAGCACGGTCGCGGATCAGCGACCATCGGCGCGTTACCGAGCCGCGACCGCGTTACCGAGCCGCGACCGTAAGGGAGCGGTCAATAGCTTCCGGAGATACAATACCCTGAGTGATCCAACCGGTGCACGGCGGGCGGGAACTGCTCGATGAGATCGCGGGCGCGCCCTGCCCGGCGCCGCGCTTATGGTGGCTGAGACATAGCGGCTTTGCGCTGAAGTATCGCAATGCCATCGTTTACGTGGACCCGCTGCTTTCCCCGGCACGGGCGGACCTGCTGGTGGCGCCGCCGTTCGCCGCGGAGGATGTCACGCATGCGGGGCTGGTGCTATGCACGCACGCGCACGCGGGCCACTTGGACCCGGGCACGGTGCTCGCGATTCTGGCCGCATCGCGCTGCGCCAAGGTGGTGATGCCGATGAGCGCGGCGGCGCACGCTGGGCATCGCGTATCGGCGCATGGTCACCACCAACGCCGATCTGCAGGTGGAGTTTCTGGACGATCGCATCTATGAGAGTACCCTCGGCGCACGACCAGCTCGATTGGACGCCGTTGGGCGGGTATCCGTATCTCGGGTATCTGGTGCGCTTCGGGCCTTACACGATCTATCACGGGGGCGACGGCGTGCCCTACGACCGGCTGGTGGAGCGCCTCCGGCCGTACAACGCGACGATGGCGCTGCTGCCGGTCGGCGGAGAGAAGAACTTCAAAATCCCCGAGGCTGCTCAATTGGCGCAGCAGATCGGCGCCGAGTGGCTTGTGCCCATGCATTACGACATTTTTCCGGCCTGCGCAGTGGAGGTGGACCGCTTCGCCGAGCACCTGCTCGAGCGGCATCCGGCGCAGCGCTTCAAGGTGTTCCGGTGCGGCGAGGGGTGGTCGATTCCGGGACAATGAACGCTCTGCGGTGTCTAATGGCGCATCGCTCGCCGCAGCAGGCGGGACTGAAACGGGTTGAAGCGTGCGTCACAATAGGTACATGTCGGAGACACCCGCGCCGCGCGCGGAACCGCGCTGGCCCGCGATCCTGGCCGTGTTGTCGGTGGCAGGGCTGTATTGGGCGCTGCCGGAGGCCCTGAGTCCCGGACCGGGCTGGCTGGCGCTGGCACTGGTGGCGCCGCTTTCCATGGTGGCCACGGTTTTACACCGGCGGTCCAAGTTTGGACTCAATCAAATAGTCGGATACACGGTGTTGAGCATTATCACAGCCGCCATGATTAGCGCGCTAGTTCTTCTCATCGCCGCCCTGTTGGATCACACCGAAAAGCCGCGCGATCTGCTGCGCTCAGCGGGTGCGCTGTGGATCTCGAACATCCTGGTGTTCGCCTCGTGGTACTGGCGGCTGGATGCCGGCGGACCCAACCAGCGCGATCTGCGCGGCGAGCACACCGAAGGCGCGTTCCTGTTCCCGCAGATGTCGCTGGGCGACCGGGACTGGATGCCCGGTTTCGTGGATTACCTGTTCCTGGCGTTCAATACCAGCACGGCGTTTTCTCCCACGGATGTTCCGGTCCTGTCGCGATGGGCAAAGGGCACGATGATGGTGCAGTCCACGATATCGCTAAGCACGCTGGTGTTGGTGGCGGCGCGGGCGGTCAATATTCTGTGACGCGCTCGGCGCGCCGTGGCCAAGCGTTACGGAGCCGCGCGCGTGAGCAAGCGGACGTCTGCGAGTTTTGCAACTGGCTCACGTTTAGCAATGATAGATGCAGCTCTCGCCTTGGCAAGCCGCGCGAGCAACTATTGGGCATCGTTCATGCCGTTGACGACATAATGTCGTATATGGCATAATTAGGCTTGGCGTGGGAAGTCGAATTCTCCGATGAGTTCGAGCGATGGTGGGACAGCCTTACGCCTGCCGAGCAGAAGAGCGTTGACTTCACGGTCAGCCTGTTGCAGGAGGTTGGTCCTGCGTTGAGGATGCCCCATTCATCCGGAGTCGGGACCTCGCGTCACAAACACATGCGCGAGTTGCGCATCCAGCATCAGGGGCGGCCGTATCGCGTTCTTTACGCTTTCGACCCGCGGCGGTCGGCCATGCTGCTGATTGGCGGGGATAAGACTGGCAACAATCGCTGGTACGAGGAATATGTGCCACTGGCGGACGCAATCTACGACCGGCACTTGCAGGAGTTGGAGGATGAATAGCCCGGCGGCCACACGCCCGTAAGGTGATTGTGAACTTGGGAGCAGGAGGCTAAATGGCACGGAATTACAAGGAACTTCAGGCAAAGATGGACCCCACGAGCCGCGCGGACAACGAGCGGCGGGTGCGCGAGGAGTTACAGCGAATGGCCCTGGACGAACTGCGTAGCGCCAAGAAGCTCACGCAAGCCGACTTGGCCGAGATGCTGGACGTTCCTCAGAGTTCGATCTCCCGTATCGAGCAGCGCGCGGACATGTATCTCAGCACGCTAAGGAACTATATTCACGCAATGGGAGGCGTGCTCCAGATTCAAGCCGTCTTTCCCGATGGAGGCGCGGTCGTCATTAACCGTTTCGGGGATTACGAGGATAAGATGTACGTGGTCAGGGCCAGAGCGGAGAGCGGCGGTGTCTATCGGCTGCTCGCGCGTCCGTTCCAACATGAGGGAGCGGTGCTCTCCACCAGGCCTTTCAAAGCTTCGGGATTGGTGAAGACCATGAAAGCTCTGAATCTTGAGGAGCCCCAAATCTCCGGTATCCGCAAGACCTTGGAGAACGGCGGCGAGGTCGAGATCGGCGGCAGGTTCGCACAACGTATCTTCGACGTTCCGGAGTTAGTGGCGGCTGGTTTTGAAGCGGAGACGGAGCGTTGAGACGCTACGCCTTCTGCGTCCCCGCGTTCAGCCCTAACGCGCAGATCCGCCTCACAGTCGAGAAAGGTGAGCCATCGTGAATACTCAGCAGATCGTCGCCGAGATCACAAGGTACGAGACCGAACTCGCGGGTATCCTCTCACGTTTCACTCGCGGCCGCGACGGCGTGCATATCGGCTCGGGCGATGATCCGATCTTTCGGCAGTATGTGCAGGAGTTGGTAGACCTGTTTAGCGACGTTCTCGGCCCCAACAGCTACTCCAGCCAGATTGCTAGTGAATTCACCCAAGGAATCTCCAATTTCACTTGGTCTCCCTCCTACAAGAGCGTGGAGAATATCCTCTCCGTGATCCGTGCGGCAAGGACCCGCTTCATTCGCAACCCGGAGCTGTCAGTGCGGAAGAACGCGGAAGACGAGTTCAATGCGGCAAAGCGAGAGTACGAGCAAACCGGGACGGCCTTTCTGCCCGGTTCTGCGAAATGGGAACAGGTTTTTGCGAGGTACGCCTCGGCTCGAGATGCCTTCGATTTTGCGTTGCGGTCTGCATCCCTAGCGGCGGGGGCCCAAGGCCCAACCGCGACGAAGAGGGGAAAGCCCGAACGGTTCCGAAGCGCCTTCGGCGAGTACACGGTTGGCAGCATCCTCGGCGAGGGAGCTACTGGTAGAGTCTTCGAGGCCGTAGACGAGGATGGCCGAAAATTTGCCGTCAAGTGCCTTCTCCCTGCCAGCGTCACAACCAGTCGATTGAAGCGCTTCAAAAACGAGATCGAGTTCTGCAGGAGAGGCACGCACCCGAATCTTATCACCGCCCTCGATTGGGGTTTAGTGGAAATTGAGGGCCGAGAAGTACTTAAATACCGGCCAATCTGTTTGGTCCTCAGCTTTCAGCGTAAGCGACTTAGAATCAAACAGATTGGCCGGTATTTAACGACTTAACTGGTCCAATCTGTGCACGCGCCCCCAAC
>Ga0181536_10000251_pt1 | contig 63934 bp, 44 predicted proteins | sample PEATcosm2014_Bin_41_FD_121105 | JGI IMG/M metagenome (GOLD analysis project Ga0181536, IMG submission 121105) | Peatland microbial communities from MTU Mesocosm Facility, Houghton, MI, USA - PEATcosm2014_Bin17_60_metaG | ecosystem: Environmental > Terrestrial > Soil > Wetlands > Peat | place...
AATTCCCGGCCTTAATTCATTCGCGCAGGCCGCTTCTGTTTCTATTCTCGCCGAATATGAACGCGTGCCCTCTTGCGTCGAGGCGCTGGGGGCGCTCAACCGCTGGCCCGGGCGCACCGGCGTTCCGATCGAAGATTACTTCCACCAATGGGAAGCGAGTTGCGCCGAACTACAAGCCTCACCAGCGTTGCCCAAATACTTACAAGGAATGCTAGGTATCGCTTGAGGCGACCGTGATGAGGCCGGGCGACGTCGTGAGCTTGCAGCGCATGAAGGCGTGGTGGACCTACACCGAATTTTCAAGCGTTTGCATCGGCACCGTCAGCGTCTGCGCGGTCGACGCGGCAGCTCAATAGTCGTCGCGACCGTCGGCCGTCGGGTCTTGCCGGCTACCGGTACGGAAACGACGTATCTCTCCTGTGGTTTGCGCGACGATCTAATGCATCGAGAGCAAACAGGATCCGACTGGCTTGGCGCCACAGGGTTGCTTCATAGCGGCTGAGGCGATCGAGCGCGAAGTTGGGCAGATTGGCGAGACGTAAAAAGCAATGCGCGAGGTCGGCGTTGGGTTCGACGTCGCCCTCAGTCAGCGCTATTGCCGACGTCGCGCTGCTCATCACCGAATCTGGGGATGAGTTCGATCGCGTCGCCGACCCGCAGCGCCTGGACCTACCTGCCGACACGCGATCGGCAAGGATGGGTCGATCCCACTGGCAATGCTTGAAGCGGACGCCAGCGGTGTACCCCCATTCGCGTGCAATTGGCCGCCCGTCGCAGCCCCTTTCTTCCTTCAGCCGTTGCCTAGGCTTGCCTTTTGAATAAATGCCATCATCCTCGGAAGGCAAATCCGCGCCAAGTCGTATTGGTCAAGAATGGTCTTGCGTGCCTGAACTCGAATCGAGCGAAACAGCGGAGGATCAGTGAGAACCTCAATTACGCAATTTGGAGGCTGCTCTATATCAAAGAAGGGCACCAGTAAACCATTCTTGTCGTTGAGGACTTCGCGAAGCGGAGCAGTGTCCGATGCAATTACCACGCATCCCGCACTCAATGCCTCAAGCAGGGACGCACTCAATGCCTCAAGCAGGGACGCACTCAATGCCTCAAGCAGGGACCATGAACGATATTTTAACGGGAAGGGTCATAAACTTCATGAGTCTGAGTTCGACTTGATGCTGGGGTGGTGCTTTCTCGCACCTGAATTGATCGCGATTCCCTCGACACGCGTCTGCGCAGTCGTTGGCCTGGTGGTTAAGTACTTTTGGCGAACCAGTCAGTAGCCTTTTTTTTCAAAAACCTGCCAGGCTTCAACTTGTCATGAACGAATTCCGGCATCAGCTGCTCTATAGGCTAGCGATAAATGGAATGTGCCATCTCAACTACCTCTCGCGCGCCCGTTCGCGAATTAGAGTTACTACCTTAGCTCCGCTCAGGTTCGGGCACGGACCCTCAGGAGGAAGCGTATGAAAGTTCTTGTCACGGCGGCTGCGCTCGTTCTGGGTCATTTTCTCATTAACTCGTCCCCGGCCTTCGCGCAGCAGCGATTGGGTCTTCGCCTTACAGCTGCCGAAACGAGAGCATACCATGCATGCCTGTTCGAAGCATGGGTTGAGGACTACTGTCGAGGTATTTCTTGGAGACCTACCGCGAGCTCCGATCGCGTATATGCCGCATGCGTCGTTGCAAATGGTGGAGGAAGATTTCCGTTGGCAGGTCGTAAGTGGGACAATACCGATGATTACTGCTGGCACGCGGCTCGGGGCCGGCGTCGGTAATCTGCGAGGATTCACCTTTGCAATCTGGATAGCCTAGCCAGTCGAGGATACATCCGAGGACTGTATCCGACGGCGCTCAGGATGCGCGGCCATTCGGGTAACAGCGGCCTGGTTCGATGCGTGTGGAGAGCGTCCATCCGGCGGAAGCGCTAGGTAAATTCACATTTTCTCTGCGGATGCCGGAATGGCTCCATCGACACCGCGTGTGAGGTCAGAAGCGATATCCTGGAGGTATGAAATCGGCTATTGTGCGTGCAGGCACAAAGTACTTAGCGACATCATGAGACTCCCTCACGGCATGCCCGTTTTGTTGTCTGATCTGAAACGCCTGTATTTTTGCACTGATGATGCCGAGGAGGCATTTCTTGTTCGCATCAAAGACCCCGGATCCAGAATTTCCGGTCGTTGCGACGTCGCTGATCGCCGTCCGGAACTTGGGTGCTAGATCATGGGGAAGTAGAGAGGGCGAGATAACGTGAGATCGCGCTATTCCCTCCGGAATTGCGACGATGACTTCCTCGCCGGGCAATGGGGGATCCTTACACACCGTCATTCGACGAAGCCGCAGGCTGACTGGAAGCTGCCGCTCGTCCACAGAGAGGAGGGTCAAGTCCACGTCGTTGAATTGGCCTTTCTTTAAGACATTGGCGGGTAGATTCTGGCCGGCGATCTCCACGACGAGTCTATGCCACGGTGCGAGACCGGCGACGTGAGCTGCCGTAATTACAATTCCGTTTCCCAAATAAATGCCGTAACCGGTCCAGGGCTCCTTCGGAACTCTGATGACGTGGACGGTGTAGAGTCTCAGCGATTGGTCAGCATCCTGAGAACGCGCTGGGCACGCTAATGCTGCACCAGCGATAAAGCCGAGGCAAAGCAGCTTGGCAACGCGCATAGAGTCCACTCTCAACCCGTAGTGCTGACCTGCTTCCGGAATTACTTCTAAAGTATCGTAATAGAAGAGGCCCCCCACCTTTTCAGTGGAGGGCCTCTTATTGTCGTCGCTATTGGTGTGGAAGAGTTATCTCAGCAAGCCGAACCCGATCTAGCCTTCCGCCTTTTATTCCAACCCGAGAAACCTAGCAAACCTAAGCCGCTCGCGAACAGTGCCAATGCTCCAGGAATTGGCGTGGCGGTAACGCCGCTGCTGCCGGTAATGGTTCCGGAATAGACCGAACCGCCGCTTCCCCCCGTTCCACTAACTAGGAGGTTATAAGTTCCTGCTGCCAAGGTACCCATCCCAGTAAAATTGGACAAACTGCCAAGTGCAGGTGCTGGAAGCGACGAAATGCTAAAGGTTAACCCCGTAAGGGTGAAGGGAGCAATGTTGAAGTCGCTACCTTGAATCACGACGTTTTCTGCTGTGGGCAACGTGAACGTCCAAGTCGTATCGTAGGTAGTCGCTACCGACGAATTGCCGCCAATCGTGGCAGTTGGCGGAATATCACCGAGATTGATGGTGTTCGCTCCGGACGGAATAGCGGTCGCTGCCAACAAGGCGCTCGCAACAGCGGCGGAACAAATAAGGCGCTTCATGGCTCAGCACTCCTATCTATCGGCGAACCTGTAATAGCGTGTTCGCCGCAACGCCTGGTTCGGTTCCGCACAGTTTCAAACCGCTAGAAGCCAGTCAAACGCAAAAGCGGTTCTTGCCTAGTTTTCGATGAAGCAGCCCGGGAAGGATTTCACTTGTTTATTGTTTAAATTGGTTGGTTTTCGTGAGGCTAGACGAGCCGCCTTCTCGGCTAGCTCGAGAGCTAAGCAGCTTGCGAACTCGCTGGAGTTTTATTCCTGGCAACATCATTGAGAAATTGCTGGAATGTCATGAAAGATTTCAGGACGGGTTGGGAACCTCGCCCCTATGAAAATAGATGGAACCCGTCTGCGCTGCATTCCTCAAGAAAGGGGCCACAGTGATCCGTTAGATGCGAAATTTAACGGGCAGGTTCCGGGACCGGGGATTATTCCGTCCATTAGCTCATTTTTAACGCTGCTGATCTTGATTTTTAAATGGAACCGTGAAGGCGCGTCCCGATATTGATTTGCGGGATGGATTCCGCATAACGGATTTCGGGCGCGAAAGGTAGTGGCCCGTCAGTTTCGTTGTTGAAGGCCATTACGGCATTGTCCCAGACCTTTTGGAGCGGCCAAGCTTTCGTTGTGATGGCTTTAGCTACACTGCCTTTTCGACTGATGGAGGGCGCACACCGGGGCCGCCGCCGTTCCCGTCAATGAACTCCACGCTGGCGGCTTAAGTCATCCGATCGCTGAAGTGGTCGGTTAGCGTTGCCCTCGGTGTTATGGGTCTGCTTGGCTGGCGCAGGAAGCGGAAGAACAACGCTGCCATCGCAGCCGCCTGATCCAAACATTTGATCGGATTTTGCAGAGACTACCGCGAGGCGGTCTTTCTGTGTTAGGAGCGAGCAAAGCTCGCTTGGACTGTCTCCACGACTAGGAACTAAGGGAGATTGACATGGTTTGGCTCGTTCTGATCACTTTTTATAGCTTCTACAGTAACCCCAAAACGCTCGCACCGGTGACAAGCACCTCAACCAGTAACGTGCTTCACGTTGGCACATTCAGCGACATGAGTGCATGTCAAGCTGCCGCGAGCGGGGCGACCTACGTCAAAGGAACTGGCAACGCACCTAGCTACTCATTTGTGTGCGTTAGTTCTGGAACTTTGAACAATTAAGAGACGCCATAAACACACACATGCTGCCGATCAGCGAGAAAGCTATATATGATCAACGAGGCGGCACGTTCGCCCAAGCCCCGTCGAACGTCGGAGGCAACACTTATTGTTCACACGACGGACCATCGGTTTGCGAAGGTTACCGGTTGCAAGTCGAATCAATCATTTTCGGATAGGCGTGCGGACATCACCTTCAGGGAAGCGATTATCCGTCCTGCTCACGTCCGCGGCGTCTGGCGGCACGATAGCGGCTGTGCGCCACCTCGGAGCGCGTGGCCTCGATGTTCGCGTTGTCTCAAGCCAACGCTTGGCCGCAGCTGCACGGTCGCGTCGCGCGGCGGGCTCTTATTCGGACCCGCCGGAAACTGAAAGCAATTGCTTTCTTGATCGGCTGCTGGCGATCGGAAAAGCCGATCCGGGCCGGATTCTCCTGCCGACATCGGCCAGACGGCAGAAGACGCCGCATGCATGAAATTGACGGTTGATCGGTGCAAGAAAATCGCTCAAGCACCGTAACATTCGCAGTGTAAAGCCACGGCAAAACGCTGTCTTTGTGAACGAACGAAATTTTCCAGAGGCGGCCGCCAGCCCGAATCTGTCGAGGCCACCCTTTACACGGCGCAGCCAGTGACGACTAACGTCCGGTCCGAGCGCCCCTTCACAGCGCCACGGCAAAACAATCGTGGCCATCTTCATCGAACGAATCTTATGCCGGAGGCAAGCTGATGCGTTAAACAAGCGCGCGTGCTTGCCATTCGACGTTCGATTCCAGGATACTGGTACACTGGTCCACACCAACGGAACGTGCCTCGTTCGTGTCGGGGAGCATACCGTCTTGAGCAAAAATCTGTGTCAGGGCGTCATCAATCGCCGCCTGCGCCGCAAACAAGCATGGGGTTGAATACAGCGTGAGCGATGCACCGGCTTTACGAAGATCGCCCAAGCTCACGCGCGGGCTCTTCCCGCCCGCAATTTGGTTAAACAGAATGGGCTTGTTGGTGATCTTTCGCACTTCGCGTAGTGTCTGAATGGATCGTATCCCGTCGACCAGCAGCACGTCCGCATCCGTCCGCGAGAGCGCTTCAATCCGACGAAAGATTTCTTCTCCGGATGCGTCGGTCCGAGCAAGCACACAGACGTGTGTGCGGCAGCGGAGGACCTCGCTTAACTTTGTTATATATTGATCAAGCGACAGAATGAGCTTTCCATCGTGATGACCGCAACGACGGGGTCGCGCCTGATCCTCGAGCATGATCATCGCGACGCCCATCGCCTCCAGTTGCCGAGTTACGTGACAGGCGACGGCTGTATCAGCGTAGCCGTCATCTATATCTACCAGCAACTTGATGTCAGGTAGTATTTGGCGAATTCGCCAGGCCGCTTGCACTATGTCGCTCCAGGCGATGTATCCTAAATCAGGCAGGCCGTAATGGCTGGCTGCGAACCCGAACCCCGAGTAGAAAAGGTTTGGTGAGTGCTTGGCCGCAATAGTGGCCGAAAAGGCATCGTAGATGCCAATGAATGGACTAACCGGGTGACCGTTCTCAATATCGCGGCGGAGCATCGTGCCGGGATGAACCATCTTGAATGCCTCCTGATCGGATCACGAATTATGATGCAATAGATGCCATTTTCCTGCGACAAGCGTTTAACTCGTTCGCCTGCAAGGGGCGTGTCGTGTGCGGACGAAGCCGTGTCCTAAGCCACACCGGTCTGCGAGGCGGTAATTGCAATCTGTGCCGGCAAGGTAAAGACGACCTTAAGGCGGCGAACCAGGAGGAGGTGAGAAGCGGTTGTTCGACATTGGCGTGACTTACCACTTCGTCCGCGCTAACCCTGGACGATAACATGTTCCATGTCCTTGGCCTGAGCGCCGACGTCGCCGACGCGTGGCGCGCCCGGACGGAGTAACTTTGTTCGCTGGGCCAATCCGCCGCCGACATATGGCCTGAAGCACACTTGCTTGAAACCGTGCGTTAACAAATACGAGGCCGATACCGAGCATAAAACTTCTCGCATCAAAGAGTCTTTTTCTAGTCTCGTAGACCTTTGGGTTCGCGATCGCGGCATCGGCGCGGCGATGTATTAGGTCTTTGTGCGCTCAGTTCTGATCCACTGAGTCGTCACTTTTCCGAACGGAATCTGACCATAGAGTCCAAGTTTCGCCAGGATATAGAAGGGGACCGATGAAATCGCGCGGGCCGGCAACACGTCTCGCCCGTAGCTGTTCCAGGCGAGGCCGATGGTCGTTGCAAATCCGACGAGGCAAACTGTACTAATGATCAACGTGGTGGAATCAACTCCTAGCAAGGCAGCTACACCCGCCATCGCAAACGTCAGGGTCAACAGCAGGGCCAGAAGCGATAGCGGCGGGACTGCCAAGTCGAGCGTGACCGCCAGCAGACTGAAATTGGCACGCGCGATAGCAATGCAAAGCATACGGGGGCATACCTTGAGAATGGTCATGATGTGACCGTGCTCCCAGCGGCTGCGCTGAATATCGGCTCCTCGCGCCGATTCAGCGAACTGGCTCGTCACGCGCGCAGAGGGACAGAACAGCGGCGGGTGTCCGGCAGCGGCAAGATCGAGCCCGAGCTTTAAGTCCTCCACAAGCCATCCGCTCGCAAGATCGGCAGTGCGGATTACCGGCCAGGGAAAGGCCATACCGGTGCCCGCCATTTGGCAGGGCAGGCCGAGACCGTCGCGCCCGAGTGGCCGCACCCAATTCTTTACCCGAAAGGCAAACGCAGCGATTTGTTTGTTTATTCGCGATCCCTCCGGCACCGTCATGAGATAAAGGGCCTGAACAGGCCGCCCTGTCATTGAGCAGGCGCTGGTCAGGCGACCAATTGAGCCCTCTGCAAGCCGGCAGTCGGCGTCGATCATCACCACAACGTCAGGAGGATCTTTGTCGAGATGCCGAAGACCCCAGTCCAGCGCGTAGCCCTTACCGATCCGTTCGGATTCCTGACGCTCCACGACCTCCGCCCCCGATAGTCGCGCTACGGCGGCGGTATCGTCCGTGCAGTTGTCGGCCACGACCAGCAGACGGTCGCCAGCACGCAATTGTGCCTTGATGTCTTCGAGCGTGGCGGCAATGGCGGCGCTCTCGTTGTGCGCCGGCACCAAGACGGCGATGCGCCGACCAGGATCGTGGGCGAGACTTGTTGGAACTTGGCGCCGTACGAGGCCCGCGACGATTTCAAGACAAAGGATGGCGGTCGGAATCGCAAGCAACCCGGCCGAGATCACCAGTAGCCAAGAGACGAACACCTCCATCTGCTGCAGCTCCATGCGTTGGACGAGGTCTAAGCTTGACGTGGGACCGTCAGTCGTGGGTAATCTGAACCACAAACTGACGCCAACGCTCGCCCGCCATTAAGCGTACTCTGCTGAATCGCTGCAGACCATTGAGCGTACTCTGTTGAATCGCTGCAGACCATTAAGCGTACTCTGTTGAATCGCTGCAGACCATTAAGCGTACTCTGCTGAGTTGCTACAGATAAGAGCCGATGAAATGTCTAATTGATCATTAATTTAACTCTCGTGGCAGCACCGCCGTCGCAATCAAAAGCCCGTCTAAACGGACTGTGCGTCCGTAGAGGCTGCTTCGCAAATGACCTCGATTATTGTCGACAAACTTAGCCACAAAATCGCCGCTGCCTGGGTCACGCTCTACTTCGAGTCCGGAGGGATCAAATGGCAGCCCCACGATTTTAGCCGTGGCTTCCTTTGCGCACCAGATATACTGTGCCTCTGTACGACGAGTTTCAGCAGGAAATGCAAGTATTCGCTCAAGCTCTCGCTCCGTCAGAGCGTAACGCCAGACGTGAGGATGAAGACTATCTTCCATTTCGAAATCGATTCCCACCGCCAGAACCGCGTCCACCCGAGCCACTGCCGCCGCAGCGTGCGTCCCATTGTGGCTATCTAGAACGTGTGTGATGCTACCCACCACGCCGGTCGGCCAGACCGGCGCATGGTTGGGCCCGATCGGGAGATCCACGTTATGCATACCAAGCGTTGCCAGTGCGCGCTTCGCATAAGCTCGTCCGCTTTCAAACTCGCGAACCCGTTTAGCATCGGCAGGACCCAGCGATTCGCGTTCGCGCGCAGTAAGAGGCATTGCAACTGCCGGACCGGCTGCGACACAGACGCCGGCCGACAACATCTCCCGTAACGTGTTGCAGAGCTTTTCACTATCCATTGCGGTCCCTGCCAACGACCCAAGTGCGCGCATTGGGCATAGATAGACCACTCAGCATCGATTAAGAGCCGCCAATCGATCGATCTTAATCGCTGGGTAGATGACAATAGCGATGGTGTTGCATTTATCTTTCTACTGGTTCGATTACGGGTGCATTGGCTTGCCCGGGCTTTTGTCGGACATACGGCATCAGCGCCTTTGCGAGCGAGTCGACGAAGGTTTCCTGCAGCATACTTGAGTGCCCGCCGTCGACGTCGATGACCGTGAGGTCCTTTGCGACAGCATCCCAGCCCAACGTTTCGTCTGCGTAAATGCTTGAATAGGGAGTATCGAGTCCCTCACCTGAGTGAGCGCGTGCGAGCACGATGGAGGAGATAGAGAGCGGCTTTGGTACGTAGTACGCCTGGGCAGAATTGAGGATCTGATGAGCGGTGAGTTCGGGAACGAAGCTGGGCCAAGCCGCATTACGCGAAAGCAGCTCACGCAAAAGAATAAACCGGGCGCGCACAGACAAACTCGCACTGTGCTTACGAATTTCCCAAAACAGCGTATTCAGCAATTTTTGGCTGATCGCCTGGGCGACGGCCTTGACGCGTTCGGCTGACGTGAGCTCGTCTTTCGACTCTTTTAGAACTTGCGTCAAGCGTCCCAAGCGTTGCTTGGCGATGCGCCCCGCTCTTTTTGGTGCTTGAGGCGTATTGGCATCAAGCAAGCCTACGAGGTCTACGGTCTCGCCGGCGCGCACGAGCTGCGAAGCCATTTCGTAGGCAATGGCGCCTCCCACGCACATTCCGGCGAAAAGGTAAGGACCATGCGGCTGTTTCTTGCGAACTTCCTCAATATAAAATGCGGCCATGTCCTCTATGCGCGTGTGCGCCACCGGCACGCCGGGGACACGGCGGGGGCCGATGCCTATTACGGCGAGATCATTTGGCAAACGGCGCGCCAAATTCAAATAAAGCAGCGTCTCTCCTTTTCCATCGTGTACAACAAACAGTTTGCGTGGCCCACCCGGCCTTAGTTCAATCAGCTGACTGCCGGGTGAAGTCCTGTCCCGCTCCAAATGAAGTGACAATGCGCGCACTGTGGGCAATTCAAGAATAGTGGTAAGCGGCATCTTAGTGCCAAAGCGTCGGGATATTTCCGCAAACAATCTAGCCGCCATCAAAGAAGTACCACCAAGCGCGAAATAGTCGTCCTCCGCTCCGATACCCTCGATACCGAGAATCGTTTGCCACAAATCCAGCAGTACGCGCTCGGTATCGGTAGTCGGCATCGCAGGGCTGCCGGGTAGAGTGCGTGCCCGAGCGCTTCTGTCACGTAAAGCCTGGAGAAGGTTGCGCCCATCGCCCAATGCACCATGCCAAAGTGTTTCGTCTTTAAGCTCGCGTAACGCATGCACTTTGCGCGCAATAGCAAGTGCAATCGATGAGTAGTGCTCTTCGGTGAACGGCATGTGAGCGAATTCGTCGCCCACTTTGTCATAGCGATCCTGCGACGATACTCGGTCGACGTCTGCTGGGGATAAAAGACTGACCCCGTTCAATGAACGAGCATGTGAGAAAAGCGCTATAGTTGCAGCGTCGACATCGGGCAAAAGCGCCTTCGGTACACGAGGGGAGGCTGGCAGAACTGCCAACAACGTAGGTACTTTTGCGCGCTGTGCGTGGTCGCTCAGTGCATTTTGCAGCTTCGAGATCATCTGCATTACGATACCGCGAGCTTCTTCTACGTTGTCGAGCCCGCGCACGAAGTCCTCGAAACGCATCACAATCACGTCGATGCCGGCGGTGTTAGTAGCTAGCAGACTTGTTGGTGACAGTAACTCTTGAAATAACTGATTATACGGGGCAGCCCGCACATCGAACGTCAGACCGGACTCTTGCAATGCGAAGCGTAACGCGGGAAAAAGCGGATCGGCAATGAACGTCGACGCGATTGCAATAGCCGCGCTCTTCGATTTCTCTGGCTCGGACTTCAGCGCATAAGCATTCGTATCCTGAGTTAGCAGGCGGCGAACGTTGTTGCGGCTGACCTTGCCGCGCGCGTTGCGCGGAATTTCGGTTACAAAGAACCAGTGCTCAGGCACCGCGGCTCGACGCAATCGTTGGCTACACCAGGACTGGAGGCTCAGAGGACTTACGTTCTCGCCTTTTGCTAACCGGATAGCCGCGGCGACTGCTTCGCCGCCCATTGGATCCGGTACGCCGAAGACGCAGGCCTCGGCGACCGCGGGATGGCCTTCCAGCAAAGCATCGACCTCCGCCGGCTGCACCTTGAAGCCACCGCGATTTATTTCATCCTTGATACGGCCAGTAATCCAAATGCGGCTCTGTTCATCGATCAATCCTTGGTCACCGGTTCGGAAATAGCCCTGATGAAAAGCTGCTGCGGTCAAATCGGGACGCTTATAATAGCCTGACATCAGGCAGGACGACTTTATGACGATTTCGCCGGTTCCCTGATCTTGTATCGCGCCGCTCTCGTCCAGTACTCCGGCGTGGCCCCCCCACATCGTTCCAACGAGGCCGTCTGCAAGGCCGTCCTTCGAGGACGCGCCACCAATCCAATTGGCCGTCTCGGTAATGCCATAGCAATTGACAACTTCACCTCCTGACCAGGCGGCAATCTCTGACCATAATGCTGCGGAGAGAGGTGCTGATCCGACGTGGACGCGGACCAGCGAGCTGCCTGCTGGCTTAGGGCTGCTAGTCAACGCCAGTCGCCATAATGACGGCACGGAGCTCATAAAGCTGATGCTGTGTTCGTCGATGATGGAACCCAGATTATTGATAAGCGGCATGCCGAGCGGATGAAGCACAATCGTCCCACCAGCGGTCAGAGGGGTTAGGGAGTTCCCGATGAGTCCATGTCCAAAGTAGGTGGGAAGAGAAACGAGTGCGCGAGCCAACGCCTCGGAGCCAATTGCAGTAATGTTCGCCTTGATCCGCTCCAGTAGAGCGCCAAATGTCAGAACTACGCCTTTGGGCGTTCCAGTCGTGCCAGAGGTAAACAATAGGAGCGCCGGATCATCAGGATTGAGCGCTGGCGTAACGCTTGCAGCGGCCTTAGGTCGCATGCTGTCGAGTTCAACGACCGGCACCGAAAGATCGTCGGCTTTTTTACCGCCATCGACAAGGAGCACGGCGGAATTCGCAAAGTTGACGACGTTCTGAAGCTCGTTTGAAGTCAGCGCGGAGTCGAGGCACGCGGCTGCTGCTCCAACACTCCATGTGGCAAATAGGTCGGCAAAAAATCGGGCTGTACCACTGTGCGCTATGGCTACCACGGAACCGCGCCGGATGCCCATCTGCGCCAAAACGGCGGCGCGCCGGTCCACTTCGCCCACGAGAGTCGTCGGATCCCAGCTTAGGCCAAGGCCGACGTCCTTAATACCTCCGCAATTCGATAAAATAGCAAGCATGTGACCAGGTCCTACCCACTCTAACCATGGGTTCCTTTTGCGCTGCGACAGGTGGACAAATTGCGCTGCGACAAGTGAACAAATATTCGCTGTGCGAGGCGGTAATCGCACGGCAATGTAAAGACCGTATTAAGGCGTCGAATGAGGAGAAGTTCCACCTCGCTTACCCGCTATCGCCACAATCGCTTACCCGGGCGCGCCACGTCTGACAAATGGAAAACGGAGTTCGGCGCCCTTAAGAGGCGGAGTGGCCCCGATTTGGTAAAAAAAGAAACGCGCGTATAAGAAAGTGTTGGTAAAACAACGATTAAAAGTTGTTCGCAGTGTATTGCGAGGCTGTTACGCGAGCCTGGCAAAAAGCAAACTGACAGTAACACTCAAGCGCTTGAGGGGAATCTTTGAATCCCGTCCTCAACTGCCACCTCAACAATGCCCCACTGCCGAAGATGGATCTGCGCAAAGACGCAGCGTGAATAAAATCCGGCAAGTAGTGCTAACTTGCACGTAGACGCGCAACTTATGGCAATGGAGCTCCAAACAGACCTGGGAACAATTGCTGCCGTTGGCGTAGCGACCACTGGCCGAGGCGAGCCATATGAAGATAAAGAACCGGCGTGGTGTAGAGCGTCAGCAACTGGCTAACAATTAGGCCGCCCATGATAGCGATGCCCAACGGTCTGCGAATTTCTCCACCGTTGCCGAAGCTGATGGCAAGCGGCAATGCGGCAAGGATCGCGGCCATTGTAGTCATCATGATTGGGCGAAAGCGCAGTAGACAGGCCTCGAAAATCGCATCGTAATCGCTCAATTGTCGCGACCGCCTCGCCTCGACAGCAAAGTCAATCATCATGATCGCGTTCTTCTTGACGATGCCAATAAGCAGGATCACGCTGATCAGCCCGATGATGTCGAATTCCGTGTTAAACATCATCAAAGCCAAAATCGCCCCAACACCGGCCGACGGTAGCGTCGAGAGGATTGTTATCGGGTGGACGTAACTCTCATAGAGGACGCCAAGAAGGATATAGACGACGGCAATCGCGGTGAGGATTAAAATGGGCTCCTTGCCCAGCGATTGTTGAAACAGCTGCGCCGTACCGGCGAGCGCGCCGTTTATTGATGCGGGCATTTGGATTCGGGCGATAGCGCCGTTAATCTCGTCCGCCGCCTCGCTGAGCGACCTGCCCGGCTGCAAATTGAACGATAGCGTGGAGGCCACGAACAATCCTTGGTGATTGACGGACAAGGGCGTGAGGCCGGGCCGGTAGTGGCTGACGGCGGCGAGCGGAATCATGGTTTCCATCGCGGTGGTGATCGCGGCGCCAGTCGATGTGGAACCCTTGCCGGTATTGGCGAGCGCGTTAGTGAAAGCGTTGCGCACGGCATTGTTGTTGGTGGTTCTCGAAGCCGAAGCTGTTGCGCTTGCTATTGCGGGACTTTCGCTTGCGGTGGACGCGGACAAGGTCGCACTCGGCCCGGACCTGGTCGTGGTGGCGGAGGCTGCGTTCGCGGCCGCCGCGGTGACTGTCGCTGCCGGCGCGTTTGAAATTGCGGTTCCGGCGAGCGCCCCGCCGGAGATGGCCACGTAAACGTCACGGAGCGAACTCGGATACTGCGTGTAACGCGAGTCGATTTCCATCACGACGTGGTACTGATTGATGGCGCTGTAGATGACCGAGACCTGGCGCTGCCCGAATGCGTCGTACAGTGTGTTATCGATTTGCTGCGGACTGATACCAAGGCGCGCGGTGGTGTCGCGGTCGATGTCGAGGTAGGTTTCCAGCCCTCGCTGCTGCTGATCGGAGCTCACGTCCGCTAAAACCGAACTGTGCTTGAGCACGTCAACGAGCTTGGGTGTCCACGTGTAGAGGTCGTCTAAATTGTCCGATTGCAGCGTATACTGGTATTGAGCATTGCTCTGCCTGCCGCCGGCGCGGAGATCCTGAACGGCAGCCAGATAGAGGCGTCCGCTGGGGATCTGGGTGAGCTTCGGCCGCAGTCGCGCGATCACCTGATCCACAGAAATGCGCTGCGACAGCGGTTTCAGCGAAACGAAGACCGAGCCGGTGTTGCTCGATCCGCCCCAGCCGCTGCCCGGTCCAGTGAAGCCCACCACGCTCTCTACCGCGGGATCCTGTTGCACGATGGTCATCACCTGCCGCAGCTTTGCGCTCATCGCTTGGAAGGAGATGCTTTGATCGGCTTCAAGCCAACCGAACAAACGTCCGGTGTCTTGCTGCGGAAAAAAGCCCTTGGGTACGACGATGAACAGGGCCACGTTCAAGCAAATCGTGCCAACAAAAATCAGCGACACCAGACTGCTGTGGTGCAGCGCCCAAGTGAGCGTTCGCCCGTAACCGCGCCGTACGCGCTCGATGAGGTCTGGGCGACGCTCCGCCTGGTGCGCCGGCCGCGTTTGCAGGAACAGCGCGCACATCATTGGGGTGGTGGTGAGAGAGATCGCCAGTGATACCAGAATGGCAATCGAGAGCGTGACCGTGAATTCGCGGAACAGCCGGCCGAGAATTCCGCCCATCAGCAAAATTGGTATGAATACCACCATTAAGGAAAGGCTGATCGAGAGTACGGTGAAACCAACCTCCCGCGCACCGCGGAAGGCGGCCTCCATGCGGGGCATTCCGTCCTCGAGATGCCGAGAGATGTTTTCCATTACGACGATCGCATCGTCGACAACGAAGCCGGTCCCGATGGTGAGCGCCATCAAGGACAAGATGTCCAGGCTGTAGCCCAAAAGATACATGGCGCCGAAGGTGCCGAAAATGCAGATCGGCACTGCGATGCTTGTGATCAGCGTTGCGCGGAAGTTGCGGAGAAAGAAGTACACAACGATCGTGACCAGTATGACAGCTAGCACCAACGTCAGTTCGGTGTCGTGCAGTGAGGCGCGGATCGTGATGCTGGGGTCCATGGCGACGGTGACGTTGATATCGGCCGGCATCGCCGCTTCCAGATGCAGTAACTCGGCCTTCACGTTGTCGATGGTCTCGATGATATTTGCGTTCGGCTGGCGGAACAGGATGACCAGGACCGAAGGTTGTCCGTTGGACATGCCGAGGTTGCGCACGTCCTGAACGGAGTTTTGCACATCGGCGACATCGGATAGCTGCACCGCGGCGCCGTTGCGGTAGGCGATGACGAGCGGAGCGTAGTCCGCGGCGACGTTGGCCTGATCGTTGGTATAAATTTGATAACGGCGATTCCCGTCATCGATCGTTCCTTTTGGACTGTTGGCATTGGCGGAAGCGAGCGCCGCGCGAACGTCCTCAAGGCCGATGCCGTATTTGTAAAGCGCCTGGGGGTTGAGCTCGACCCGCACTGCCGGAAGCGCCGAACCGCCGATGCTGACGTTGCCGATGCCGCTGAGCTGCGACAGCCGCTGCGCCAGGATATTGCTGGCAACGTCGTACATCTGACCTTGCGTCATCGTCTTCGAGGTCAGCGCAAGGATGAGGATCGGCGCGTCGGCCGGATTGACCTTGCGGTAGGTTGGATTGCTGGGCAGGTTGGCTGGGAGATCGGCGGCGCTGGCGTTGATGGCGGCCTGTACGTCGCGGGCGGCGCCGTCGATGTCGCGGTTGATGTCGAACTGCAGCGTGATGCGGGCCTGGCCAATTGCGCTCTGTGAGGTCATTTCGGTGACGTCGGCGATCTGCCCGAGATGGCGTTCGAGCGGCGCGGCGACGCTGGTCGCCACCGTATTGGGATTTGCGCCGGGAAGCTGCGCGCTGACGGCGATCGTGGGAAAATCGACCTTCGGCAGCGGCGACACCGGCAATTTTGAGAATCCGAGGACGCCAGCCAGCGTGATGGCCAACGTCAGTAAGGTGGTCGCTACCGGCCGCGAGATGAATGGCGCAGAAATGTTCATGCGTCCGTTTTAGGGACGCGGGGCCTAACAATTTGTACAACAGATCCACTAATTATTTGTGCAACAGATACATACGTCATCCATGACGCTCTACCTTGCTGCGCCGTAGAGCCCGTTTATATGCGCCTGAGTTGTTTTAGTCGTCGGGATTGGACAGTCACAACGCACAGTTATCGCTGTTCAGTGCAATGTTCGCGTCGAAGATGAACTTGACGTCGGTTCTTACGCCAAAGTACGCGGCCGCTGAAGAAGACACTGGCCTCGCTCTTGGACCGGACAATGGTTAAAAATTGGATTGCGCAAGGCGCAATCTCTTTGGGACAAAGAGGTCCGTTGATGGAATGGCGAGGTAATGTGCGTCGGCTTCGTGTGCTGGGTCGGAAATGCGTTGACAATTGACAGCAATGGCCCGAACGGTCAACGGCCTTTTTGGAAAGGCGCAGACCGCCGAGCCCGAACGGTCGCACCCAATTTTTTACCGCCCAGGCAGCTTACTCGGCCAACTTGTCCGAAATTGCGCACTAGGAAAATCGCTTTGCGTCGAAAGTCGTCCAATCCAGCGTGAGAGGCGCTTTATCATCATATCTTCATCAGCCGCGTGTAGTAGTCCGCCAGTTCATCCCACGCAGTCTTCTCACTCCAACCCAAAGCTTTGGTGTCGGCGACGTCGGTATTGATGCGAATTCGTGGCTCGGAAAAGTCGCTTTGCTCTTTGAGCACATACTCACATTTTAGGCCCAGGCGTTCCCGCATCTCACTCGCCAAACGATGAGCGAATGACCCCTGCGATTCGATGTAGCCGCTGGGATTCATGCGGCTAATGCCGTCAGCCAACATCGCAGCGAAATGGACGTAAGCTTTGGCGAGCAGGGATACGTGAATGTTATCGCGGATATAGGAAGGTGTATTGACCGAGGGTTTCGCGCCCGCAAACCAGTTTTTGATTAGATAATGGATGAATCTAGGCTCCTCGTACGGTCCAAAAGGGTTTGCTATGACGAATTTGCCCAAGCTGATCTGACGAGGTTGGGCGTAATAGCGGAACATTTGCCACGTGAGGCCCTTCGACAACCCATAAGGCGAGAATGCTTCGAGAGTTCCTGATCCGGCGCCTTCGTCATTTTCAAAAACACTGCCGGTCAGAACCACTTTGCTACAGCCAGAATCCTTCAGCAAATCGAGCACAAGCGGCAGCCGATGAGTATTGTTTTCGACAGCGGCAGCCACGTTGAAGTCGGAACTTTTATAGTTGGCGGCCTCGGTGGCATGATGGCAGAGCAAATCCCATTTGTTTTCCCTGATCAGCTGCAGGAACTGGTCGTCACCAAAGGAAATGCCGAAGACCGGACGACAAATGTCGGTGAGCGCTTCGACCCGCCGGCGCCTCAGATCATCCGGATAGTCGTGCGACTGACGGCGGAACAGGGCAAAGACGTCATGACCGGCCGAAGCCAGTTGCTTTGTGAACCAGTAACCCGTGAACGAACTACCGCCGGTGAAAAGAATCTTCATGCGCCCAGATGCCAGGTCGGATCAAAGTGAGGTTGGCTCTTGTCCCTGTCAGAAATTACGATCGGAGCGGCGGGCCAGTGCAGCTTAAATTTCGGATCATTGTAGCGGATGCAGCGTTCGTGCTCTGGCGAATAGAATTCGTCTACGAAATAGATCGTCTCGGTATCATCCACGAGCGTTAAAAACCCGTGCGCGAAGCCCTTGGGCGCATACATCATTCGGCGGTTTTCGGCACTTAGCTCGGCACCGAAGCTGTGACCAAACGTCGGCGAACCATTACGTAGGTCGAGAATCATATCATAGAGGGCTCCTCGGATGCACCGCATGACCTTCGTTTCTGCTTTCGGGGCAAGTTGATAATGCATGCCACGAAGCGTGCCCTTCTTTGCGCTGAGCGAATTATTGACCTGACAGAAATGGCTAACAAGATCGTGCTCGCGAAACTCGTACTCACAAAACGCGCGGGCGAAGAAGCCGCGTTCGTCGCCTTTTTTCTCGAGGTCAATTAGGCATGCGCCCGCCAGGGGAGTTGGGGTGAATATCATAGCAACACTTTCGACCCAGGACCTGATTTAAGCCACGTGCTTGAGCCTGTCGAGGCGCCCTTTCAAGGTACGAAGTCGGACGAATTGGTCTCCAATCCAATCCTTTCTGCCAAAGCCATGATCGATAAGTTTGCGATACAATTCCTCCATGCCGGTCGAGAGATTATATTGCAGCTTAAAATTAGGGAGCAGGTTGTTCAACAGATCGAATTTGACACGGTAATTCCGAGGATCGGCACCGACTTCGCCCGTATAGGTAATTTTAGCGCTCGGAATGAGTTCTTTCACCCTATCGCCGATATCCTGCACTTGATAATTTTCGCCATCGCCGCCAACGTTCACGGCTTTGTTGTGAATTCGTTCCTTTGGTGCGTTCATGAAGGCGACGAAGGCCCTAGCAATGTCGCGGCAATGGATGAGGGGTCGCCACGGCGAGCCGTCCGACATTATGCGTATTTCGCCAGTGGCAACTGCGCACGCGAGCAGATTGTTGACGACGAGGTCGATACGCAACATGGGGGAATGGCCGTAGGCGGTCGCGTTGCGCAGGTAAGCGGGGGTGAAGTTGTAATCTGCTAGTTGTGAAACCGCCTGCTCGGTTTCGATTTTGGATTTAGCGTAGGCGGTCAGAGGGTTTAGAGGATCATTCTCGTCGAGATCGAGCTTCTTGCCGGCACCGTAGACGGAGCAACTTGCCGCGAATAGGTAGCGAGGGACGCCAGCCTTCTTGGCAAGCTGCGCGATCCGAATCGAGGCATCGCGATTGATGGCGTAAGTTGCGGTGGCGTCCACTTCACCCATCGGGTCATTCGAGATTGCCGCAAGATGCATGACGCAGTCGTGCCCAGTGAGATCTTCAAGGGTCACATCACGGACATCCATACGCAAATCGCGATCGGCGGAAACGACCTCCTCCCACGCACAGCCGTCGAATAAGCCCAGGTCGCATCCCGTAACGGTGTGCCCGGCTTGCTTGAGCAAGTCCACGAGATGGGCGCCAATGTAGCCTCTGTGGCCCGTGACGAAGACTTTCATGGTTGGTCTTTTACTCCAGGAATTTCGGATCGGGTTAAAGCCGGAACTTGAGCATTATGTGACGCGCCAGGGAGCTTTGCCGGATTTCCAAAGCTCGTCGAGGTACTCGCGGTCGCGCTGGGTATCCATCGCGTACCAAAAGCCGCGATGCTTGCAGATGCACAGTTCGCGATCGCGTGCAAGATTTACGAGAGGATCTCTTTCCAGGACGCATCCTTCGTCTTTGCTGAGGTATTGGAGGATTTCGCGCTTGAAGAAAAAATAGCCACCGTTGATCCAGGTATCCGCTAAATCGGGCTTTTCCGCGAACTCGACGACCTCGTCATGGTCCAGCTTCAGCTCGCCAAATCGTGAGGGCGGATTGACCCCGAGGACGGTGGCGATCTTGCCGTGCGTCGCGTGATGTTGAAATTCATCGAACAGATTCGCATCGGTGACCCCATCGCCATAGGTTACTGCGAGGTATTGCGCGTCGCCGAGATATTTAGCGGCGGCTCGGGCAACGCGAGCGCCGGTCATACTTAGGGCGCCCGTGTCAGCGAGAGTCACGCTCCAATCTTGCTCGTGATCGATCTTGTGGACGGTTAGGTTGTTGGTATTTAGCTCAATTGTGAAGTCGCTATTCAAGGTTGGGTAGTTGAGGAAATACGATTTTATGACTTCAGCTTTATAGCCAAGGCAGAGGACGAAGGTTTTAAAGCCATGATGGGAATAGGTGCGCATGATATGCCAAAGGATAGGGTGGTCCCCTATCGGCACCATAGGCTTCGGACGCAATTCAGTTTCCTCACGCAAGCGCGTGCCGAGGCCGCCGCAGAGCACGAAAACCGGGACCTTTGATACATCGGGACTCAATGCGCGGACCTCGTCAAAATCCGGAAACCTTGCCGGGAGTTCGGGCAAACCAATCATCAATCAAGCGGATAGGCGTCTTCCTTGTGATAGGCGCGACCGAGAATATCGCCTTTTCAGTTAATTAATTTGCCAAGTGAGTGCCCGATCTAGCGGATACACGCTTACTCACTGCCTTCTGGTGTCAACGCCAGCTTTACGATTTTGTATATTTTATTGCATGGAACGGGCAACGACCACGATTTTTCTTTAGCTGCCAAGGTCAAAATGATATAACCTCCCGAATTCGATTGACCACGATAAATTGCCGCAGACGCGCATGAAGCTCTTGGTTGTCATCCTTAATTATCGCGTTGCCCACCTCACGATTGATTGCCTGCACTCGGTAGCCGAGGAGATCGGGCGCGTCCCCGGCACCTACGTGGCCGTTTGTGAGAATGGGACGGGTGATGATTCGGCGGAGAAGATTCAGAAAGCAATCAATGACAACCAGTGGAAAGCGTGGTGCACCCTAACGACAATCAGCCCAAATCTTGGCTTTACCGGCGGAAACAATGCGATCCTGAGACCTGCGATGGAGTGGGATGATCCGCCGCAGTATTTTCTGCTTTTGAACGCGGATACGATTGTGCGGCCAAATGCGTTCGGAGCTCTGGTCGAATTTATGGATCAGCATCCACAGGTAGGGATCGCGGGCTGCCGACTGGAACAGCCGGACGGCATGACGCAGAGATCGGCCTTTCGCTTCCAGTCTCCCGCGAGTGAATTTGAGGCCAACATAAGGCTCGGATTGGTGACGCGCTTGCTGAAGAAGTGGATGGTTGCGCCGCCACCGCGAAATGAAACTTTCGCAACTGACTGGGTATCCGCCGCATGCATGATAATTAGGAGAGAAGTGTTTCGAGACGTTGAATTTCTGGACGAAGGGTATTACACGTATTTTGATGACTGTGACTTTTGCTTTAACGCGCGCAAAAAAGGTTGGCCAACGTGGTACGTGCCGACCGGGTGTGTCCTGCATCTGAAGGGACAGAGCACTGGCGTCAAAAGAACGAATCCCAACCGACTTCCGTCTTATTATTTCGAAGCTCGTCGACGGTACTTTCTAAAGAACTACGGGCCGGCCTATGCTGCAATGGCCGATCTAGGACAAATTTTGGGACAAGCTTTGTGGCGAGCGCGCGTGATCCTTACCGGCAAAGAGGATTCCTCGGCACCACATCTCCTATCCGATTCTATTCGGCATAGCGTGTTTGTGACCGGCTTTAAAGTAAACGAGGTGCGAAATCCGGCGCTAGCGCCGAAAGAGAAGGAATAAGGGCTGAAGCCAAAATCGAAAAAAGCATTGAGGCTTTATTGGGTTTTGATTTGTAAAGCAGCGCTCGGTGCGGACAGCTGACCGCGGGAAACCGCTACATTGCGCGCCCTCGGGAAATCAGTGAAGTATCGCCCACCCGGCGGCTAAATCTAACGGGTCAAACTGAAGCTCTTCCGAAGGCCCGCCTTCTGATCGCCTGGCGAGCCTCAGCCCTCCCGTCCAGCAACTCCCGCAGCTTGGCGAAATTCACCGCCATGCGGCGGGCCTCGTCGCGGGTCGGCCGGTTGGTCGCCGAGCGGCGCTGCGGTGGGAAACTGATCCTGTAAAGCAAACTGACGAGCTTGGCGCCAACTTCATGACCGCGCCGCCAGACCACCTTGTATGCGTTTTCCCGGAAGACACCATCGCCGGACAGGAGCAGGACGAATTCATCGGGAAGGTGGAATCCTTCGATATGGAGCCGCACGCCGTCGTCGGAAATGTCGATAACGAGGCAGTCGTGCGCCAGAGTGCCGGTTCCGAGCTTGATCTTTGCCGCACGGTAGAGGCGGTAGCGTGGAGATCGTCGTCTTTCCTCTAGCCTTATACCAAATCTCGGAGATGGCGACTCTTCGAGCTTGGCCATTGTGCAGGGAGTCTGACGCGAAATCATTATTGATTTCAACTAGTTGCCTGTGCGCTGTGAGCTCTAGCCGTGACGCCAGATCAGTCAGCGTCTCCGAGAGTTGGTATTAGCCTGTGCATTGATGACGGCTCCAAGTTGCAGCCGCGCCAGCACCTCTTGGTGGAAATATGTACCGAATAGTTTTGCACGCCGGCCTAAGGCAAACGCTCGAATTTTCTTCGCTTTTGCCCGAAATTGACAATTGATGCGAATTCGCAGGTGGCGAAAAAAGGCGCTGCGGTTCATCCTCGAAATAGAAATGCCCGAGCGCCTGCCCGTTGTTGTCGCGGACGATGAAGCAGGCGTTGTTATGCTCTTCGACGATCCAAGGCGGCAGGAAGCGGCGCGGGCAAAGAGGACACCTCCGCGCCGCATCTGCTAGGTGATTGTATTCGACACAGTGTGCTTGTGACTCGATTTCGCGTCAAAGACGTCGAGAATCCCGCGCTAGTCGAGAAAACGACCTAACCGAGACGCGCCCAGCAAGCATGACGTCGTTGTCTCGGAATAACGATGACGACGCCGCGATGACCGATCTTCTAGGTTGCTCTCGTTGGAAGTTTACTGGGCTAAGAGTCCGTTTCGGAAGTCATGAAGCACGAGCGATCCGACGCACCAGCAGCATGACGGATGCGGCGTAGAGGAAGGCGCGCGCGGAGTCGGTGGTCGCCTCGAAGTCCTTTGCGAGCCTCCGATTGCGCCCGATCCACGCGAAGAACCGCTCGACGACCCAGCGGCGCGGGTTTACCGCGAAGCCGACCTGATTGGGGTTCTTGCGGACGATCTCAACCGCGATCAACGTCGCCTTGGCGACCTTCTCGCCGGCATATCCGCTGTCGGCGAAGACCTGCTGGATGAACGGGAAGATACGGCGCGAAGCCCGCAGAAGCGGTCCGCCGCCGTCGCGATCCTGGATGCTCGCCGGATGCGGTTCGAGCACGAGGCCGCGCCCTTCGGTGTCAACCAGCGCGTGGCGCTTGCGCCCGTTGAGCTTCTTTCCAGCATCGTAACCGGGCGGGCCGCCGGCCTCGGTGGTCTTGACGCTTTGGCTGTCGATGATCGCGCCCGAGGGGCTGGCTTCGCGCCCGACCCGTTCGCGATCTGCCATCACGAGCGCGTGGTTTATCCGTTCAAAGCGCCCGTCGTCACGCCAGGCGGCAAACCAGCGGTAGATCGTCCCCCACGGCGGCAAGTCGGTCGGCAGCAGGCGCCACGGGCAGCCCGCCCGCATGACATAGAAGATGCCGTTGACGATCTCGCGCATCGGCCACTCGCGCGGCCGGCCCTTCGCGCAGGGCTTCGGCAGGTGCGGCGCGATCACGCGCCACTCTGCGTCGGTCAGATCGGTCTGGTATCGGGTGACGGGGCGGCTATGCTGTTGTCGAGTGGTCGGTGTCCACATGGCGAAGTCCAAGGTTGGTTCAAGAAATCCCCTTGGAATCATGATGGGCGCCAATGGCTCAACCTTTTTTAAAAACTGCCGCTGACAAGAACCCGGGGGACTGAACTTGGAAATCGACGGTTGGCTCCGGGGGATCGGTCTCGCCCAGTATTCCGAGATTTTCCGCGCAAATGACATTGACGGCGAGTTGCTGGGCCGGCTGACAAACGACGATCTCAGGGACCTCGGCGTCGCGTCGTTCGGCCATCGCAAGAAGCTGTTGGAGGCGATCGCCGAATTGGGTAGTGCACCTCCGGCCGGACCCGCGGCACCCGCCATGCCAACGCTGATTCCCGCCGCTGTGGTGCCTCCTCCAACCTCTGCATCGGTCGACGCCGTCGGCTCAGTTCGACGCCTTATGAGGTCGCGAATGACACTCCCGATCGATCGGCCGGAGATCATCGCGCTCCCCGGCCGCGAAACGCTCGATCCGGACGATTGGAGCGAAGCGCTGGCCATAGCGCGCGGAATTCTAGGAGACGCGGTCGCCTATCTCCGCGATGTCCGCGACCGCCCCGTGTGGAAAGAGATGCCGCCGGAGGTGCGCGCATCTTTTGACGCCCCTCTGCCAAGAAAGCCCGAGCTGCTCGCCGAGGTCTATCGCGAGGTCGCCGAAACGGTAATGGCCTATCCGATGGGCAACGTCCATCCGCGCTTCTGGGCCTGGTATATGGGTTCGAGCAATTTCACTGGCGCGATTGGCGATTTTCTCGCCGCGATCCAAGGCTCCAATCTCGGCGGCGGCAGTCACGCCGCCGCACTGATGGACCGGCAGGTCGTAGACTGGCTTAAGACCATGGTCGGCTTCCCCCATTCCGCGAGCGGCACGCTCGTCAGCGGCGGCTCGATGGCGAACATCGTCGGCCTGGCCGTCGCACGTAACGTCAAGGCGGGCGTGGACGTGCGCGAGCTCGGTGTCGCAGCGATCGAAAAGTCCCTGTGCTTCTACGGATCTGACCAGATTCATTCCTGTCATCGCAAGGCGATGGAGGTACTCGGCCTCGGCAATCAAGCGCTGCGGCGCATTCCGACAGACCGCGAGTTGCGAATGGACGTCGATGCGCTGCGCGCCGCCATCGCGAAAGACCGGGAGGACGGGTTTGCGCCCTGCTGCGTGATCGCGACCGCGGGCTCGGTCAACACGGGCGCCATCGACGACTTGCCGGCGCTTGCGGCTCTCGCCAGCGAAGAGGATCTCTGGCTCCACGTCGACGGGTGCATCGGTGCCCTCATCGCCATCGCACCCAGGAACGCTTACCGGGTCGCGGGGATCGAAAAGGCGGATTCGCTCGCCCTTGATCCCCACAAGTGGCTGCACGCACCATTCGAGGCGGGTTGCGCGCTGGTCCGGGACGCGTCGGCCCATCGCGCCACGTTCGCGGTTACGCCCGAATATCTCCAGTCGGCGCCGCGCGGCCTCGCATCCGGAGAGTGGTTGCACGAATGGGGCCTGCAAACGTCGCGCGGATTCCGGGCACTCAAAATCTGGATGGCGCTCAAGGAGCACGGCGTCGAAAAGTTTGGACGTCTGATCGACCAGGACATCGATCATGGGCACCGCCTCACCGCGCTGATCGAGGCCGAGCCTGATCTTGAACTCGTCGCCCCGACAAACATCAATATCGTCTGTTTCCGTTATCGCCCCTCCGGTCTGGACAGCGCGGCGCTCAAGGAGCTAAATACCGAGATTATGCTGAGACTGCAGGAGGAGGGCCTCGCCGCCGTGTCCGACACGACCGTGCACGGCCATCACTGCCTGCGCGCGGCAATCAACAATCATCGGACCCGCGGGGAGGACCTCGAGTTGCTCGTCCGCGAGACTCTTCGCCTCGGCCGTGCCATCGCAACGCATGGAGCGGCCGGCTGATCGTCGAAGTCCGCCGGTCGATTGGCACCCGTGTGAAATTTGAGACGCAAAGTTCGTATGACGCAATAACAACAGCTCGACGCGGCTTCCTTTGGGCGGTCGCGTTCGTCGGGAAACGATTCCCACTTCTACAACCACAAATCTCGATTTGATTATTTCGGAGGGCAAAGCCAGCAGGGAATCAACTGGCGTCCGCGTCTGGGAAGCTAGTATAAGGTCGGCTCTCACCTCGCGGAGCCAGATATTATGCGTTGTTCAGGATGCGGTGCGGAGAACGTGTCGGACCGGCGGTTCTGCGCAGAGTGCGGCGCGCCTCTGACCGTGATCTGTCCGGCATGCGGCTTCGAGAACCAGCCTTCCGCTAAGTTCTGCGGCGGCTGCGCCGCACGACTTGGTGCGGCGGTCGCTGCGCCGGCGGTCCCGGCCTCACCTGAGAGCTACACGCCGAAGCCGCTGGCAGAGCGCATCTTGCGCAGCCGCGGGGCGCTGGAAGGCGAGCGCAAGCAAGTGACGGTCCTGTTCGCCGACATCAAGGGCTCCATGGAGCTGATCCACGGCGGCGATCCGGAAGAAGCGCGGCGCATTCTCGATCCGGCGATTGCCGCGATGATGAACGCCGTGCATCGCTACGAGGGCACGGTGAACAAGGTGCTCGGCGACGGCATCATGGCGCTATTCGGTGCGCCCATCGCCCATGAAGACCATGCGGTGCGCGCTTGCTATGCGGCCTTGGCCATGCAGAACGCGCTTCGCGAGCTCTCCGAGCGGACCCGGCGCGACTTCGGCGTTGAGGTACAAGTGCGCATCGGCATTCACTCCGGCGAGGTGGTAGTGCGCGCCATCGGCAACGATCTTACCATGGACTACGACGCGATCGGGCCGACCACGCACCTCGCTTCGCGCATGGAGCAGCTCGCCCCGCCGGGTGCCATCCGCATGACCGCCGATTCGCTCCGCTTGGCGGAAGGTTTGGTACAGGTCCGCGCGCTCGGGCCGATTCCGGTGAAAGGCCTGCCGCAGCCAATCGAAGCCTTCGAGCTGACGGGCGCTGCTCCAGTTCGCTCGCGGTTGCAAGCTTCGGCAGCGGCAGGGTTCACCCGTTTCGTCGGTCGCGAGCGTGAGATGGAAGCGCTCAACGATGCGTTGGAACGCGCCGGCCGCGGTAGCGGGCAGGTGGTCGCCGTGGTGGGCGAACCTGGCGTCGGCAAGTCGCGCCTCTACTATGAGTTCGTGCGTTCGCATCGCACGGCCGCCTGGCTGGTGCTGGAGAGCGGTTCGGTGTCGCACGGCAAGGCTACGGCCTATCTGCCGCTGATCGATCTGTTCCGGCGCTATTTTGAAATCGAAGGCACTGACGATCCACGGCGGATCCGCGAACGGGTAACCGGCAAACTCCTGACCCTCGACGAGGCGTTGCGTCCGACCATGCCGGCGTTCCTGGCTCTGCTCGACGTGCCGGTTGAGGACGCTTCGTGGGCCAACAGTGATCCGGCGCAGCGCCGGCGACGAACGCTGGATGCCTGCCGTGCCTTACTGCTTCGCGAAGCGCAGGTGCGGCCGACCATCGCGGTGTTTGAGGATTTGCATTGGACAGACAGCGAAAGCCTCGCCTTCATCGATAGCCTGGTCGAAAGTCTGCCGAAGGCGTCACTGCTGTTGCTGGTGAACTTTCGCCCGGAGTTTCATGACACCTGGAGTGCCAAGAGTTACTACACCCGCATCCGCATTGACCCGCTTCAGCCGCAAGGCGCAGCGGAGTTGCTGCAGGACCGGCTGGGCGACGACGCCTCGCTGCGCATGCTCAAGCAATTTCTAATCGAGCGCACCGAAGGTAATCCGTTTTTTCTGGAAGAGAGCGCGCGCACTTTGATCGAAAGCGGCGCGCTGGTCGGCAGGCGCGGCGACTACCGGCTGGTGGCGCCGCTCACCGCAATCGCTCTGCCAGTGACCGTACAGTCGGTATTGGCCGCACGCATTGATCGGCTTGGACCGGAGGACAAGCGGTTGCTGCAATCGGCCTCGGTCGTCGGCAAGGACTTCTCGTTCGTGCTCTTGCGAGATATTGCCGATGCCGATATCGACGCACTGCAGCGCGGGTTAGACAATCTGCAGCAGGCAGAGTTCATTTACGAAACCCGTCTGTTTCCAGACCCGGAATATACGTTCAAGCATGCACTGACCCACGACGTTGCCTACGGCTCGCTCCTGGCCGAACGCCGTCGAACGCTGCACGCCAGGATCGTCGCGGCGATCGAGCGGCTGCATTCCGGACGGCTCATGGAGCACATCGATCGGCTGGCCTATCACGCCGGGCGCGGCGAGGTGTGGGAGAAGGCCCATACCTACGGCGCGCAGGCCGGCCGCAAGGCGCGGGCGCAATCCGCTAACCGCGCGTCCCTCGAAGCTTTTCAGGGCGCACTTGCCGCACTCGACCATCTACCTGAGACGACGGAAGTGATCGCGGAAAACATCGATCTTCGCTTTGAATTGCGTGACGCACACTTTGTGCTAGGCGAAATGGACCTCATTTTGCCGCACCTGGAAAAAGCGCGGACGCTCGCGGAACGCATCGGTGATCGCGAGCGGCTTGCGCTCGCCGCTCTCTATGAGAGCGGCCTTCAGTGGATCCAGGGCAAGCATCACCTCGCCATCGAGGCCGGCATGTCTGGGCTCGCGGCAGCCGAGGAACTCGACAGCTGGGAGTTGCGCGGCTTGGCGCATTACCGGATAGGTCAAGCGCTCTTGTTTCTCGGTGACCATGTCGCCGCCGCAGATCATTTGCGCAAGAGTGTCACGGCACTCGACCACGATGCGGGACGAACTCTGCTCCGCTTCGGCGGATTGGTGCTCGCCTTCGTTGCCTCTTTCACCGCCTGGACCCTGGGTGAACTTGGCGAGTTCGCCGAATCCGAGGCCGTCGGGCAAATGGGCTTCGAACTCGCCATGAAGGCCAATCATGCCTACAGCATCAGCGTTGCAAGCTTCGGGCTGGCGCAAGGATTGATTCGCCAGGGGCGCATTACCGATGCCATCCGCGTCCTGGAGCAAGGCTACGAACAAACCGAGCTGCATAATGTCGAAGCTACGATCCATGTGGTGGTCTCTCGTTTGATTTACGCTTATTCCCGAGCCGGACAGATAGAAAAGGCCCGCACGCTTGGCCAAACAATCAGTCCCGAGCTAGGGCACTTTTCCTTCCTGTCGGACAAGCATTTTTTGCTGGCCGCGAGGGGTCCTGACAACGACCGGATCGACGCGACCGTGGATGCGGCACGCCAAACCTGCCAAGCTGCAATGTTGCGGGGCGAGAAGGCAACCGTGGCGTGGCTGGAACATCTGCTCGGCGATTTGGCCATGGCCAGCGACCCGGTGGATGCATCAGCGGCGACCGGGCACTATCTCGCCGCCGCAACGATCGCGGGCGAGCTCGGCATGCGACCACTCGCGATGGAGTGCCACTTCGGGCTCGGCGCCGCCGCTCGGCGGGCTGGCCGCGAGAACGAAGCCCAATCAGAGTTTCGATCGGCACTCGAATTGGCGGAGGAAATGGGCATCTTGTCGGCAGCCGACAAGGTGCGCCAGCAACTGCAGGGCCATGACTTAGCAACGGACATATCACGGACATCGCATGTCGGATAGAGTATTGGTTCATTACGTCCTCAACTCCGGGAGATTGCACGCATGTCATCGTCCACAAAACATCCAGAAACTCTTGCGCTTCATGCTGGCTGGCGCTCGGACCCAACGACGGGTGCCGTTGCCGTACCGATCTATCAGACAACGTCTTATCAGTTCCGCGACACTGAACACGCAGCGAACCTGTTCGCGCTAAAGGAACTAGGTAATATCTATACTCGCATCATGAATCCGACGAATGACGTCCTAGAGAAACGCATAACTGCGATGGAGGGTGGCGTCGGCGCATTGGCCCTGGCGTCGGGACAGGCAGCTTCCGCTATTGCACTGCAGAATCTGGCACGCGCCGGCGATAACGTCGTCAGTTCGACGGATCTTTATGGCGGAACATGGAATTTATTCGCCCATACGCTGAAGGATCAAGGTATCGAAGTCCGCTTTGTCGATCCCATCGATCCCAACAATTTCGGCCGCGCCACCGACGACCGCACCCGCGCCTACTATGCCGAAACGCTACCAAATCCGAAGCTCACGGTGTTTCCGATTGCCGAGGTCGCCGAAATCGGCCGCAGTTTCGGGATTCCGCTCGTGATGGACAATACGGCGGCGCCGATCCTTACCCGCCCATTCGAGCACGGAGCGGCGATCATTGTTTATTCGACGACAAAATATCTCGGCGGACACGGTAATTCGATCGGCGGCCTCATTGTCGATGGCGGCAATTTCGACTGGGCCGCGCACTCGAAGAGGCAGCCAGCGCTTAATACGCCCGATCCGAGCTATCACGGCGCGGTGTGGACCGAAGCGGTCAAACCGCTGGGGCCAATCGCCTACATCATCAAGGCCCGCGTTACGCTTTTGCGCGACGTCGGCTCCGCGATGTCGCCGTTTAACGCCTTCCTGATCCTGCAGGGTGTGGAGACGGTGGTGCTGCGCATGGCAAAGCATTGCGAGAACACGCAAGCGGTGACGGACTTCCTGCGCAAGCGGCCGGAGATCGTTCGGGTCATTCACCCGTCGGTGCAGACTGGCCTGCACCGCGAGCGGGCACAACGTTATCTCAAGGGTGGACTGGGCGGTCTCGTCGGCTTCGAACTCGCCGGCGGCAAGGAAGCCGGCCGCCGCTTCATCGACGCGCTGCAGATGTTTTATCACGTCGCCAATATCGGCGACACCCGCAGCTTGGCGATCCATCCCGCCACCACCACGCACTCGCAGCTTGACCCTCACGAGCTGGAGGCAACCGGCGTCACCGACGGCTATGTGCGCCTTTCCGTCGGCATCGAGCATATCGATGACATCATCGCCGATATTGAGCGGGGCCTTGCAGCCGCGGGGAAGGTCGCGAAAGCGGCGTGATTCCAGATAGGTGTAGTAGATTCTGCCTCGTCGTGCCCGGCCTTGTGCCGGGCTGCAGGCAAGGTCCTGGGGAGTGTGCGCGGCGATGAGGATGGCGCGGCTATGCCGCGATCAGGGTCAGCAGGATGAGGCCCGATCTTCTCGCTCTGGTCTACGGCTGATTCACCGAAGACTTCGACACGCTCGATCTGAAAGAGGCCAAGGCGTTTGCTCGATGGCTGCACGCCTGACAGCGAATTTCGCAACGGCCTCTAAGGGCTCGTTCTTTCTGAAGATAAAGACGTTGTGAAAAGCTAGTCGTGGCAAATTGACTCGTCGCAACCATAGCCGATTCAAACGGTGAATTGCACTTTTGGCAAACATGCTTGGGATATAGATGTAGGTTTCAGAGAGCAGGCTGCTGTCGCGACGAAAAAGCCTGCAGGTGCATCCCTCAAACTGGCTGATCAACCAGTCGGGATTAACGTGCCTCCAGAAAAGCGTCTCGCCCTCAAAGCGGCTCGTCTGCTCGTAACCTCTCGGGGTATTCGAGATGGTCACATTTTTCTTGAGTGCTGACCAGGCTAGACGCATCAGGAGAGCTTCTGGGGCATTCTGATTGATTTCCTCTAAAACAATGAAGCCGCTAGGCTTGGTTACGCGAATGAGTTCATTGATTGCCCGTTGGGCTTCCGGAATATGCATGAGCACGCCCCAGCAGAGTACCAGATCAAAATGATCATTAGGGAAGGACAAGTTCAGGATATCTTCTCGGCCGATTGTAATACGATCCGATAAGCCCTGCTTCGCTACATTTTTGCGAGCTTGCACGAGGATAGGCTCGGAATAATCGGCTGCCGAAACGACGTAGCCGCGACGTGCCAAACGCAGCGAATTCGCGCAGATGCCGCAGCCGATATCAAGCGCTCGCGAACCGGGGGGCTGAGCGAGCCGTACCACAAAGTCGTCATAGGCTTGTTCGAAAAACTGCTCGTTCTCGCGGCTACGGTAATTCCTTTCCCACGCATCGTGGATCTGTGGCTGGTTCATCTGCCGCTTCACTTGTTCTGAGATATTTTGGGAAGGATTCGCCATTTGTTACGGCCCTGTTGTGGTCGTTGAGCGAACGCATAGAAAACAGCTGTTCTGATGATCACAGCCGGAAGATCGGCAGCACCACCGGCGTTCACGCTCGTACAGCTCGTTGACGCGCAGTCGCAGATCCGTAAACCCTATCTCTATTATTCATCGGGCCGTTGCGTTAAGGTTGCCTTAAAGCTTACTTTACTGTGCCTCCAGCCAAGGCTGCAGCGCGCCACCGATACCCTCGTCGGCTATACGTTGCCGGTCAGAGGCGGGCAGCCAATCCAGCTCGGAGCGAGCGCGGCTGCAATCAAAAATCGCCTTCTGCGTTCGCGACTCCCAATCACGGTAGCTCGGGACACGTCCACGATCAGGGTGGCGAACCAGCAGTTTCACCAGCCATTTGGCAAAGTCCGTCACATAAAACTGAAGGATGGAACGATAGCGAACGTCCAGCACCATCCCCGTCCGGCGCTGTAGCTCTTCCAAATAATCACGAGCGGTGAGAAGTGGTATATCGACCAGGTTGTAAGATCGCCCCTCAATCGCCGGTGTCTCAATACCGCGCACCAATGCTGCTGCGACATCGTGCACGAGTACAAAGGGAAGCTTGTTGTCGCCGTCGCCCCAAACCTGGCATAAGTTCTCGCTTATCCACATCCCAACACCCCAATGAAACGGGGTTCCGTGTGGCCCGATCACGATTCCCGGGCGAAAAATGACCACCGGCAGCTGCTTCGTGCGGTACATCTCCGTCAAAATAGATTCGGCTGTGGCTTTGGCGCGGGAATAGTAATCGCGCCGCATAATTGCCGGGTCGAGTGGGGTTTGTTCTGTGATCGTGCCAGCTTTCTCGCCGGTGTAATAGGAAGCAATCGTTCCGGTATAAATCAGCCGCTTGACCCCGGACTCAAGGCATGCTTCGCCAATGAGCCGTGTCGGCTTGACGTCGTGTTGGAGATAATCATCCCAGGTCTGCGCATGAGCGCGGGCCAAATGGAATACAAATTGAATTCCATTCATAAGGCGCTTGAGGTCTGTCTTCGAACTCATGTCGCCACGAACAAGTTCGAGGCGATCGCTATCGATTTCTTCGAGCACTGAGCCCGTTCGATGGATTACGGCGCGCACGCAGTAGTTCTGAGTCAAAAGCTGGCGAATGAGTTCGCGACCAATGAACCCAGTACCTCCAAAGACAAGTACCGTCGGCTGGCTAGAGAGAACTTTTCGCACTCGGCGCGGGGAGGGCACCGCGGCCGCGACGCCGCCGGCGTCAATTATCTTGATGCACCAGTCGATGACATCTCGACCGGTCGCTCCATCAATTCGGCTGTCGAGCGGTTCATTAGTCGCGAGGCTCGTGTAAAACGACTTGATGCTGTCAAGAAATGTCGCCTGATAGGGCCCACCACGATTGCAGAGCTTCAGTGTGCAAAGCAGGTAGTCCAAAAGAGTCGATCGCGCCTGTGATTGAATTTGTCGTGCGAGCGAACGGCTTCGACTGTAGCGGTCCAGATCAAAGCTCAGAGATGTGCGTCGATCGACGGTAAATGTGTTGGCGTCAAAGTCGACTGTGGCACAGCCGCTCTGGCCACGAACGTTGATCGTTCTCTGAGAAAATCCGGGACCGAAGTTGATATTGATATCGACAGCGGTGCGTCCGGCCGTGGTGTGGATACGCCAGCGGCGATAGACTTGCGCTCCCCCCGGCAAAGTGACCTCGCGATCGGCGGTTACAAAAAGACTCTCGGGTTTTCCGACAAGGTTCAGTACTGCTGAAGCCAAATGCGGACCAACTTCAAGGATCGCGTTTCCAGGAGCACGCAGCATCCAGGAGTCGAACGGACCGAAGCTTATCTGCGGAAGTTCGAAGAAATAGTTGAGGGTGCAGTGATCGAGTCGGCCGATTATTCCTGAATGAACAGTCTCGCGTAGACGCTCATAGGCGGCGGAATAAAGGAAGTTGTGATTTACGCCAATCTTTAAACGGCGATCGCTTGCGATCTTTAGAAGATCCTCCGCCTCTGCGATTGAGAGGCACATCGGCTTTTCAAGAAAGACGTGCGCGCCTGATCGAAGTGCCGCGCTGGCAAGGGCGTGATGCTGGTCAGGGGGCGCGAGCACATGTACTGTATCCACGCGCTGTTTTCTAAGCATAGCATCGAATGATCCAAAGGCCTCCGACACTTCCCACCTGGACGCAAAGGCTTGTGCGCTACTCAAGTTAGTATCGCATACACCGACCAATTCAACGCCTTTTACCGCTCGGACGGCGCGCGCATGGAAGCTCGCAATATAACCTGTTCCAACTATTCCTGCTCTGGTTGGCGGCACGTGTGACCTTCTTTACGATTCTGTACCAGCGCCCTTATGGCAGATTTGACAGGATTCACGAAATCGGATCTTGCAAAATATCGGATGATGGACGCGAACGCCGCTTGCGACCAAGACTAAGCGCACAATCTAAGGTGCCAAAGACACTTCAACGGGCATTTTCAGCGTTCAATATTTTCGTTAATACAGCCCTTAATCCGGTCGAGCGATCATAAAATTGATCTTGAAGTTCCGGACACGCTTTACAAAGAGTATGATACTGTATCGGGTCATCGATTAATCTCGTGACTGCTGTGACATAGCTGTCAACATCGTTGGTTCGGGCTTCGACGCAAGCTGGTCTCAATACTTCAAGTGCAGGGACAACGCGACTGGTGAGCACTGGGCGTCCGGCAAGAATGGCCTCGGCGGCTGTCATTGCCATACCTTCCTTGCAGTCGCTTCGAGTTGGGACGATCGATGCGTGACTTCTTGCGTAGACTTCGTGCTGGTCTTGGGGCGACGTCCAGCCGCGAATGAAGACAATCTGCTTCAGGCCCATTTTATCTTGTAGTTGCCGGAGCTCTTCTAGATCGGGCCCTGATCCACACACTTCCCATCGCACCCGACCAGGCGCCTGAGCCTCAATTGTTTTTGCCATTTCAAGAATGTCAAATACCCCTTTATCGCGAATGATCCTTCCGACGTACATAATTCGAAATGGCTTTTGATCGTGAGGTGGTGGAGGCGGGATTGTCGAAAAATCCTCGCGGCGAAATTGAGGCATGATCTGATAAAGCGGCGTATGCTTCCCCTTAGTCAGTTGGTCCACCTGTCGAATACATTCGGGCGAAATACCTATTGTGCCGATGGGTAGCCATTGGAAAAATATTGAATTTAGTTTTGCAATTATCCGCGGTATAGGGCGCGTTGGGGGAAACCCGGTAGGCCAGAGAGTAGATTGTAATTGGACGATGGTTTTAATACCGGCCAGCGGAAAAAGACCCATCATGAAATAGTGAGTTGGATGGGTGGATAGAACCGCCACGTTGGCTCTGAATCGGACGGCTGTCAGAAAGAGACTAAGCCCGTAGAAGAGTTCAGCTAAGTGATAGCCTAGTCCTTTTGCGCCTGGCATCGGCTTAGGGCGGTGCTCTAGGGTGAATGGGCCATCACGATAAATGGCCTTTTTGGTAGGCCATGCGATCATATACGCGTTGGCGCCAATATCCCGGCAAAAATCCTCAAACTGGCTTGAGTATGTTATCGATACCTCATTCTGGTAGTGCAAACCCGCGGACCAACGCCTGTGCGCGTCAATGACATTGCCGGGGCCGCTCGCGTAGAAGATGCGATAGGTCATCATCGATTCTCCAAGGAGATCAAATCCACAGATAGGTGGCGACCACATTCACAGTAGGCGAGATGCGCGCGCAGAGTGGTGTTGCAAATCAATCATCGTGCACATGCACTTGCTAATTTAACGCCCTTTGCCCATCTGATGGCGCGCGCTTGAAAGGTCGCATTATAGCCGCGTTCTCGCGATCGGTGCTCGAGTCGGCGGCACGTGTGACGTCCTCGACGGCTTTCGCACCTGTGTGTCATTGGCGGACTATGCTCGGTTAAGAGATTAAATTTCTTATTTCGGCGCGTAATAGAGGGCGTCAATCACGGGAAATTAGTTAAGAATTTTGCAGCATGCTGTAGGCTGGAAGTGTCAGGGGTCGATCATGCTCACGCACTTCGGCTAAAAATAACGCAAATAATAACTGCGCATGTATCAAGAATCGCACTCAAAAGTTGGCATAGTCGTCATCGGCCGGAACGAAAGCGAGCGCTTGGACAAGTGCCTCCGGTCGGTAATCGGGCGCCCTACGCCGGTTGTGTACGTGGACTCTGGCTCCATGGACGGTTCGGCGTCAATGGCGCGACGTGCAGGCAGTGATGTTGTGGAGCTAGATGCTCGAGTTCCCTTTAGTGCTGCGCGCGCCCGAAACGCGGGTTTTGAGCGCGCCTGCCGGTTGGAGACCGGTCTTGCCTATATCCAATTTGTCGATGGTGACTGCGAAGTTGTGGCGGATTGGATCGAGAAGGCTGTGGCCTTTCTTGATGCTCACCGCGATGTAGCCGCGGTTTTTGGCAGACGCCGGGAGCGTTATCCCACGCGATCAATTTATAATAAGCTTTGCGACATTGAGTGGGATACCCCGATCGGAGAGGCCAAAGGCTGTGGCGGCGACGCGCTGATGCGTGCCGACGCATTCGAGCAAGTGGGCGGCTTTCGGGCGGATGTTATTGCGGCCGAAGATACGGAGCTGTGCGTTCGACTTCGCGCTGCCGGCTGGCGCATCTGGCGCCTGGACGCTGAAATGACTGTGCACGACGCTGCCATGACGCGCTTTGGTCAGTGGTGGCGGCGTGCGGTTCGGGCTGGCTACTGTTTCGCTCAAGGTGCCTACTTGCATGGAGCGCCACCTGAGCAACACTTTGTCTGGGAGTCGCGCCGTGCATGGTTGTGGGGAATATGGTTACCATTAGCTTGCTTGGTGGCAGGATTGGCGTTCCAACCGTGGGGTTGGGTCACATGGCTGATCTACCCTCTCCAGATACTTCGCCTGACAGTGCGCAACCCTGGGCCGCTACGGCAGCGGGCGCTCCTGGCGGTGTTCCAGGTCTTGGCGAGATTCCCGGAGGGTGCAGGTCAGATCAAGTTCCTGCGTGATCGCCTTCTTGGCCGCCAAACAGTTATCATCGAGTACAAGTGACGGCGCCATGCGCATTGCCTACTTGGTCAACCAGTATCCTAAAGTCAGCCACAGCTTCATACGCCGCGAAATTCTGGCGTTGGAGCGGCTGGGAATCGAGGTCATGCGAATTGCGCTTCGAGCAGCCGAGGTCGTGGATGAAGAGGACTGCATTGAACGGAAACACACGCGCTATGTCCTAAGTGAAGGTGCGCCGGGACTGCTGCTGTCACTAGCGCGTGCGCTGCTCACACGTCCGACATCCCTGATCCGGACGCTGGCTTTAGCGTGCCGCATGGGCCGCCACGCGGAGCGTCCGCTGTTCGTGCACCTGGTCTATCTGGCCGAAGCCTGCCGTATCGAAACCTGGCTACGCAAGGCTCGCGTCCAGCATCTGCATGCCCACTTCGGCACGAACTCCGCTGAAGTAGCGATGCTTGTACATTCGTTGGGTGGGCCGGACTGGAGTTTCACCGTTCACGGCCCGGAAGAATTCGACATGCCCCGATTCATCGGCTTGGGCGAAAAAATTCGGCATTGCTCCTTTGTGGTGGCGGTTAGTTCGTATACGCGTAGCCAGCTTTACCGCTGGGCGGAGCCGCAATGCTGGCGGAAGGTGCAGGTCGTGCACTGCGGGCTGGACGCAGCATATTTCGCCGGGCCCGCGATTGCGGTACCGGCGGCACGACGCCTGGTTTGCGTGGGTCGAATATGCGAGCAAAAGGGGCAGCTACTTTTGGTCGAAGCCGCGCACCGGCTTATGGTTCAGGGCGTGGATTTTGAGCTGGTGCTGGCGGGCGACGGAGAGATGCGCGACGTCATCGAGGCGCTCGTTATACGTCAAAATCTACAGGGCCGGGTGCGCATCACGGGGTGGATTAGTAGCGAGCAAGTACGTGACGAAATCCTGGCCGCGCGAGCGCTTGTGCTGCCGAGTTTCGCCGAGGGCCTTCCGGTGGTCATTATGGAGGCTATGGCGCTGAGGCGCCCTGTCATTAGCACATTCGTGGCCGGAATTCCGGAGTTGGTAAAGCCGGGTGAGCACGGATGGCTCGTGCCGTCCGGCGATGTGGAGCGGTTGATGAACGCTATGCGGGCATGTCTCGACGCGCCGGCCGATGTTCTCAATCGCATGGGAGAGGCTGCTCACGAGCGTGTCCTAGCCCTCCATTGCGTTGATACACAAGCGGGGCAGCTTGCCAAGTTGTTCAACGCGACTGTCGAAACACCAGGGAATGTTTCCAAAAAGTTACCAATGGGGGAAAGTTTTTCTGATCAGCGTGATTTGGTATAAATTTCTCATGCAGCCCCTTCGAACGTGCGTTCCGCAATCCAGATTTTAGCAATCTGTCCCGGGATGATCACTTGACCAGGTTACCTGCTATCGAAGATTCCGACCACTCCTTCGCCATCGTGACACCGACCTATCTGCCGGATCTGGCGCGGTGCGAGCTTTTGGCGGAATCCCTTGACCGCTGCACGCCTGATGTGCCGCATTATCTTATCGTCGACCGGCGTGATCGATCGGCATTCATTCATCTGCAGAGGGGTAGGCGGCGGCTGATCGAGTCCGAAGCGCTTATCGGAAACTGGATGTGGCGGATGCCGAGCCGCAAGAGCTTCTGGCTCAGCCTGAAAGCGCCACCAGTACGTGGCTGGATCGTCCAGCAGATCCTCAAGATCGGAGCAATAGAGGCGATTCCAGAGCGGATACTTGTATTCTGCGATTCCGATACGGCATTCATCCGTCACTTCGACCGCGATGATCTGCTGGTGGACGGGAAGGTCGGATTGCTCGACGTTCCCTTCTGCGACGACACTGTCCGCCGCTGGACGGCAGCCGCGCGTCGTTTGCTAGGTCTTCCACAACATGATGGCGGCTACCGTAATCATGTCGGCAACATGATCTGCTGGAATCGCGAAACCGTAAAGGCGATGCAGCAGCGAATTGAGACGAGCACCGGCATGAACTGGCAGGTTGCGCTTGCCCGGACGCCCAGCTTCGCTGAGTATATTATCTACGGCACCTTCGTCCGCGAAGTGCTGGGATATGATGCAGTCGACCATGCGCCTTCGACGGTTCCGCTAGTCAAGGCGTCGTGGGGCGCGGCGCTAACCACCGATGCGGCAATCGACGCCTTCTTCACCAATTTCGATCCACGAATGGTGGCAGTGATGGTCCATTCCAAGGACGGCATCGACCCGGCCCGCTACCGCCATCATCTCGAGCATCTCTGGAAGGCTGCGGACTAAGGACTCGCATTGCATTTCTTTTTTACGAACAAATCACGAATTGGCCGCATTTCGACAAATGCGAACACTCCTATGTGGATAGGTGAGTAGGAGTTCATTAGAAGCGACTAGCTAAATTGGAGGTTCGATGGAAACATGCATTTGTGACCGCTTGTCTGAACGCCGGAATTTTAGTCGCGAAGCAAGGCACCGTCCTAACGGCCGAAGCTTCGTTGTCTTGCCGCGGCCGCGGATGCTCCTATCACGGCGCAAGCGATGCGAGCGACGTAAAAGCTTAAAAACAGTCTCTAAGACGATCATGAATCCTTCAACATTTCCGACGATTCCTTTGAGTTGTTCAGAAACACTGCTTCCGCAAGTTCGACAGTAACTAGGAGCATGTCGTGTCATCTATATCTCGCAGAGCCTGGTTGGCGTCGGCATCAACAATTTTGCTGTCGGCAGCGGTAAAGGCAAACCCGTCGTTTGCGGCTGAGCCGACCGCGAGCAGCGGCCGCATCAATCTCGGCCTTAGGGGCATTGCTAATGACTCGCTCTTCTTTCCATTCATCAACATCTGGAAATGCGCCGGCGATATTCGAGTGACTGCCGATGGAGCCACCCACTCAACTAGGATTAGCTCAGGCATGGCTAACTCTGCCTGGGATAAATATATTGACAGCAACGGCGAACTCGTGAGGCCCCTGCCTGGCAATGTCGCGCAAGTGACCCGCTACTTCTATTTGGTACCGCCTGACGGTGTGCCTGCGGGCTTTAATCGCATTGGCGAGAAATGGGTGCTGAAGTGGGACGGCGGGGCGAGCCATGTATCAATAGGCGGTTCCTCGTCTCCGATGCGGAACGGCAACCGCATCGTTTGGACTTGGGGCACTAACACCTCTAATATGGCTGTGACGTTCTCGGGAATTGACCACTACGATCCGCCGCGAAATATCCAGCTGTTCGAAGCACGCGATGACGCCCGTCTCAACGCGGGCGAGATTTTTAATCCAGATTGGTTGGCAGTTGTTCGCGAAGGTTCCGGCATCATCCGCTTTATGGATTGGCAGGTCACGAACTCTAACATTAGCACGTTGCGATGTTCCGACATTCCAGATGCGAGATATAGCTTTTACGGCGGCTCCACCACGAAGCCGTTCATCACAGGCGGAATGCCGCTGTCCATTATGTCAACTCTAGCGAATCGCGTGCAATCGCACCCGTGGGTATGCATCCCGAATGTCCTCGGCACCAAAAAGCTGTCCTCTATCGCGGCCATTAACAACGCCAATCCAGCCGTCGTCACATCGCCGGGACACAAATGGGAGGACGGAGATCAAGTCATTCCCTATCGCACGAACTGGCCACAAATTGACAAGCGCCGTTGGACGGTCGTCAATTCAGATCAGAAAGCTGGAACTTTTGCGTTAGCAGACGTAGACAGCACGAGCTTCGGCAGGTTTGTGGCAGAATTGGCATCGGTAACTTCACCCTGTGATTTAGACAGCATCGCAAAAGAGGTGGCGCAGTTTGCGGCTCACTTCCGTGACAATGTGGCGCCCGACCTGATCACATATTTCGAACTTGGTAATGAACTTTGGAATTTTGTTTTCGATGCCCCTCATTGGCTGGTGGCGCAGGCCCATGACAAATTTGGACGAGATGATAACTACCGGATGGCCGGCTATTTGGCAGCGCATTTTATGAAGGTGATCCGCGACGTTTATGGTGCAGGAGGCCGAGGCAGATGGCGGGGGGTGCTTGCGACACAGACTGTTAATACCGCCGTCACCAATTACGCGATTGCCGGTGCCAAGCAATACATTGAGGAGCACCACCATTCGCTAACGATCGCCGATCTATTCAACGACGTCGCGGTTACCGGATATTATGGCGGGAATCTCGGTAAAGATCAAGCAACTGTCGTGACGGGATGGATGGATGTGAGCGAACAGCGCTGGAAGGACGGTCTTGAGTCAACGAAATACAGCTACTTTAACCGCGTAATAAATGAAGATATGCTCGACGGGCGTCATACTCATATTTTGCGTTCGCTCGACAAGATTGTGGAATTCTGGCGCGCGCAGAAAGTGGTCGCAGACGCCAGTGGCCTCGGGTTTATTCAATATGAGGGCGGCAACGGGAGTGTTCCGTTTCTCATAGGTAGCCTGGCGCCTGTCGAACGGACGCGCTTTATGGAGTTTTACAAGCAATCTTGTCATACTGTCGAAGATGCTCGTAATTATACGTCAATGTTCGACGCATTTATCGCGATGGGAGGCAAATATCCGGCGAAGTTCGTTGAGGCAGGGCCCGTTACTCGCTTCGGGAACTGGGGCGCGTTACGGTATCCAGGAGACAGCAATCCGGTATGGGATGCGGTGGTGGCATTCAACGCGCGCCCTAACTGAAGAGGACGACGGCGAGACTGACATCCGATCACGGCGTCGCCTGCTAGATGAGTTGCTCGCAACATCTGGGTTGATGCGGGGATGACCCGGGACGGGATCAGATTAAGCGGGCCTTAACCGAACCGGGTACGGGCTGCGCTCTGGGAAGGAGAAGCCTGGAAATCTACGGGTGAATTTCGTCCGATCCGATCACCGTCAGTTAAGCCCGCATCTTTTTTTTAAGATAGGTAGGCGCACTTTCCGGCAATCTCTCCGCGGGCGGACCTACGACAGGCGTTCTTCAACGCTTCTTCGAACATTTTGGCGCTTGTTCGCCAGGAGCATGGTGCCACTGTAGCGTAGGCATTCGCCGAAAGCCTTCTCCAGTCTTCATCACTGCGTGAAAGCACCCATTGAATGGCATCTACGAAACCAACTCGATCATCGATATCAACCAAAACGCCGTTAACACTTGTTTTAACGGCTTCTTCCGGCCACCCAGTCCGGGTCGAAACGACAGGCGTGCGGCAGGCCATAGCCTCCATAGCAGGAAGATTAAAGCCCTCGCTCCGGCTGGCCGTGATCCAGACATCGCACTGCGCGTAAAGATCTCTTATTTTGTCCTGCGGTGGACGCAGGAAGAACTCAGCACCTTTTGGAAGTGCGAAATTACTGTTTAGCTGGTAGCTACCAAAGGAGACCGTGTGAAGATCGGGAAGTTTATCGCGCACGATCTGTAGTGCCGAAAGGGACACATCCAGACCCTTAGAGGGAGTGGTCGAATAGAGAACGCCTACGGTAGGAGTTGATTGTTTACCGCGTTCCGGAGCAAAAAACTGAGTCCTATCAACGCTGTTGGGGACAAGAGTCACGACCTCGTCGCCATATCGAGTGCTCATGACTCGTTGGAGCCATCGTGAAACCACTATTTTGTGCAATGGCATCCGGTAGGTGGCCTCGCAGCGCTCTACCGGGAGGTAGGGAAAAATCTCATGATGTTGAATAAAATAAACCTTCGCGCCCTTGTTTGGGCTCAATGCGGTGACCCATTCTGCCGTCTCCCACCAGGTTGCAATGACGACATCCCCGTCCGGAACGTCAACATCTGTGACGGGACGACACCGATCAAGGACATGATGATCGAGCCCACTGCCGTCGAGATGGGACGTTGGGGGCCACCGATCGTTCAATGGGCCGTTGCCAAAAATCCACCATTTAAGCTTACGGCGCAGCGGCATGGGTTGCGGTGGTTGGGATATGATGCGGACGATATGACCCATGCGCACCAACGCTTGAGCATAAATGACGACGACCCTAGTGCCACCGTTCAGACTCACCGTGGGGACAATGAACGTGATACGCATCGTCAACGTCCTGGATGTAAGTATCTCAATCCCATAGCGACAAAAGCTGTTAGCCCATCGTATTCAAGCACCACAGTCGCCCCGAGCTGAATTGTTTGGATCACAAAACACACAATAAGTGGTCACAAAAGATACTGCGCCGCCATGTATTCGGCGTGATCGTCAATGGCCAATTGGCGTCTGTCGCGAGGATTTTGGCGGATTTCGTGGTCGAGCACGTGGCAAACGTACATTTTCGAATACCAACCTGCCGATAGTGCGGGTCGGCGTCCCGGTAGACTGCGGTCAAGCCCGATCTTTCTAAGTTCATGCTGCTCGTTGAATTCGGAAATCGCTGCCAGTTCACCAGCCCACTCAGTTGCGAAAAAAAAGCTAACGTCGTCGAAATACATACTAATGCCAGGATTGTACTTCTCGGGTCGATCGGTCAAACACCGCAGAGCCACCGTTGTGGCGGAATAGATATCAAGATCAACAGAAATAAATCCTAGCGGCGCAGCGGAATTAATAGAGTCAGTAAACGGACCGATCGTGTCAGCAATATCGCCCCAGATGATCTCCGCTTGGCCACCCAACGTTCGTATGAGAGTTTCGCGGTCTTCTGTCGCAAAGTCGCCGGCTCTCCAAAGCTCCGGGTGGTCTTTGTAGCCTTGGACGGAGGGCAGTCCTTGTCCCGTATCAAAGCCGACGATGCGAAGATGTATGCCTGTCTCCTTTTCGATCATCGGAGCCAGGCCAATCATATTCAGCAGGCCTGTTCCGCTGGCCACACCAAATTCGATCACTGTGACGCTCTGTTTTCCGCAGTACTTCGCTACATCGGCCGCTCGTAACATTCCATAAAGATAATTGGCCCGTGCAATTAAGCCGTATTGTTCCCGCATGCGAAAGGTACCGTAACGGTTGATCCAGGAAGAATCCCCGAGAACATGGGTCCATACCTTGCGCGTGAGCTTGGTGATGAGGTCGCTCGCCATTTTGTTTAACCACAAGCCAGATTGCTCATCCTAGACTAATTGCTAAAATGCGACGGAGTTGGAAACTCTTCAGCGAAAATGGCGTTTGTCGGACAGTAACACGGAACACTCGCGAACAAACATTACGTCTACCTGATTCAGCGCTTTATCGAGCGGACGGCGGTGAAGTTCCAAAATATCGTACGCAACAAACCCGTGTGAGCGCATAAATTCCATAACATCGTGAAGTAACGGTGCACCTTCGTTGATTTCAATAATAGCGATCTCGAGCAACACGGCTTCGACACTGCGCAAGGTTTCCAATGCGCCTTTCAGAATCTGTAGCTCATATCCTTGAGCGTCAATTTTGAGGAGTCCAGGCGGCTTGATCTCCTTGATCAAGGCGTCAAGCGTACGCAAATACCGCGTTTCGACCGTTCGCGGAACGCTGCTTTGTTCATTCATAATCGACGAACCCGACCCCATCACATTGAAACGAACCGCTCGGTTGCTTTCAGCTCCCAGTAGTTCGAAAAATAGAGTCGCGTCGAGGTCTTTAGCTATCTTGATGAGATGCGTTCGCTTCTCTAAATTGGGCTCGATCATACATAGACGACTAGTGGGCCAGATCTGCTTTACCATATTGGACCACGCGCCTTCAAATGCGCCCACATCAATAATCGTCTGTGGGTAAAAGCCGCGCATCGCCATCCCAGTCAAACCAAATTGCATATGCGGAGCAAAACTATATTCATAGGCAAATCTCTCGAATTCTGCCCGTGCCAAATGAAATGCCAAGTGAAAAATCGAATTCTTGACGTGACCTGGTACGACGCGATTGAGCACCCCAATTGTTGCGGTCTTCAGTGCATTCATTGCTGTTTCCTTAGTGCTTAAGATATCCAGCTGCCAGATCGAATGCCCCCGCTATTATCATGCCTATCGGCAGGGCCGTGAGCATCAACAACTCCTTACGAAAATCAAACAGTCCGTGCTTGATGTTATAAAATAGTATTGCCGGCACGTTCGAAAAATAGGCGGCAACGATTCCACCTATGGCCCCCGCTGGCCCGAAAAATCGAAATCCGATCGGGGTTAGAGTAAAAAGAGCTATTACGCGAATTATAATAAGGTGTGTATAAATCTTCGGCGATTCGAGGGAAAGGAAGCAAAGCTGAGCAGCCCTTAAGGGAATGGTCACCAAAGCGGCCGAGAGAGCTGCCAGCATCCAGCCGGCTTGTTCATAGCGGCGATCGTACAACAATCCAATAAGCGTTGGGCCGGAAATCATTAGAAAACCCGAGCAGAAGTAGGCAACCGAAGCAATGACTAAATTCAATTTATAATAGCTCGATTTCAGGTGCAGCAAGCGCTCACGTACTACTTCACTGAGAGCAGGAAATGAGACTTCGTTGATGATCTTTGTCAGAGCTTGTTCGAACGAGCCATAGATAAGAAATGCTATTACATAGACTCCCAGCATGTTTCTATCGAAGAAGGTACTCAGCAACAAGCGATCGCCGCTATTCACGAAAAATCCGATAATCGAGGAAACGAACATCCATTTGCCGAAGTGGAAGATCTCATGGAACGCCGAGTTGTCCCACTGCCAATGATTGGGAACCCCCGGCAACCAAGCGTGGCTGAGTATCGTTCTCGCCACCGTCGAGCAAATACCGCCAGCGACCAATGCCCAAATTGAGCGATCGAGGGACGCCCATCCGATCATGCAGATCACCGCGGCAATTTGAGTAGTCACCTCGATCCACGCGATGCGATAAAGCGACATATTGCGGCTCGCCTGGAGCAGTTTTGTTGACTCGAACCCTCCAGCCACGGCAGTGATCGACAAGATGGCTACGACAAATGGTAGTTTTGGGTCCGCATAGACGCTGCCCCGGGGGACCATGCCGATATGATTGGCAGAAAGAATGAGCAGGCTCGCCATTAGGGCAAGGAACCACAGAAGGAATCCGCGAAAAATTTGAATTACCCAGATTGTGTTCAAAAAGACTGGATCGCTGCCCCGCTTGCTCTGGACGACGTTCGGCTTGAATCCGAGGTCCGAAAACATTGCCAACCCAGTTATCACCACCCCTGCTATTGCCATTACGCCAAACATTTCCGGCACAAGCAGACGTGTCATCAGCAGATTGCTTCCAAAACGGAGTAACTGGTTGCATCCGTAGCCCGCCAGGCTCCAGATACTGGCGTTAAATACCCGTTGTTTAAGCGAAATTTGGCTTGGAGGGCGCATATGCGCGGTGTTACTGAGTGTATCCAAGGCGCCTGTGTCCCCATTTCAGCATAAGACAATAACTGCTAAAATTTCGATCAAGGGTATTGGGTCATTTCTCGTACGAAGGTAGGGGTTTAGTGTTGAACTGCTGCGGCGCGCTGAATTCGGTCAGGGACTGGTGCGGATCCGGCTGCGCGGCGCGCAATGGTGTGGGGACGGAATTTCCCTGAGAGGCAACTCTTTCTGCACCGAGGCCAGCGCCTGCCAGTCGATCGAATCGTCGCAATTGTCGTGCGGCGCCGCGCAACGCTTCGGCTCTACCCAGAAGCGCCCCTGCAAGGAGCCAAGTCCATGGGCCAAGCGATGCGTTTGGCAATAGGTCGATCATGTTTATGGCTATGATGAGGGCAAGGGCTCCCAAAAAGATACTGTCACGCTCAGTTTCTGCAAATTTAAGGGCTCTCGCCGCGCGGAACACTGTCAATGCGAGCAATCCAAACTCCGCCAAAAAACCCACTATGCCGAACTGCCCCAACGTGATTGCCCAACGGCCGTCCGTTACGCTGATATCGTTTCCCCAATCATCGTAGATGCGACTTCGTCCCCATCGCCCCCAACCGAACATAATGCGCTGGGACGCCCGATCTAACATCTCTTTCTCGTGATCAAAGCGGAATTGAAGCGAGTCCGCTCGGTCGTCGCTTCTGTACCTTGCTGCCTCCACCATATAGTTAATCGGGACCAGGTCCGCAGTTCGGAGCAATGGATAGGACACAGCCAAGGTTGCAAGGATCATCGCGATGCGAAGTTGTAGCCGCGGTCTAGCCAACCGGACTAAAGGTATCGCTAGAACGCCATAGACCAGCGCGCCAAGACTCTTGCAGAGGATTAGGATTGCGCCCAAATAGGCCGTGACGGCGGGGGGGGGTAATTTCTGCACCACCCGAGTCCGCGACCGCCAAAAGGCAGTCGCCGCGACGACAGCGGTCATCAAAAAAAACGTTGCGACCAATCCGTTTTCCAAAAATACGCTTGGTCGAAATCCGCCCTGACGCACCTGAGTTGCAAATCCGAAGGAATAATACCCGTAAAGCCAATGATGGAGCTGAGGGCTCATGCGGATCTCAAAAAGCATCGGCAATGAGTAAAGAAGCCCAGCTAGGATCAGAGTGCGAAGCGCTTCCTCGATGCCGGCCGAATTCCTGAGCAACTGCCGTCCCAAAAAAAATGGGAGCAGGAATAGCAACTGGCCAACAATCGCGGATAGGCCGTCGTAGCTGCCCACTGCGGGCAATACGACCGCTCCGCTGACGGCGGGATCACTGTTCAGTCGGGAGGTCACAAAAGGGCTGATTACATAAATGAGCACCAAAACTTCTGCCAATCCAAATCCGTTCCAAAATCTCAGGGCGCGTCTTGCAAAGAAGAAGCAACCCACAAGTGCTGCGAGGGCTGGTACCGAAATCTTGTCCAGCTGCGGAATGCCCTCGGCCAGCTTGATGCTGGCGCCTACGGGAAGCAACAGATAGCCTCCCAGAATTGTCCACAAGGTCGCCTGATTGACTGGTCGCATTTGATACAGCCACAGAGCGACGAATGGCCAAGCAAGGAGCGCGAGAGTGGCAAACCAATTCTGAGCTACCGCTGCTTCCTGCATAGTTACGTTCCTTACGACCACTAACCAGACCAGCACAAGCCTTCGGCTGCCAGCGGTGAACTCCGTCGCTCGGGCGACTTAGCAGAACCGCCCTCAGAGTTGCATTCATACCTCGGTGCGGGAATTTAATTCTTATCGGCCACCATGCATAAAAGGTCTGAATAAAATCGGTGACCCCTCACGGCGGTCGTCAACATTTGCGGAGGATCTTGACCCGAGTAAATTGACAATTTGTTTGCAATAATATCGTGGCGTTTATTTATCGCCAAACTTAACCAATCGTTACTCTCGGGTTCTTCTGCTCAGTGGTTTTCCCGACCTTTGACTTCATTTCACTAAATTGGCGAATCTACGATTAGCCGTCTCGCAACCTCTGCCTTTTACAAAAGCCAAGTGGTCAAACCGACCTCATAGCGGGGTGGAATACAGAGCATGGCGAGCGTTGTATCGCGCTCTGAGGAGCAATGGCCCCGCGGGTCGGCGGACCAATCCGAGCAAAACGCCCCGTCGACCTCGCGGGCGTTCGATCGGAATGTCGACGGGAACTCGACCGCAGCGATCGCCGACGACCTTTCCCGGGAAGTCTACTGCATCCTCGGGATGCCGATCGATGCAATCGAGATGCCGGCCGTGATGCAGAGCATCGAGATGGCTGCCGCGAATGCAATGCCTTTTGTTATTTCGACACCGAATATCAACTTTCTAGTGAACAGCCGGAATGATCCGGAATTTAGAGAGTCCATGCTACTCAGTGATCTTTGTCCCGCGGACGGCATGCCGATCGTTTGGATTGCTCGGCTTTTGGGCATCCCGATTAAGAACAGGATCGCCGGGTCCGATATTGTTGAGGCACTCAAGGTTCGGGCTCGTCCCGAGGGGCCGCTGAAGGTATTTCTATTCGGAGCCAAAGACAGCGTCGCTGAGGCTGCAGCCAGGACACTCAACCTTACGACCGGGCTAAGTTGCGTCGGCTGGATCTGTCCAGGCTGGGGGAGCGTGGACGAATTGAGTCAGAAAGAGTTCTTTGACAAGATCAATTCGAGTAACGCGGATTTCCTCGTGGCTGCCTTGGGTTCCTTCAAAGGCCAGCTCTGGCTGCACCGGAACCACTGCCGCCTTCGCATTCCATTACGCGCGCACCTCGGCGCGACGATCCATTTCCAAGCTGGTACCGTTAAGCGAGCACCATACAGCTTTCAGAAACTAGGTCTGGAATGGTTATGGCGCATCAAGGAAGAGCCATACCTTTGGAAGCGCTATTTTCATGACGGGAGCGTGCTCCTTAACCTGCTCTTGACCCGCGTTATGCCGCTTGCGATCGGCGCGCGTTTGCGGCAGCGACGACATGGACGCAACGGACATGATCTAGTCATCAAGCAGACCTATGGGAGTGACTTTGTTGCCTTGAGTCTGTCCGGATTTGCCATCGGCTGCCACGTGGACAAAGTTGTTACCTACTTCAGAGTAGCCATGACTACGAACAAGCAGATCGTGATCGATTTCTCCGAGACTTGCGCTGTCGACGCACGTTTTCTCGGACTTCTGCTCATGTTAAGGAAGCAACTCAAGGCGCGGAATACGGTCTTACGGTTTACGGCCATCTCTCGCCGACTGGAGAGAATGTTTCGCCTCAATGGGTGCGGATATCTGCTCCCCGATCAAGTCGAAAAAGCAGCTCCAGGCTGGAATCGCGGTCCCGCGATTGATGGGCGTCTCTCGCCGAGTGGAGAGACTGTTTTAATATCACCGCTCGATGAAGAACCGAATCGTACTGGAGAAATATTACCTGCCAGACAAACTAGAACAGAGCATCCGAGAGTTCGTCGGGCACTATAACAACCACCGATACCGTGAGAGCCAACCTGCACAGCCTGAAGCCAGTCGACGTCTATTTGGGAAGAGGCCAAGCCATTCTCATCGAGCAAAAACGCCGACTGCATCAGCAGACAATTGCAGCCTGAACCTTCAAACCGGATGAGCCAGATACCCTCCGAAATTGCCAAGCCAACCGTGCGAAATGTTCTGACGACATACAATCTGCTTCCTTGTGGCGAGGACTCGTGATGTCGGTGCAGTCCATGAGAGGGCCACAAACCAGCGTGATCCGCACCGGCCTCCTGGTGCTCTTGGCGATACTTATAGCCATTCTGGGATTCAGCGGAGCTTTGACAGAATTAGTCCATCGCTGGAACCAGCAAGAAGAGTACAGCCACGGATTCCTGATACCCGTTGTGACGGCGTGGCTACTTTGGACGCGCCGTGACGCATTGCGCGCTAATATCGGGCAACCAAGCTGGATCGGACCTGTGCTGGTTTTGCTTGCGATTGCCATGCACATCACGGGCGAATTGAGTGCGATCTTTATCCTTTCCCAGATCGGCTTTGTCGTTGCTTTGATCGGAATAGTGCTCGGTACCGGAGGCTACTCTCTTCTCAAAGTAGCTTTCATCCCGATCGCATTTCTGCTCTTTGCCATTCCCCTGCCGTACTTCATAGACTCGGTTCTAACCTTGCGGCTGCAGCTTGTCTCGTCGGAGCTGGGGGTCTTCTTCATCAGGGTGTTTGAAATCCCCGTTTATCGCGATGGTAACATCATCGATATGGGAAACTACAAGTTGCAGGTCGTCGAGGCCTGCAGCGGCTTGCGATATCTCTATCCTCTTCTTAGCCTCAGCTTCCTAGCAGCATACCTGTTTCATGCGCCGCTCTGGCAACGAGCCTTGGTGCTTCTGTCTAGCATTCCGATAGCCATCGGCATGAACGGCTTCAGGATCGGAGTGGTCGGCATCCTGGTTGATCGCTGGGGTACTCAGATGGCCGAGGGAGTTCTCCACTTCTTCGAAGGCTGGGTCATATTTCTCGCATGTGCGGCCTTACTCGCGGCTGAGATGTATCTGCTGGCGCGGATTTCGCGGAGACGCTTCTTCGACGTATTTTATTTCCCGAAGGTGGCCGTGAGGTTGCCCGGTCGGCTGGGGGCAAAATTAGTAGGCAAAAGTCCGCTATTGGCCTGCTTGTTCCTTCTGTGCGCCGGTGGGCTCGCGGTCTTTTCCATTTCTGGCCGGTCAGAAATCATCCCGGAGCGGACCAGCTTCGTGGAATTTCCCGCCCGAATAGGGCAGTGGCAAGGGCATGTGTCATCGCTCGACATTGAAACCGAACGGGGCTTAGGTCTCGATGACTACATTTTGTCAGATTACAGCCGATCCGACGGGAAATTGGTTAATCTATACGTCGCATACTATGCCTCTCAGCGAACGGGCGAATCACCCCATTCGCCGATGGTTTGCATTCCAGGTGCGGGGTGGGCGATAACCGACCTCGAACAGATGATCTCTGTAAACCTTGGTGAAGAACGGCCACTTAATCGCGTCATCATCCAGAAAGGCTCAGTCAAAGAGCTCGTCTATTATTGGTTTGACGAGCGTGGCAGGAAAATCGCAAACGAGTTTTGGGCGAAGTTCTACCTGTTAGCCGATGCCATCGTGAAGAACAGAAGCGATGGGGCATTGGTGCGCCTGACTACGCAGATCTTGCCCGGCGAATCTGAACGTGACGCCGAACAACGGCTGCAGACATTCATGCTAGATGCGGTGCCGAGGCTATCGGCGTTTCTGCCGTCCGCTACCGCACCCCAAGTTAAGTCCGTCTCTTACAGGCCTCAGGGCCATCGCTCCTAGGATTATCATGCTCCAGCTGATCAATCGGCCATCGACAAAGATACGCCTTGCACTTCTTTTCATGGTCGCTCTTCAAGTTTCTGGCTGCGGTTCATCAGCGGACCGTGCGCAGAGCTATTACGAGCACGGCACGAAGCTGCTTGCGGCGCACGACAATCAAAGGGCAGCAATCGAATTCAGGAATGCGATCAAGCTCAAGAAAGATCTGGTGCCGGCTTGGCGCGGTCTCGCCCAGATCGAAGAACTCAATCACCACTGGGAAGGTTTGATCCCAATTCTTGCAACCATTGTTGAGCTCGATCCGAAGGATGTCGAGACAAAGCTAAAACTTGCGAAGCTGCTGCTCGCGAGCGGCGCTGCGGACGAGGCTCTTAAGTTAGTCAATGGTCTTGGTGCGGGAGACAACGGAGACGCAAACGTTCTGGCGCTCAAGGCGGTTATATTTTACAAGCTAAAGGACAATAGCGGGGCGGTTCGCGAAGCGCAGGCGGCGCTCAAGATCGATCCCGGCAACGTAGATGCGATGATAGTTCTCGCTGCCGATCGGATGGCAGATGGCGACGCAAAGGCCGCGCTGCAGATTCTTAATGCCGCTCCTACGGAGCACGTGACGGACCTCGGGGTACAGCTCTTCAAGATCAAGATCTTCGAACAGTTGGGTGATCTCCCACAAGTCGAATCGCTGCTTCGCAGATTGACTGAGCTTTATCCGCAGGAAGTTGTATTCCGGAAGCAACTGATCAAATTCTATATCGATCAACATCGGCAGGACGATGCCGAGACGGAATTGCGGGCGATAGCCGCAGCAGATCCAAAGAATTCGCAAGCTGGACTCGACCTCATACGTTTTTTGTACACTGCCAGAGGCGCGGTACTGGCCCGGCAGGAGCTTGTTGCTCGCATCAACGACGGAGGAGATGTCTTTCCGTATCAGATGGCATTAGCTGATTTTGACTTCGCCCAGGAGAATTTCACGGACAGCTTTAAATCGCTCGAGACCCTTGCCAGCAAGGCGAGCTCTCCGGAGCACGCGCTGACGGCGAAGATCAGGTTGGCTGAAATGAAGCTCAGCAGAAAGGACATCGGTGCTGCTGAGGCACTTGTATCCGACATTCTTCACGGCGATCGCCGCAATGTCAGCGGTCTAAAACTCCGCGCTTCTATTCGCATGGATCGCGGTCAACTTGAGCCGGCCATCTCCGACCTTCGCGAGGCACTCAATGACCAACCCCGGTCGAGCGAGCTCATGTTGCTGTTGGCAACCGCATATGAGCGCAGCGGCTCAATGGAGCTTGCTGATAAACAATTGGCGGATGCGACGAGAGCGTCTGATTTCGACGCAGGCGTCGGCCTTAACTACGTTGCATTCTTGCGGCGCCGGGGAGATATCCAGCGGGCGGAGGAGGTCCTGACTGAACTGACGAGCCGTCAGCCAAACAACGTAGCGGTCTTGTCGGCATTGGCAGAAGTCAAACTGACCCGCCAGGACTGGGCTGGAGCACAGGAAATCGGCGAATCTATGCGGCGCATCGGCGATGAGCGCGGAACAGCCGATCAGATTCTTGGAGCTGCTCTGCGCGGCCAACACAGATACGACGAGAGTATTGCGGCGTTTCAAAACGCCGTGGCGGCTGCCCCCTCGGCAGTACAACCGATGGCTTCTCTGGTCAGAGCGCTTGTGAGCGCAAAGCAAACGGATAGGGCAGTCGCTTTCCTGCAATCGGTCTTGAAGGCAAACCCCGAAAATGCCGAGGCTCATGTGCTCCTGGGTTCAGTTCGGCTTGCAAACAATTTGCCGGACCAGGCTATGAAGAGCTTCATGACAGCCATAGAAAAGCAGCCCAAGGATATTGTCGGCTACCGCGCTGTCGCTGATCTCTACGTTAGACAAAACAACAATGATGCTGCGTTGAAGGTCATTCGAGCTGGACTCAAGGAGCAACCCGAAAGCGTCATCTTACACCTGGCTTTGGCCGGCATATTGGAGGGGAATGGTGATTATGAGGCGGCCATCTCAGAGTACCAATATATGTTGACCCAGCAGCCGGACTCCCTGATCGCGGCCAACAATCTCGCGAGCATGCTTTCGGACCATCGTACGGACAAGACTAGCCTTGAGCGGGCACAGTCACTCGTAGCAAGCCTACGGAACTCGCCGGTGCCGCAATTTAAGGACACGCTGGGCTGGGTCAACTATCGTCGCGGAGATTTCAAGGCTGCCGTTCCGCTGCTTGAGGAGGCCGCAGCTGCACTGCCCGATCTGGCGGTGGTTCACTACCATCTCGGCATGGGTTATGTGGCTATGGGCCAGGCTACCAGGGCCTCTGAGGAGTTTAAGAAAGCACTTACGAAATCGCCCAACAGCGAATTGGAAGAAACAATTAAGGCCGAGCTAAGGACAACAGCGACACAATAATATCATTACGAGGCGGATGAAAGCGGCGACGGTTCGGGCGTAACGCTCGAAAGGATGGACAGCCACGCTCAGCAACAGGCCGAGCGTATCGAGATATGGCGTTTGAAAGTAAAAGTGCGCCGTACTTTTGGGCGGCATTCGGCAAGGTCCGCCGCTGGCGGCCGGTCGACAGAACATAGAAGATTGCGTTCAGCACCTCGCGCATATTCACATGCCGCGGCCGACCGCTGTGTTCGGCCGCCGGGATCATCGGTTCAACCAAGCTCATTCGGCGTCCGTAAGGTCGCTCGGATAACGAAGACAGTGACGCTCGGCTAAGCGGCGGTGTCCGGGCTTCCACATTGGGCGCTCATATGCGAATCAAAGCGCCGGCCAAGGAATCATAATTGATTCATCCGACTCAACATCTTTTTGGATCGGTCCTAAGGGAAGGACGCCGTAATGTTGCTTGTTTTCGATAACCATGGTCACCAGGGCGGGAGTGATCTGGTTCGCGCTGGCGGCAAAACCGTAAACCAACGCGGTATCACAGAGAATATTGATCGTGCGCGGTATTCCGCAGCTTGCCGCCGCAATCATTTTGCAAGCGTCGTCCGAAAATAGCTGAAAGCGAGAGCCTACAGCCTTGAGTCGATAGTTGATGTATTGAGTAACCTCGTCCCCAACCAGTGGTTTGAGGTGAAAGTCTGACGATACCCGCTGAGCAAACTGGAGCAGTTGTGGCGTGCGAAGCATGTCCTTCAGCTGCGGCTGGCCAACCAGGATAATTTGCAGAAACTGGTCCTTGTCGGCGTTTATGTTAGATAGCATCCTAAGCTCTTCGAGTCCCTCCAATCCTAAGTTCTGCGCCTCGTCAACAATCAGTATGGTTCGTCGGCCCTTCGAATACTGTTCGTAGAGAAAGCGCTGAAGGCCCAGGTATAATGTCGAATATGATCCTTCATGGGGTTGATTCAACGACATCATGACCCATTGCAGCAGCCCAGCCTTGCCTTGGGGCGTGTTCGAAATCAAACCAACGGCAATATGTCGATTGAGCTGTCGCAGGAGATAGCGCACGAGCGTCGTTTTCCCGCAACCAATCTCGCCGGTGATCACGGTGAACCCGGCATTGTTCATCACGCCAAATTCCAGCATGGCAAACGCCAGCCGGTGAGTGTCGCCCCAGTAGATCAAATCGGGGTCGGGCAGGATGGAAAATGGCTTTTCCCGGAGTCCGTAATAGGCCTCATACATCAGGAACCTATGGCAATGCCCTGTGGCAGCGGACAGTAATACCCATGTGGTAGCCAAATTATTAAAGCTAAAAATCAGCGAGAATTCGGGATGTGCCACTGATGGCGGCGGCCCCCGATCTGCACTTAGCCAGATGAGTTGACGTCGAGGGAGTGCGCGTCAAGGTAACGAAGCATGCCAACGGTCCGGGTAAGCTTGCGCGCCCTACTCCCCGGTCGGAATGGCGCGCTGAGTCGATAATTAGCGACCAAATATAACATCTAATTGTGCACAGCCGCAAAAGCGTTCTTAACGATTTCATATTATGAGGATGCTGGGGAACAAAGGGCAAAGACCTTTTTACGGTTAATGACAATGCTCCAGACCTATAGTTATCAGCAACCCGCTCAAAGTGAGGGCGACGAGGCTGTCGACTTTGCTCATTATATTGGAATCTTTAGAAGAAGAATCTTCTATTTCGCAATTCCCTTTGTTCTCCTGCTTATAATTGGTTTTGTAATCAGCGCAATTCAGCGGCCCATATATCATGCCGAAGGCAAGATCCTTGTAGAATCACCGGAAATTCCAACTGATCTTGTCCAACCAACGGTCACGGCCGTTGCTACTGAGCGCATCCAGGTCATCCAACAGCGCATTATGAACAGGGACAATCTCCTGTCGATCGTGAATAAGTTCCGGTTGTTTGCCTCTGAGCAACGGTGGATGTCAGGAACGGAGCTGCTCGATTTGATGCGAAATAGGGCGGAGATCCAGCTTGTGGATATCGATACGGAGATAAGACCAGGCAAGGATGGTAAGAAGCCGGCGGCGGCGCCACGAACCAACAACAAAAATTCTGCAATTGCGTTTACGATAAGCTTCGAATACGAAAATCCTGAGTTGGCCATGAAAGTGGCGAATGAATTCCTCACTTTGATACTTAGCGAAGATGTTCGCGCGCGAACCAATCGCGCAACAGAGACAACTCAATTTCTTGCCCGCGAGGTCAAGAGGCTGCAAGGGGAACTGGATTCGGTTAACGCGCAGATTTCCGAAATGAAACGGGCAGGCGAAGCAACTCAAGACGTTTCAGAAGCGCTTAATTCAGAAAAACGTAAATCGCAAATGACTTTGCTTACTGCGATGAAATCGGATCTCGTCGGAAGGACCTCGATTTATTCAGAGGCGCATCCCGCTTTGAAGGCCCTTAAGAAGAGAATCGCGGCGCTCGAAGAAGAAATAGCCCACGGGCCTACGGTGGATCCGGCGCGTCCTCAGGGGGGCACGAACATTGACGTGCTCGACCAGCAACGCACATCCATCGAGAAGAACCTGGATGATGCGACCAAAAAGCTCACTGCTGCTCGTCTCGGTGAGAGTATGGAACGCAATCAGCAATCAGAGCATTTGCAGGTTATTGAACAACCGGCGCTGCCGCAACAGCCCATCAAGCCAAAAAGACTCAAGCTTTTCGCAATTTCCTTAGCTTTGGCCACAATGAGTGGTTTTGGGGTCGTGTTTTTGGCGGAGATTTTGGACAAAAGTATTCGTGGCAGTCGGGAGCTTGCCGGTGTGGTCGATAGTCGCTTGGTAGTCGCCATTCCATATATTTCAACTGCCGGAGAAATACGTCAAAGGAAGCGCAAAATCGTTTTGCTGTGGGCAATTCTCGCTGTTGTTCTATTTGCAGGGCTCGCCGCAGCTCTCTACATTGGCATCCAGATCGATTTTTCCTGGTTCGATCGACCGTGGTTAGATTCGTTGACGCGCTTGACCAAGTAGTCTTGCATCCGCATCGCAGCTGCGTCCTTGATCGAGAGAAATGATGGAAAATATACGACAGGCGGTTGAACGCGTGAAAGCCCACCAGAGTGCCGCCTCAGGACAAAAGAGCTTAGCAGGCTCGGCCGTTCCGCGACTACAAAGCGAAACGGACGTCGGAGCCGCGTGTGGAAACGATGCACAAAATCAAGAAATTGAACTTAACAGTGTTCATCTGCAATCCAAGCGCATCATCTCGTACGATATTACTGATCCACGCTCCAGAGCATTCGACATGCTGCGAACCCAAGTGTTGCAGTCGATGGACTTGAAGGGCTGGAAGACTTTGGCAGTTACTTCTCCGACGCCGGCTTGCGGAAAGACTCTGACGGCAGTGAATTTGGCAGTCAGCATCGCGCGCCAGCCCGACAGATCGGTATTGTTGGTGGATTTGGATTTCCGAAAACCACAGGTCGCAGCTTGCTTGGGACTAAAGTGTGATGGGGGAGTACTGAGTGTGCTAGAAGGACGAACGACGTTGTCGGACGCGATTATTCCCGCACGCGTCGGCAATTTGCGGTTCATGGTTCTTCCCACTGCTTCAACAATAAGATCTTCCGAGTTGATTTCTTCTCGTGCAATGACCGCGATGCTCGAAGATATCAAGAGAGAATATCAGTCTAAGACTATCATTCTTGATCTGCCGCCCATTTTGTCAGGCGACGATGTCATCGCAATTTTACCGCAAATCGATTGCGTTTTGCTTGTCGCCGCAGTCGGCACCACGACCGTCTCGCAAATTAAGGAATGTAACAAGCACTTGCAGTCGGCAGAGGTGGTTCGGATAGCCTTGAACAAAGTGCTTGAGACGAGCACCGACCATTATTATTATTAGCAATCATTTCGACTGAAAATTTCACATAAGTCAGGCGTTCAGGATCGATCGTTCGGTCTGATCTGTGCCTGGAGGTGTTTGCCGGTCAAAAGCCGGCTTATTAGAATCTATAGTTTGCGCTCATCGTGACTAAGTTACGGCTAGCGCTCGTGTTTGCCGCATTAGATATGATGCTAGTATATTGGTACTCCCATGTGAGTGTCATATTTCGCCAAATATCATAGCTGAGTATGACATCGGCCAGCCAAGCATTATCTCGCTGAGGGCTATCGATAAATTCGGTTCGCGTGTAGCCAAAAGTTCCAATTGCCGTCCATTGCGGTGAGAACGCATATTGCGTTCGCAGTGAAGTACTAGTGATGCGCGTGGAACTGCTCAGCGGTATTTGTTCCGGCGTATTCGTTGGAAGGGCCAATGCTTGCGTAGAGACGGCGGTCTGGGATGAAATATTTATTGTTTCATCGACTGCTGCAGTGATCGTCCAAGCGGGTGTCGGATAATACGAGATCTTCCCTCCGTAAACTTCGCCGCCGGCTGTTCCCGAGCCTTGGACCTCTGAGCCCTGATATCCGAAATATAATGAGCTACGGAACTCGCCGAATTGGCGAGTGCCGATGCCTCCGACAACTCTGTATGCGTTTGAATTTGCATCCAGGCTGGCGTTTTCAGTGCGCGTGGAGAATGTCCCATCAGAGTAAGCATAGAGCACTGGACTGAGCCAAAGTGCGCCGTCCTCCCTAAATGTTTTCGTTGTGAATGATGTAAAGGATGTAGGTCCCGTACCTTGGGTAGATTGGTAGTCCGTGCTCGCCAGAGAGCTGCCAAATGTCAGGATGCCATTATTGAAAATCTTGCTAACAGTTGCTGTGCCTGTATACTGATCGTAGGGATTGACCAAGGTTATTCCGCTGTTAGCGAGTACTGGATTAACTTGCCCCACGATTTGTCCGCTCGGAGAAACAATTTGACCGTTCGGCAACTCGACGTCTCCATTTGACAGCCGCGTCGGTGTCGATGGCGCCGTCGATATCGCGTTGGGGATTGAGCTTGTTAGGCTGCTGGAGATCGTTTGGTGGGTATAATCGCCCAGAACGGTGAAGGTAAGGTCGGGGAGAGGCGCATATTTTTGCGTAACGGTTGCTTCTCTATTGAAGGTGTTTATTGTGTTTTCTGTGGGATAGATCTCACTATCGAAGTTTGCATAAATTGTTGTCGTGTGAATTCCGTTGGTCCATTGGGCAGTCAAGCTAGGCGATGTCCCCAAACCTAAAGCCTTGATGATCGGGGCTGTTGGACTCAGGAAAAGATTGTCGGAATAGATGGAATAGACGCGTATCGAAGGGTAGAGCAACCAGCCCTCAATCGGAATGGCGCTGCGACAGCTGCTGGGGACATTACCGCCGGGACTAGCAGAGCCGCCGAGACTGGCATAGCTGCCGAGACTGGAATTGTTGCTGAGAATGGAATTGTTGTCGAGACTGGAGTTGCTGTACAGAGGAATGTTGCCGGCGAGATCGGGAGTGCCATAGAGAGGGACATTGCCGTAGAGACTGTTGTTGCTGTACAGAGGGACATTGCCGTCTGGATTGGTATTGCCGCCCGGACCTGCGTTGCCGGCGGGACTGGTAATGCCGCCGAGGCCAACATTGCCGGCATTGGTAACGCCGCGAGCAACGTTGCCGGCAGGACTGGTAATGCCGCCGAGCCCAACGCTGCCAGCGGGACCGGCATTGGCGGTGGGATTGATATTGCCGTAGAGATTAGTGCCGCCGAGACCGGCATCGCAGCCGGGACCGGGCAGTCGACCGGCCAATGGAACGGTCAGCGGCGGCTCCGACTGCGCGAAACAGGCGTTGATGCATCCTATCAAAAAAAGCGCGTTGCACGCGACCCTCGGGGCGTGACTTCTGATTAGATTTGATTTTGCCCAGAGCATGGAATGTTCAGATCAAATCTTATGTAAATCGCTAAGCGATACAAATCTCCCTAGACGACAAACTAGAAATATCTTTCAGGAATTCGAATGAGATCTCCAGGAGCAATCAGAACGGATGCTGACAAGGGATATTCCTGCCAGACAGTTTCTCCGGCGTGCTCAATAAAAACTGAGTTCCTGCTTGCGCGATAGGTCAATCCGCCGGCTATTGTGATGGCGGTCAACACGTTGAGACCGCTTTTGTACGGGTATGCACCTGGCCTTAGCGCCTCGCCCAACACGTAGATCGGCCGAAATTCGAAAACGTCGACCGTCACCTTGGGTTCTTGCAGATAATTGCCGCTGCTGTATTTGCGTGCGATTTCTCGCTCTAGTTCCGACGTTGTGCGTCCTGCCGCCCTGACCATCCCGATCAATGGCATTGCTATATCGCCGGATGGGTTGATGTCATACAGACCACTCAGCGCCTCTTCCGCGTAGACGATCACCTTAAGTTTGTCGCCCGCCTGAAGGCGAGTTGCCACTTTTGATCCGAGTATCGGCTCCGGCATAGCCGAGACCGGTCCGTAATCCGTATAGCAGCCCGCAACCTGCAGCCCGATCGCGAGGATCGCTGCCCAGCTAAAGTACTTGCCAATCATGACCCGTCTCCCCACTACCCGGCGTACTTACCGAGAGCACACCCGCAATACCTCCAAAGGGTTGCACGTCTCCTGAGGACCGGTTCGTTTCCGCAAATATGGATAAATTTTCGCAAGGCCCTTAGAACAGGCACACCTACCGAATGATCCTTAACTTTCTGTTAACCGTAATGCTCGTGCCCCCTGCCGCGACGCAAGTGGGCTGGGCGCCAAATCACGTGAGGCTCTAAAAAGGCCGACCCGCGCCCAGCACTCTGGGACATTGTTGCACGATCGTCCGGGCGAAGTTACGCAGGGCGCGCGGGGGGCGTGATCTCTTGCCTCACGCTGGAGGGTGAGGAGCGCGCCCACCGATTGTCGAACGTCGTGGCTGATGAGGGTGAGCCCGGCCGATATTCCACGCTCGATGGACGTCCTCGACCCCGAATGTTAACGCACACCCTGCCGAGCTTGACAGTGTTCGACCGGTCGCATCACAACCGCAACGGGTATATGTGAGGCTATCGTTCCTGCTCAAGCGCGACCCCGACACAACGTCGAATCACATACGCTGGCCTTCATGGAGTGAGGCACTCTACGTTATCCTAGTAACGCAGGCGGCTTATGCGAATAGGATTAGGATATCGTTCCAGAATTTCCTGGTCAGACACCAATCTCTTATTGGCGCGAACTATCGGCGCTCCATGAAAGCGGGATCGAAACAGATCGGCGACCACCGCAGGGGATCGAATCACATACATGGTCAGAGGAGGCCGCGCGGTGGACGACATACCTGCTTGAGGATCGATCTTGGTCGGTCACTGATCCCTCCTCGCCAAACTAATTCGCGGTGGTTCCTTGGGAGGGAATGTCCCGATCGATGTTGAAATAGGAGGACGAGCGTTGCCCGCCTTGAAACGTTAGGCTCGGGGTGTCGACTCCGCAAAGGACAGCAACGCCAAGACGACTCGTACCACGACTTCACCGATCGCGTTGTCATTTAATGCTAAATTGGATCGATGTCGCATGCGATTAGATTACCAAGAAAGCTGACGCTGCGTTACCCGTTCAACACGCCGCGGGCCTCCATCCTTCGTCGACCGAGCGTGTTAAGGGTCTCTTCCGAGCGGCCCGCGTTCACTTCGAACTTTGTTTCTTTGGCCCCGCTCTTTGCAAAGCCTAAGCTGTCAGCCATTCTTTCGTTTTTTCGTTGGTAGCAAACGCTCAGCCTTGTCAAGATCTTGGGTGGTGAGCGCGAAAACTTTTGTTGACGCTTAAATAAAGTAAGAAAAAACTTTGAGTCGATAAATCACGTGCCGCTGTGCGCTCTTTGCAATAAGTGATACAAATTACCCAAACCGCGGGTTAACTCACTTCTTAATCTCAAAACTATGACGATGGATTTCGGGAGTGACATAAGGATACTGCACTGCGGGATCGCCTAGTATGGAAACCTCGACGTGAAGATGAGGGATGGTTATGTCGGACCTTTTCCCCACCGAAGTCTGGAAGGTTCCCGCACACAAACGTCGGCGATATCGGCCGTTTCTTCAGAATATTCCCTACCAACACATCGGACTTTTTACGGCGATATCCGATTTTATGCTAATCCTCGCAGCAAGCATTGCTGCAAGTGTTGCTTATAGTTTCTTTGTTTTTGAGACGCAGGGCGATGCCAGGGCATTTGCGTTAGTCGGATGTTATTCTGGATTGCTGTTCGTGCTTTGGGCCAACGCGCTTGGCCTCTATCGACCAAAAGCGGTCCTATCTGCCAGCACCCAAATTCGCGGCATCGTCATTGCTTGGGGCGCAGTCCTGCTCTTTGTGACTTCGATTCTTTTTCTACTGAAGAGCGGTGCGAACTATTCGCGAGGCGCCACCATTGGCTTCGGTTTGGTCAGTTTGGGACTCCTACTTGTTTCACGTGTCATCACCGGAGCAAATCTTCGCCGAGCACTGGCAACTGGTGCACTTCCAGGGCAACGGGTTATTCTTATCGGAGACCCTGAAGAGCTCGCAGCTATATCGGCCCATCACCTACTTCGGACTTATGGCGCCAGAGAGATCGGACGTTTTGAACTGTCACCGACGGATCATGCTGATTCGAAGATCGAATACGACATGGCGATCATCGATTCTGGGATCAGGGTCGCTCAGGACAACGATGCCGAGGGCGTGTTGCTCGCTCTTCGCTGGATCAATAAATGGCATAGGGATGTTATTTGCGAACGTTTGCGGGCCCTTCCGCTTCCAGTCTTTCTGCTGCCGGATCGGTTTGTAAGCTCGATCGTTTCTCAGGCGCGTTGGGGGTTTGATACCGAACTCCCAATCGAAGTCCAGCGTGCCCCTTTGTCGAAAGGAAATCAGATCGCTAAGCGGATCTTCGACTTGATGCTCGCCTCCTGTGGGTTGGTGCTTTTTGCCCTGCCGGCGGCGGTGATTTGCGTGGCGATAATGCTGGACTCCCCGGGTCCAGTCATTTTTCGCCAACGGCGCAAAGGGTTTAATGGTCGCGAGTTTGCGATTTACAAATTCCGCACAATGACGGTTTTGGAAGATGGTCCCACGATACGGCAAGCTCGACGCGATGACCCCCGGGTGACCAGCGTGGGTCGCCTGCTGCGTGCTGCCAGTCTTGACGAGATGCCTCAGCTCATCAACGTTCTCAAGGGTGAAATGTCGCTGATCGGCCCCCGGCCACACGCCATTGCGCATGACGACGAATACTCTAATACAATAAAAAAATATGCGTTCCGGCATCACGTCAAGCCTGGCATCACCGGTTGGGCACAGGTCAACGGATTCCGTGGCGAAACCGCCGACGTTGCCCTGATGAACAAGCGAATTCAACTCGACCTTTGGTACATCAACAATTGGAGTTTCTGGCTCGATCTATGGATCATGGCGCGCACCTGTGTTGTGGTCTTACGGCCTCGGAATGCTTATTGAACCAACTTACTTCGGGGCGCTAAGCCGATCTTCTCAGCGGAACGGCAAACTGCGTAGGAGTGCTAGACGCGACGGTCGGCGCGGCGGGCTGAACCAGGTCTACCTGTCTCCAGGGCTGGTGGTTGGTCGCTTCCGCCTCGCTGACGGCATTCGATTTACGACCGGGGTCGGATATCAGATGGCGGTGTCGAAACGACATTGCCTCTTGATCGCGCTTCGCGATTCCCCTTTTTGGTTCGTCACCGGCTGCGACATATTCGGAGTGCTGGGCATCGGGCATTAAAGACGGGGGATAATAGCCCGCAATGTCAGGGCAAGGTCGATGAGCGGTGGGGTATCGGACCTCCGTTCCACCTGCTTTGGACCTCATGTTCTCACAATGGTGGCTGACGCCTCTCGAAACGGACTCTAAGAGAGAAGTTCTCAATTGTCTGGCGGCGCAGTCCGCAGATAGACCACTGCATCACCAAGGAATGGAGCAGTTAAGGTCTGACTACTTCCGCCTGCAATTGTGCCGCCGGAAACGGTTGCCCCAGTCGAGGGATTAAACCATTCCAATGAAAGCATACCCGGTGTCGCGCTCAAATCAATTTTAAGTGGGCTGCCACTGGATGTATATCCCAAGTATTCCGCTTTCGAGGTACTTGCATTGGCGAGACCGTATCCGTTTGAAAATAACTTTCCTCGCGGAGCCATGGCGCTAAGATTTACACGATTTGCATATGCTCGGGCATATCCGATATTGTCTCGGAAGTTGTCCCATCGCGGATCCGGAGCTGAACAGATTCCTTTCACCGGGAGTACGCAGAGGTTGCGGCTTTCGCGTGGATAATAGATCTCATACGGATCCATAAACAAAACTTGATTTCCGTTCAAAAAGTTTTTCCAAACGTAAGCTCTGTTCTGCTCTACAGTATCGTTCCACATGCCGAAGTAACTATGATCGGAATCGTTGATATTGACCTTGCACGGCGGCACACCGCTCCCACAAGTTGTTGTCGGAGAGATCCGGGCAGAAGGAGCGACCCAATCCGCGTTGCTGTTATAAATTGCGGAGTCTGCAATAGTAGAGTCCGCAATACTGCCGCGAAAATCAGCGTCAAGTAGGCGACGGAGCACGTCAAACAGGCGGCGCATGAAGTGGCGCTGATCGCCGCTGTGAACAGCATACCCGATAGGATGTTGCAGTTGCTTAGTTGATTCGTATGAACGCACGTGAGCAATTAAGTGATTATTCCACCACACTGATGAAGGTGGAGATTCCTCGGATACGATCCATAATACGT
>Ga0181536_10000254_pt1 | contig 63814 bp, 51 predicted proteins | sample PEATcosm2014_Bin_41_FD_121105 | JGI IMG/M metagenome (GOLD analysis project Ga0181536, IMG submission 121105) | Peatland microbial communities from MTU Mesocosm Facility, Houghton, MI, USA - PEATcosm2014_Bin17_60_metaG | ecosystem: Environmental > Terrestrial > Soil > Wetlands > Peat | place...
ACCCGTAGTCGCTGCTGAGCCATACCTCCAGGGTGGCGGAGGTGTCGCGTCAGGTGGTGGACCCCGACCCACCAACGATGGCGGTCAGGGCACTAGCCGATCACCTCGACGAACCCGACCGGACCAAGGCGGGCGTCAGTCGTCACCAGGGCAATACCAAGTTGGTCAGCCAGTTCGACGTACAGGGCATCAGCGAGTCGCAAATTGACGCGCCGCGCCCATGCGCCGGTCAGCAGTTCGTGGACCGGATGGCGGGTAATCGGGGCATCTGCGAGCCGGGCCAGAAACTGCTCCACAGTCGCCGCCGGAAGGTCCCCGGCCCGATTGAGCCGACCAAGAGCGGATAGACACTCCGCGTCAAGATGCGCCGGTCCGTGAAGCCCATGACCGGCCAGCCGGGTCGCGACAGCGTCTCCCAATGGACCCCCCAGGAAGAGATCAATCAGCGCCGAAGCGTCGACCGCGACCTCAGCCATGCCTGGTCGAAGCCTCATCCCGGCTCGCGTCGAGCGCATCGAGAACCGCCTCGTGGGTGATCTTTCGTCGGGGACGGCGTGCTAGCGACGTCAACCAAGCATCAGTCGACTGTTCTGCGAGGGCGGCCGAGATGGCCTCCTGGGTGATGGCGGAGACGTTGAGCCCCGCCCTCTTCGCCTCCTCAGCCAACCCGTCAGGGACGTAAACATTCACTCGTGCCATGTGTATAGTATACACACATGCGGTTGATGGTGGGCGGGTGCCCATCAGTACGGGTTCGGGGCACTCTCCGAAGCCTGTACGACGGCGTCCCCTATCGTGACGCCCCTTCCCTTGACGAGGGTGGCTCCGAACGCCGGGTGGTCGCCACAGCCAGGGGCCTCACCCCGCGGTCGGCACCGCCCCCACAACGTCGGTGACGTGCACTCCGACCCCGGGGAGCGAGCCCACGAACCCGGCGTCGCCGAATGCGAAGATCCCGCCGTCGGCCCCAATGAGCCAGTAGCCGCCTGTGCCCGCCGTGTGGACGATCCCGATGATCGGAAATGCGGCGGAGACGCCCAGGGCCGGCAGTGTGCCGAAGCTCTTGGCGTCACCGAAGGCGTGAACCGAGCCGTTCTGGGTCACGATCCAGTAGCCGTCCCCGTCAGGGGTGCCGGCGATGGCCATCACCGGCGAAGAGGTGCTCGTGGCCGAGCCCAGGGTCTGTGCGGCTCCGAAGCCGTAGACGGTGCCGTCGGCGGCCACCAGCCAGTAGCCGTTGCCCGACGGGGTGGCCGCGATGCCGGTGATGTCGTCGCGGTGCACACCGATGCCGGGTAAGGAACCCAGGTATTGGGCGTTGCCGAAGGCGAAAACCCCGCCGTCCTTGCCCACCAGGAAGTAGCCCCCATCTGTGCCGGTGGGCACCAAACCGGTGATGGGCTGGGTCGGATTCACCCCGAGACCGGGGAGCGAACCCAGGAACGGGGCGTTGCCAAAGGCGAAGACCCCGCCGTCGGAGCCCACCAGGAAGTAGCCCTGGTCGGAGTCCGTGGGTACCATGCCCACGACGTCGCTGACCTCGACCTCAAGGCCCGGGAGGGAGCCAAAGAAGCCGCCCGTGGTCCCCGGTGGGGAGAAGACGAAGACCCCGCCGTCGGAGCCGACCATGTCGTAGCCGCCGGACCTAGGGACTGTCGTTGTCACGGGCAGTGAAGTGGGTTTCGACATGTAGGTGAATGCCGACGCCTTGAACCCAGACCCGCCGACCGCGGTGACCTCAACCGTCACGCTCCCGGCAGCGTGCGCCGGCGTCTTGGCGGTCAGCTTGATCGAATCTGTGACGTGCACTGTGGTGGATGGGACTGTGCCGAACAGGACCTTGCTCGCCCCTGTGAGGTGGTTCCCGGTGATGGTCACCTTGGTACCTCCTGTGGTGGTGCCGGTGGTCGGTGTGAGCGAGGTGACGCTTGGGGGCGGAGGGACGAAGGTGAAGGCGGATGCCTTGGTGACTGTGCCGTGTGTCGTTTCCACCGAGACGCTGACCTTGCCGGCCGCGTTGGCGGCGGTGGTCGCCGTGACGGTGGTGGGGCTTGTGACCTTGAAGCTGGCCGCTGTTGCCGTCCCGAACAAGACCTTGCTCGCCCCTGTGAGTTGGGTCCCGGTGATGGTCACCTTGGTGCCGCCTGTGGTCGTGCCTGAATCCGGTGCGAGGGTAGTAATGGCCGGCGGGGAAGGGTTCGTGTTTGCCACGATGATGCCGCCGACCCACCCGGACCCCGAGCCAGACGCTAGGGATCCCGACCCCGAGCCGACCGCTATGCAGGAATTAATAGACGGGCAAGCCATATCTGCCAATGCCGCCCCAGCGGGAAGTGTCTGGGGCGCCCAAGTCGTCGCAGCGTTGCCGGTCATCCACATGCGGTTGGTCCCGATGGCGTAGCACTCTGTGACCGAAGGACAGGTTATGTCCTGCAGCTCAGGTGGTGTTGTGGGTGCAGCGCTGATTGGCCCACTCCATGTGGCTCCCCCATCGAAGGTGACGTCGGAGTAGCCCTGACTGCCATTGTTGCCGAGAGCAATGCATTCGCTGGTCGAAGGGCAGGCGATCGAATTCAGCGACCTGTATGTCGGGTGCGCTCCCGACGGCACGTTCTGGGTCGTCCAGACTGTTCCCCCGTCGTCCGTCGAGAGAACCACTCCTCCGAAGTGGTAGTCGGTGCCAACGGCAAAGCACTGGGTAAGCGACGGACAGGCAATATCCTTGAATGTGTCCGTTCTGCCGTGTGTTGTCGTTGTCCTCGGCAGTGTTGCCACAGGCGTCCACGATGTCCCCGAATTGGCGGTGACGAGAATCACGCGTGTCGTGATCATGTAGCAGCGTGTTGCCGACGGACACGCGATTCCGTCAAGAGTGTAGGAGCCGCTGCCATCCAGCACGGGCAGTGAAAGCACGGACCATGTGACCCCCGCGTTGCCCGTGGTGAGGACGTCATCGCCTGCACCGGACAGGGGCAGGGTCAGGGCATAGCACCGTGTGTCAGAGGGGCAGGTGACGTCGTACACCTGCGAGAGGCCATGGGGCACGGACTGTTTGGTCCAGAAGATGCCGCCATCGGTGGTGGTGAGAATGACGCCCCCACTCCGTGTGGCTGTGCCGCCGGCTGTTTGTCCACCACCGTAGGTGCCACCCGCTGCGTAGCAGCGGCTCGTCGACGAGCACGCGATACCCGAGAAGGTCCAGATACCGGGTGTGAGGGTGTGAGTTGTCCACGACGTCGCCGAGTCGGCCGTCTCCAAGACGACGCCACCGCTTACGGTGTCACCGACCACGTAGCAAAGCTTGCTCGAAGGACACGAGATACCCCGGACCGCCTTGATGCCCGCCGGGACGGCATCCTTCGTCCAGGTCGTTCCGGCGTCGGCGGTGGTGAGCACCGAGTGTGGTGCCGAGGCCGATAGCCCTGTCGATACCATGACATAGCACTGGCTGGCGGACGGACAGGCGATACCGTGAGGCGATTCGACGCCGGAGGGCAGCGTCTGGTTCGCCCATGTCGCTCCCGAATTGGTGGTGGCAACGACTAGCCCGCCGCTGATCCCGTACCCGACGGCGTAGCACTGGCTGACGGAGGGGCAGGCGATGCCGCCCAGGCCGAATATGGACCCCCCTGTGGACGCCAGGATCTGGCTTGTCCAGCCAGCTCCGGCATCGGTCGTCGAAAGGATGAAATGAGACGTTTGTCCGGCTGTTGTCTTGGAGCCGTAAGCGAAACACTCGCTAGGAGATGGACATGTGATACCGCCGAGCGAGCGTCCGTCGGAGGGAACATTCAGTGCGGTCCAGTCCGACCCCGAGTCGGTCGTGGCAATGATGAGTCGGGCACTCGCTGTCCCGTTGCCAGAACTTGTTGCCACGGCAAAGCACTGGGTGATCGACGGGCAGGCAATGCCGGTCAGATAGTCGGCGACCTTGGGGACAGTCTGCCTGATCCAAGTGGCGCCCCCATCAGTGGTTTCCACGATGGCGTTGGCCGTGGCGCCGTATGGGCCTCTGGCTATGGCATAACAAATTGTCTCCGATGGGCAGACGATTGTCCCCACGGAGTCGATTGTCGGAGGAAATGTCTCATACTCCCACGTTGTCCCAGAGTTTGTAGTGACGAGGATGCTTCTCCCAGACCCTGTCGTGCCTTCGACGGCCACGCAGTGGCTAGTCGTTGGGCAGGCGATCGCACTCAGCCGTGTCACTGGTCGCGGGTACGACGCGGTCACATGCCAGCTTGCCTGGCTCGCATCGGATGGGTTGGACGGAACGGATATGACTGCCCCGGAGAGTCCAACGGTCAAACAGGCGATGATCGTGGCGAACAACCGGAGTCCGGACCGCGGTGCAGCAGTCCAACTCCGCATCGATCGAATGTGCATTGTCCCAGCCTTCCGTCCACCCTCATGGTGTGACTTGCCGCCATTATTCAAGAAGAGGCGTGATGATTGGGTAAACCCAACGCGACGCCGGGGCAATCTTTGATGGCGCGAATGGAGCCGGGCTGCTCGGCGTGTACCCGGCCGATGGTCGCCGCCGGGCTTGGGGGCGGGAAACTTCTTCCGGCCCTGCCGAATACGCAGGTCCACTCCCACGTTCCAATCATCGCACGGCGACTGCCACCTATCGCCGGCTGCATGAGTGGGCTCGGCCTGCCACCGACCGCCGGGATAGCGCGCATCGCGGGGTGCCCATCGGTCGGACCGCTCGCTCCAGCGAGCGCCTGCTCGAACAACCAGTGAGACAAGACCCGCCGATCCGCTGATGCGGAAACCGCGAATGCCCTGGTGAGCATGGAAGGGTCATCAATGCGGCGAGACCTCGTGCGATTCCCGCGGCACGATTGGCGACGATTTGGCACAATACTCACCGTGCTCCTGCTGTGCGACTACTTCATGGCGCCCAACGACGCGGCCGCCCGCGACACGCTGGCGCAGCCCCCCGGGGCGCGCCGGGCAGTTATCGGGTCCGTTGGCGACCAGTACCCGACGATGTCGCTGACCGGCATGGAGCCGAGCATCGCCCTCGCCCGGCTCGAGGAGCTGCTGACCAATCGCAGTCCGGAGGAGATCTCCGGGGATCCCACCGGTGTCATGCTCGCCATCAGCGAAGAGGCGATGCGGTCGATCGTCTCAATCACCGAGACCCTCCAGCAGACCCTCTCCGACGCCGACGATGACACGCTCCGCCAGATCGCCGTCCCGTGGAGCGAGCCGGACGACCTCCGCGGGTGTCAGGGATGCAGTGCGGCGGTCGCCGCCAACTTGCTGGTGAAGATGGCCGCCTTCATCCGCCAAGGTCGCCGCGATGGCCTGCGGCTCTACTGTCGTACTGTGGTGGCGGCCGAGACAGACAACCTCGCGCGCGGATTAGGTGTGTCCAACCACGCGTGAGCATCGCCTGAGGCACTGGTGGGCGGTGTTGGTCACCCCCGTGCCCCCTATCAATGACAATGTCCTCGAAGATTGGATCGCGTGGAACACGGCGCGCCCCCGCCCGCCGGCTCCGTGGCGTTACTGTGATTTCGTGGATCTTCCCGAGCTACTGGTCACCGATGCTGCCGAGTGGCGGACTTGGTTGAGCGACCAGCACTCAAAGTCAACAGGCGTATGGCTGGTGCTGGCCAGGAAGGGCACCACCCATCCGACGGCTCTCATCTACGACGATGCGCTTGTCGAGGCGATCTGCTTTGGCTGGATCGACGGACAGCTTGCACGGCGTGATGAGACGACCTTCCGGCGACGCTTCTCGCCTCGTGGTGCTCGGAGCCCCTGGTCGAAGCGGAACGTCGCTCTCGCTGAGAGGCTGGCCGCCTCCGGCCGAATGCACGGATCTGGGGAGGACCAGGTTCGTCGGGCGAAAGAAGATGGTCGCTGGGAGGCGGCATACGCCGGACAAGCCGACGCGCAATTGCCGGAGGATCTAGTTGAAGCGTTGTCCGCCAACCCTCGTGCAAGCGAGAAGTTCGGAACGCTCACGAGTGCTAACCGCTACTCCATCGTCTATCGCATCGGCACGGCGAAAAGGGACGAAACCAGGGCCAAACGAATCAAGCAGTTCGTTGAGATGCTCGCCCGAGGCGAGACCATCCATCCACAAGGCCCTACGTAGCAAGGGATTCCGGCGGGGAGAAGGCCCGGACCGCCGGTACTGGGTGCTATCTCACGACGCATCGGTAGTCGCGTTCCCTTGCCACCTGGCACATCCGTGACAAGGGGGGCGGCGCCCTCTCCGGCGTAGTGGCCTCCCCTCATTCGGCGGACTTCCTTCTTTGGCTTGTCGGTCGCTCGGCTCCGCAGCCGCCAGTTGTCACATCAGCGCAAACGTGTGAGGCTGTAGATCGTCGTCGAGGTTAGGGGGGGATCTGTGGCAACCAACAAAGAGATCGTGGAAGCGGCCTACGCAGGCTTTGCGAATGGTGACGTACCGGCAGTCTTAGGACTGATGGATCCCAAGATCGCGTGGACCGAGGCCGAGGGATTCCCGATCTACAGCGGCACGTTGGTGGGTCCCCAGGCGGTCCTCGAGGGAGTCTTCATGCGCCTCGGGGAGATTGGCGACAACTTCTCCGTAGTTCCCCAACAGTTCATCGCCGACGGCGACACCGTGGTTGCCATCGGCACCTACTCCTGGAACCACAAGAAGTCCGGCGAGCCTGCTGAGGTGAAGATGGCCCACGTCTTGACTCTTGCTGACGGGAAGATCACTCGGTTCCAGCAACATGTCGACACCGCGAGGGTGCGCGACCTCATCGCCTGAATCCTCGCCTGCCACGCGAATTTGGAGAGCTGCAACGGGACAGCTCCCGCGTGGACGGTCACCTGAGATGTGAGCCGTCACCTCACGCGCGGAGTCAAGACGGCTGGCACCTGTCCCCGGCTCTTGGACACCTTCGGGGAGCCGCTACGGACGGGGTGCTTGCGGCGCGCAATCTACGATGCTCGGCGCCGCAAATGGAGCTTCAGCCGACTCGCGGATCCACTGCAGGTTTCGGGACCGAACCGAAGTAACCCCCTCACCTCATAGGGCTCGTGGTAACGGCGTGAACAGGGGCACCAGTCCTGAAGAATGAACCACCGCCTACGAGGTGTGGATGTCCGGATCCTCGGGTTTCGGGTCCGTACGCTTAGATCCCGGGGGCCTACGACGCCTGGGCTTGCTGGTGTTCTCTTTCTCCCCTGGCCCATCCGAACCCGGAGGTCGGGGGCGCCTGGGTTGCCCAGTGTCCCTACCTGGCTCGTGACCGGTCCCTGCGCGTCGGGGGGACTGCCGGCCTCTTTCATCCTTCAAACCATCTGCGCCCCCGCGACGGTTGCGCTCCGAGGGGGAGCTTCCCCCACCACGGCGCCTCGCGTTCCCATTTCCCCTCCTCTGGCCGTGTGGTGGACTCGCCCGGGTGGTGCCGCCTCGTCCTTCGGCCTCGACAATGGATGGCCGCTCCCGCAGTGCGGGGGCCGGCACTCCTCCGGCGGCCGCCACAAACCACTCTGCCTTCGAGGGGTCGGCCCCGAGGTGCAGCTGAAGGTACGAAGCAAACATCGTCTGCGTAGCCCAACCCCCTTTTGAGCTGATTCCATCCCCACTCAGACGCAAGGCGCTACCCGTCGGCAACATCACCGAAGCGTGTTGCTCGTAAGCGACGAAGACTGCGTTTGCCGGCGCGATGGGACAACGATTGCGAAGCGTCACCGTGCGGTACCCGGCCGTCACGTGATCGGTCATCGAAGCGTCGGCGGTGATGACCCCGCACAGTGCCTTGTCGTCGAGCGATCTGCAGAGCCAGAGAAACCCACCGCCTTCGGCCCAGGTCACGAGACCGCCGGTGACCCGAGCGTTCACATCCGTCATGAGAGGTGCGTTCGCCGCAATTTCCTTCACGTACTCCTCGGGAAGCCCGCCCGCCGCGTAAAGGCCTTTCACCCCCCGCGGCAGTGACGATGTTGCGCGCGGATCGAAGAACACGAGCTTGGCACCGGCGGCTTCAAGCTGGTCGAGATTGTCCTGGTAGGCAAAGCCACATCCAGAACCACCCGGGACTGCGACTGGGATGCGAGACGACGTCACAATGTGTGCGACTTCAGGCGGCACTGCACGCAATTCTGGTGCCCGGGCGGCAAGGATCTCGAGACTTCGGATGTCTACATGTCTTGCCGCCAGTTCTGCGAGCACCTTCACCGAACGCTCGACCTCACTGAGATGCTCAACGAGAGGCACGAGCCCGGATCGTCGATCCCGCCAGTTCATCTCCTCACTTCGCTGGAATGCCCCGAGGACCCGCACCCTGGTCTCTCCGAGCGCTTCTTTCAGCAGCGCTTCATGCGTGTCGCTTCCGACACGGTTCAGGATGACTCCCGCCAACTCGCTACCAAGCTTCTTGCGCAACATCCCATTGAAGCCATGGACGACCGCGGCAACTGATCCGCTCATCTTCGACGCGTCGACGACGAGCACCACGGGCGCGTCCAGCAACGACGCGACCTCGGCCGTGCTCGCCTCATTCGTTGCGCCCACACCGTCGAAGAGTCCCTTCATCCCCTCGATGATGAAGATGTCAGCGCCGTCGGCGGCCCGCAATGCGAGACGGGGAATCATGTCGGCTCCCGATATCCGGACGTCCAGATTCCGACCCGGGCGTCCGGTCGCGACGCGGTGATATCCGGGATTGATGTAGTCGGGCCCCACCTTGGCGGAGGCAACGTGGCGACCTCGCGCGCGAAGTGCAGCCAAGATCCCGGTGGTGATCGTCGAAGTGCCAACATCCGATGAAGTGCCGGCGATGACAAGGCGTGCACAGAGCGTCTGCCTGGGCGAGGCGGTCACGTCGCTCACGATCGGATCACTACCTTCGACAGGAGACACCGTACCGGGCTCCTATCCGAGCGAACATGATGTCTGGGTGCTCCCCGTAACTCACGGTCAGAGGTTACATTTCAATCTCGAAGATGTGGAGTGCCGGAGGACGGAGACAGAGTAGCCACAATCGGGTCCGGTCAACCGGATCGAGGTCGCTCATCGGCCGTCGCTGACCGGCACATGAGGGCGTGTGGACAACTGGCCCACCGAATACCTCTGCGTCTCTGGGCCGTGGAGGGCTGAGCAGTTGGACGGCGCGGCGAAGGCCGATTGGCCACGCCCGGACACCGCAGCCACTGCGCTTGCAGGCAACACTGGAACCGTGACCGCCTTCTCGATCGGGAGCGTAGTCCTCACTCGGGTGCCGTACTTCGATGTCGCTCTCGACGTAGACGTCATCGGCTTCACATCGCCGTTGTTTCCCAACGTCCGGATCGTTATCACCGAGCGTGAACTTGACCACGTCGATGCACACCGGAAGATTGGCGGTCGCTCAGCATCCCTGGAGCTGGTGGCACAAGGCGTGGTCGACGGCGTTCAGTGCCCTCATGAGTTCGTGCGATGTTTGCCGGGGCCAACGGCGTAGCGGCCGGTCTGGAACGCCCACAGTTTCCCTCTGGGCGATCCGTCCACGAAGACCGCGTGGCTACGGACGAGGCCCTGGATCCAGGTCCGGCGTTTCACGATGATGACCGCGCCGGTCGGTAGCTTTGCCTCGTTCAGTCACGGCGTGATCCTCCCAGATCCACAGCCTGCCGACGGCCAGTCACCGACATACCCCCAAATGTTCAAGCGAGCGCAGCGATCGCGCGTCCCCTACCGGGAGGGGGGTGGCATGAATCTGGTCGGGCTGGAGTTCTACGTCGAGACCGTCCGATAGGCAACGCCAGCCGAGCGTGCCGCATGGCGGATGCCAGGACCGTCATCCCCCGTCCAGACGCACAGCTGAGCGTCGAGGTGCTCGGCAGAAGCAACAGCTTCAGCTCCTAACGTCGAAACGCGCTCGCTTTCCGCCAGCTCTGCAACTCGGTATCCGATCAGACGCATCGGCAAAATCAGGACAGAATCCGGCAGCTCCAAGAGCCGTCGTCCGAGTTCTCGTCGACGTTGAGCAGACCAAGCTCCAGTCAGGGCTCCGCCTCGAGCGCCTACGACGCTCTTGCAGAGCCTCACGTAATACATGTTGGTGGTGGCAAGTTCGCTAGATGAGACGAGCCGGCGGAGTTGCCGGCTTTGCTCACCGGCTAGCACATCCCGCAGGAGATGGTCGTCGAGGACGACGCGACTCACGTGGTGGCGAGATCGGGGTCGTCGGCCAGGGAGGCGACGAAATTTGCGTGCTCCTCACGGCTGAGAAGATCGCCGAGAAGGCGCTGTGCCTCGCCAGCGGGCACGGTGAGCACGCCAAAGCCCAGGTCGATCACATCGACCGGTCCCCCCTTGTCGAGATGCCACCGGTGCCTGACGGCAGCCGGCACCGACATCTGGCCCGAAGCGGACACAAGATACCGCTGGATTGCTTCCATGATCTGAGTGTACTTGGTGTTTGGGGCTTCTGCACCAAGTATCGCCCAATTTCGGAATCGAACGTGGCGAGCGTCGCCCCGAACGCCGGCTCGGGACGCGTTATCTCGTTGTCCAGATGGCCAGTCGCTTGCTGCAGCCGGCACGGTCGTTGACACCATCTCGAAGGGTTCTCCAGTTGGTGACGTCACATTGCCACGCCGTGCGGCGTCACCTCGATATGGAATTCGAGTCCGAGCGCGCCAGACAACCTGGCAAGGGTGTCCAAGGAAGGGTTGTGATCGCCCGACTCGAGCCGTGCTATGGCCGGGTTGCTTCATGCCAAGTCGTCGAGCCAGCCCCGTCTGGGTGATCCCCTCCTTGGCGCGGTACGCGACGAGCCGATTCGCAACGGCGCGGGCGACGGCGGTCCGGTCCCACTCAGCCTTGAACGACGGGTCGCGCCACTGACGAGCGAGCACCTTGTCACTTGAGGTGAGGTCCTTGAGCTTCACGGCTACCTGCTTTCAATGATCGATGTCATTGAGGCGAGCATTCGCTGCTTACGCTGCTCGCCGAAATCCACGGGGATCCACGTTGGCATCCGGACTGACGGCGACAACCACGAAGGCGTCACCGACCTGGCCATAGAGTCCCCGCCACCTGCTCCTTCCAGCCATCGGCCTCAGTTCCCGTACTCGACCAGCGCGTTCGATGTGACTTTGGTGGGGAAACGGAAGGTTCGGGCCGAACGGCGCCAGCTTCTCCGTGGCGTGCGTCATCACTGCGCTCTCAAGTGCGTCCAGAGCGTCGAGCTCGATCTCGGCATCCGGGTGGAAGAGGACCGTCCACACGGGGAAATTGCGCGACCGTCATACCCTCAAGGGACGTAGGCCGTGCCCGATCGTCGCGATGCCGGTGACCGGGCCTCCTCCGTAGCTCGTCGTACTCCCCAGATGCCTCCGCACCGCCGGCGGCGGCGGCGAAGCCGCCGGCCGCCGCGTGGGGCGGCTTGATTGTGTGAGGAAGATCTCATCAAGCCTCGGCCTCGATGGCTCACGCAGTCGGGGTGATCATGCGCGGATTCCACCTTTCCGACGGATCGGATCCTGTTGCCCGTCCAGTACCGCTCGTGCCCGTTGGTGACCATTGCGGGGTCGAAACGTAGGAAATGGGCTCGTTCGATGGCTCTCATGGATAGGGGGTGTCGGCGTGAGCCGTCGAGAGAGAAGACGGATGCCGGCAGCATCGGACAGCGAGGCGTGGCTGCCACGCGGCAGGCCGCAGGGTGCGGCTGGCCGCGCCTGGAGCGGATGTGCTGCCACCTTGGCAAACCGGGCCGACCGGCGTGGTGATCGGCCGCACACCAGTCCCCCGTCCACCGACCGTTCCGAGGTGACCTGCGGGCCGGCGGCCAGCATCGGGTGGGTCGATCGGAGTGAAGTCCGGTGCTCGGGAGTCTGGCCCGGGCGACCTGCCGACGGATGCCGGTCGGCCACAGATGGACCCCAACACCACGACCATCGTCCCGTTCGCCTGGTGGCAAGCTGCCGGAGGTGGTGCGCCAGCCTCCGAGCCTGACCGAGAAAGGAGGGAGCGGGATATTCATCTGATCCGACTAACCGCTGCATCTTGGGGTCGCATCCTGACTCGGAACCACTACCGCTTGGGTTCCGGCCACCTTGGGTCGGGTCAGATGAATATCCCCAAGGAGGGAAATGCCACGACGACGGCACTTCGGCAGTGTCGGGCGACTGGCCAGCGGTCGCTTCCAGGCCAGTTGCTGGCACCGAGGCCGTCGGCGAATCGCCGATACCACGTTCGCCACCAAGGGCGAGGCGCACGCCTTCCTCGACGGCATCGCGACCTCACTCCACCGCAGCGAGTGGGTCGACCCCACAGCCGGACGCATCTCCTTCGCCGAGTATGCGACCAAGTGGCTCGACCAGCGGACCGACCTGCGCCCCAGCACCCGTGACCACTACCGGTGGCTGCTCGACGGCCGCCTGGTCCCCCATTTCGGGCCATGCCCGCTGGCCCGGATCGGTCCGGCCGACGTCCGGGACTGGCACGCACCGCTTGGCGCCACCACGCCGGGCGTCGCCCGAAGCGCCTACCGGCTCCTGCGGGGCAATCTTCGACACCGCCGTCGCCGACGAGCTGATCGGGAAGGACCCCTGCCGGATCCGGGGCGCCGGCGTCGACCGGGCCCCCGAGCGCTCGATCCCGACGGTCCCCGAGGTCGCCGCCCTGGCCGACGCCATCGACCCGTCGCTTCGGGGCGCCGTCCTCCTGGCCGCCTGGGGCACGCGGCGACGGGGCGAGGTCCTCGGGCTGCGCCGGGGTGACGTCGACGTCGACCGGGCCACCGTGCACGTCCAGCGCTCGCTCACCGAGCTCCGGGACGGCCGGGTGATCATCGGCCCGCCCAAGACCAAGGCCTCCAACCGCCTCGTCTACCACCACGACCCCGTCGCCGCCGCCGTCGCCGACCACTTCGAGCACTTCGTCGCCGCCGACCCGGTTGCCCCGGTCTTCCCGGCCCACGGGGGTATGCACCTTCGCCCCACGACCTTCAGCCTCGCCTGGGACGCCGCCCGGCGCGCCGTGGGCCTGCGCCACGTCCGCTTCCACGACCTGCGCCCCTTCGCCGGCACCATGCCCGCGGCCACGGGTGCCAGCACCCGCGAGCTCATGGCCCGGGGCGGCTGGTCCACCGTCGCCATGGTCACCCACCACCAGCACGCCACCGCGGACCGCGACGCCTTCCTGGCGAGGGCCATGGCCCCCTTCGTGGACGCTGGACCCTCATCACGACCGGCCAACGAGCCGGACCGAGTGCCGCAGCAGCCGGCGGCCGGCAGCGTCGACGAACCGTCGACCGGGGACCCAGGGACTCACTCGCCGCGTGGTGACCGCAACCGGTCGCGCACGGCTCGCGCACGCCGGAGGGGGACGGACGGCGCCACCGCGCACAGAACCCCTCCGGCCAGGGGAAACGGGGATGCGAGCTCCGGGGGAGAGACTCGAACTCTCAACCTAGCGGTTAACAGCCGCTTGCTCTGCCATTGAGCTACCCCGGAAGATCGCTGCGACGATATCAGCCGTTCGGCCGTCCCCCGCCAGGCGGGCCGGCGCGGCCGGGGACGCTCAGGCCTCCTCCAGGTAGTCGCGCAGGAGGTAGGCGGCGTCGGGACGTCGGAGCTTGGCCAGGGTCTTCGACTCGATCTGGCGGACCCGCTCGCGGGTCACCCCGAACTCCTTGCCGACCTCCTCGAGCGTCCGGATCTTGCCGTCGTCCAGCCCGAAGCGCAGCCGGACCACGTCTTGCTCGCGCGGGGTCAGGTGGGCCAGGGCCTCCTTGACCGCCTGGTCCAGCATGGCCCGGGTGGCGGCGTCGTCGGGCACCACCGCGCCGCGGTCCTCGATGAGGTCCGAGAGGCTGAAGTCGTCCTCCTCCCCCACCGGCTGCTCGAGCGAGACCGTGTCCTGGTTGATCCGCTGGATCTCGCGCACCCGCTCGATCGGGAACTCGACGCGCTGGGAGACCTCCTCGATGGTGGGCTCGCGCCCGAGCTCCTGGAGGAGCTGGCGCTGGGCCCACACCACCTTGTTGATCGTCTCGACCATGTGGACCGGGATGCGGATCGTCCGGGCCTGATCGGCGATGGCCCGGGTGATGGCCTGACGGATCCACCAGGTGGCGTAGGTGGAGAACTTGAACCCCTTGGTGTGGTCGAACTTGTCGACCGCCCGCATGAGGCCCAGGTTCCCCTCCTGGATGAGGTCCAAGAAGGCGAGCCCGCGGTTTCGGTAGCGCTTGGCGATGGAGACGACCAGCCGCAGGTTGGCCTCGATGAGGGCCTCCTTGGCCTGCTGCCCCTTGCGCACCAGCCGGCGGTCGGCGAACTGCTGGTCGGCGGTGAGCAGCCCGGCCCCGGCCTTGCGCCCCGCCGCCACCTCGGCCTCGGCCAGGGCGTGGGCGGCCAGCCGAGCCGCGGCCTCGTTGCCCTCCACGATGCGCCGGGCCATCTCGACCTCGAGCTCGCTCGAGAGGAGGGGCACCTTCCCGATCTCCTTCAGGTAGGTGTGCACCGGGTCCTCGGCGCTCCCCCCGAAGTAGTCCGAGCCTGCGGACTGGGCCTTGGCCTTGGCCGCCCTCGGCGGCTCGCTCTCCTTGGCCTCGGCGCGGGCCCGGCTCCGGGCCGACAGGGTATTTGCCCGCCGCTTGCCGGCTGCGGTGACGCTCTGCTCCGCCGCGGCGGCGTCCAGTGTCCCGACGACCAACTCGAGGTCGTCGAGCTCGGCGGCGTCGGGCTCGGCGGCGCTGCCGCTCAGTATCCCCATCACGTCGATCACCTCGACGATCTCGCCGGCGTCGTCCACCGCCACGACGAGCTCGACGCCCTCGTCACGCACCCGCTGGGCCAGCTCGCCGACCGCCTGGAGATCCACCACGGGGGGAAGGGTGACGAGGTCGACCGCTTCGCCGCCCGCACTCCGCACCCGTTGTTTCGGGACCCGCCCGGTCATCTGCCCTCCTCGCCCCCGGAGACCAGCCACGCTAGCAACCGATCCGAGACCTCGCGGCAGTGAGCGGGATCGTCGAGCTCCTCCAGCCACCGGCGCACCGCAGCCGTCTCGGCGGCCGTGGTGGCCAGATCGCCGGCCGAGGTCCTGACCGAGGCCTGCAGCCCCACCATGGCCCGACGGGACGCCGCCCGTACCAGCTGTGCGACCACGGCGTCCACCGGGTCCACCAGCGGATTCTCCAGCATGACCGGCTCCTCGACGGCGACCCGCCGCAGGAGCTCGGCCACGTCGGGCGGGGACTCCTCGACCGCCTGGTGGAGGCTGTCGGCCGCGGTGAGGGCGGCGAAGGCCCGCCGCTGGAGGTCGTCGACGAAGAGCACCTCGTCCAGCCGGTCGACCACCGAGGCGGGGTGGTGCACGGCCAGTCGGAGCGCCTCCATCCCGGGCCGGCTGGCCGGTGTCGGCCGGCTGGCCGCGGGGCGCCCGCCCCCCGGCCCTGGTGTGCGCCCGTCGGTGCCGTCGTCGGCGGCCTCGGACGGGGCGTCATGGACGGCCCGCTGCCCGTTGTGGGCGCCCTGGGGCTCGCGGCGCTCGGCTGGTGCCGGCGGGCGCCGTCGGGCCTCCTCGAGCCGCTGGCGCAACCGGTCGGGCTCGAGCCGGCACTGGTCGGCCACCTGCATGACGTACTGGTCGCGCACCAGGTCGTCGGGGTGCTCGGCCACCACGGCCAGGGCGGCCTCGGCCGCCCGGGCCCGGCCCTCGACCGTGGTGAGGTCGGCGGCGGCGAAGACACGGTCGACGCGGAACTGGAGGAACGGACGGGCCCCGGACACCGCCCCCCGCAACGCCTCGGGGTCGGTGCGAGCCAGCTCCCCCGGGTCGGTCCCCTGCGGGAGGGTGGCCACCGCCACCTCGACCTCGTGGCGGCGCTCCCACTCGTAGACGCGGGAGGCCGCCGCCTGCCCGGCGGCGTCGGCGTCGTAGGCGAGGACGATCCGCTTGCCGAAGTTGCGCAGCAGCGTGAAGTGTTCCTCGGCCAGCGCGGTGCCGCAGGTGGCCACGGCCCGGGGCACCCCTGCGGTGAAGAAGCCGATCACGTCGGTGTAGCCCTCGCACACCACCACCTCGCCGGTGGCCACGATGTCGTGCTTCGCCCAGTTGAGGGCGTAGAGGGTGCGGCGCTTGGAGTAGATGGCCGTCTCGGTCGAATTCTTGTACTTGGGCTCGGGGCGTCGTCGGGGATCGGGACCGGCGCCGCCGGCCACCGGGGGAAGGACGCGGCCTCCGAGGGCCACCGGCCGGCCCGAAGGGTCGCAGATGGGGAAGATGACCCGGGCCCGGAAGGCGTCCTGGGGCCTGCCCCGGCGGTTGACGAAGCCGAGCCCGCTGTCGGTGAGCACCCGCTCGGGGAGGCCGAGGGCGCGGGAGAGCGCGTCCCACTCGTCGGGGGCCCAGCCAAGCCGGAACCTGCGCACCACGTCGCCGTCGTAGCCGCGCGAGCGCAGGTAGTCGCGGGCCCGGCCGGCGTCGGGGGAGGACAGGAGCCGCTCGTGGTACCACACGACCGCCCGCTCCACCGCGTCCATGAGGGCGCTCCGCCGCTTGCGCTCGGCGCCGCCCTCGGCGTCCTCGTGGATGGTGACCCCGGCCCGGTCGGCCAGGAGCCGCACGGCGTCGACGAAGTCGAGGTGCTCGGTGGCCCGCACGAAGGTGATGGCGTCGCCCGAGGCCTGGCACCCGAAGCAGTAGTAGAAGCCCTCCTCGGCGTTGACGCTGAACGACGGGGTCTTCTCGGCGTGGAACGGGCAGAGGCCGACCCAGCGTCGGCCCTGGTGGCGCAGGGCGGTGTGCTCGCCGATGAGGGCCACGATGTCGGTGGCCGCCCGGACCTGGGCCACGTCCTCGTCAGGTATGGCCATACAGCGAGGGTACCGCCCCGGTGTGCCGCGCCGCTCGGGGCCGGCCCCGACTTCAGCGGGCGGCGGCCCCGGCCGGCTTGGCCACCTTCTTCGCCACCTTCTTGACGGCCTTCTTGGCGGCGTGGGGCGGCGTGGCCTGCTCGGTCGCCGGGTCGTGGTGGCCGGCGGCCACCACCGCCTGGGCGGCGGCCAGCCGGGCCACCGGCACCCGGTAGGGGGAGCAGCTCACGTAGTCGAGGCCGGCGTCGTAGAAGGTGGCGATCGAGAGCGGGTCGCCGCCGTGCTCCCCGCAGACGCCCACCTTCAGCTCCGGCTTGGTCGCCCGCCCCCGGGCGGTCCCGATCCGCACCAGCTCCCCGACCCCGTCGGCGTCGACCGTCTCGAAGGGGTTGCGGGCCAGGAGGCCGAGCTCGAGGTAGGCCGACATCATCCGGCCCTCGACGTCGTCCCGGCTGAAGCCGAAGGTCATCTGGGTGAGGTCGTTGGTGCCGAAGGAGAAGAAGTCGGCCACCTCGGCGATCTCGCCGGCCAAGAGCGCCGCCCTCGGCGTCTCGATCATCGTGCCGATGGTCACCTCGGCCCCGCCCTGCTCCTTGCCCGACCCCTTGCCCCGGGCGGGCTTGCCCTCGGCCGCCACCTCGGCCAGCGCCTCTTCCACCCACGACCGGGCCAGGGCCAGCTCCTGGCGGCTGACGGTCAACGGGATCATGACCTCGACGATGGGGTGGCCACCGTCGGCCACCCGCTGGCGGGCGGCCTCCATGAGCGCCCGCACCTGCATGGCGTAGAGGCCGGGCTTGATCACCGCCAGGCGGACGCCGCGGGTGCCGAGCATCGGGTTGGCCTCCTGCCAGAGCCGCGCCGCGTCGTAGAGGCGCTGCTCCTCGTCGGTCAGCCCCTCGGTCGCCTCCTTCACCGCCAGCTCGTGGGTGGAGGGGAGGAACTCGTGGAGGGGCGGGTCGAGGAGGCGGACCGTCACCGGCAGGCCGTCCATGGCGCTCAGGATCTCGATGAAGTCCTCGCGCTGGACCCGCCGGAGGTGCTCGAGCGCCTCACGCTCCTCTTCCGGGCTGTCGGCCAGGATCATCCGGCGCACGACCGGCAGCCGGTCCTCGCCCAAGAACATGTGTTCGGTGCGGCACAGGCCGATCCCCTCGGCCCCGAGCCGCCGGGCGTTGGCCGCGTCCTCGCCGTTGTCGGCGTTGGCCCGCACCCCGAGGTGGCCGGCACGGATCTCGTCGGCCCACGAGAGCAGGGTGCCGAACTCGACCGGCGGGTCGGCCGCAGTCAGGTCGACCTTGCCGGCCACGACCGTGCCGAGGGTGCCGTCGAGGGAGAGCCACTCCCCCTCGGCGACGACCGTGGTGCCGACGGTCAGGTGGTGGGCGGCGATGCGCAGTGCCTCGGCCCCCACCACGGCCGGCTTGCCCCAGCCGCGGGCCACCACGGCGGCGTGGCTCACCAGCCCGCCCCGGGCGGTGAGGATGCCCTGGGCGGCCAGCATGCCGTGGACGTCCTCCGGCGAGGTCTCGCTGCGGACGAGCACCACCGGCTCGCCCCGTTCGGCGGCCGCCGCGGCGTCGTCGGCGGTGAAGTAGACCCGCCCCACCGCGGCGCCCGGCGACGCGGCCAGCCCCCGGACCAGCACGTCGTGGCCCGACCCGGCGAACTGGGGGTGGAGCACCGAGGAGAGGTGGTCCTCGGTGATCCGGCCGACGGCCTCGGCCCGGGTGAGCCGGATCTCGGGCTCGGTGGTCATGTCCACCGCCATCTTGAGGGCGGCCCGGCCGGTGCGCTTGCCCACCCGGGTCTGGAGCATCCAGAGCTTGCCCTGCTCGATGGTGAACTCGGTGTCGCACATGTCGCGGTAGTGGCGCTCCAAGCGGGCGAAGATCTCGGCCAGCTCGTGGTGGACCTCGGGGAACGTCGCCTCGAGGGCCGACAGCGGCTCGGTGTTGCGGATGCCGGCCACGACGTCCTCGCCCTGCGCGTTCACCAGGAAGTCGCCGTAGGAGCCGCGCTCGCCGGTCGCCGGGTCGCGGGTGAATCCCACGCCGGTGCCCGACTGGTCGTCGCGGTTGCCGAAGACCATCGCCTGGACGTTGACCGCCGTGCCCAGGGTGTGGGGGATCCGCTCGCGCTCGCGGTAGGCGATGGCCCGGGGACCGTTCCAGCTGCGAAAGACCGCCTCGATCGCCCCGCGGAGCTGGTCCGCGGGGTCCTGGGGGAAGGGCGTGCCGGTGTGGCGCTCGACCACCTGCTGGAACGAGTCGACCAGGTAGCGCAGGAGCTCGACGGGGACCCGGGCGTCCGAGGTCGTGCCGGCCAGCTCCTTGGCCGCCTCGAACAGCGAGTCGAACTCCTCTCCGGGGATGTCGAGCACGATCCGCCCGTACATGGCGACGAAGCGCCGGTAGGAGTCGTAGGCGAACCGCTCGTCGCCGGTCTGCTTGGCCAGCCCCACGACCGAGCGGTCGTTCAGACCGAGGTTCAAGACGGTGTCCATCATCCCGGGCATCGAGAACTTGGCCCCCGAGCGCACCGAGACCAGGAGCGGGTCGGAGGGGTCCCCCACCACCTTGCCCATGGCCTTCTCCAGGCGGGAGCGCGCCGCGGCCACCTCCTTGGTGAGCCCCTCGGGCCAGCCCGCGTCCATGTAGGCCCGGCAGGCGTCGGTGGAGATGGTGAACCCGGGCGGGACCGGCAGGCCGAGGACCGACGTCATCTCGGCCAGGTTGGCCCCCTTCCCGCCGAGCAGATCCTTCATCTCCATCGGAGGTCGGCGGTGGTCGTGGTCGAAGTCGAAGACGTAGGGCATCGGGCGCAAACACTACCGGCCGCAGGAGGCGCCGGGTTCGCCCCCGGCCGGCGTGATCGGAGCGGCCGAAACCGCCGGTAAGTTGTCGGTCCCATGGCCGACCACCCCGCCGTCGACGCCCACGACCTGGTGAAGGTCTTCCGGGGCAAGCGAGAGGTCCGGGCCCTCGACGGCGTGTCCCTCGAGGTCGCCCGGGGCACGGTGCTCGGCCTCCTCGGGCCGAACGGCGCCGGCAAGACGACCGCCGTGCGCATCCTGTCCACCATCCTCGCCCCCGACTCGGGGCGGGCCCATGTGCTCGGCCACGACGTGGTGCACGAGGCGGGCACGGTGCGACGGCTCATCGGCCTGGCCGGCCAGTACGCCACCGTCGACGAGAACCTGACCGGGCGGGAGAACATCAAGATGGTGGGCCGGCTCACCCACATGCCCAAGGTGGCGACCGCCGCCCGGGCCGACGAGCTCCTCGACCAGTTCGGCCTGACCGAGGCGGCGAACCGGACCCTCAAGACCTACTCGGGCGGCATGCGCCGCCGGCTGGACCTGGCCGCCGCCCTGGTCGGGCGCCCGCCCGTCCTCTTCTTGGACGAGCCGACCACCGGCCTCGACCCCCAGAGCCGCCAGGACCTGTGGGCGGTCATCGAGGGGCTGGTCCGGGCCGGGACCACCGTCCTGCTCACCACCCAGTACCTGGAGGAGGCGGACCGCCTCGCCGACCGGGTGGTCGTGATCGACCACGGCCGGGTCATCGCCGAGGGCACCCCGGCCGAGCTCAAGGCCGACCTCGGGACCACCGTGATCTCGGTGACCCTCTCGGACCCCGCTGCCGCCCAGGCGGCGGCGGACGTCCTCGGACCGCTGGTCGCCGGGAAGCCCCCCGTCCTCGACGGCGCCTCGGTCGAGCTCACCGTCGAGGACGGCCCGCGGCTGGCCGCCGACGTCCTGCGCACCCTCGACCAGCACCAGATGGTCGTCGCCGGCCTGGCGCTGCGCGAGCCCAGCCTCGACGACGTCTTCCTCTCCCTCACCGGCCACCGTGCCGAGTCCGAACCGGCTGCCGGCGCCGAGCCGCCCGGGGGCGCCCCGGCGCGGGTGCCGGTCGGGGCGGCCGACCGCGACGGGGCGCGGGCCCGATGACCGCCACCACCCTCGACCACGGCGTCATCTCCCCCGATCCGGCCCCTGCGGGGTCGGGCACGGGCTCTCGGCTCCGCTGGGCGGTGTCCGACGCCCGCACGGTGACCTGGCGCAACCTGCTCCGCTACACCCGGATCCCCGACTCGATCTTCTTCTCCAGCGTCCAGCCCGTCATGTTCGTGCTCCTGTTCCGCTACGTCTTCGGCGGGGCCATCAACATCCCCCACACGACCTACGTCAACTACCTGATCGCCGGGGTCTACGTGCAGACCGTCATGTTCGGGGCGGTCTCCACCAGCGTCGGCCTGGCCCAGGACCTCCACGAGGGGCTGATCGAGCGGTTCCGGGCCCTGCCCATGGCCCGCTCGGCGGTGCTGGCCGGGCGGACCACGGCCGACCTGGTGCGCAACGTCGGGGTGCTGCTGCTCATCACGGCCGTCGGCTACGCCGTCGGCTTCCGGGTGCAGACCAACGCCTTCGAGTTCGTCGCCGCGCTGCTCCTGGTCCTCTTCTTCGCCTACGCGCTCAGCTGGGGGTTCGCCATCATCGGGCTGTCGGCGTCCAACGCCGAGACCGCCCAGCTGGCGGCCTTCCCCGTGCTCTTCCCCCTCACCTTCGCCTCGTCGGCCTTCGTCCCGGTGACCTCGATGCCCGGATGGCTGCAGGCCTTCGCCAAGCACCAACCGGTCAGCCAGGTCATCGACGCCTCGCGCGAGCTCATGTTGGGCGGGTCGTCGGCCCTGTGGTCGATGTCCAATCTCTGGCAAGCGCTCGCCTGGTCGGCGGGCCTCTTGGCCGTGCTGGCCCCGCTGGCCGTCTGGCGCTACCGCCGGGCGGCCTGACCGGCCCCGGCCGACCACCCTGCCGCCGGCCGGCCGGGTGCCGGCTGGGCGGGTGGCGGCTGGGCCATCGCCGGCTGGGGGTCGGCGACCGCAAGGACCGGCACGGCGGCGGCGACGGTGGTGCCCCCGCCCGGCTGGGAGTACACCTGGAGCGAGCCCCCCACCAGGGCGGCCCGCTCCGACATGCCGGCCAGCCCGAGGGTCCCCTTCGACGTGGCACCCCCCGGGCCGGCGTCGAACCCCTCGCCGTCGTCGATCACCCGAAGCTCGAGGCGGTCGTCACCCGTCCACAGCCGCACCTCGACGGTGGAGGCGCCGGCGTGGCGGTCGACGTTGGAGAGGGCCTCCTGGGCGATCCGGTAGACGGTGAGCTCCACCGGCGGCGCCAGCCGGGGCACGGGACCGTGCACCCGAAGCGAGACCGCCACCCCGGCCCGGCGCTCCACGTCGTCGCAGAGCCGCTGGAGGGCGGCCAGGAGCCCGAGGTCGTCGAGGAGCGGCGGGCGGAGCCCCCTCGATATCTGGCGCACCTCGGCCACCACCGACTCGGTGGTCGACCGCAGCTGGGCCAGGTCGGCCGGCGCCGGTGCGGCGGCCTGTCCGCCGGCGCCCAGGGAGTCGATGAGCCGGCAGATGTGCACCAGGGTCTGGAGCGGCCCGTCGTGCAGCTCCTGGGCGATCCGGCGCCGCTCGTCCTCCTGCCCCCGCAGGACGTCGGCCGCGTAGGCCTGGGCCAGCTGGCGGCGGCGCGAGTCCTCGGTCACGTCCTGGAGGACCACCTGGACCATCGGCTCGCCGTCGACGGTCACCAGACGGCCGGCCGGGCGGAAGACGACCGGCGCGCCGTCGGCCTTCCCGGCCATCTCGACCCGGGCCGGCGTGGGGCGGTCGGCCCGTAGGGCGGCGAAGACCTCCTTGCCCAGCAGGTCGGGGAGCCTGGCCCCCGAGAGCGACCCGGTGCCACCGCCGAAGAGGTCCTGGGCGGCCACGTTGGCCTCGTGGACCACCCCGGCCAGGTCAGCCAGGAGGATCGGCTGGCTGTTGGTGTCGAAGAGGTCCCGGTAGCGGATCTCGGCCAGGAGGTGGTCCTGGCGGGAGCGCTCGGCCCTCTGGCGGGCCTGTCGCTCCGAGCGCACCGCCTTGCCCACGAAGTAGGCCACCACCAGCAGCACGAGCACCTGGACGAAGTCGAACCAGGCCCCGAGCTGGTTCCCCCGGGAGACCGATTCGAAGACCCAGGGCACCGTGGCCACGGCCGAGGTGATGGCCACCACCAGCCCGCCGCCCAGGCCGAAGGTGATGGAGGCGTAGAGGACGGGGACGAGGAAGATCCCGAGGGGCAAGAAGTTGGTCGAGCCGGAGTAGAGGGGGTGGTTGACCAGGACCAGGACGGCCTGCCAGACGACGGCGAAGAGGGCGACCAGTCCGAGGGTGATCCAGAGCCGGACGTCGCGCACCAGCTCGTGGCGGGCGCCGGTTCGCTGCGGGGTGGCCCCCGGCGACCCCGGCTCCAGGCCCGGCACGGCGGCCCCGGTGTTGCTCATCGGCTGTCGATCAGCCCGTTGACCATGGCCAGGCGCACCAGCGCCGAGCGCGAGGAGGCGCCCACCTTCTCGAAGACGTGGTTCAAGTGGCCCTCCACGGTGCGCGGGCTGATGCCCAGCTCCGAGGCGATCGCCTTGTTCGCCAACCCCTGGGCCACCAGGCGCACGACCTCGCGCTCGCGGGTGGTGAGCGCCTCCACCCCGCTGGTGACCGCCCCGTCGCCGCGGTCGCGCACGAGGTAGCCCGAGAGGCCGGGGTCGAGCACGAGGACCCCCGAGCAGGCGGCGCGGACCGCCCCCACCAGCTCGTCGGCCGGGGTGGTCTTGAGCAGGTAGCCGGCCACGCCGGCCCCCAGCGCCGCCTGGACGTAGTCGATCTCGTCGAAGGCGCTCAGCACGACCACCCGGGTCGAGGGCGAGACCTCGGCCATCCGCCGGGCCACCTCCACCCCGTTGATGCCGGGGAGGCGCAGGTCGAGCAGGACGACGTCAGGGTGGTGCTCGGCCACCAGGCCGACCGCCGTCTCGCCCTCCGCCGCCTCACCGACCAGGGTGAAGCCGCCGGCCCGCTCGAGGATCTGGCGGGTGCCCTCGCGCAGCACCGCGTGATCGTCGACGATCACGACGGAGATCGTCCGGTCGTCCATGGCACCGCCCATCTGGTCGATCAACGCTCAACCCCCTCCCCCATGCTACGGGCGCGGGGATGGCGCGGGGCGTTACCGCCCCTCGGCGCGCCCTCGGAGCTCGTCCAACAGGCCGTCGAGGGGAACCCGGACCTGGGCGGTCGAGTCCCGGTCGCGCACGGTGACCGCCCGGTCCTCGAGCGAGTCGAAGTCGACCGTCACGCACCACGGCGTGCCCACCTCGTCCTGGCGCCGGTAGCGCTTGCCGATGCCCTGGGTGACGTCGTAGTCGCACATGAAGTGGGGCTGGAGGAGGGCCAGGACCTCCCGGGCCATGGGCTCGAGGGTGTCCTTCTTCGACAGCGGGAGGACCGCCACCTGATAGGGGGCGAGCCGGTGGTGGAGCCGCAGCACCGTGCGGGGCTCCCCCCCCACCTCGTCCTCGTCGTAGGCGGCGAGCAGGAAGGCCATCATGGCCCGGGTCGCCCCGGCCGCCGGCTCGATGACGTGCGGCACGTAGCGCTCGTTGGTCGCCGGGTCGAAGTAGTCGAGCCGCTCCCCCGAGGCCGCCGCGTGCTGTCGCAGGTCGTAGTCGGTCCGGTTGGCGACCCCCTCGAGCTCGTCCCAGCCCCAGGGGAAGAGGAACTCGACGTCGGCCGTGCCCGCCGAGTAGTGCGACAGCTCGCTCTGGTCGTGGTGGCGCAGCCGCAGGAGGTGCTCGGGGATGCCCAGCTCCGTGTACCACCGGAACCGCTCGGCCAGCCAGTACTCGTGCCAGCGGGGGCCCTCGTCGGGCGGGACGAAGTACTCCATCTCCATCTGCTCGAACTCGCGGGTGCGAAAGACGAAGTTCTGGGGGGTGATCTCGTTGCGGAACGACTTGCCGACCTGGGCGATGCCGAAGGGCGGCCGCTTGCGCGTCGTCTGCAGGACGTTCACGAAGTTGATGAACATCCCCTGGGCGGTCTCGGGCCGCAGGTAGGCGACGGCGCCCTCGTCCTCGATCGGCCCGGCGTGGGTCTTGAACATGAGGTTGAACGCCCGGGCCTCGGTGAAGTCCTTGGCCCCGCAGTTGGGGCAGACCCCGTCGATCTTGTCCTCCCGCCACCGGCTGTGGCAGTTGCGGCAGTCGACCAGGGGGTCGGTGAAGTTGGCCAGGTGGCCCGAGGCCTCCCAGACGGCCGGGGGCGACAGGATGGCCGCGTCGAGGCCGACCACGTCGTCGCGCAGCTGGACCATCGAGCGCCACCAGGCGTCCTTCACGTTGCGCAGCAAGTTGACGCCGAGCGGGCCGTAGTCGTAGGTGGAGCGGAACCCGCCGTAGATCTCGGCCGATCGGAAGATGAACCCCCGCCGCTTGCAGAGGCCGACGACCTTCTCCATCAGGTCGTCGCCGGCGGTCGCCCCCGGCTCGGCTGCGGGCTCGGCTGCGGGCTCGGCTGCGGGCTCGGCCTCCACGGTCATGGGCGAAGGATACTGTCTTCGGCCCCGGCCCCCTTCAGCCTGGCCGTCACCGCGTTGGCCAGCAGGCGCCCCCGCACGCTGAGCACGGCCCGGTCCCCCGACACCTCGACCAGTCCGGCCAGCTCGGCCGGGTCGTCGAAGGCGTCGGCCGGCACCCCGGCCGGCGTGCGCAGCGACAGGGCGAGCCGCTCGAACTCGCGCTGGGCGCCGGTGAGCACCTCCTCCCCCGCCACCGGGGAGCGGCCGGCCTCCACCGCCTCGACGTAGCGGTCGGGGGTGCGGACGTTCCACCACCGCCGACCCGCCCGGTGGGAGTGGGCGGCCGACCCCACGCCGAGGTAGTCGCCCTGGCGCCAGTAGAGGCGGTTGTGGCGGCAGCCGTGGCCGGGGAGCGCCCAGTTGGAGATCTCCTCCCAGCGGTAGCCGGCGGCCGAGAGCACCCGCTCGGCCCTCTCGTACCGCCCCGCCTGGACGTCGTCGTCGGGGTGGCGGCGGGGGTCGGCGGCCAGCGGGGTGCCCGGCTCGACGGTGAGCGCGTAGGCGCTCAGGTGCGGGGCGCCGACGGCCACCGCGTCCTCCAGGGTCCGGGCCCAGTCGTCGTCGGACTCGGCGGCCGCCCCGAAGATGAGGTCGAGGTTCCACGAGGAGAACCCCGCCCCGGCCACCAGCGCCGCCAGGCGGCCGAGGGGGCCGCCCCGGTGGCGGCGGCCCAGGTCGGCCAAGACCCCGGGGGCGGTCGACTGGATCCCGAGCGACACCCGGGTGACCCCGGCCGCCCGGTAGGCGGCGAACCGCTCGGCCGTGGCGTCCTCGGGGTTGCACTCGACGGTCACCTCGGCCCCTTCGGCCAGCGGCACGGCTGCCAGGACCCGGCACAGCTCGCCGGCCGCCAGCCGTGACGGGGTGCCGCCGCCGAAGAAGACGCTGGTGGCCGGGGGCAGCGTCCCCTCGTCGACGGCGCGGGCGAGCTCGCGGCAGCAGGCGTCGACGTACCGGGCCATGAGGTGGTCCCGGTCGGTGTAGGTGGCGAAGGCGCAGTAGTCGCACCGGCTGGCACAGAAGGGGACGTGGACGTAGACGCCGAACGGCGAGCTCACCCCGCCACCCCCCGCGACGCCGCCCTCGCCTCGGCGAACCGCCGCAGGGCCTCTACCCGCTCGGCCCGGTGGTCGACGATCGGCGACGGGTAGCGGCCGGGCGCGGGGCCGGCGAGCTCGGGCAGGTGCCGGCGGGCGTACTCCCCGTCCGGGTCGAACCGCTCGGCCTGGGTGGCGGGGTTGAAGATGCGGTGGAAGGGGGCGGCGTCGGTCCCGGTCCCCGCCGTCCACTGCCAGCCGTGCTGGTTGGAGGCGAGGTCCCCGTCGACCAGGCGGTACATGAACCAGCGCGCCCCCCACCGCCAGTCGAGGTGGAGGTCCTTCACCAAGAAGCTGGCCGCCACCATCCGGGCCCGGTTGTGCACCCACCCCTCGGTGAGGAGCTGGCGCATGGCCGCGTCGACCATCGGGTACCCGGTCTCCCCGAGCGCCCAGCGGAAGAACCGGTCGCGGGCCGCCGGCCCGGTGTCGTAGGCCAGGCGGGCGAGGGACGGCTGCATCGTCTCGGTCGCCGACCCGGGCCGGTGGAAGAGGACGTCGGCGTAGAACTCCCGCCAGGCGAGCTCGGAGGAGAAGGCGGCCGCACCGCCCGCACCCGCTCCGGCGGGGCCCTCGGCGGCGTCGGCCACCGCCGCCAGCACCTGGCGGGGGTGGCAGCAGCCGAAGCGCAGGTAGGGGGAGAGCCGACTGGTCCCCTCGACCCCCGGCGTGTCGCGGCGGCGGGGGTAGTCGCCGAGCCCCCCGGCGGCGAACCCCACCAGCCGCCCGAGCGCCGCCGCCTCGCCGGGGGCGGGGAGGCCGCGGGGCACGGCGTCGGGCAGGTCCCCCCACCACCGGGGTCGGGCCGCCCCGGCCCCGTCCGTCACGTCGGCGGGGGCGGCGTCGGAGGGGGCGCCGAGCCAGACGACGTCGGCCGCCGGGCTCGGCGCCGCCCACCCCTCGGCCTCCCAGGCCCGGCGGAAGGCGGTGAACACACGGAAGCCGGTCCCCGCCGCGGTGGTGACCCGCCCCGGCGCCACCGCGTAGTTGGTGCCCACGGCGGCAAGCGACCGCCCCTGGCGTGCCAGCGCCTCGGCCACCCGGGCGTCGCGGGCCCGGCCGTAGGGGGCGGCGTCGGCCGTGACGTACACCCGCTCGGCCCCCACCTCGGCGGCCAGTGCCGGGACGGCCGCCTCCGGCGGCCCCCGGCGGACCACCAGCGCCGCGCCCATGGACCGGTCGAGCGCCTCCAGGCACCCGGCCAGGAACGCCGCCCGGGCCGGCCCCGACGCCCGACGGAGCCGGTCGTCGACCACGAAACACCCCACCACGCCGTCGTCCCCGGCGGCGTGCGCCGCCGCGGCCAGCGCCGGGTGGTCGGCCAGCCGGAGATCCCGGCGGAACCAGACCACGGCCGGCGGCACCTTGGGCCCCTAGTACCCGGCCACCGACCGCACGCTGCGCAACCGGCGGTCGAGGTGCGACTCCATCGCCTCGTTGGCCAGCGCCACCACCTCGTCGGTGCAGGGGGGCGGCGGCGCGGCGAGGACGGCGCCGAGCTCGCCGCCGAGGATCCGGCGCAGGAGGTCGAAGGCGGCCGGGCTGACCGGCCGGCCCCGGCGGCACCGCCGGCACAGGGCGCCCCCCTCGGCCAGGTCGAAGGCGACCAGCTCCACCTCGCCGGCCGGCTCGCCGCACGAGACGCAGCCGTCGAGCACAGGGCCCGCCCCCTCGATCACCAGGGCCTTCATGAAGAAGGCCGGCGCCACCAGGGCCGGGTCGCGCCCGGTGTCGGCCAGGGCCCGCAGCGCCCCCACCAGCATCGAGTAGAGGGCGGGGTCGGGGTGGCGCTCCTGGGCCAGCTGGTCGGCCACCTCGAGGAGCGAGAGCCCCCGGGTCACCCGGTCGAGGTCCTCGCGCACCGTGCGGAAGTGGTCGACCACCTCGACCTGGTTCACCACGTCGAGCTCGCCCCGCCCCTGCCACAGGAGGAGGGCGACGTGGCTGAGCGGCTCGAGGCGCGCCCCGAACTTGCTGGCCGTCCGGCGCACCCCCTTGGCCACCGCGCGGACCTTGCCGTGGTGCTCGGTGAGCAGCACCACGATCCGGTCCGCCTCGCCCAGGCGGTAGGTGCGCAGCACCACCCCCTGGTCACGGAAGAGGCTCACCGCCCAGCCCCCGCCGACGGGCCCGGCCCGGGGTGCCCAGGGCCCTCGGGGGGGCCCGGGGTCGGCCCGGCCGGGCGGCCCGGCCGTCGGCCGGCCAGCCAGTTGCCCCCGCCGACCAGCACCGCCAGGGCGACCGCCGTCACCAGCAGCTCGGTGGCCACCGCCACCCCGTCGACGGCCAGCCAGACGGCGATGCCGACGCCCACGACGCCGGCCGCCACGGCCGCCTTGGTGGCGATCATCCGTCGATGCCGCCGTAGCGCCGGTTGCGGCGCTGGAACTCGCAGACGGCTTCGTAGAGGTGCGAGCGGCGGACGTCGGGCCACAGCACCTCGGGGAAGACCAGCTCGCTGTAGGCGAGCTCCCAGAGCAAGAAGTTGGAGATCCGGTGCTCCCCAGAGGTCCGGATGACCAGGTCGGGGTCGGGCATGTCGGGGAAGTACAGGTGGCGGCGGATAGCCCGCTCGTCGACCCGGTCGGGCGTGACCCCCTCGGCCACCAGCCCCCGGACGGCGTCGACGATCTCCGCCCGGCCCCCGTAGTTGAAGGCCATGGTGAGGGTCATCCGTCGGTTCCCGGCGGTGAGGGCGATCGACTCGTCCATCCGCCGCAGCACCCGCCGGGGCACCCGCCAGTCCCGGCGGCCGGCGAAGCGGATCCGCACGCCCTTCTCGTTGAGCTCGTCTCGCCGGCGCACGAGCAGCGACTCGTTGAACCCCATGAGGTAGCGGACCTCGTCGGGCGGGCGGCGCCAGTTCTCGGTGGAGAAGGCGTACATGGTGAGCCAGCGGACGCCGATCTCGAGCGCCCCGTTCACCACGTCCAAGAGCGCCACCTCGCCCGCCGCGTGGCCTTCGGTCCGCGGGAGGTTCCGCCGGCGGGCCCAGCGGCCGTTCCCGTCCATCACGCAGGCCACGTGGGCCGGCACCCGGGAGCGGTCGAGCTCGGCGGGGACCGGGTCGACGGCGGCCGCCGGCCCGGCCTCGGGCGCCGACGGCGCGCCGGGGACCGGGGAGCCGCGGCGGATACGCCGCGGGCGGGGGTCGGACGGTGGCACGCAGCGAAACTACCGCCTGGCCCGCCGGCCCCCGTCCCGGCGTCCCGCCCCGTCGGCCCCGTCCCGCCCGGCGGCGGTGGTCACCGGCACCCGGCCCCGGCGGGCATGATCGGGGGATGGCCACCGACGGCGCGCCCGGGGCGGCGGACCCGACCCCGCCGGCCGACCTGGCCGCCGCCGCCCTGGCCCGCATCACCGGCACCCTGCCCACCGGGGAGCGGCGCCCGCAGCAAGAGGCCATGTGCCGGGCGGTGGCCGCGGCCCTGGCCACCGGCCGCCACCTGGTGGTCCAGGCCGGCACCGGGACCGGCAAGTCGCTCGCCTACGCGGTGCCGGCGGTCACCTCGAAGAAGAAGGTGGTGGTGGCCACGGCCACCAAGGCGCTCCAGGACCAGCTGGCCGAGAAGGACCTGCCGGCGGTCGCCGCGGCGTCCGGGGAGCCGTTCACCTTCGCCGTCTTGAAGGGCCGCGCCAACTACCTGTGCCGCCAGCGGGCGGTCGAGGTCGACGGCCACGGGGTCGCCCAGCAGCTCCCCACCGACGACGCGGTGGGCGACGACGGACTCTCGGGGGAGGGGGGCGCCGAGGGGGTGGTCGACCACGTGCGGCGGCTCCTGCGCTGGGCGGCGGTGACCGATACCGGCGACCGGGGCGAGCTCGCCTTCGAGCCCCACCCCCGGGCGTGGGCGATGCTGAGCGTCGGGCCGCGCGACTGCCCCGGTGCCTTCCGCTGCCCGTCGGGGCCGGTCTGCTTCGCCGAGCGGGCCCGGGCGGCGGCGGCGGCGGCCGACGTCGTCGTCGTCAACACCCACCTCTACGGCGCCCACCTGGCCAGCGGGGGTGCCGTCCTGCCCGACCACGACGTGGTCGTCTTCGACGAGGCCCACGAGATGGAGGAGGTGATGACCCAGAGCCTGGGGGCCGAGGTCACCCCGGGGCGGTTCCGGGCGCTGGCGGCGCTCTCCCGGCCGCTGGTGCGCGCCGGGGAGGGGGCACAGGCCGCCGACGACCTCGGCGCCCTGGCCGACCGTCTGGAGGCCGAGCTGGCCGGCCGGGTCGGGACCCGGGTGCTCCACGACCCGGGACCCGCCCCCGGCCCGCCCGGCGAGCCGATGGGCCGGGAGCGGGTGCGCCCGGGGCCGGGCGCCCCGCCGCATCCCGACGACGCCGCGCTGCGCGGCCTCCTCGAGCTGGCCGCCACCCGCCTGGCGCGAGTCGCCGGCCTGCTGCGGGGCGGCGGGGCGGCGGGGGCCGGCGACGACACCGCCCGGCGGGCCCGGGCCCAGAGCGCCGCCGACCACCTGGCCGAGGACCTGGGCCGCCTGGCGGCGCGGACCGACGACGAGGTGGCCTGGGTGGACGGGACCCCCCGCTCGCCGGTGCTCCGCCTCTCGCCGGTCGACGTCGGGCCGCCGCTCGCCGCCCGCCTGTGGGGTGAGGTGACCGCCGTCCTGGCCAGCGCCACCGTGCCGCCCCGCCTCCCCGAGCGGCTCGGCCTCGGCGGGTTCGCCTTCGACGAGCTCGACGTGGGCAGCCCCTTCGACTACCGCTCCCACGCGCTCCTCTACGTCGCCCGTCACCTGCCCGACCGCCGCCGGCCCGACGCCGAGCCGGCCATCTGGGAGGAGCTGGCCGCCCTCATGGCTGCAGCCGGGGGCCGGACGCTGGCCCTGTTCACCAGCCGGCGGGCCACCGAGGCGGCGGCCGCCGCCCTCGGGGACCGGGTGGGTTTCCCCCTCCTCGTCCAAGGGCAGCTGCCCAAGGGCCGCCTGCTCGAGGCGTTCGCCGCCGACGAGTCCTCGTGCCTCTTCGCCACCCTGGGCTTCTGGCAGGGGGTCGACGTGCCGGGGCGCTCGCTCTCCTTGGTCACCGTGGACCGCCTGCCCTTCCCCCGGCCCGACGACCCGCTGATGGCCGCCCGCCGGGAGCGGGCCGGGGACGCCGCCTTCCGTCTGGTCGACCTGCCCCGGGCGGCCACCCTGCTCGCCCAGGGGGCGGGGAGGCTCATCCGCTCGGCCGACGACCGCGGCGTGGTGGCCGTGCTCGACCCGCGACTGGCCACCGCCGGCTACCGCGGCGTGCTCTTGGCCGCGCTGCCGCCGATGCGCCGGACCACCGAGCGGCGCCAGGCCGAGGAGTTCCTGCGCCGGGTGGTCGCCGCGCCGGGCTGAGCGGGCCGGTCAGTAGCCGAGCCGGTCGAGGGCGTCTGTGCGCTGCTGCCAGCGCTTCTCGACCCGCACGAAGAGCTCGAGGTAGGCACCGGGCGGGAGCTGTTGGCGCACGGCGATCCCCACCGCCTTCAGCACCTCGCCGCCCCGGCCGATCACGATCGCCTTCTGCGAGTCCCGCTCGACCAGGATCTCGCAACGGATCCGCGGCCACTCCCACTCGGTGACCCGGCAGGCGATGGCGTGGGGCAGCTCGTCGCGGGCCCGCACCAGCAGCTGCTCGCGCACCAGCTCGGCGACCGCCAGCGCCTCGGGGGTGTCGGTGACCATGTCCTCGGGGTAGTAGGCCGGGCCCTCGGGCAGCCGGGCCACCACCGCGTCGACCAGCGCCGACACCCCCTTCCCGGTGGCCGCCGAGACCGGGAAGTACTCGACGTCGGGCGCGTCGGCGGACCCGAGCCCCTCGGCCAGGCGGTCGACCGCCTCGGCCACCGTGGCCAGCCGGACCAGGACGTCGTCACCACCGGCGGCGTCGATCTTGTTGACCGCCACCAGCACCGCCGGGCCGTCCCGGCCGCCGGCGGCCAGCGCCCGCTCGAGCACCATGCGGTCGCCGGGGCCGACGGCGGCGGTGGCGTCGACCATGGCCACCACCACGTCGACGTCGGCCAGGGTGGCCCCGGCCGTCTCGTTCAGCCGCTCGCCCAGGGCGGTGCGCGGGCGGTGCAGCCCCGGGGTGTCGACGAAGACCACCTGGGCGTCGGGGCGGTGGAGGATCCCCCGCACGTTGTGTCGGGTGGTGTTGGGGCGGGACGAGACGATCGACACCTTGGTCCCCACCATCGTGTTGATGAGGGTGGACTTGCCCACGTTGGGCCGCCCCACCACGGTGGCGAAACCCGACCGCCTGGGGGGGTCAGCCATCGTCGGGATGGTCGCCGGGGGCCGGGGCGGTGCGGACGATCCGCACCTGGTCGATGCGGCGGCCGTGGACCCGCTCGGCCACCAACCGGAACCCCTCGACCTCGACCGCCTCCCCCTCGGCCGGCACGTGGCCGGCCAGGTCGAGGACGAGCCCGCCGACGGTGTCCCACGCCCCCTGGGGCAGGTGGGCGTCGAGCAGCTCGTCGGCGTCGTCGACCCCCATGCGGCCGGTGACCACGATCGAGCCGTCGGGGAGGCGCGCCACGGTGGGCTCCTCCACGTCGTACTCGTCGACGATCTCCCCCACCAGCTCTTCGATCAGGTCCTCGAGGGTCACCAGCCCGGCGGTGCCGCCATACTCGTCGACCACGATCGAGAGGTGGTACTTGCGGTCCTGCATCTCGCGCAGGAGCCCGGTCAGCCGCTTGGTCTCGGGGACGAAGTGGGCCGGGCGCACGTGGGCCCGCACCGCGTCGCCGCCATGGCCGTCGTGCTCGGCCCGCATGAGGTCCTTGGCGTAGGCGATGCCCACCACGTCGTCCACGTTGTCCTGGTAGACGGGCAGCCGGCTGCGGCCGGCGGCGAGCGCCTGCACCAGCGCACCGCTCACGGTGGTCGAGGCCTCGAGGGCCACCATGTCGGGGCGGGGCACCATCACCTCGCGCACCACGGCATCGCCGAAGTCGATGATCGAGTGGATGAAGGCCCGCTCGGTGGTCTCGATGACCTCCTCGGCGTGGGCCACGTCGGCCATGGCCAACAGCTCGGACTCGGTCACCTGGCCCTGGGAGTCCTCCTGCCCCTTGCTCCGCCCGATCAGCAGGTTGGCCAGCCCGATCAGCACGGCCGAGACCGCCCGCACCAGCGGGAAGGCGACCACGGCCGAGACGATCGGGGCGCTCAAGAGCGCGGCCCGCTCGGGGTTGTGGACCGCCCAGTTCTTGGGCACCGCCTCGAAGAGGACGAAGATCACCACCACCTCGAAGACGACGCCCGCCACCACCCCGAGCGCCCCCAGCCAGGCCGAGGCCAGCACCCCGACCAGGGTGGCCGAGACCAGCTGGCAGACGAGGACCAGGAGCAGGACCGGGTTCAAGAACCGCTCGGGGTGCTCGACCAGGCGGACCAGCGGGCGGGCGCCCCGGCGGCCGTCGTCGAGCAGCGACTTGGCCTTCACCCGGCTGGTGCGGACCAGGCTGGTCTCGGCCAGGGCCAAGAGGCCCGAGGCCCCGAGCAGCACCACGATGACGGCGACCAGCACCCAGTCGACGGCCCTAAAGCCGGTGGCGGCGGTCACCCCACCGCTCCGCCGGGCCCGGGGGCCGGGCGGTGGAACCGGGCGAGGAGGGTGCGCTCGAGCCGCTCCATGCGCTCGGCCTCGGCGTCGGCCTGGTGGTCCATCCCCAAGAGGTGGAGGAGGCCGTGCACCACCAGGAGGGCCAGCTCGTCGTCGGTCGCAACCCCGTGCTCGACGGCGTTGCGGGCGGCCACCGCCGGGCAGATGACGACGTCGCCCAAGAGCAGCGTCGGCTCCTCCAGCGCCTCGGTGCCCGGCCCGGTGCCCCCGAGGTCGGGCGAGCGCCCGCCGGGGACCGGCTCGTCCTCGATCGGGAAGGCCAGCACGTCGGTCGGCCCCTCGCGGTGGAGGAACTGCTCGTTCAAGGCGGCGATGGCCCCCTCGTCGACGAAGAGCAGCGAGACCTCGGCCTCGTCCTTCACCCCGCGGTCGGCGAGCACCGACCGGGCCAGCGCCGCCCACCGGCCGAGGTCGACCGGGAGGTCCTCCTGCTCGTCGGCGGCGAAGACGTCAACCGCCATCGGCGGCCGGATCCGGTGCGGCCGGGCGTTCGGCTTCCTCGTAGGCGTCGATGATGTCGGCCACGATCTTGTGGCGCACCACGTCGCGCCGGGTGAGGTGGACGAAGGCGATGCCCTCCACCCCGCCGAGGACCGGTTCGAGGCTCACCAGCCCCGAACGGCCGCCGGCCACGTCGATCTGGGTCACGTCCCCGGTGACCACGCACTTGGAGCCGAACCCGATCCGGGTGAGGAACATCTTCATCTGCTCGGGCGTGGTGTTCTGGGCCTCGTCCAAGATGATGAACGAGGAGTTGAGGGTCCGCCCCCGCATGAAGGCGAGCGGCGCCACCTCGATGGTCCCCCGGTCGAGGAGGCGCTGGGCGCCCTCGGGCTCCAAGAGGTCGTAGAGCGCGTCGTAGAGGGGGCGCAGATAGGGGTCGACCTTGGCCATCAGGTCGCCGGGCAAGAAGCCGAGGCGCTCGCCGGCCTCCACCGCCGGCCGGGTGAGGATGATCCGGTTGACCTGGCGGGACTGGAGGGCCTGGACGGCCAGCGCCACGGCCAGGTAGGACTTGCCGGTCCCCGCCGGCCCGATGCCGAAGGTGATGATGTTGGCGGCGATGGCGTCGGTGTAGCGCTTCTGCCCGGCCGTGTTGGGCCGCACGGTGCGGCCCCTGGCCGACCGCACCACCTCGGAGTTGAGCACCTCGGAGGGGCGCAGGTCCTCGCGCTCCATGTCGATCGTCCGGGCCACCTTGGCCGCGTCGAGCCCCTGGCCCGACTCGAGCACCAGCACCAGCTCGTCGAAGAGCCGCGCCACCCGCTCGGCCTCGGGCCCCTCCACGCTGATGAGGTTGCCCTGCACGGCGATGCGGGTCTCGGGGAAGGCGCCCTCGACCACCCGGAGCAGCTCGTCGCGCTGGCCCAAGAGCCCGGCCATCAGGTGGTTGTGGGGGACCATGGTCTCGGCCCGCCCCACCGCGGCGCTGGCGGTCTGGCGCACCCCGGGCGAGGGGGACGCGCTCACCCGAGCGAGCCGGTCATCGCGCGGCCGCCGATGACGTGGAGATGGAGGTGGGGCACCGAGTTGAGGGCGTCACGGCCGACGTTGACCACGAGCCGGTAGCCGCGCTCGGGGGTGGCGATGCCCTCGAGCTCGGCCACCTCGCGCGCCGCCACGAAGAGCGCCACCACGTCCTCGGCGTCGTCGGGCGAGACGCTGGCGGCGTTCTCGATGTGGCGGCGGGGCACCACCAGGACGTGCACCGGCGCCACCGGGTGGATGTCCCGGAAGGCCACCGTGCGCTCGCCGCGGTGCACGATCTCGGCCTCCACCCGGCCGGCCACGATCTCGCAGAACAGGCAGTCGCTCACGTCGCCGCCTCCGCCTCGGCCTCCTCTTCCCCGGCCTTGCGCGGCGGGTAGAGGTGCTCGAGGTCCCCGGGGGCGATGCGGCACGACTCGATGAACCGGTCGACGTCCTCGTTCTTGAGGCGGATCACCCGCCCGAACTTATAGGCCGCCAGGTCCCCGCCGTCGATGAAGCGGTAGAGGCTGCGCAGGGTGACGCCGAGGCGGGCCGCCGCGTCCTTGGTGCTGAGCCACTCCGCCTGCTCGACCATCACCGTGATTCTCCCACTTCCGTCCCTCGTCCCCGAGCCCTGGGCCCCGCGCCGTTCTCCACCACGGTACCGGCGCGCAGCGACACCAGGAGCACCCCGGCCGCCACGGCGGCGGTCTCGGCCCGCAGCACCGCGGGGCCCAGGCCGAGCGCCCGGCACCCGAGCGAAAGCTCGCCTGGGGCCCACCCCCCCTCGGGCCCGACGGCGACCACGCGATCGTCGGCCGAGGGGGGCTCCCCGCCGAGCTGGGCCAGGCGCACCGCACCGCCGTCGGCCGCCGTCCGCCCGACCAGCGCGGCCAGGGTGGCGACCCCGGCCACCTCGGGCAGCCAGACCCGGCGGGACTGGGCCGCCGCCTCCCTCGCCACCTTGGACAGCCGCTCGAGCGCCCGTGCCTCGCGGTCGCCCTCCCAGCGCACCACCGAGCGGGCCGCGGCGAGGGGCACGATGCGGTCCACCCCCAGCTCGGTCAGCTTCTGGACCACCCACTCGGGGCGGTCCCCCTTGGCCGGGGCGAAGGCGACGGTGAGGGCCGGCGCTGGGGCCCGCTCGAGGACCATTGGCCCGTCGGGCTCGAGCAGGCGGGACTGGTCGGCGCCGCCCCGGAACCGGCACCGGCACCACCGGCCCCGCCCGTCGGCGGCCACCACCGCCTCCCCGGGCCGGAGCCGGAGCACCCGGGTGAGGTGGCGGGCGTCGTCGTCGTCGGGGACCGGGGCCGACGGGTCGGCCACGAAGACCTGGGCGGCGGCGGCGGCGCGGTCGGCCGCCCCGTCGCCGTCCGGCCCCGGCCGGTCCCCCGGGCCCCCCACCGCGCTCAGCCGAAGGCGGAGCGGATGCGGGAGAACACCCCGTCCCTGCCGCCCGGCGGGTCGACCGCCTCGCCCCGCTCGGCGGCCAGCTGGTGGAGGAGCTCCTCCTGCTTGGCGGTGAGGTCGGTCGGGGTGTCGACGACGACGTGGATGAAGAGGTCGCCCCTCCCCCGGCCGCGCAGGTGCGGGACCCCGAGCCCCTTCAGCCGGACCACGTGGCCGCTCTGGGTCCCGGGGGCCACCGCCACCGGGCGGGGCTCCTCCAGCGTCTCCACCTCCACCTGGGTGCCGAGGGCCGCCTGGGCCACGCCCACGTGCAGGACGGCGTGCAGGTCGTCGCCGTTGCGCTCGAAGCGCGGGTCGGGGGTGACGGCCAGGTGGACGAAGAGCGAGCCGTTGGGGCCGCCCCGCGGCCCGGCCGGCCCCCGTTCGGCCAGCCGCAGGGTGGAGCCGTCCTCCACCCCGGCCGGCACCTCGACCACGAAGCTGCGGTCCTCCATCCGCCGGCCCTCGCCCCGGCAGTCCGGGCACGGGTCGGGGATGGTCTGGCCCAGCCCCTGGCAGCGCCCGCAGGCCACGGCGGTGACCACCTGGCCCAGGAGCGACTGGCGGATGCGCCGGATCTCGCCGGTCCCCTGGCAGTCGGGGCACTCGACCGGCGAGGTCCCGGGCTTGGCGCCCGCCCCGCGACAGGTCTCGCAGGTGACGGGCAGCCGCACCGCCAGCTCGCGCCGGGCGCCGAAGGCCGCCTCGGCGAAGGTGAGGGACAGGTTGACCTCGGCGTCGGACCCGGGCTGGGGGCCGCGCCGCCGCCCCCGGGCCGCGCCGCCCATCGACCCGAAGAACGCCTCGAACAGGTCGCCCAGCCCGGCGTCGAAGTCGAAGCCCATCCCCCCGCTCCCGGCCCCCTGGCCGAAGCTGGCCGGCCCGAAGCGGTCGTAGCGGGCGCGGCGCTCGGGGTCCCGGAGGACCTCGTAGGCGAAGGAGACCTCCTTGAACGTCTCCTCGGAGGCCGCGTCCCCGCCGGTGGCGTCGGGGTGGTGCTCGCGGGCCTTCTTGCGGTAGGCGCGCTTGATCTCCTCCTCGGTGGCGTCGGGCCGGACCCCGAGCACGGCGTAGAGGTCGTCCATCTGCTCAGCCCCCGCCACGCCGGCCCCCTCGACGCCGCCGGTCACCGGGGTCGCCGGCGTCGGGCGGGGCAGCGCTCATGGCGCCCAGCGTGCCACCGAGCCGCTCCCCGAGCCGCTCCCCGACCATGTGGGCGGCCGCCAGCGCCTGGGGGTAATTCATCCGGGTCGGCCCGAGCAGGCCGACCGCACCGGCGTCGTGGCCGTCCACCCACACCGGCGCCACCACCACGGCGCAGGAGGCGAGCGGCTCGAAGCCGTGCTCGGCCCCGATGGCAACCGACAGCCCGCGGTCGAGGACGTCGCGCAGCAGCGAGACCACCACCAACTGCTGCTCCAAGATGGCCAGCACCGAGCGGACGGTCTCCACGGCCTCGAAGGCGCCGGCCAGCCGGGACGGCCCGCCCACGAAGACGTGGTCGGCCTCGCCCGACGACGCCAGCTCCGAGAGCGCCGCCGAGGCCGCGTCCACCACCGCGTCGACGGCGTGGTCTCCGGTGGCGGGCGGGGGGGCGAGGCCGGGCAGCGGCACCCCCTGGGCGTGGGCGGCCAGGTGCGCCCCGGCCCGGCCGACCAGCTCGTCGTCGGCGTCGGCGGACAGGTCGAACGACCGCTTCTCGACCGCCCCGTCGGCCAGCACCACCACCACCAGGGCCAGACGCGGCCCCAGTCCCACCAGCTGCACCGAGCGGATGGCCGCCGACTCGTGGCCCGGGCCCACCACCACCGCGGCGTACGAGGTGAGGTCGGTGAGCAGCCCCGAGGTGCGCTCGAGCATCTCCTCCATCTCCCCGTGCACCTGGGCGAAGAAGCGGCTGACCTTCTGGCGCTGGGCGGGGCCGAGCACCCCGGGCTCGGCCAGGTGGTCGACGAAGAAGCGGTAGCCCTTGTCGGTCGGGATCCGCCCGGCGCTGGTGTGCGGCTGCACGAGGTAGCCCTCGTGCTCGAGGGCGGCCATCTCCGAGCGCACCGTGGCCGAGGAGACGTTGACCCCGCTGGCCCGGGCCACGTGCCCCGAGCCGACCGGCTGGGCCGTGCCGATGTACTCGGTGACCACCGCCTCGAGGATGGCCGCCTTGCGGGGGTCGAGGGTGCGGTCGGCCGCGGCCTCCTGGGCCGGTGTGGCGGTCTGTGGTCTTCGGGCGGTGGTCCTGGCCATCAGCTCTCCAGTGGCACTCTGGCACTCGATACTACCGAGTGCCAGCCCGGCCCATGGTCGGCGGCGGCCACGCGGCCGGTCAGTCCTCGAGCCGGAGCGCCGAGATGAAGGCCTCCTGGGGGACTTCCACGCGGCCGATGTTCTTCATCCGCTTCTTCCCCTCCTTCTGGCGTTCGAGCAGCTTGCGCTTGCGGGTGATGTCGCCGCCGTAGCACTTGGCCAGGACGTCCTTGCGCTTCGCCTTCACCGTCTCGCGGGCCACCACCCGGCCGCCGATGGCCGCCTGGATGGGGACGTCGAAGAGCTGGCGGGGGATGAGCTCGCGCAGCTTGTCGGTCATGCGCCGGCCGTAGTAGTCGGCCTGGGTGCGGTGGACGATGGTGGAGAAGGCGTCCACCGGCACGTGGTTGATGAGCACGTCGACCCGCACCAGGTCGGCGGTGGCGTAGCCGGCCGGCTCGTAGTCCAGGCTGGCGTAACCCTTGGTCCGACTCTTCAGCTGGTCGAAGAAGTCGACCACCACCTCGGCCAGGGGGATCTGGTAGACGAGCTCGAGGCGCTCGGGCGAGAGGTACTCCATCTTGGTCATCTCGCCCCGCTTGGACTGGCCGAGCTCCATGACGGTCCCGGTGTACTCGGCAGGGGTGAGGATGGTGGCGATCAGCATCGGCTCGTCGATGCGGTCGATCCGGCTCGCCTCGGGCAGCTCGGTGGGGTTGTCCACGTCGACGGCGGTGCCGTCGGTGAGGTAGGCGCGGTAGGCGACCGACGGGGCGGTGGCGATGAGGGACAGGTCGAACTCCCGCTCGAGCCGCTCCCGGATGATCTCCATGTGCAAGAGGCCCAGGAACCCGCAGCGGAAGCCGAAGCCCAGCGCCTTGGAGGACTCGGGCTCGTAGGTGAAGCTGGCGTCGTTGAGCTTCAGCTTGTCGAGCGCGTCGCGCAGCTCGGGCAGCTCGTCGCCGTCGATGGGGTAGATGCCGCAGAAGACCATCGGCTTGGGGTCGCGGTAGCCGGCCAGGGCCTCGTGGGCCGGGCGGGCGGCGTCGGTCACCGTCTCGCCGGAACGGGCCTCGCCCACGTCCTTGATCCCGGCGATCAGGTAGCCGACCTCGCCGGGTCCGAGCTCTGTGACCGGCACCCCGACGGGGGTGCGGACCCCGATCTCCTCCACGTCGTGCACCGCCCCTGCCTGCATGAAGCGGACCCGCGAGCCCGCCAGCAGGGCGCCGTCGACCACCCGGATCGAGCTGACCACCCCCCGGTACTGGTCGTAGGAGGAGTCGAAGATGAGGGCCCGCAGCGGGGCCGAGCGGTCGCCCTTGGGCGCCGGCACCCGTTCGATCACCGCCTGGAGGAGCTCGTCGACCCCCTCCCCCGTCTTGGCCGAGATCCGCAGGATCCCGTCGGCCGGCAGCCCGAGCACCTGCTCGATCTCCTTGGCGCAGCGGTCGGGGTCGGCCGCCGGCAGGTCGATCTTGTTCAGCACGGCCACGATCTCGAGGTCGTGCTCGATGGCCTGGTAGCAGTTGGCGAGCGTCTGGGCCTGGATCCCCTGGGAGGCGTCGACCAAGAGCACCGCACCCTCGCAGGCCGCCAGCGACCGGCTCACCTCGTAGCCGAAGTCGACGTGGCCAGGGGTGTCGATGAGGTGGAGCACGTGGTCGCGGTAGTAGACCCGGACGTTCTGGGCCTTGATGGTGATCCCCCGCTCCCGCTCGATGTCCATCGAGTCGAGGTACTGCTCGCGCATGAGCCGGGGGTCGACGGCGCCGGTCAGTTCCAAGATTCGGTCGGACAGCGTCGACTTGCCGTGGTCGACGTGGCTGATGATCGAGAAGTTGCGGATGCGCTCGGTGGTGACCGGGGTGGGCGCCACGGCTGGCTGCTGGGCGGGAGGCACGGTGCGAAGATCGTACCGGCCGCCGGACGCGCTCCTTGGCTACGCTCGGAAAAGCGACCGCCGAGGGAGGGCGTGACGACGGGGACGGTGACGGCACCGGAGGAAGAGCAGGGTCTGGCGGCGGCGGGCCACGCGGCCCGCCGGTCCCGGCGGGGGCGCCGGGCGGCCCTGCTCCTCGCCGTGGCGGCCGCCGTCTGCCTGGCGGGCTGCTCCCTGGTGACCGGGGCCCTCCACACCGAGAACGCCATCGACGGCTCGGGCTTCACCAACGCCTCGATCAGCTGGCAGACCTTGAACGGGGTGACCAGGGTCCAGGTCGACGCCGACCCCGGCCCGGCGCCGGGCAAGCTCGGCGCCGACGCGCGGACGGTGGCCTCCATCGTCTGGCACGAACTGCCCGTGTCGTTCAGCCGGCTCACGGTGACCGTCCACGGCTTGGGGTCGCGGACCTTCAGCGCGGCCCGCCTGACCGGGCTCTTCGGTTCTCGCCCGGCGACACTCGACCAGCAGGGCGCGGCAGGCGGCGGCGGCGCCACGGTGCTGGCCCTGGCCGCCCTGGTGGTCCTGATCGGCGTCGCCGCCTACTTGGTGCAAAAAGCCCGCCGACAGCGCCGCAAGGCGGCGGCGGCCCGCACGGCCCTCCTCATGACCACGATCCCCCCGGAGCTCTGGGCGGCGGCCGGCGGCGTGCCGGGGCTCACTGCCACGACCCCGCCCCCCGGGCCAGCCACGGCGGCGGCGATCCCCCCCGTGGTGTCGCCCCCGGTGCCCCCGGCCCCCGCCGCGCCCGTGCCGAGCGCGCTACCCCAGGCGGCGCCTTCCCGGGTCAACGCCCCTCCGCCGCCGGTCCCGTCGTACTACCCCGGGGCCCCGTCCCCACCCACCGCGGCCCCGCCGGCTCCCCCGGCCCCCCCGGCCCCCCAGTACGCCGCGGTGCCCCGGCACGCCGCGGTGCCGCCCCCGGTGCCTCGCACCGCCGGGCCGCCGTCCCCACCGCCTGCACCGCCGTTGCGGCCGACCGGCCCCGCGCCGGTGCCGCCGTCGCCCGTCTCCGCACCGCCCGTACCCCCGCCAGGCCCGGTGCCGACGCCCGTCGCGCCCCCGACCCCGGCGCCCCAGCCGCCGCCCCCGGTCACCGCCGACGCCCCCTACTGGCCGACGTCGCCGCCGAGCGGGCCGGCGGTGCCCTCGCCCACGCCGGCGACACCCCTTCCGCCGCCCCCGGCGCCGGCGCCGTCGCCGTGGCCGGTCACGCCCCGCACCTCGGACTCGGCGGGCGAGACCCCGCCGTAGCCTGCTACGATCGAGCGCCGCCCAGGGACCGGCCCCGGTCCCCCGGGCCACCGCCCGGCGGCGCCCCCAGAGCGATCTCGAGGAATCACGTGGCCAACATCAAGAGCCAGATCAAGCGCAACCGGCAGAACGAGCGGCGGCGCGTCCGCAACAAGTCGGTCCGCTCCGAGCTGCGCACCCGGACCAAGGTGGCGGTGGCGACGGCCGAGGCCGGTGCCGAGGAGCGTGCCGAGGCGCTGCGCACGGCCGTCCGTCGGATCGACAAGGCCGCGTCCCAGGGCGTCATCCACAAGAACCAGGCGGCGAACCGCAAGTCCCGCCTGATGCGCCGCGTGGCCCGGATCGAGGCCGAGCCGGCCGAGTAGGTCCGGGGAGGGCCGCCTGCCCTCTCAGTGCCGACCGGGCGCAGCCCGGGCGCGGGTGAGCCGGCTGAGCCGGGCCACCAGCACCTCCAGCACCACCTCGGGGGGGAGCGCCGTGCGTCCCTTCACGTCGAGGTCGGCGTCGGCGATCAGGACGATGGCCTGCGCCACCCGCTCGCTCCCCAACCGGTTGCCCTGGGCCAGCGCTTTCTTGGCCACGAAGGCGCTGCGCGCCCCGAGCAGCGCCGCCGCCTCCTCGCCCGAGCCGACGCCCGAGCCGTCCAGGCGGAGCATGCTGGAGAAGTGCCGGTGGAGCACGGCCACGATCTCCGGGGCGGCCCGGCCGCCCGCCCCGGTCATCCGGTGGAGGGTGGCCAGGGCCCGCGCCGTGGCGCCCTCGTCGATGGCGTCGGTCAGGTCCCAGGGCGGCACCGCCCCGGCCTCGCCCAGGAACGGCTCGAGCTGCTCCTCCCCGACCGCCGCCCCCTCGCCGTAGGCGACGGCCAGCGTCTGGAGCATCCCGGCGAGCCGGCCCAGGTCGTCCCCCAGGTGGTCGCCGAGCCGCTTGGCGGCGGCGGCCGAGAGGCGGACCGGCCCCCCCTTGAGCTGCTCGCCCAGCCAGCGGCTGCGATCCCGCCCGGTGCCGACCGACGTGTCGATCACCGCGCCGGCAGCCGTGACCGCCTTCACGAGCGGCTGGGGCACGGTGCCGCCCCCGGCCACCAGGACCAGGGTGATCTGCGGGACCGGGTCGGCCAGGGCGGTCACGATGCGGGCGGCGTCGGTGGCGCTGAGCCGGCCGGCCTCGCGCACGACGACCACCCGGCGGTCGATCAGGAACGGCGGGGTGGTGACGGCGTCGACCACCGCCCCGACGTCGAGGTCCTCGGACGACGACCCTCCGTGCTCCTCCACCACCAGGGCGGGATCGCGCCCGCCCACCAACCGGTCCAGCAGGGCGCGAGCCTCCTGGGCCACCAAGGAGGCGTCGTCCCCTCGCACCAGGTAGACGGGCACCACCTCGGTCTCGGCCCCGGTGCGGGCGGCCGCCGTCACCCCGCCTCTTCCACCGCGGCCAGGGCGTCGCGCACCCGGCAGGTGCCGGCCACGTCGTGCACCCGCAGCACCCGGCAGCCCCACGAGACCCCGAGGGCGGCGGCGGCCAAGGAGGCGGTGCGCCGCTGGTCGATCTCGAGGTCGAGCAGCTTGCCGAGGAAGGTCTTGTTGGACGCCGAGAGCAGCAGCGGGAAGCCGAGGCCGGCCAGGGCCGGCGATCCCCGCAGCAGGGCGAGCGACTGCTCCGCCGTCTTGCCGAGGTCGAGGCCGGCGTCGACCACGACCCGCTCGGGCGCGATGCCGGCGGCCAGGGCCCGCTCGGCGCGGTCAGTGAGGAACCCGGCCACCTCGGCCACCACGTCGTCGTAGTGGGGGTCGGGGTCCGCCACCCTCGGGGCCAGCCGGATGTGGGTGGCCACCACCGCCGCCCCGGCCCGCGCTGCCGCGTCGAGGTAGCCAGGGTCGGCGAACCCGCTGATGTCATTGCCGATCACCGCGCCGACGCCGTAGGCGGCGGCGGCCACCGACGCCCGCCAGGTGTCGACCGAGATCGGCACGTCGAACCGCCGGGCCAGCGCCTCGATGGGCGCCACCACCCGGTCGAGCTCCTCGGCCTCGGTGACCTCGGGGCCGGGGCCGGCCTTCACGCCACCCACGTCGAGGATGTCCGCCCCCTCGGCCACCAGCTGCTCGGCCCAGGCCAAGAGGGCGTCGAGGCCGAAGGTGGCGCCCTTGTCGTAGAAGGAGTCGGGGGTCCGGTTCAAGATCCCCATGACCAGGGCCCGGCGGGTGAGGTCGTAGGTCCGCCCACCCAGGTCGAGCAGGACCGGACGGACCGCCGCGGCCACCGGCACCGGCCGCTCGCTCGGAGGCGCCACCCGATCAGAAGAGTCGGGCGGCCAGCGCCTTGCGGTAGCGGGCCGTGCGCGGGTCGTCGGGGCCGAGGGTTTCGAGCACGTCGAGGAACTCCTGGCGGGCCGCCTCGTCGTCGCGCACCCGCTCGAGCAGCGGGTCGAGCAGGGCCGTCACGTCGTCGCCGACCGAGACGTCCTGTTCGGCCAGCCGGGCCCGGGCGGCCAGCGCCCGCAGCTCAGCCGTCTCGGGGATCCGGGCCATGAGGGCCAGGGCCTCTTGGGGCTGGCCCTTGTCGATCAGGATGCCGGCCAGACCGGCCACCGCCCCGGGGTGGTCGGGCTCGAGCTCGAGGGCCCGGCGCAGCGAGACCTCGTCGCCCGCCGCCGTCAGCTGGTCGGCCTCGCTCGGCGCCGGGGCCAGGCGGGCCACGAATTCGGCCACCGCCGCCTCCGACTGGGCCCCGATGAAGCCGTCGACCACCTTGGCGTCGCGTATGGCGAAGACGGCCGGGATCGACTGCACCTGGAAGGACGTGGCCACCTGGGGGTTCTCGTCTACGTTGACCTTGGCCAGCTCCACCGCCCCGCCGGTCTGCTCGATCACCCGCTCCAAGATCGGCCCCAGGGTCTTGCACGGCCCGCACCACGGCGCCCAGAGGTCCACCACCACCGGCACGGTGGCCGAGCGGGCCAGCACCGCCTGTTCGAAGGTGGCGTCGGTCACGTCGGTCATGGCCCTTGACCCTACCGGCTGGGGTCCGCCACCGTCCCCGCCCGACCCCGGAACGGGTAGCGTCGAGAGCCATGGCGACGACCGACACCCGGGCCGGCGGCGGGGACGCGCCGGTGCCCCCCGAGGTGGTCGGCGTCGACGCGGCGCGGGTGACCGGCTGGTTCTCGGACCACGTGCCCGGCGCCGAGCCGCCGCTCACCTTCGACCTGGTGGCCGGGGGCCGCTCCAACCTCACCTTCTGCGTGCGCGACTCGGCCGGCCACGCCTACGCCCTGCGCCGGCCGCCGGTCAGTCACGTGCTCCCCACCGCTCACGACATGGGGCGCGAGTACAAGGTGATGACCGCCCTCGGCCCGACCGACGTGCCGGTGCCGGCCACCTACGGCCTGTGCGACGACCCCGGGGTGAACGGCGCCCCCTTCTACGTGATGGAGTTCGTCGAAGGCGCCGTGCTGCGCGACCGGGCGACGGCCGAGGCGACGTTCGACGAGCCGACCCGCGGCCGCATCGGCGAGCACATGGCCGACACCCTGGCCTCCCTGCACGCCGTCGACGTCGAGGCCGTCGGACTGGGCGACCTCGGCCGGCACACCGGCTACATCGAGCGGCAGCTCCGGCGCTGGACCGAGCAGTACACCAAGATGGCGGTGGCCGGCGTGGACCACGGGGGGCTGGTGGAGGAGGTGGGGGCGGCGCTCGCCGCCTCGGTGCCCGCCCAGCAGGCGACGGCCGTCGTCCACGGCGACTACCGGCTGGACAATGTCGTCCTCGACGACCGGGGCCGGGTGGCCGCCATCTTGGACTGGGAGATCTGCACCCTTGGCGACCCCATGGCCGACCTCGGGCTCCTTCTCGTCTACTGGGGGGGCGGTGACGACGGGGAGCCTCTCTTGGGGGTGGCCGCCCCCACCGCCGCGCCCGGCTTTGCCTCGCGCGCCGCCGTCCTCGACCGCTACGCCCGGGCGTCGGGGCTCGACGTCTCGCACGTCGGTTACTACATGGCCTTCGGCTACTGGAAGCTGGCCTGCATCCTCCAGGGTGTCTACGCCCGCTACGTGGCCGGCGCCGGGGCGGGCGACCCGGGGAGCGTCGACGAGTTCCCCCGCACCATCGGCCGCCTGGCCCGTACGGCGGCCGACACCCTGGCGGGCCGATGACCCCCGAACCCGGCCCCCCGGGCGACCTCTTCGAGGTCCACCACACCCCCACCCTCGACGCCCCGGTCCTGGTGGTGGCGCTCGAGGGGTGGGTGGACGCCGGCTTGGGGGCGGCCACCGCGATTGCTGCACTCGTCACCGACCCCCCCACCGAGGCGGTGGTCACCTTCGACGGCGACCACTTCTTGGACCAGCGGGCCCGGCGACCGATCGCCCGCATCGTCGACGGGGTGACCACCGAGCTCACCTGGCCCCGCACCCAGGTCCGCCACGGCCACGACCAGGCCGGAGCCGACCTGCTGTTCCTGGTCGGCCCGGAGCCGGACTTCCACTGGCACCAGTTCGTCGACGCCGTCGTCGGCCTCTCGCTCTCCTGGGGGGTCCGCATGGTGGTCGGCCTCGGCGCCTTCCCCGCCCCGGCCCCCCACACCCGCCCGGTGAAGCTGGCGGCCACCGCGCCGCCTTCCTCGGCCGGGCTGGTCGAGCGGGTCGGCGTGGTCCAAGGCGAGCTGGAGGTGCCGGCCGGGGTCCAGGCCGCCCTGGAGCTCGGGTTCGGGGCGGCCGGCGTCGAGGTGATCAGCCTCTGGGCCCGCGTGCCCCACTACGTGGCCGCCATGCCCTTCCCCGAGGCGAGCGCGGCCCTGGTGGACGGGTTGTCGGCCATTGCCGGGCTGGCCCTGGACTCCTCGGCGCTGCACACCGCTGCCGACCGCTCCCGCCGCCAGGTGGACGAGCTGATCGCCGGCAACGCCGAGCACGCCGCCATGGTCCGCAAGCTCGAGGAGAGCATCGACGCGTCGGAGGGCAACGCCCTGGGGGTCGACGAGGTGCCCTCGGGCGAGGAGATCGCCGCCGAGCTCGAGCGGTTCCTCCGCGGCGAGGGCTCCTGACACCGGGGCGACCGTTGGTAGGGTGCCCCGCATGAAGATCGACGGCGGCATCGGGTTCGACAGGACGGGCATCGTGGCGGCGGCCAGGGCGGCCGAGGAGCTGGGCTACGACGGGGCGTGGTCGGCCGAGACCAGCCACGACCCCTTCATCCCCCTGGCGGTGGCGGCCGGGGCTACCGAGAAGCTCACCCTGGCCACCGGCATCGCCGTGGCCTTCGCCCGCAACCCGATGAACCTGGCCGTGCTGGCCAACGACCTCCAGGAGCTCTCCGGCGGCCGGTTCATCCTGGGCCTGGGCTCCCAGATCAAGCCGCACATCACCAAGCGCTACTCGATGCCGTGGTCCCACCCGGCCCCCCGCATGCGCGAGCTGATCCTGGCCATCCGGGCCATCTGGGAGTGCTGGGCGACCGACGGGACGCTCTCGTTCCGGGGCGACTACTACACCCACACCCTGATGACCCCGTTCTTCAACCCGGGCCCCAACCCCTTCGGCAATCCCAAGATCCTCCTGGCCGGGGTGGGCGAGCTGATGACCGAGGTGGCCGGCGAGGTTGGCGACGGGATGCTGGTCCACGGCTTCACCACCGAGCGCTACCTGCGCGAGGTCAGCCTCCCGGCCCTCGAACGCGGGGCGGCACGGGCCGGCAAGACCCGGGCCGACCTCATCGTCTCGTACCCCGGGTTCGTGATCACCGGGGCCACCGAGGAGGACATGGCGGCGGCCACCACCGCGGTGAAGGCCCAGATCGCCTTCTACGGCTCCACCCCCGCCTACCGCCCCGTCCTCGACCTGCACGGCTGGGGGGACCTGCAACCCGAGCTCAACACGCTGTCCAAGCGCGGCGAGTGGGCGGCGATGGGCGAGCTGATCGACGACGACGTGCTGGCCGCCTTCTCCATCGTCTGCCCGCTCGCCGAGGTGGCCGAGCGGGTGACCGCCCGCTACGGCGGCCTGGTCGACCGGTTCAGCTTCTACGCCCCCTACAACGTCGACAAGGAGCAGTGGCGCCAGGTGCTCGACGACTTCCGGCGCCTCGGCCAGGGCGGCTGAGCGGCCCTCAGACGACGACGTTCACCAGGCGGGGCGGCCGGACGACCACCCGGCGCGGCTCACGGCCGGCCAGCTCCTGGGTCACCCGGGGCGAGGCGAGGGCCAGCGCCAGGGCCGCCTCCTCCCCCACCGCGGGGTCGACCTCGATGCGGTCGCGCACCTTGCCGTTCACCTGCACCACCAAGGTGACCGTCTCCTCGGCCGAGAGCTGGGGGTCGAAGGCCGGCCAGGACTGGGTGTGGAGCGGCGGCGCGCCGGGGTGGCGGCGCTCCCACAGCTCGGCCGTCACGTGCGGGGTCATCGGGGCGAGCAGGAGAAGCAGGGCGTCGACCGCCTCGTCGAGCACCACCAGGTGCGGGCCGGCGTCGGCGCGGGCGTAGCGCTGGAGGAGGTTGACCAGCTCCATGCAGTGGGCCACGGCGGTGTTGTAGGACCAGCGCTCGAGGTCCCCGCCCACCTGCTCGATGGTGCGGTGGGTGGCACGGCGGACCGAGAGGTCCTCGGCCGTCTCCTCCCCGGACCGGGCGTTCACCGGGTCGCTGGCCAGCCGCCAGAGCCGGTCGAGGAACCGGCCGCACCCCTCGATGACTTGGTCGGTCTGGGCCGTCCAGTCGAAGTCGTCGGCCGGGGGCCCGACGAAGAGGTGGAAGAGCCGCAGGCCGTCGGCCCCGACCGAGTCGTAGTAGCCCGCCGGGGCCACCAGGTTCCCCTTGGACTTGGACATCTTCGTCCCGTCCATGCGGATCATCCCCTGGGTGAACAGGCGGCGGAACGGCTCGCGCTCGACCCCCGGGGCCAGCCCCACGTCGATCAGGGCCCGCGTGAAGAAGCGGGCGTAGAGGAGGTGGAGGATGGCGTGCTCGATGCCCCCGATGTACTGGTCGACCGGCATCCAGTGGACGGCCGCCGCCGGATCGAACGGCAGCTCGGGGTTGAAGGGGTCGCAGAAGCGCAGGAAGTACCAGCTCGAGTCGACGAAGGTGTCCATGGTGTCGGTCTCACGCTCGGCCGGCCCCCCGCAGACCGGGCAGGTGGTGCGGAGGAACCCCTCGTGGGAGGCGAGCGGCGAGCGGCCGGTCGGCTCGAACGTCACGTCGTCGGGGGCGAGCACCGGCAACTGGTCCTCGGGGACCGGCACCGCCCCGTGGTCGGGGCAGTACACCACCGGGATGGGGCAGCCCCAGAACCGCTGGCGCGAGACCAGCCAGTCCCGCAGCCGGTAGTTGACCTTGGCCATGCCCAGGCCCTCGGACTCGAGGAACTCGATGGCCCTGGCCTTGGCCGTCGGGATGTCGAGCCCGTCGAGGAACCCGCTGTTGATCTTCTCGCCCTCGCCGGTGAAGGCCCCGCCGCCCTGCTCGTCCCAGCCCTCGGGCGGCCGGACCGTGCGGACCACCGGCAGGCCGTAGGCTTGGGCGAACGCCCAGTCGCGCTCGTCCTCGGCCGGCACGGCCATGATCGCCCCGGTGCCGTAGCCCATGAGGACGTAGTCGGCGGCGTAGACCGGCACCGGCTGCCCGGTGAAGGGGTTCACGACATAGCTGCCGGTGAAGGCGCCGCGCTTCTCGATGGCACCGCCCTCGGCGGTGGCCGTCCGCTCGATCTCGCTCTCGCCGGCGGCCCGCCGCCGCAGGTCCTCGACCGCGACGCGCTGGTCGTCGGTGGTGAGCTCGTCGACCAGCGGGTGCTCGGGCGCCACCACGGCGTAGGTCATGCCGAAGCTGGTGTCGGGGCGGGTCGTGAAGACGCGCAGCGCCAGCGCCGGGCGGCCGTCGCTCCCGTCACGGCCCACCACCGGAAGGTCGAATTCGGCACCCTCGGAGCGACCGATCCAGTTGCGCTGCATGGTCTTGACCCGCTCGGGCCAGTCCAGACCGTCGATGGCGGCCAGCAGCTCGTCGGCGTAGGCGGTGATGCGGAAGAACCACTGCTCGAGGTCCCGGGTCTCGACCAGGTCGCCCGACCGCTCGCAGGTCCCGTCGGCCAGGACCTGCTCGTTGGCCAGCACCGTCTGGCAGCCCGGGCACCAGTTCACCGGGGCGTTGGCCCGGTAGGCGAGGCCGGCGGCCAGCAGCCGCTCGAAGATCACCTGGTTCCACCGGATGTAGGCCGGATCGTGGCTGTGGACCTCCCGCCGCCAGTCGTAGACGGCGCCCAGCCGGGTGATCGACTCCCTCAGCTCGGCCATGCGGGCTTCGGTGAAGACCCTGGGGTGGGTCCCGGTCTTGATCGCCGCGTTCTCAGCCGGCAGGCCGAAGGAGTCGAAGCCCAGCGGGGAGAGGACGGCCTTCCCCTGCATCGTCTGGTAGCGGACCACCAGGTCCCCGAAGGTGTAGTTGCGCACGTGGCCCTGGTGAGCCGGCCCCGAGGGGTAGGGGTACATGCACAGGGCGTAGAAGGGCGGCCGGGGATCGTCGTTGTCGACCTCGTAGGTCCCTTCGTCGCGCCAGCGCTTCTGCCACTTCCGCTCGACGGCGTCGACGTCGTAGACCCGTGCCATTGCCGGGCGATGCTACCGCCGGACGCACCGCCCCCCGGCCGGCCCACCCCAGGGCGCGCTCCCCTCCCGGGGTAAGAATGGGCCACCCCGGCCCAGGGCCGCCCCGGCGGCTGATAACCTTGGCGTCCGCCACTGGGGGCGTAGCTCAGCTGGTAGAGCGCTTGACTGGCAGTCAAGAGGTTCGTGGGTTCGAGTCCCATCGCCTCCACAATGAAGTCCCAGGTCAGGTAGTATTTGGCCTGGGACTCCTTTGCGTCTCCGACACGAAATGTAAGCAACCATGTCAGCAACGCCAGCGACTTTCTACGGACGAGGACGGTTAGTCATGGCCGGAAAACGGATGAACGGTGAAGGTTCGATCTACCAACGGAAGTCGGATGGCCGATGGTTCGGTGCCGTTGTCGTAACCGACGAAGACGGCAATCCAAAACGAAGGACCGTCAGTGCGAAGACGAAGGAGGCTGCGCGCGTCAAGCTCAAGGAAGTTCTTCGCGAAATAGAAATGCTCCAAGCTGAAGGACTGCCCAGGGCAGACACGACAGTCACGGTGAGCGAACTACTCGAACGCTGGCACAAGGTGATCGTCGCTACCCGCCGCGAGACCACCTCCATCAACTACCGATTCATGATCGACGGGCACATCGTGCCGTTCGTTCTGCCGGGAGGGAGGAAGCTCGGCTCGAAGAAAGTGGCATCGCTCACGTTCGAGGACGTCGATGCACTGCTCGATGCAAAACGCGAGGCCGGCCTTGCGCCATCCACCAGGCGGCTGATCCGCTCGGTGCTGGTACAAGCCCTCAACCAAGCGTTCAAGTGGCGTGTCGTGAGCCGGAACGAGGCGGCGATGTCCACCCCGGTGTCAATGGTGCGGGGTGAAGGTCGTACGATGACCGCTACGCAAGCACGGCGGCTCGTAGAGGCTTCGAAGGAGCTTCCGATGGGCAGTTTGTTCGTTCTGATGCTCATGACGGGAATTCGACGAGGCGAGGCACTCGGTCTCCGCTGGGAGGACGTTGACCTGAAAAAGGGCGTGATCTCGATCCGACAACAGTTGCAGCGGATTGACGGTAAGTTGAAGGCAACGGATGTGAAGACCGAGAAGTCGCGGCGTTCGATCAACTTGCCGAAATCAATGGTCCAGGAGTTGAAGGCTCTGAAAGCCACTCAGGGGAAGGCTCGATTGGGATCGGAGGTGTGGCAGGACACGGGTTACGTGTTCACCACTAGCGTTGGGACTCCCCTGGATCCTCGAAACGTAGCCCAGCGATTCCAGACGGCTTGCAGCAAGGCTGGAATCGGCAAGTGGCACCCGCACGAGCTTCGACACACTGCGGCGTCCCTCATGTTGGCGGAAGGTGTCCCGCTCCAAGTGGTGTCGGACATTCTCGGCCATGCCTCTATCCGCATCACCAGTGATGTCTACGGCCATGTCCTTGCACCTCAGCGAAGGCAGGCCGCCGAAACGCTGGCTGGAGTGCTGGTCGCCTAGTTCGCCCTGGGAATGCGCGTCATGTATTCGTTTGGCATTCTGCGCCGTCCGCCTGAATCCGTTAAAGGTCGTCTACCTGGGGGCATGCGACCGCCGGGGTTCGCGGAAATTCACCAAAGTTCGCCCAAGTGGCTACAAAACTGGCTACAGAGGATCGGGTAGCGGCGCGTCGAACCCAAGGGGACGTTAATCCCGGAAGAAGCTTTCGCTGCGACAATTCCGCTTCGATCAGCTCCTGGCAGACGAGGCGAACCGCCTCTTGAATCAGGTCGATTCCACCCTGCGGAACGGAACGCTACGAGCAACTCGGACAAGGCAGACTGGTCAAGGGCCATCGGTGCGGTCACCTTCGGTGGGTTCGACTAGGAACACACCGAGGCTCACGCCGCCGGCACCCCTATGGGTGGACCGTCCGGCTCACCTCCCTCAACCCCCACCACTTCACGGGACGCAGGCTTATGGGCGAGACTGTTGGCGTGGAGCAAGCGTCGTCCGATCAGCTCAAGGAGTTCGCCTACTACTACCCAGAGCCGTACTGGCTGAGCCAGGAGAGCTCGTGGATCAAGTCTCTACTTCTTTTCTTCGACGGCGTCGCAATCCTGCTTCCCGACTACATGAGCGGCCGGGAGCTGGCGGCCGACCCCACGCTCGCACAGCCCCTCGCCGACCAAGGACTCCTGAAGGTGCTCCAGCCGGAGTGGTTCGTCGATCAGGAGCTAGCAGACCGTCTCGCGGAAGGCATGGTAGAGCTGATCGCGGGAGACGAATTTGACACGTCAGAGAGGGACAGAGCCCCGTTCGCTGCCCTCTCGATGAGCCGCATGGGTTTCGCTCAACTATCCGCCTCGCGTATGGGGAATCGGCACCGGGGTGTCTTCGAGGTGATACTCCAGGACCTGAAAGAGCGAGGACTTGCACGCGATTCGGAGGATGGCGTCTCGATCCCCCTGCGAAGGGATGTGAGGCTCGCCTACCTCCTGCTTCTCGCTCAGGAGGCTAGGACAGCCGGACGTCGCCAGGGCTTCGACTTACACCCTGCAACTAACGGCCCCCATGCGCGCAAGGCGGTTCGGAGTTTCCTCGAGCTTTCTCCTATGCCCTCGCGGCAGAACGTCATCGGATTCGACCTCCTGACCGCGTCAGTTGACCTTGACCCCGTACCGCTCGATGAGGTGCTCGATTTCAGATGCCGATACAGCACAGAGCATCGCCGATACATGGTGGATCTGCGGCGGTTCGTCGCGGAGATCTCCACGGCGGATCTTGCTGACCGTCGTCGTCTGCTCGAACTGCGCCAGGCCGATCTGGTCGAGCAGGCAAGGAACCTAAGGCGGCTCGCTCTCGACGCATTCAAGAGGCCGAGCAATTTCGCCGGTTTCGCCTTGGCGCTGACCGGTGCGGCATGGGCTCTGGCGTCGGGTGACCCCGTGGCTGCTGGGCTCGGTGGACTGGGCGCAGCCATGCCGCTGCTGCGGGGCCGCAGTACCGGATCGGCCTACTCGTACGTCTTCCGCGCCCACCGGCAATGGCCTTGACCTTCGAGGTGCTTTGACCGGGGATCGATCGAATGGCATGTCCGTCTATGAGCGCATGGCGACCCGTATGCGGATCCTTGCCCTGGAAGGCCGACTCCATCGCGCAATCATCGAGAGGGATCCGGCCCTAACTGGTTTGCCTCCAGAACAGATTAGCGAGGCTATCGATAGAAGCGCAGCGGCCTGGCAGGACATCCAAGCTCTACGAGACAAAGGGTCGGAAGCTCGACCCTTTCCACCGGGAGATGCGTGCAACGTCGTTCTTGACGATCCCGTCTTCGGTGAACACAATCCTCCGGACATTTCTCTATCACTACACGCGGGCCTGGACCTTGACCAAGATCAAGAGCACGCGATCGCTTCGCTTCGGACCCCTCAGCGCCATGAGCGATCCTCAAGAGGCCTTGTACTCCTACGCGTTCATGATGGGACTGAAGGGCTCGCCCGGCGAACCTCTCCAGATCACGTCGGACCAGGATGCCCTCTTCAAGGCAACTGATTGGTTCACCGAAGTCAACACCGCGCGACGTGACGTCAAGGTGGGTTCGTTCTCCATGGACGTACTTCCTGATCTCGCGGACGTTGATCTGGAACACGCCGATTGGTCCGTGCCAAGGCGACTGGCAGCAAACCGAGGTTTTGCACACCCCAGGATGTGGGCTCAGTACGGGGACCTCGGACGGGGCGTCTGCTTGGTACTAAACCACACCTTGCTGGAGCGAGCGGTCAAGAACTCGACGGGCGACCGCGTGTCCTGGGGATACGGTGCGGTCAACTACGAACCGACTGAGCAGGCCGCGTCGCTCGGCTTCTTCGATATTCGCGACCTACTCCTCTCGGGTGCCGACGCAACCCTGCTAAAGAATTTCGAGGACAGCCTCCTGACGAAGCACGCTGACTGGGCAAATGAAGCCGAATTCCGATTCTTCGTGATGGACGGCTCCTCAGAACCCTGGCGCGTACCCATCTCGGGAGATGTCGTAGTTGGCCTCGTTCTGGGCCCGCAATTCAACTCGTCGCACATCCGAGATGTCCGTGCGTTCGCTGACGCGTTTCACATATCCCACCGAGTTCGCCTCATGCAGTGGTCGAGCGGTCGGGCGCAGCTATACCCCGTCGCAATCAACTAGCCGCTGGTCAATCGTCTCCGCCGTCTGCCAGGGTGGTTGCCCTCTTAGTCGCTCCCATCGCATTGCCAATCGGAAGACCCGAGAACGGAAACTTGAGGTCCACGGGGGTTCCCTCAAAAGCAGCTTCAATCGCGGCCCGGTATTCCTTTCCCCTAGCCCGATCACCTCGGAGTACCGGTCCAGGCCGAGCTGAGCCACCTGATCACGGAGCGGGCCGAGCCCGATCGGGTTGGTCCCCCGCCGCTTGAAGGTGGTCTCGTACGGGCCTGGAATGACACAGGTCGGGCGGAGGAAGCCGTACTTGGCAGAGAGGATCATCCAGTCTCCGCCGGCCTGCTCGGCGTACTGCCGGTTCACGGTGAAAGGTGCCCCGGTATACGCGTGGGCGGCGGCGGTCGGGCCGGCGTCCGGGTGCCTGTCCCATATTTTGGCCCGACCACAAGGGACGATCACGAGGCGGAATGGCGAGCTACGCGGAAGTGACATGGGCGGCTCGCTCGATGTCCTTCGGGCAGACCTCGGTCAGGGGACATGGTGCACACTCCGGCACGCCCGGATGGCACCATCCCCGACCGACCAGCCAGGCGGGGAGGTCCAGCTCGCCCGGACGGTTCGGGTGTAGCTGTCGCGCGACGGCGATCATGTGATCACGGTCGTCCCGGTCAGCGATCCGGGTTCGGAGGAACACCCGGCGGATATGCACGTCGTAAGCGATGTCACTCCGCTCCAGGTTCCGAACCGGGACGCCGAGGTCCCGTTCCAGGATCTCCACCGCCATTGCGGCCTTCTTCTGGGCGATCCCGACGAAGTCGTCGAAACGCTTCTGGAGGACGTCGGCCGTTGGATTGTCGGACCAGATCGCAGAGGCATCTCCTCCGTACCGGTCGAGAACCCGTTGCGCCGCTCGGACGATCCAGCTGGGCATCTTGTTGATGTACCGATGGAGTTTCGGCACTTGCTGAATGGCCGCCATCACAGCAGCCTCATTCCCAGCGATCTTCACCGGATCGAGGTAACCGAGACGCCTCTGGAGAAGAAAAGGTGCGAGCCAGGCTCGCTCGGCCGGCACACCTTGGTCGAAAATGACGGCGCAAAGGAAGGCGAACGAATTGGTTCGAAGCAGGTGGTTCGCCTCGGGGTTGGTGGTGAACTCCAGGAGAGAGTCTTTCTCCTTCGGGTCGTGGCTCCTGCCGTACACCAGGAGTGCAGCGGCAACTTTCTTCTGCTGATCGTCCGCATTCCCATCGACCACCGCGGCCGGGAGCGGGCCAGATGCCGATACCGGTGGCAGCGAGGAGCGGTCCCGGCGTCGAGGCGTGAGTCGGCCCCACGCCGCAGACCGAAGCAGTGCGTGGCTGGTCCACCCTTCGATGTCGTCTTGACGGAGCTTCACTGCGAGGCTGCGGAAGGAATGCGGACCGGTGACCTCGTCTGCGAAGACAGCGACATGGAATCCGCTGTACTCCGTTGGGACCGGGCCGGTCGGTTGGATGTGTTTCTTCGTCACCTTGATCAAACTCATAAGCGCCTTCGATGTGGCGAAGTCGTCCGCCTCGACTCCTTCTACGGCGACCTCGCCCTCGACCCACGTCACTGAGCGGATACGGGACCGCCCAAAGGCCAGACGAGTGCCGATGCCGTGACGGATATGCAGCTCCTCGCCATCCATCTCCGCGATCGCAGCCCAGCCCCGCTGGTAGGTCTCGCTGCCTTCGGGCCATCGCCACGAGAACTGCCCGATCGCAGTGACACTGACCAGTTTCCATTCAATCGCGGCGCCGAGAGGCATCGTAGGGAGTCTACGAAGAAGGTGGTCGCGTGCTCAGCGGTCCGGGGCAAGCCTGGAAATGGTGGACGGGGACGTGAGCACCCCTGTGGTGCGTCTCGGGTTGGCGTGAGTCAAGAGCCTCCGGATGACGCGGCCGAGCGGGTCGCCTCCCACAAGCCATAACTGAAGGTGAGGAAGTGGCGGCTGATGCATAGGCGACGGGGGGGTCATGACCGAGTCATCGCTCACCGAGCTGGCCCTGGTCGTCGCATCTCGACGGAAGAGGAGTCACCACCGCGCCGGCACTGTCTTGGGCGTCGCCGATGGAGAGAGCGAGTGACGGTGGCCGGGGAGACTCCCGCCCAGCGCCTAGCGTGGGGACCACATGGACCTAGGAAGAAGGGGAGCGGAAAGTGGCGACCACCCGGCGAACGACGAAGGCCGACAAGGTCGTCCCTGTGGAGGACTACGAGCACCGGGACTCGACTCGGGTCAACAACCCCCCAGCCGGCCTCGCTCATCTGGACCGAGATGAGACCCCAGTCCGGACCTTGTCCTACGACCCGCACCTGGACCCTCAGATAATCTGGGCGGGAAAGGTCGAACGCTCCGAAGTCGCAGTACCGGCCCCCTCGGTCCATGTCCACGAGGAGCTTTCAGCCCAGAAGATTGTGGGTTCGGTCCGCCGCCAGCGCCTCCAGCAGCCCCTTTTCGACGTCGACAAACTGAACCCCGACGAGGCCGTCGAGTTCTACAAGCACGAGCTCGACTGGTCGAACCGCATGATCCTTGGCGACTCATTGACTGTGATGACGAGCCTTCTCGAGCGAGAGCGCCTTGGCGGTCAAGCCCAGCTGATCTTTGTCGACCCACCCTACGGAGTCCGGTACAACTCCAACTTCCAGCCTCGCATCGGGGACATGGAGATGCGGGACGGGCGAGATGAGGATCTCACCCGTGAGCCCGAGATGATCCAGGCTTACCGAGACACGTGGCAACTCGGCATCCACTCGTACCTCAGCTACCTCCGCGATCGCATTGCCGTGGCTCGGGATCTGCTCGCCGACAGTGGTTCGCTAATCGTCCAGATCTCTGATGATTATTCCCACCTGGTCCGAGGGCTTCTCGACGAGGTTTTCGGATCGCAAAACTACGTCGCGCAGATCACCTTCAAGAAGACGGCAGGGAGCACCGGCGCTGATCTCGCCATCGTTGCCGATTACCTCATGTGGTACGCAAAGGACAAGCCGCAAATGAAGTACCGGCAGCTCTTTCTTCCCAAGAGCTCCGGTAAGGCAACCGACACCGCGTACTCGTGGATCGAGATGCCAACGGGCGAGCGTCGTCGCATGACGCCCACCGAGGCGGCCGGAGTCGACCCACTGCCTGAGGGATCCCGGGTGTTTCGCTGGGACAATCTCACGAGCCAGTCGATTGGTCGGAAGAAGGGCGAAGGGGCAGCGTCGTGGTTTGAAGTTGAGCTCGACGGGCAAAGGTACACGCCTGGCTCGAGTAGCCGATGGAAAACCAACGAAGAGGGGATGGCCCGGCTCGTCGAGGCTCGTCGCGTCATCGGCTCATCACGAACCCTCAACTATGTTCGATATCTCGACGACTTCGACGGCTTTCCGATCAACAGCGTGTGGGACGACACCGTCACCAGCGGATTCACCTCCGACAAGCGCTACGTAGTCCAGACCAATCCCAAGGTCATTTCGCGGTGCCTTCTGATGGCCACCGATCCAGGTGATCTTGTCGTGGACCCTACGTGTGGAGGCGGCACGACCGCGATGGTGGCCGAGCAATATGGCCGGCGCTGGATCACCGTTGACACCTCCCGGGTCGCCTTGGCCGTTGCGCGCGAACGGCTGCTCACGACTGTCTACGACTACTACCGCCTGGCGCAGCCCGAGCGAGACGTGGACGGTGGGTTCGTCTACGAGACGCAGCAACGAGTCACGCTTGGTCAGATCGCCCGAGGCGAGGAACCCGAGGTCGTGACGATCTACGACCGGCCCGTCATCGACAAGAAGAAGACCAGGGTCACTGGCCCCTTCACGGTGGAGGCCCTGTCTCGCTACTCGGTCAACCCATTGGACCCCGACGTTTCTGCTCCGGTGACCAATGGGCACACGACGACGCACGTCGAGGCGCTCATCGACGCCCTCAAAGTGCAAGGCATCCCTCGGCCGGGCGGCGAACCCTTGCCGATCGATTCCCTCTCCGCCCTTGCCGCCGCTGAACCGCTGCAAGCGGAAGGCGTCGTCGAGCGTGATGGGAACAAGGCCCGCTTCGCGGTGTCCCTCGGGCCACAGTTTGGCGCCATCACGATGTCGCAGGTGTCCGATGCGCTGCGGGCCGCCATCGGGTTCGAGCTCGTGGTCTTCGCCGGCTTCGCCGTCTCCGCCGACGCTCAGGACAAGCTCGGGAACGGCAAGATCGGCGGGACCAACGTCGCACTGCTGCTGGCCAATCCGGACCTCCTCGTAGGCGACCTGCTCAAGAACACCAGCTCGAGCCAAACCTTCCGGCTATACGCGTCCCCCGACGCCCAGGTCACTCATGCCGAGGACGGCTACCGGGTAGAGGTCCTCGGCCTCGACTCTTTCGACGCAGCAACCGGTGCGACGACCAGCTTCGGAAAGTCGGGGATTCAGGCTTGGTTCCTGGACGACGACTACGACGGGACCGTGTTCCGGGTGTCCCAGGCGTTCTTCCCGGTCACCGACGCCTGGGACAAGTTGGAGCGGGCACTGCGCTCGACCGTCGACGCGGCCCTCCTGACCGAACTCCACGGCTGGACGTCCCTGCCCTTTGACGCCGGTGACAACCACAAGGTCGCCGTTCGGGTGGTGGCCAACGATGGAAACGCCGCCGAGTTGATCCTGGACCTGCCGAAATGACCGAAGCCGGCCAGGTCGTCTCGGGCAACCCGATCATCAACGATCCGTTCGGCGAACCCACGCGCCACTGGTACTTCAGCGGACTGGTGCCCGAGATCCGCCTAGGCCGACGCACGGCCGGGTACCTGGCAGCCTCGCCCGACGGCGAACTCAAGATCACCGACGAGATCATCGGATTCGAGGTAGTCAACGACATCCGAGACCGCGTACGGACGTGGCGGGAGGACGGGTACCCCGGCGCCACGGCGTTGACCCGTGACCTGTTGCGACACTGGTTCGACGACGAGCGCCGTCTCAACAACACCCGACCCTTCTTCTGCCAGCAGGAAGCCGTCGAGACCATCGTCTTCCTCACCGAGGCCCCAGCCGATCGCAAAGTGGGGATCGCGGTGCCGCCGTCAGGCGAGGCCTACACCCGCTGGGCAGTGAAGATGGCCACGGGATCAGGAAAGACGCTCGTCATGGCGCTCATCGCGGCCTGGAGCGGACTGAACAAGGTCGCCAACCGCCAGGATCCTCGGTTCAGCGACCAGATCTTGGTGGTGAGCCCCAACATTACCGTGCGCGACCGACTCGTCGGCCCAGGCGGCCTCGACCCAAAGCACGCCGAGTCGGTCTACGCCGAGTTTGACCTGATCCCACCCCAGTACTCGGGTCTCGTGGGCCAGTTCCACCTCCAGGTCATGAATTGGCACCAGCTCGCACCCAAGGAGGACCCTAAGCGATCGGTCGTCCGCCGTGGCCGGGAGTCCGACGCGGCCTTTTGCCGGCGGGTTCTGGACGGCTTGTCGCCTTCGGGTCGGGTGTTGGTCCTCAACGACGAAGCTCACCACGCCTACCGCTTCCCCGAGGACATCGCCGCTGCACGGGTGGACGCCGACGAGGTGCGGGAGGCGACCGTGTGGATCGACGGCCTCGAGCGCATCCACCGCCACCGAGAGATCGTCCGGGCGATCGATTGCTCGGCCACGCCGATGTTCCCGAGCTCCTTCAAGGAGCACGCCTGGACCCCGTTCCCGTGGATCATCAGCGATTTCGCCCTCGTCGACGCCATCGAGAGCGGGCTGGTGAAGATCCCTCGTACCCCGACCGACGACAACACTGGCATGGCCATCCCGAAATACCGCCGCCTATGGGACTACATCAAGGAGACCCTTCCCAAGCGCAACGAGTCCGAAGAGGAGGCGCACCCACTCACGGATTACCTCGCCGAGGCCGACGGCCCGCTCAAGCAGTTGGCCGGCGCCTGGGAAGAGACCTTTGCGGCCTGGAAGGAGGCCGGACGGGACGTGCCCCCGGCCATGATTGTTATCTGCCACGACACCAACGTGGCCCGCATGATCGACCACCACATTGCCATGCTGGGTGAGGCCTCCCCGGACCTGGTTAATCCGACTTCGGGGCCGCCGGTGACCGTGCGCATCGACACTGACGCCCTCAAGAAGGCCGAGTCCGGCGTCGGCAACGCGGCTGCAGAGGAGATCCGTGAACTCGTCTCCACTGTCGGCAAGCCCGGCAAGCCCGGCGCCAACATCCGCTGCCTGGTCAGCGTGGCCATGCTCTCGGAGGGCTGGGATGCCCGCAACGTGACCCAAATCCTCGGGCTGCGAGCCTTCCAATCACAACTGCTCTGTGAGCAGGTAGTTGGGCGAGGCCTTCGCCGGAGCGACTACTCCAACCTGTCCGAGCCCGAGTACGTCGACGTCTACGGCGTACCCTTCCAGCTGCTCCCGATGGCCCGCTACGACAGCGCGGCGCCGACGAAACCCCCGGACTACACCACGGTGTACTCGATGAAGGACCGCGCCGAGATGAAGGTCTCGTTCCCGCGCATCGTCCAAGTGGTACCCGACATTGAGGACACCCTCGACGTCGATTTCGACGCCATCGAGCCCATCCGGGTCACCCCTCGTTTCGACCCGACCGACACCTGGGTCGAGTTCGACCTCGGCACGCCGCACGCCGGCCTCGGCGGAGAGGTCCAGGACCGGGACCGGGCGTACGAGAACTTCCGGGTGCAGCGGCTGTTGTACCGCATCGCGGCCGGACTGATCGAGCCCTACGCCAAGCCTTGGCTGTTCCCCCAAGCGCTTGAGATCGCCCAACGAGTCGTCCGCCCAGTCGAGGAGGGCGGGAAGATCGCCTACGACACGAACGTCGACCGCCGTGAGGTCTGCAATATGCGCTACCTCACCCTGATTCGTGAACGCCTCGGCGCAGCGCTCCGTCCAGGCGAAGGCCCCGAGCGCTTCCTGCCTGCGCTTGACGAGTACCAGCCGATCGGCTCCACCGAGGGCCTGAACTTCGCCGCGCCCACCGATCGCTGCGTGCCTGCGGCCAAGAGCCATCTTTCCCACGCCGTGTGCGATTCAGGTCTCGAACGGAAGATGTGTGCGGTGCTCGACGCCGACGAGGACGTCGTGTGCTGGGTGAAGAACCACAAGCTCTTCTTGGAGATCCCATACCTCTATATGGGCATGACCCATCGGTACAGGCCCGACTTCGTTGTCCACATGAAGAACGGCCCTGTGGTGCTCCTTGAAGGAAAGGGCGACCCTGAGGAGAAGGATGATGCCAAGGCGACTGCTGCTCGACGCTGGGTCGAGGCCGTGAACGCATGGGGTGGCCTGGGTACCTGGGTGCACGCGATCTGCTACGACGCCGGAGAGCTCGTCAGCCAGTTGGCAGACCTGGTCACCGGCGCGCTCGCTGCCTGATGACGCGCCGTTGGTACGCCTGGAAGCCCGACACGTACCTCTACGACCGGCCAGCTGCGACCAAAACCCAGATCCGCATGGCACAACGTTCCTTGCGCACGATCGGCATGGTGGCACTCGACGACTACGACGCTCACGTCGGCGCAGTCACCCTGGTCAAACAACATCTCGACTCAGGTGCAGAAGTCAATCCCACTCAGAAGGAGCTCGTCGCTCGGATCCGATTGGTCACTCGGCGACCCTCCTTCGAGCTCCGGGATCCGTGTCCTTCGACTCGCCAGCCGGTGACCTTCGCTTGGATCGACTCGTCCAGCCTCGCCCGAGGTCGCTCGCTTGGAAAGCCTTTCAAGCCATATCACTACTCGGTGGCCGGCGTGGCCGCCATGGCGATCGACATCTTGGGCGATCGCCACGACCCCGAATGCCTCCCGTACCTCTTCGGAGATCCGCGCTCCGGCCTGCCCTCTGTGGTGGTCGACTCACTCGGGGGACCCTTCGGATCCATTCGCCAGATCTCGGTGAACGGCAACCATCGGACTCTGGCCCTTGAAGCTCTAGGGGTACCACTGGTAATGGCCGAGGTGCGGAGGTGCGTCGGTCCATACTCGATCACGTTTGGTGAGGACGACGACTGGCCAACTGCGATGGCCTTCCTGCGTTGGCTCGAAGCGCGCCAGGCCTTGCGCATGTCGCGTCGAGCAGTCCATCGAGAGGAGAACTGGGTCGTATTACGAGTGGCCGAGGCGCCTACTCCGTGGCTGGCGGCGTCACCGCACGATGCGTTCAAGGCGCTCGCCGCTTACGAGGCCTTCTTCAGTCGCAAGGTGCAAGGATTCGGTCACGTCGACCGCGCGCTGTTGCTGCGGACATGGCGATCATCGGCCAGTACCTCGCAACGTAAGCCGGTCCAGGTGGTGACTGTGACGGTGCCCCCGGAGCAGAGCGATCCAAGACCCGACAGCCGGCCAAGAAGCGTCAGGCGCGACGCTGAAATGCCGCCCAAATCGCCCTACTAACGAGGTTCAGTCGTTCTTCTCCATCTGGGCCCGGATATACCGTGCTTCGTCGTCCTCCTCTTGGGTGCCGCCCCGTCCGCCGCCACCAGAGTCGATGTCGTCCCAGACCCCTTCGAGGTCCTCACTCGGCAGCACGTTCGAGTCGTAGGCCTCGGCCACGATATCGGGCCACTTCGTATCTGTTCAGACCTCATCCAGAGGATCGAGCTGAGTTGAGCTGACCCGGAGGTCGCCGTCGGCGAATCGTCCGACGGGCTCGTCCAGGCGCACGATCCAGCGGTCGCCATCCTTTTCGACG
>Ga0181536_10000258_pt1 | contig 63081 bp, 57 predicted proteins | sample PEATcosm2014_Bin_41_FD_121105 | JGI IMG/M metagenome (GOLD analysis project Ga0181536, IMG submission 121105) | Peatland microbial communities from MTU Mesocosm Facility, Houghton, MI, USA - PEATcosm2014_Bin17_60_metaG | ecosystem: Environmental > Terrestrial > Soil > Wetlands > Peat | place...
ATGCGCAGGAGCTGCTTTCGGTAGTTCCACTCGTAGAGGGCCTTGGACTCGTCGAGCCCCTCGTAGCACTGGAGGCGGATGAGCCGGCTGCCGGTCAGCTCGGCCACCGACTTGGCCAGCTGGGTCTTGCCCGTCCCCGCCGGCCCCTCGACCAGCACCGGCTTGGCCAGGCGGTCGGCCAGGTAGACGACGCCGGCGATCCCCTCGTCGGCCAGGTAGCCGATCGAGGCCAGCCCCTGGCGCACCCCGGGCACCGAGTCGAAGCGCGGCGGGCCGGCGTCGGGGAGGCCGAGGACGTCGTTGCCCGGGACCGGCGCGCTCACCGCCGCACCTGCCCGTCGCCGCGCACGACCCACTTGGCACACGTCAGCTCGCGCAGCCCCATCGGCCCCCGGGCGTGGAGCTTCTGGGTGGAGATGCCCACCTCGGCCCCGAGGCCGAGCTCCCCGCCGTCGACGAAGCGGGTGGAGGCGTTCACCACCACCGCCGCCGCGTCCACCTCGGCCACGAACCGCTCGGCGGCGGCCAGGTCGGCGGTGACGATGGCCTCGGAGTGGCCCGAGCCGTAGCGGGCGATGTGGTCGATGGCCCCGTCGAGGTCGTCGACCACGGCGACGGCCAGCTTCATGGCCAGGAACTCGGTGGCGAAGTCCGCCTCGGTGGCCTCGCCGACGTCGGGGAGCACCGCCCGCACCCCCTCGTCGCCCACCAGCTCGACCCCGGCCAGGGCGCGTTGCGCCCGGGGCAGGAACTCGGCGGCGACCGCCCGGTGGACGAGGAGCGTCTCCGCCGCGTTGCACACCCCGGGCCGCTGGGTCTTGGCGTTGGCGATGATCTCGGCCGCCATGGCCAGGTCGGCGGCGGCGTCGACGTAGACGTGGCAGTTGCCGTCGCCGTCCACCACGTAGGGCACGGTGGCGTTCTCCAACAGCGAGGCGATGAGGGCCGGCCCGCCCCGCGGGATGAGGCAGTCGATCACCCCGCGCAGGCGCATGAACTCGACCGCCGTCTCGTGGCTCCCGTCGGCCACCAGGGCCACGGCGTCGGCCGGCAGCCCGGCCTTCTCGGCGGCCCGGCGGAGCACCGCCACCACGGCGGCGTTGGAGGCGGCGGCCGACGACGAGCCGCGCAGGTAGGCGGCGTTCCCGGCCTTCAGGCACAGGCCGGCGGCGTCGCTCGTCACGTTCGGCCGGTTCTCGTAGATGACGCCGACCACCCCGAGCGGGACCCGGACCCGCTCGACCCGCAGCCCGTTCGGCCGCACCCACCCGTCGAGGACCTCACCCACCGGGTCGGGCAGCGAGGCGACGGTGCGCAGCCCCTCGGCCATGGCCCGGACCCGCCCCTCGTCGAGGCGCAGGCGGTCGAGGGCGGTCGGGCCCACCCCGTCGGCCTCGGCGCGGGCCAGGTCTTCCCGGTTGGCCCCGAGGATCGCCGGCGCCTCGGCAACCAGCAGGTCGGCGGCGATCCTGAGCGCGTCGTCGCGCACGGCCGACGACGACCGCGCCAGCGCCCGGGCGGCGGCCCGCACCCGACGGCCCTGCTCGGCGAGGGTCGATTGCACCGCTCCAGGGTACCCGGGGCCGCCGGGGGAACCCGACGGGGGTCGGGTCACGCCAGCACCACCAGGTCGTCGCGGTGGACGGCCTCCCTCGCCAGGTCGTCGGGCAGCTCCTCGCTGCGGCGCCCCAGCCACTCGTCCTGCCGGGCGGCCGGGTAGCGGACCAGCCCCTTGGCGAAGACCTCGCCGTCTGGGCCGACGATCTCGACCGCCTCGTCGGCCTCGAAGCCGCCGGTCGCCGCCACCACCCCGGCGGCGAGCAGCGAGCGGCCCCGCTCGACCAGGGCGCGGCGCGCGCCCTCGTCGACCGCCAGCGAGCCGGCGGCGGGGAGGGCGAAGGCGATCCAGAGCTTGCGGGCCGGGAGGCGGCGGGGTCGGGCCCGAAAGACCGTCCCCACCCCGGCGACGCCGGCCACGGCGTCGGCCAGCACCCCGGGGCGCTTCCCGTCGGCGATCACCGCTGCCACCCCGGACCAGGTGGCGATCTTGGCCGCCGCCAGCTTGGAGGCCATGCCCCCGCTGCCCGCCTCGGTCCCCGGCCCGCCGGCCACCGCCACCAGGCGGGCGTCGATCTCGAGCACCTCCTCGATCAAGGAGGCCTCCGAGGTGAGCCGGGGGTCGGCGGTGAGGAGCCCCGCCGTGTCGGTCAGCATGATCAGCAGGTCGGCCGAGACCAGGTGGGCGACGAGGGCGCTCAGCCGGTCGTTGTCGCCGAAGCGGATCTCCTCGTCGGCCACCGCGTCGTTCTCGTTCACCACCGGCACCACCCCGAGCTCGAGGAGGTGGGTGAGGGTGCCCCGGGCGTGCAGGTACTGCTGGCGGTGGCCGAAGTCGAGCGGGGCCAGCAGCACCTGGCCGGCCAGGAGGCCGTGGGGCGAGAGGCCGTCCTGCCAGCTGCGCATCAGCCGGTGCTGGCCGACGGCCGAGACCGCCTGGAGCACGGCGGGGTCGGTCGGGCGGGGGCCGCCGGTCCCGAGGGCCGACCAGCCCGCAGCGATCGCCCCCGAGGTCACCACGACCACCCGGTGGCCGGCCGCCCGCAGCCCGGCGATCTCGTCGGCCAGCCGGCCGACCACGGCCACGTCGGTCTCGCCGCCGGGCTCGGTCACCGTCGACGTCCCGACCTTCACCACCACCGTGCGGCTCACCCCCGGCCCCCCGCCCTGCGCCGGCGGGCGGCCGGCCGGAGGGGATCGTCCACCTCGAGCAGCCCCTCGGCCCCGTCGCGGTACCAGGTGAAGGAGACCCCCCCCACGTGCACGACGTCGCCGTCACGGGCTCCGGCCCGCGACAGCGTCCGGTCGACGCCAAGCCGGCGCAGGCGGCGGATCGCCTCGTCCATCGCCCCGTCGTCGGTCATGTCCGAGAAGCCGACCGCCCGCTCGGCCGTCCGGCCCCCCAGCCGCCACACGCCGGGCTCCAGCCGCTCGACCGTCACCCCCTCGGGGGCGGGGCGGTGGATGACCACCTCGCTGGCCGACCCGGCGGCCGCCGCCTCCTCGGCCCGCCGGTCCTCGGTCACCATCCCGGCGAGCCGGCCGAGCAGGTCGGCCATCCCCCGGCCGGTGACGGCCGAGACGGCCAGGTCGAAGGGGCCCGCCGGGGCGTCGGGGACGAGGTCCGCCCGCGACCCGACGACCACCCGGGGCCGGTCGACCAGCTGGGGCTGGTAGCGGGCGAGCTCGCCCAGGAGCACCCGCAGCTGCTCGTCGGGGGAGGTCCCGTCGGCGGCGGCCAGGTCGAGCAGGACCACGAGGGCCCGGGCCCGCTCGATGTGGCGCAGGAACCGGTGGCCGAGCCCCCGCCCCTCGGCCGCCCCCTCGACCAGGCCGGGCACGTCGGCCATCACGAACTCCACCTCGTCGCCCCGGCCGCCGACCCGCACCACGCCCAGGTGGGGCTGGAGGGTGGTGAAGGGGTAGTCGGCCACCTTGGGCTTGGCCGCCGAGACGGCGGAGATGAGGGTCGACTTCCCGACGTTGGGGAACCCCACCAGGGCCACGTCGGCCACCAGCTTGAGCTCGAGGCCGAGCCACCGCTCCTGGCCCCGCTCGCCCTGCTCGGCGAAGGCGGGGGCCCGGCGGGTGTTGGAGAGGAAGCGGGCGTTGCCCCTCCCGCCCCGGCCGCCCTCGGCGGCCAGCCAGCGGTCGCCGGTGCCCGAGAGGTCGCACAGGAGCGACCCGTCGCGTTCACGCACCACGGTGCCGACGGGTACCGGGACCACGAGGTCGGGGCCGCGGGCCCCGTGGCGGCGCTTGCCCGAGCCGTGGCCGCCGTCCTGGGCCCGGCGGAAGGGGTGGTCCCGGAACCCGAGCAGCGAGGCCTGGTTGGGCGTGGCGACGAGCCAGACGTCCCCGCCCCGGGCGCCGTCGCCGCCGTCGGGGCCCCCCTTGTCGACGTGGGCCTCCCGGCGGAAGGAGACCGCCCCCGCCCCCCCGTCCCCCGCCTTGGCGTGGAGCTGCGCCTCGTCGACGAACCCGGCCATGGCCGCCATCCTACGGGCGTCGCCTACCGCTCCCCGGCCGGCCCCCTCGCGGCCTGGTGGAGCCGTCCGGCCCGCGCCGCCACCTGCCGGCGGGCCTCGGGGGCGTCGACCGTGGTGCACCGGCCCGACGCCACCACCCTGCGCCCGGCCACCCACACGTCGGTCACCAGCCGGCTGCCGGCCGCCCAGACCAGGTGGGAGAGGAGCTGGCGGTCGTCGGCCGCCGGCACGAAGCGGGAGTCGTCGAGCTCCACCCGGACGAAGTCGGCCGCCCGGCCGGGCTCGAGGACCCCGGTGGGCAACCCCAGCGCCCCGGCCCCCGCCCCGGTGGCCAGCCACAGCGCCTCGGCCGTGGGGACCAGGGCGGCGTCGGCCGCCGTCGCCCGGGCCAGGAGCGCGGCCGTCCGCATCTCCGCCCACAGGTCCAAGGTGTCGTTGGAGGCCGGCCCGTCGGTGCCGAGCCCCACGGCCACCCCCCGCCGCAACATCTCGCCGAGCCGGGCCACCCCGCTGCCCAGCTTGGCGTTGGACGTGGGGCAGTGGGCCACGGCCACGCCGTGGGCGGCGTAGCGGTCGAGGTCGCGGTCGCCGACCCACACCGAGTGGGCGGCCAGCACCGGGCGGTCGAGCACGCCGAGCCGCTCGAGCAGCTCGACCGAGCCGCAGCCGTGGGCGTCGCGCACCTGGCGCTCCTCGGCCGCCGTCTCGGCCACGTGGATGGTCACCAGCGCGCCGAGCTGCTCGGCCAGCCCGGCCGTGGCCTCCAGCCCCTCGGGGGAGAGCGTGTAGGCGGAGTGGGGTCCGAGCCCGACCGTCAGCCGGCCCTCTTGGCCGTGGAACTCGGCGTGGACCGCCGCCGCCTCCTCCAGATCGCGCCGCCACCCCGAACCGGGGCCCGAAGCCCCGAAGACGGCCGGGGCCACGACGCAGCGGATGCCCGACTCGAGCGCCGCCGCGGCCACCGCCCTCGGGCGCGGGTACTGCTCACAGGTAGTGGTCACCCCGTTGGCCAGGAGCTCGGCCGCCCCGAGCAGCATCCCCCAGCGGACGTCCTCGTCGCCGGCCGCCGCCTCGAGCGGCCAGACCGCCTCGGCCAGCCACCGCCCGAGGGGGAGGCCGTCGCCCGCCCCGCGCAACAGGGTCATCGGGGTGTGGGCGTGCGTGTTGACCAGGCCGGGCATGACGAGCCCGCCGAGGTCGGCCACCGCGCCGGCGGCCGGCGGCGCCGCCGCCGCGGGCCCGGCCCACACCACCTCGGCCCCGGCCACGTCGAGGGCGCCGGGTCGGTGGACCGATCCGGCGCGGTCGCCCACCACCAGGGCCTCGGCCAGGTAGCGGGTGGGCGCCGGCAGGGCGGGGGCGTCAGCCGGCGTGGCAGTGCCCCCCGGTGGACGCGGGGACGTCGAGGGCGGGGTTGCGGTCGAAGAACCCCACCGGGACGAGCGAGAACCCGGTGTACTCGACCGGCATCACCGGCCAGTCCTCGGGACGCGGCACGTGGGTGACCCCGAAGGTGTGCCACACCACCAGGTCGCAGTCGGCGATGGGGCGGTCGGCCGCCGTCCAGCGGGGCAGGCCGTCCCCGCCGGCGTGCTGGTTCGGGTGGTCGCCGGCGGCGCGCAGCTCGTCGGGGGCGAAGGGGGTGACCCACAGGTTGGCCGAGGCGAAGGTGGCACGGCGGCCCACGCTCGACGACGGGTCGGCCAGGAGGGTGGGGGTCGGCCCGGGCACCAGCTTGTAGGCGGTCGGCTGGCCCAGGCCGTTGGTGGCCCGGGGGTTGGCGATCCGCCAGTGGCGCGCCGCCGAGGGGTCGACCACCCGGCGGGCGTCGCCCTCGGTCGCCAACAGGGTGGCCCTGGGCGAGAAGGTGTTGCCCCAGGGGTTTTCCGGGCCCGGGGGGTCGGGCCGGGTGTCCACCTCGTAGACCGAGTTGTGCACCCCGTCGACCTCCATGTCCAGACGGACGTTGAACAGGTGCTGGTGGACCGGGGCGGCCAGCTGCGGGGCGACCACCACCGCGTGGTCGGGCGCCTCCCCGGGGGCGAACGCCTGGGTCGACATGATGCCGGTCAGCTTCACCTCGAGCGCGACCGTGCCGTCGAGGTAGAGGTACCAGTAGAAGCCGTACTCGTAGTTGCCGACGGTGGCGATGGAGCTGACCACGAGCCGCCTCGACCGCCGCACCTCGGTGCGCCCGCCGTGCAGGTCGGCGTGCTTCCAGAGGATGCCGTAGTCCTCCTCGTGCATGCAGATGGCGTTCTTCAGGGTGTGGGGGCGCCCCCGCTCGTCGGCGAAGTCGGCGTCGAAGTAGAAGATCTCGCCCAGGCAGTCGCAGCCGAGGGTGAGCGAGTTGGCCATCCGCCCCAGCCCCCACTCGCCGACGTCGAAGGCGTTCTTCCAGGCGTGCATGGGGTCGGGGGAGCCGTAGGGGACGACCATCTCGGAGACCGAGGCCCGGTAGAGCACGGGACGGACCCGGCCCCCGTCGTCGTAGCCGAGCGTCCGCAGCACCAGCCCCTCGAGCGGGTCCATGGTCACCCGGAAGCTCCACCGCTGCCAGCGCACCAGGTTCCCCTCGACGCTGAAGCTGGGCCCCTCGGGCTGGACGATGTCGAGGGGTTTGAGGTCGCTGCGCCGACCGGCGTCCTCGGGGTAGTAGCTGCCCGCCTCGGGGGGGAGCGGCACCACCTTGTGGTCGACGACCTCGAGCACCTCGCCGCGCCCCATGTCGACGAACCCGATGACCCCCTCCACCGGGCGGGCGTACCCGTTGGCCTCGGGGGACTCGCGGTAGTAGGAGAGGCAGCGGGTGATCCGCCGGCCCTCCTCGTGGTCGAGGCCGAACGAACCGGCCGGCCAGGGGTCGATCTGGACCCGGTCGAACGCCTCGATCCCCCGCCGGCGCATCGCCTCCTGCCACCCTGGGTGGGCCTTCAAGGCGGCGATGGCGTGCATCGACTCCTCGAAGAGGAGCGCCGGGCGGGCCGGGGCCACCACCTCGAAGCGGCGCAGAGTGCCGTCGGTCACCGACACCACCGCCTCAATGACCTCGGCCCCGGGCCCGGGAACGGCCACCACCCGCACCTGGCGGTCGCAGGCGTCGCCGGGGCGGAACCGGCGCACGGCCTCCTTGTCGGGCTCCAAGAGCCCCACGTAGGCGAGGAGGGCCCCCTCGGCCAGCCGCCCGTCGGCGCGCAGGATCGCCGCCGCGGCCCCGATCTCGGCGCCCGACAGCATGGCCAGCGGGTGGTCGGCGGCCACCGGCCTCGGCGGCGCGGCCGGCCTCTCGGTCCCTCCCATCGCGTGCGACCTCCCGTGTCGGCGCCCCCGGCCGGCGGCGCCCCGAGATCCTACGCAACCCCGCCGGCCCCGATAGCCCTACCATGACCCGGTGCCGTCCACCACGCCCGGGGCCCGCGGGGCCGATCCGCTCGAGCAGGCGCGCCTGGCCGCCAGGGAGCTCGCCCGCCACACCGGGACCGACCGCCTCGACGCCGTGGTGGTGCTGGGCACGGGGCTGCACCCGGTGGCCGCGCTCTTGGGGGCCGACGGCACCCGGCCGATCGACCTGACCGCCCTGCCCTGGTCGCCCCGGTTCACCGGCATGGGGCATCGGCCCGAGGCCTGGTCGCTTCGGATCGGGGACCGCCGGACCCTGGTGGTGGGGGGCCGGCTCCACCTCTACGAGGGCCGCACCCCGGCCGAGGTGGTCCACGTCGTGCGCACGGCCATCGCCGCCGGCTGCGCCACGGTGGTCCTCACCTGCAGCGCCGGCGCCGTCGCACCCGGGCTCGAGGTCGGCCAGGTGGTGGCGGTCTCAGACCACCTGAACCTCACCGCCACCTCGCCGCTCACCGGCGTCCCGGCCGACCACCCCCAGGGGGTCCCCTTCGTCGACCTGACCGACGCCTGGTCGCCGGCGCTGCGCGCCCTCGCCCGAGCGGCCGACCCGTCGCTCCAAGAGGGCGTCTACGCCCAGCTCCCCGGGCCGCACCTCGAGACCCCGGCCGAGGTCAGGATGCTGGCCGCCCTCGGGGCGGACCTGGTGGGCATGTCGATGGTCCCCGAGGCGATCGCCGCCCGCCACCTCGGGGCCGAGGTGCTCGGGCTGGCCGTGGTGACCAACCCGGCGGCGGGCACCGCGCCCGGCCCGGTCGACGTCGACGCGCTCTCGGGGGCGGCGGCGGGGGCGGCGGGCGCGCTGGCCGACCTGGTGCGGGGGGTCCTCGAGGGGCTGGGGGCGGCCGAGCCCGGGGGCGAGCCGCCCGGGTCCTAGCCCGGGAGGACGTCGACCAGCTTGCGGTCCCTGCGCTTGGCGAACTTGACCACGCCGTCGGAGAGGGCGAACAGGGTGTCGTCCCCGCCCCGGCCGACGTTGACGCCCGGGTGGAAGTGGGTCCCGCGCTGGCGGACCAGGATCGACCCGGCGGTGACCGCCGTGCCGTCGAACGTCTTCACCCCGAGCCGCTGGGCGTTGGAGTCGCGGCCGTTGCGGGTGGACCCGCCGCCCTTGGTCTTCGACATGGGTTCCCTCCGGCTCAGCCGGCCACGATGGAGGTGATCTCCACCGTGGCGTAGTGCTGGCGGTGGCCCCACCGCCGGCGCTGGTTGGACTTGGACTTGTAGGTCATGGCGTTGATCTTGGGGCCGAGCTCCTCCCCCAGCACCTGGGCCTTGACCACCACGCCGGCCAGCTCGGCCGGGGTCGACCGCACGTTGGCCCCGTCGACCAGGAGCACCGGGGTGAAGGTGACCTCGGCGCCCACCGGCTCGCCGAGCAGCTCGACCCGCAGCCGCTGGCCCTCGGCCACCCGCTCCTGCTTCCCCCCGCTCTTGATGACGGCGTACATAAGACGAGGATCCTACCCCATGGGCGGGGGTCGGGACTACAGGATCGAGGGGTCGAGGACGATCCCCCGCCCCTTGCAGACCTCGCAGACCGTCGAGAGCGACTCGATCAGCCCCTCGGAGACCCGCTTGCGGGTCATCTCGACCAGCCCGAGCTCGGAGATGTCGAAGACCTGGGTGCGGGTCTTGTCCCTGGCCAGGGCGTTGCGCAGGGCGGCGGCCACCTTGTCGCGGTTCTCCCGGATCTCCATGTCGATGAAGTCGATGACGATGATCCCGCCGATGTCGCGCAGCCGCAGCTGTCGGGCGACCTCCTCGGCGGCCTCGAGGTTGTTGCGGTAGACCGTCTCCTCCAGGTTCGTCTTGCCGACGTTCTTGCCGGTGTTGACGTCGATGACGGTGAGGGCCTCGGTCCGCTCGATGATGAGCGACCCCCCCGAGGGGAGCCACACCTTGCGGTCGAGCGCCTTGTGGAGCTGCTCGTGGACGTGGTAGCGATCGAAGATCGGCTGGCCCTCGGCGTCGGGGTCGTAGTACTCGACCCGCTCGGCCATGTCGGGGCTGACCGTGGCCACGTAGTCGCGGACCTGCTCGGAGAGGGCGAGGTCGTCGATGATGACCCCGCGGTAGTCGTTGTTGAGCTCCTCGCGCAGGATCCGCACCGCCAGGTCGGGCTCGCGGTAGAGGAGGCCCGGGGCGTTGGAGCGGGCCGCCTCGGCCTCGATCGCCTTCCACTGCTCGAGCAGCCCCATCACGTCGCGCCGCAGCTCCTCCTCGTCGGCCCCCTCGGCCGCCGTGCGCAGGATGAGGCCGTGGCCGGGCGGGCGGACCTCGTCGATGATCCGGCGCAGCCGCCGGCGCTCGTTGTCGCCGAGGCGCTTGGAGATGCCGAAGGCGCTGGAGTTGGGGACGAGCACGGCGAACCGGCCGGGGAGCGAGACCTCCTGGGTGAGGCGCGCCCCCTTGGCCCCGATGGGGTTCTTGGTGACCTGGCACAGGATTGTCTGCCCGGCCCGCAAGACGTCCTCGATGCGGGGCTGGGACCCCTGGCTCTGGCCACCCTCGACGTCGTCGCGGTCGTAGCGGACGTCGCCTCGGTACAAGACGGCGTTCTTGGGGATGCCGATGTCGACGAAGGCCGCCTCCATCCCCGGCAGCACGTTCTGGACCCGGCCGCGGTAGATGTTGCCGTCGATCTGGGTGGTGGCGTCGGCCGCCCGGGAGACGTAGTGCTCCACCAGGGCCCGCCCCTCGAGCATGGCGATCTGGGTGGCGTGCGGCTGGACGTGCACGCAGACCAGGTAGCGGCCGACCGATCGGCCCTTGCGGTCCCGTCCCGCCCGCCGCCGGCCCCGGGACCTCCGGCCCCCCTCGCCGCTCGCGAGGTCGCCGTCCTCGGCGGCGGCCGGCCGCTCGGCCGGCCCGCCCCGCGACGAGCCGCCGCGGCCGCCCTCCCGGCGTGGGGGCGCGGCCCGGCTCGGGGCCTCGGCCGCCACCGGGCCGGTCACCGGCTGGGGGCGGATGGCCGGAGGGGCGGGACGCGTGTCGCCGATGCGCGGGCGCGACGGCGGGGCCGTCACCGCCCTAGCGGCCTCTGCGTCCTCCCGGATCGCTGCTGGGCGCGCCTCCTTCTCGGGGATGGCGCTCGTACCAGCCGGCCCCGTCGGGGGCAGGCCGTTCTCCGACTCGGACATGAGGGAGAACCCTCCTTACGCGGTTCACGATGCACGCTCCTGGGCGTGCGGCGCGGCCGGTCCCGGCGGCTCGCCGCTCAAGCCGAGCGGCTCCCACCGGGCGCCGTCGCGCTCGATCCATTGGTGCGTCCTGCAGGCTCGAGCCAGCACCAGGTCGGCACCGAGCCCCTGTAGCAATTCTCCCGGCCGGACCCCGCGGGGCCGGGTGGCCAGCTCGGCGCGGAGGCGACAGGCGCCATCCCCGCTGGCCGGGCCGGCCGGCGCGCCCACCGAATGGGTGAGCGTCCGTACCGCCGGGCGGAGGTCGTCTTCTACGGGTCGACCCTTGCGCTCCCGCCGGATGACGACACTCGGGGAGCCGAGCAGCCGCTCGACTCGTGTCGTCAACTCCGCTGCGGTCACCCCGAGCACCTCCAGATCCCAGACACAGGATGTTACATCCTGCTGGAGGGACCCGGCATCATGGGGGACGACCGCCGCCGCCTGGACGCACACCCCCTCGGGCAGGAGCGCCGACAGCGCCCGGGCCAGGCCCCCGACGGCCGCCGGGTCGGGGGCGAGGGGGCGTTCTCCCTGGTCGAGGCGGACATCGAGGTACTCCCCCAGCGATTCGGCCCCGGTCGGCAGGGCCAGGCCGAAGCTGAGGAGCGGCCGGGGGCTGAACCCCTCGGACCAGGCCACCGGCAGCGCGGCGCGCCGCAGGGCGCGCTCCCACATCCGGGCCACGTCCCGCTGGGAGGTGAAGCGGACCTTGCCGAGCTTGGAGTAGCGGAACCGCAGCCGGTAGGGGCCCTCGGGGGCCGCCGGGCCCACCGCTACCCGCCGGGCCCGGCGGCGGCCGGGGCGGGGGGGCGCGGCGGGGCGGCCACGAAGCGGACCGGGACCCGGTCGCCCACGGCCAGGTCCTGGCCGGTGCCCTGGCTGCCACCGGCCGGGGGCACCGGCGAGGCGACGACGTGCTCGAGGCCGAACCCGGTGCACGCCCCGCAGTCGTAGCAGGGGGTCCAGCGGCAGTCCTCCAGCCCCGACTCGGCCAGCGCCTCCTCCCACTGCTCCCAGAGGAAGTCTCGGTGCAGCCCGGCCGAGATGTGGTCCCAGGGCAGCGCCTCGTCGTGGTCGCGCCCGCGGTGGACCACCGAGTCGAGCGACAGCCCCTCGGCGGCCAGCGCCTCCTCCCACAGCCCGAGGTCGAACCGCTCGGTCCACTCCTGGAAGGTGCCGCCGGCCCGCCACACCCGCTCGATGACCGCCCCCACCCGACGGTCGCCGCGGCTGGCGATGCCCTCGACGGCCGTGGCCTCGGGGTCGTGCCAGCGGATGGTGAGCCCGCGGGTGGCCCGGCCGGCCTCGCGCAGCAGGCGGACCTTGCGCTCCAGCTCGGCCACGGTGTCCTGGCCGAACCACTGGAACGGGGTGTGGGGCTTGGGCACGAAGCCGCCCACCGAGGCCACCACGGTCACCGACCGCTGGTGGCGCCGGCCGATCTCGACGCAGCGCGCCCCTAGCTCGGCGATGCCCGCCACGTCCTCGTCGCGCTCGGTGGGCAGGCCGATCAGGAAGTAGAGCTTCACCCGGCGCCACCCCTGGCTGAAGGCGGCGTCGACCGCCTCGTAGAGGTCCTCCTCGGTGATGAGCTTGTTGATGACCTTGCGCATGCGCCAGGTCCCGCCCTCGGGCGCGAAGGTGAGCCCGGTGCGGCGCACCTGCTGGATCTGGGCGGCGGTGGCCACGGTGAAGGCGTCGACCCGCAGGCTCGGCAGGCTCACCGACACCTGCCCGCCGTGGTCCGGGTCGCCGATGATGTCGGCGACCGTCTGCTCGATCCCGGAGAAGTCGGCCGTCGACAGCGAGGTGAGGGCCACCTCGTCGTAGCCGGTCCAGGCCAGCCCGTCGGCCACCATCTCGCGCACCTGGGCGGCCGGGCGCTCGCGCACCGGCCGGGTGATCATGCCGGCCTGGCAGAACCGGCACCCCCGGGTGCAGCCCCGGAAGACCTCGACGTTCAGGCGGTCGTGGACGACCTCGGTCAGAGGGACCAGCGGGCGGCGGGGATAGGGCCAGTCGGCCAGGTCGGCCACCGTCCGCTTGTCCACCGTGGCCGGCGCGCCGGCGAGCGGCTCGGTGGCCACCAGCCGGCCGCCCTCGTAGCGGGGGCGGTAGAGGGCGGGGACGTAGACGCCCGCCACCTCGGCCAGGGACCGCAGGACCTCATCTCGGTCGCGGCCGGGGGCGTCGAGGGCCAGCCACCGGGCGAGGACCTCGTTCACCTCCCCCACCACCTCCTCGCCGTCGCCCATCACGAAGGCGTCGACGAAGTCGGCCAGGGGCTCGGGGTTGAAGGCGCAGTGGCCGCCGGCCACCACCAGCGGGTCGGCGGCGGTGCGCTCGGCCGAGCGGACCGCCACCCCGGCCAGGTCGACCAGGTTGAGCAGGTTGGTGTAGACGAGCTCGGCCGAGAGGTTGAAGGCCAGCACGTCGAAGTGCCGGGCCGCCAGGTGGTTCTCCAGGGAGAAGAGCGGCACCCCGGCCGCCCGCATCGCCTCCTCCATGTCCACCCAGGGGGCGTAGGCCCGCTCGGCCAGGGCGTCGTCGCGGTCGTTCAGGATCTCGTAGAGGATCTGGAGCCCCTGGTTGGGCAGGCCGATCTCGTAGGTGTCGGGGTAGACCAGGAGCCAGGCGACGCGGCCCTCGCCGTGGACCGGGTGCCGGGCCCCCTGCTCGCCGCCGATGTAGCGGGCCGGCTTCTGGACCCCCATGAGCAGGGGCTCGATCCGGGGCCAGAGGGACGCCATGGCCCCCGATTCTACGGGGGCGGCCACCGCGTCAGCCCCCGGGGGCGGTGGTGACCGTGGCCGGCGTGCCGGCCGGCGGGATGGTGACCGGCGGGGCTGTCGAGGCCGGGTGGGCGAGGGTGGGGGTGGCCACGGGTGTGTGCACCGGGTTGGCGTAGAGGTAGTTGAAGATGCTGGCCACCGCCGGCGCGGCCGCCGCCGCCCCGTAGCCGCCCTGGCCCACCACCACGGCCACCACGTACTGGTGTGTGGTGTTGGTCGGGCCGAACCCGATGAACCAGGAGTTGGGCTCCTTGATTGTTGTGGCTGTGAGGTCGGCCGTGCCGGTCTTGCCGGCGATGGGGAACGAGGCCATTGTGAACTTGGCGTCGGCGTGGAACGTTGTGTAGGCGGTCCCCCTCTTTGTGTTGACCACGCCCTTGAACCCGTCGAGCAGCGCTGTGTAGTCGGGGATTGTCACGTGGCCGGTGACCTTGGGGGCGATCGACTTCACCACCGTGCCCTGCGGCGAGACGATCTCCGCCGCCACCTCGGGCTGGTACCGCGTCCCGTGGTCGACGAAGGTGGCGTAGGCCTGCGCCTCCTCGAGGGGGGTCACCACGGTCGCCCCCTGGCCGAAGGCCACCTCGATGTTTGTGCCGACGCTCCATGTGCCGTCGGGGTATGTCTTGGGGTACTGCTGGTGCTCGCGCTTGGTGAGCGCCGGGTTGGCCACGGACCCCTGCACCTCGTCGGGCAGGTCGATCCCGGTCAGCTCCCCCAGGCCGTACCCGTTGGCCGTGTCCTGGATGGGGGTCTCGCCGTCCTTGGGCCCTGTGGCCAACCACGCCTCCCAGAAGCGGTAGCCCATGTCGTAGAAGTAGTAGTCGTCCGAGCGCACCAGGGCCGAGGTGACGTCGACCGAGCCGGCGTCGGCCGCTGTGTTGTCGTGGAAGGCGCAGCCCTCGGTGCAGTTGGGCACGGTGAAGGTCCCGGTGTCGTCCACGTATGTTGTCGGGCCGATGACCCCGTAGCGCAGGGCGGCGGTGGCCGTGGCCAGCTTGAAGGTCGACCCCGGGGTGTAGAGGCCCTGGATGGCGTTGTCGTCGAGCGGGCAGGCGTCGGAGGTCGGCGGGGTACAGGTGACCGAGAGCTTCTGGTAGTTGGCGGTCGAGATGCCGCCCAGCCATGTTGTGAGGCTGTAGGTGGGCGAGGAGGCGAGGGCCAGCACCGCCCCGGTCTCGGCGTCGAGCACCACCACGGCCCCGTCTGTGGCCTTGGGGTACCTGCCCTTTGTGGACCGCTGGCGGTCGGCGGCCATGTCGGCTGTGAGGGCACGCTGGGCGTACTGTTCGAGGCCCGCTGTGAGGTTGAGCACCACCGTGTCGCCCTGGGTGGGCCGGGTGGTCGAGGCGGTCCCCACCACGTTGCCCTCGGCGTTGACCTCGAGGTCCTGGGTCCCGGCCCGCCCCCGCAGGTAACGCTCGTACTCCTCCTCGATGCCGGTCTTGCCGATCTGGCTGGCCTGGGTGTAGCCCTGGTTCGGGTGGTCCTTCAGCTCTGTCCCGGTGATCGCCCCCACGTAGCCGAGCACGTAGGCCCCCGTCGCCCCGCCCTGGGGGTACTGGCGCTCGGTCACCTGCTGCACCGACACGCCGGGGTACTCGGCGGCGTGGTTCTGCAGGTACTGCACGGTGGTGGTCGGGGCTGTGTCCAAGATGGGCACCGGCTCGTACGGGCTGTACTGGACGTCTGTGATGGCCGACTCGACCTGGGCCGGGGTCTCTGTCACCAGGGCGGCCACCTGGCCGATCACCGCCGGGTGCTGGGCCGCCTCGACCCGGGAGAGCACGATCTCGTTCTGGGTGCGGTTGCCGGCGAGGACCGAGTCCTTGCGGTCGACGATCAGCCCGCGCGGGGCGGGCAGCGACACCTGGCGGATCTCGTTGGCCGAGACGGCCCGGGCGTATGTCTTGGTGTGGATGACCTGGAGGCTCCACAACCGCAGCACCAGCACGGCGAAGAGGACCAGGACGATGCCGCCCACGATGCGCAGGCGCAGGAGCGGGCGCGACGGGGTCTCCTCGGGCGAGGCCACCAGGGCGGCCACGTTGACGCCGCGCCGGGGGCGCATCCGCGGGCCCCGGAGCCGGGCCTGGCGGCGGAGCGCCTCCAGCCGGCCGGCGACCTTTGTCCCCGCCCCCGTGGCGTAGCGACGCTCGCCGCGCAGGGGGTGGCGCAGGGTGTGGCGCTTCACCAACGGCCTCCGGCGGCCGACGCCCGGGCACCGTCGACCGAGGGGGCTTGGAGCACCCGGGAAAAGAGCCGCACCGCCGGCGGGGCCAACAGGGCGTTGACCACCGAGACCACCACGACCACGGCCAGGAGGTCGACCTTGAAGAACTGGCCCTCCCCGACGACGGCACCGAGCGCGGCGAACAGGAGCACGCCGGCGGCGCTCGCCACCAGGGCGACCGCCGCCGCCAGCCACCACTCGTCGCGGGTGGTCGAGCCGGTTGCGTAGCCCACCCCGAAGCCGACCAGGCAGCCCACCAGGGCCGACAGCCCGAAGGGGGTGGGGAGGAGCAGGTCGGCGGCCATGCCGGCCACGAACCCGACCACCGCCCCCTCCGCCGGGCCGCCGGCCACCCCGGCGGCCACCGCCAACAAGAGCATGAGGTCGGGGTGGGCCCCGCCGACGGTGACGTCGAGCCCCAGGGTGAACTGGACCACCAGGACCACCGCCGTCACCCCGACGGTGCGCAGGAGCGCCCGGGCGGTCACGGTGCCGGGCTCCACTGGAGCACCAGCACGTAGGCGAGTGTGTCGAGGTCGGCCAGCGGGCGCAGGTGGACAGTCTTGTCGGCCGCCCCGGGGACTGTGCGCACCGCCGTCACCGCGGCCACCGGGATCCCCTTGGGGAAGGCCGCCCCCGCAAGGCCGTTGGTGTACAGCTTCTCCCCCACGCTGACCGGGACCGACGGCGAGATGAACTCCCCGCTCATGGGGTGCCCCACCCCCTCGCCCTGGGCGGTGGCGTACTGGGTGGGGCTGCCGAATGTCACCCCCACTTCGGACTGGCCGGCGGTGATGAGGAGCACTGTGGCGGTGTCGTGGCTGGCCTGGACCACCCGGCCGACCAGCCCTCCGGCCCCGATCACCGGGTCTGTCACCGTCACGCCCTGGTCCCGCCCCTTGTCGAGCGTGATGGTGTCTGTGAAGTCCGACGGGTCCTCGGCGATGGTCTCGGCCTCCACCGTCGGCACCGAGGCCACTGTGGGCAGCTTGGCCGCCTGGAGGAGCTGCTCGAGCTGGCGTCGCTGGCGGCTCTGGTAGGGGGCCTCGGCCACCTGCTGGCGCAGTGCCCCGATCTCGGCCTGGAGCTTGTGGTTCTCCTCCTCCAAGGACCCGTAGTGGATGGCGCCGGCGAAGAGGTCGCCCACCGGCCGCAGGATGTCGTCCACCCCCGAGCGCAGCGGGGAGAAGACGTCTGTGGCCACCGACTTCACCCCCGAGGTGAGGCCGTGGGTCCGGCCGCTCTCGTCGAGGCTGATGACGGTGACCGAGACGAGGACCAGCACCAAGAGCGTGGCCAGCGTCCGCCGTGATCTCCGTGCCGCCCGGGGCGACCGGCGACGCTTCGCCACCCCGTGCGCCCCCGACCGGTCAGCGCGAGCTGGAGGTGATGAGCACCCGCTTCAGGGCCTCGAACTCCTCGAGGCACTGGCCGCTGCCCACGGCCACGCAGTTGAGGGGGTCGCGGGCCACCACGATCGGCATGCCGGTCTCGTGCTGGAGGCGGTTCTCCAAGCCGTGCAGCAGGGCGCCACCGCCGGTGAGGACGATCCCCTGCTCCATGATGTCGGCCGCCAGCTCCGGCGGGGTGCGGTCCAAGGTGACCTTCACGGCGTCGATGATGGCCGCCACCGGCTCGTCGATGGCGTGGCGGATCTCCTCGGTGGAGACGACCACGGTCTTGGGCAGCCCGGTCACCAGGTCGCGCCCACGGATCTCGGCGTGCAGCTCCTCTTCCAGCGGGAAGGCCGAGCCGAGGGCGATCTTGATCTCCTCCGCCGTGCGCTCGCCGAGGGCCAGGCTGAACTCCTTCTTCACGAAGGAGACGATCGCCTCGTCGAGCTCGTCCCCGCCGATGCGCACCGACTGGCTGGTGACGATGCCGCCCAGCGAGATGACGGCGACCTCGGTGGTGCCGCCGCCGATGTCGACCACCATGTTGCCGGTGGGCTCGTGGACCGGCAGGCCGGCGCCGATGGCCGCGGCCATCGGCTCCTCGATGATGTAGGCCTTGCGGGCCCCGGCGTACTCGGCCGCCTCCATGACCGCCCGCTGCTCGACCCCGGTGATGCCCGAGGGGACGCAGATGACCATGCGGGGCTTGGCGAAGCGGCGCTGGTGCACCCGGTGGATGAAGTAGCGGAGCATCTTCTCGCAGATCTCGAAGTCGGCGATGACGCCGTCCTTCAGGGGCCGGATGGCCTGGATGTTGCTGGGGGTGCGGCCGATCATCCGCTTGGCCTCGGCCCCGACGGCCAGCGGCCGCCCGTCCCTCACGTCGATGGCCACCACGGAGGGCTCGTTCAGCACGATCCCCCGCCCCCGCACGTAGACGAGCGTGTTGGCGGTTCCCAGGTCGACCGCCATGTCGCGGCCGAGCAAGTTCAGACGATTGTCGGACATTGAGGTGCAGTTCCTCTCGACGTACGGTGGGGCACCGAACGGCCGCGACCGGCTGCGGCTGGGCTCCGGCTCGCTCGCCTCAATGGTAGAAGAACGGGGGGGCCGACACAAGGCGGCCCCGCGTCAGCCCAGGTCAGGGAAGAATATCCCGATCTCCCGGGCTGCCGACTCCTCGGAGTCCGACCCGTGCACGAGGTTCTCGGTCATCTCGATGGCCAGATCGCCGCGGATGGTGCCCGGGGCGGCCTGCTTGGGGTTGGTCGCGCCCATCAGCGTGCGCACCACGGCGAACGTCTCGTCGTCGGGCCCCTCCACCACGGCCAACAGCGCCGGGGAGCGGGTGATGAAGGCCACCAGCGAGTCGAAGAAGGGCTTCCCCTCGTGCTCGGCGTAGTGGCGGGCGGCCGTGGCGGCCGAGATGGTGCGCAGCTCGGCCGCCACCAGGCGCAGCCCCTTGCGCTCCAGGCGGCCGATGATCTCGCCGGCGAGACCCCGCTCGACGCCGTCGGGCTTCACGATGACCAAGGTGCGGTTCACGAGTGCGGGACGATAGCAGCCCCTCAGGGGCGGGCCGCCCGGTCGAGGAGGTGGGCGCGGGCGTCGGCCACCACGTACAACGAGCCGGTCACGAGGAGGAGGCCGTCGGGGGCGACCAGGGCCCGGGCCGCGTCGACCGCCTCGACCACCGAGCCCGACACGGCCACGCGGAAGCCGAGCGCCCGGGCCGCCTCGGCGACCACCTCGGCGGGGAGGGCCCGGGGCGAGACCGGGGCGCAGGCCACCACGGTGCCGACGCCCGCGGCGCGCAGCGGCGCCAGCATGGCCGAGGGGTCGCGCCCGGTGAGCATCCCGACCACGGCCACCGCCTCCCCGCCCTCGCCCCCGGGCGAGAACCCCTCCTCGACGGCCCGGGCCAGCGCCTCGGTCCCGGCCACGTTGTGGGCCCCGTCGACGATGCACAAAGGAGCGCGCCCCAGCACCTCGAGCCGGCCCGGCACCCGCACGGCGGCCAGCCCCTCGGCCACCACCGCCTCGTCCAGCGGCGCACCGAAGAAGGCCTCGGCCGCCGCCAGCGCGCAGGCCGCGTTCAGCCCCTGGTGCGGCCCGTGCAGCGGCAGCAGGATCTCGCCGTAGGCGGCACCGGGGGTCCGCAGGTCGACCAGCCGCCCGCCGACCGCCAACCGGTTGGCCGTCGTGTCGAACTCCTCGCCGCGCACCCAGATCTCCCCGGCCCCCGCCGCCTCGGCGGCCCGGCGGACGACGGCCACGAGGTCGGGGTCGGTCTCGCCGATCACCACGGTGGCGCCCGCCTTGATGATCCCCGACTTGTCCCGGGCGATCCCCTCGAGGGTCGGCCCGAGCACCTCGGTGTGGTCGTAGCTCACGTTGGTGATGACCGCCACCACCCCGTCGACGACGTTGGTGCAGTCCCAGGTCCCCCCTAGCCCGACCTCCACCACGGCGGCGTCGACCGCCTCGTCGGCGAACCACCGCAGCGCCGAGGCCGTCAGGATCTCGAAGCGGGTGGGGCGGTCGGTGAGCATCGGCTCGAGGGCGGCCATCGACCCGAGCAGCTCGGTGAAGGACTCGTCGTCGATCGGGCGGCCGTCGCGTGACAGCCGCTCGTTCACCTTGGCCAGGTTGGGGCTGGTGTAGGTGCCCACGCCCAGCCCGTTGGCCCCGAGCAGCGCCGCGGTCATGGCCGCCGTCGACCCCTTGCCGTTGGTGCCGGTCAGATGGATCGAGGGATAGGCGCGCTCGGGGTCGCCGAGCAGGGTGCACAGCTCGCGCATGCGCTCGAGCGTGGGCAGCGAGCGGCGGCTGGGGGTGGTCGACTCGAAGTCGGTGTGGCCGTCGAGCCAGGCCAGCGCCTCGTCGAGGCGGGCGAACGCCGGGGCGGCCACCGGGTGGGTCAGGAGGCGGCCCGGCGGGCCCGGCTGGCCTTGGCCGGCGGGGGGCCCACGGGCACCAGCGTCGGGTTCACGCGGTCCAAGACGACCGCCCGGTCGACCACGCACCGGCCGACGTCGGTGCGGCTCGGGAGGTCGTACATGACGTCGAGCAGCACCTCCTCCAAGATGGCCCGCAGGCCGCGAGCCCCGGTCCCGCGCAGGAGGGCCTGCTCGGCCACCGCCTCCAGCGCGTCGTCGGTGAACTCGAGCTCGACGTTGTCGAGGGCGAACACCCGCTGGTACTGGCGGGTGAGGGCGTTCTTCGGCTCGACCAGGATGCGGATCAGCGCGTCCTTGAACAGCTGGCTGACCGCGCTCACCACCGGCAGGCGGCCGATGAACTCGGGGATCAACCCGAACTTCATGAGGTCCTCGGGCAGGACGTGGCGCAGCACCTCGGTGTCGTCGCGCTCGGCCTGCTGGCGGACCTCGGCCCGAAAGCCGATCCCCTTGCGGCCGATGCGGTTCTCGATGATCTTGTCCAGGCCGGCGAAGGCCCCGCCGCAGACGAACAGGATGTTCGTCGTGTCGATCTGGATGAACTCCTGGTGGGGGTGCTTGCGCCCGCCCTGGGGCGGGACCGAGGCGGTGGTGCCCTCCAGGATCTTCAAGAGCGCCTGCTGCACCCCCTCGCCCGACACGTCCCGGGTGATGGAGGGGTTCTCGGACTTGCGGGCGATCTTGTCGATCTCGTCGATGTAGATGATCCCGGTCTCCGCCCGCTTCACGTCGTAGTCGGCCGCCTGGATCAGCTTCAAGAGGATGTTCTCGACGTCCTCGCCCACGTAGCCGGCCTCGGTGAGGGCGGTGGCGTCGGCGATGGCGAAGGGCACGTTGAGCATGCGGGCCAGCGTCTGGGCCAGGAGGGTCTTGCCGCACCCGGTCGGGCCGAGCAAGAGGATGTTCGACTTGGTCAGCTCGACGCCCTCCTCGTCGGCCGCCGGGCCCGCCTGCACCCGCTTGTAGTGGTTGTAGACGGCGACCGAGAGGATCTTCTTGGCGTACTCCTGGCCGACCACGTAGTCGTTCAGGAACTCGAAGATCTCACGGGGCTTGGGAAGGTCCTCGAAGCTGAGCTCGGTGGTCTCGGTCAGCTCCTCGGCGATGATGTCGTTGCACAGGTCGATGCACTCGTCGCAGATGTAGACCCCCGGACCGGCGATCAGCTTCTTCACCTGCTTCTGCGACTTGCCGCAGAAGCTGCACTTGACCAGATCCCCGCCCTCGCCGAACTTGGCCACCGCCCCGGTCTCCCCTGCTCGCCTACGCCGCGCCGACGGCTTCGAGCGGGGCGAGGTCCCGGGCGGTGATGACCTCGTCGATCACGCCGTAGGCCACGGCCTCCGCGGCCGTCATCACGAAGTCCCGGTCGGTGTCCTTGGCGATCTTCTCGTGCGGCTGGCCGGTGTCGGCGGAGAGCATCCCGGTGAGCAGGTCGCGCATCCGCAGGATCTCCCTCGCCTGCAGCTCGATGTCGCTGGCCTGCCCCTCCACCCCGCCGAAGGGCTGGTGCAGCAGGATCCGGGCGTGGGGCAGGGCGAACCGCTTCTGGCGGGTCCCGGCGGCCAGCAGCACGGCGGCGGCCGAGGCGGCCTGCCCGAAGCAGAAGGTCGAGACGTCGGCCTTGATGTACTTCATCGTGTCGTAGATGGCGAACAGCGCGGTGATGTCGCCGCCCGGCGAGTTGATGTAGAGGTGGATGTCCTTGTCGGGCTCCTCGGACTCCAAGAAGAGGAGCTGGGCGCAGACGAGGTTGGCCACCGTGTCGTCGATGGGCGTCCCGAGGAAGATGATCCGCTCCTTCAAGAGCCTCGAGTACAGGTCGTAGGCCCGCTCGCCCCGGTTGGAGGACTCCACCACGGTCGGCACCAGGTAGCCGCTGGCTCTGAATCGGTCCTCACGCATGCTCATCACTCGGCACCCTCGGCCTTTCCGGTTGTCGCCTCGGCCTCGGCCTCGGCCTCGTCCACCCCTTCGCCCGGCGCCGACGCTCGTTCGAGCAGCGAGTCGGCCAGGGCGGCCACGTCCTCCTGGGAGACCTCGTTCCCCTCCTCGTCGACCATCGCCACGTGGTCCACCAACCACGTCAGCGCCTTGGACTTGCGCTGCTCCGAGCGTACCGCGGCGGTCCTGCCGGCGCGCTCGAGCTGGCGTCGCAGCTCGTCGGGCCCGACCCCCAGGCGCTGGGCCATGGCGTCGAGCTCGCTCTCCATCTCCTCGTCGCTGACCTCGAGCGCCTCGGCCTCGGCCAGCGCCCGCAGCGCCAGGTCGGCCTTGACCGACCGGAGGGCCTCCGCCCTCACCTCGGCCACCAGGTCGTCGCCGGTGCGCCCGGTCGCCGCCAGGAACTCGTCGATCCCGATGCGCTGCTCCTCGAGACGGTGGCCGAGGTCGTGGACGCGCTGGTTGACCTCCTCGTCCACCAGCACCTCGGGCACGTCGTCGTCGTCGACCAGCTCGACCAGCGCGGCCAGCGCGTTCTGCTGCTGGGTCATGCGGGTCTGCAGCGCCTTCACCTTGGCGATGCGGTCGCGCAGGCTGTCGCGCAGCTCGGCCACCGTGGTGAACTCGGAGCTCTCGGCCGCCCACTCGTCGGTGAGCTCGGGCAGCGCCTTCTCCTTCACCTCTTTCACGAGCACCCGGAAGGACACGTCCTCGACGCCCCCGGCCGCGGCGGCGAAAGCGAGGACGTCGCCGATCTTGGCCCCGCGCAGCTGCTGGTCGAGCTCGGCCACCACGCGGCCGCTCCCCACCTCGTAGAGGTAGTCCTCGACGTTCACCACCTCGGTGCCGTCGGCGGCGGTGCCCACCAGGTCGACGGTCACGTGGTCGCCGTCGGCCGCCGGGCGGGACACCTCGACCAGCTCGGCCTCGGTCTCGCGCATGCGGTCGACCTGCGCGTCGACCTCGGCGTCGGTGACCGCCGGGGAGGGCACGGTGATCTCGAGCCCGCCGTAGCCGGGGATGGCCACCGTCGGCCGCACCTGGACGAGGGCGTCGAAGGTGACCGGGCCCGCCTCCTCGCCGGCGGTGATGTCGATCTCGGGCGGAGCGATCGGGTCGACCTCGGCGTCGGCCACCGCCTGTGCGTAGAAGTCGGGCAGGGCCTCGCGCAGCGCCTCGGCCCGCAGGGCGGCCGCGCCGCCCATGCGGGCCTCGAGCACCTGACGGGGCACGCGGCCCGGGCGAAAGCCCGGGATGCGGAGCTGGCGCGAGAGGGTCTTCACCGCCTCGTCGAGCACTCGGTCGACCTCGGGCTCTTCGATCTCCACCGAAAGGCGGATCCTGTTGCCCTCCAGGGGCTCGGCGGTTGCTCTCATAGGGGAACCATCACTCTACCGGCCCGCCTGACCGCTCAAGACGGACCGTGCGACGGGCCCCCGCCGCCGCACCGGTCGGCCGCGACCGACCCCGCCCCCGTCTCGGCCCGACGGATCCGGACCGCGCCGACCCTCCCCCCGCCGCAATCGGGCGGGCGGTACGATCGGTGCCCAGTTCGGACGCGCCGGACGCACGGGAGGTCATCGCTTGAGCGCCAGCGTGACAGGCCCCGGGCCCAGCCGCGGCGACGTCTCCGGAGCGGTCACCGGCGTCATCTTGCGCTACGTCCAGGCCCGGGCCGGCGACGGCGCCGTGGCCCGGGTCCTCGCCGATGCCGGGGAAGACCGCCCGGCGTCGGTGCTCTTGGACCCGGGGAGCTGGAGCACCCAGGAGGCCGCGGTCTCGCTGCTCGAGGCGGCCGCCAGGGTCACCGGCGACTCCGAGATCGGGCGCCACGCCGGTCGGGAGCTGCTCCGCCAGTACGAGGGGACCGAGTCCGGTGACCAGCTGCGGGCGCTCGGGACCCCGGGCGCGCTGCTCGGCACCGTGGCCGCGGCGGCGTCGCGGTTCATGACCGCGGCCCCGCTCGAGGTCGAGCTCGTCACCGAGGGGCGGGCCGTGGTGCGGGCCACCACCCGCCCCGGCGAGGCCCGCCACGTCGCCCTGTGCGCGCTCACCCGGGGGCTCCTCTCCGAGGTGCCCGGGGTCTTCGGGCTGGCGCCGGCGGTGGTGACCGAGACCGAGTGCCAGGCTCTCGGCGGGCGATCGTGCTGCTACCAGCTCGCCTGGGACGAGCGGCCGGCGGCGGCCGGCGGATCTGGCGGGGAGCACATGGCGATCCTGCGGGCCCGGCTCCTGCGGATGGCCGACCGGCTGGAGGAGCTGGCGTCCTCGGCCTCCGACCTCGTGTCGGGGGACGACCTGGCGTCGCTGCTCGCCGCCGTCACCGCCCGGGCCGCAAGGGCGGTGCGCGCCCCGGCCACCGTGCTCGCCGTCTCGTCCCCGCCCGACGGCGAGGTGGCGGTCCACTGCGAGGGGCTCGGCGAGGAGGAGGCGAGGGCGGCCGCCGCCGACATCCTGGCCGACCCCACCGACGCCGGCGGCACGCGCCTGGTCGTCGACGTGGCCTCGGCCCGCCGACGCTACGGGCGGCTGGCCGCCCTCTTCCCTGCGGGCACCGGATTCATGGAGCAAGAGCGCGAGGTCTTCTCCCTCTACGCCACCTACGCCGCCGCCGCCTTGGACCTGGCCACCGCCACGGCCGACGCCGAGCGCTCCGACGCCACGGCGCGCTCGGTGCTCGACCTCGCCGGCACCCTGTCGCGGGCCACCACGGCCGCCGAGGTGCGCCGGGCGCTGGCCGACGCCGTGCCCGGCCTCGTGGGCTCGCAGCGATCGGCGGTGCTCGGCTGGGACGCCGGGGGCGTCGGGCTCCTCCCCGCCCCGCTCGACGCCGAGGAGCCCGACCCCGACGCCGTGGCCGCGGTCGTCGGCGACCCGGCGGTCGCCGCGGCCGAGGGATCCGCGGTCGCCGGCGACCTCATGGCCGGGCGCCAGCCGGTGGTGGTCGGCCCGCACACCGACGACCGCCTCGCCAGGGACCACCTCGAGCGCTCCCAGGCGGTGTGGAGCATCCTCGCCCCCCTGGTCTCGGGCGGCGAGTTCGTGGGGGTGGTGACCGCCGACTTCGACGACGCCCCCGAAGAGGGCGGCGGCCCGACCCCCGACCAGGTGGCCCGCCTGGCGGCCGTCGCCGACCTGGGGGCGACCGCCCTTTTGAACGCCCGCCTGCGCGAGCAGGTCGGCCGGCTGGGGTGGTACGACTCGCTGACCGGGCTGCCCAACCGCCGGCTCTTGGAGGAGCGGGCGGCCAAGGAGCTCGAGCGGGCGGCCAAGGCCGAGCTGCGCACGGCGGTCTTCTTCGTCGACCTCGACCGGTTCAAGCGGGTCAACGACAACTGCGGCCACGCCGCCGGCGACGAGCTCCTCCGCCACGTGGCCCTCAGGCTGCGCGACGTGGTGCGGCGCCAGGACACGGTGGCCCGCCTGGCCGGCGACGAGTTCGCCGTCTTGTTGCCGGGGCTGGCCAACCCCACGGCGATCGAGCAGCTGGCCGGGCGGATGCTCGAGCGGCTGCGCCGACCCTTCGAGGTGCTGGGCACCGAGGTGGCCACCTCGGCCAGCATCGGCATCGCCATCTTCCCCGACCACGGCACCTCCTTCGACGAGCTGCTCAGCCACGCCGACGAGGCCATGTACCGCTCCAAGGGCATGGGCCGCGACACCTTCAGCGTCTACGAGCCGGCCGTCGAGAAGGGGGGGCGGGGCGAGGAGGTCCACGAGGCCGACCTCCGCCAGGCCCTCGCCGCCCACCAGCTCTTCCTGCTGTACCAGCCCTACGTCGACCTGCGCAGCGGACAGGTGGTCGGCGTGGAGGCGCTGGTGCGGTGGCGCCACCCGACCCGGGGCGTCCTCGAGGCGTCGGCCTTCGTGCCCGGGGCCGAGCGGACCGGCGTCATCGTCGACATCGACCGGTTCGTGGTGGAGGAGGCGGTCGCCCAGCTCCGGGCCTGGTCCGACCAGGGGCTGGCACCGCTTCGCATGTCGGTCAACGTCTCGCGGCGCGACCTCATGGACCCGGGGTTCGTCGACACCGTCCGCTCGGCCCTCCACCGCCACGACGTCGCGCCCGCGCGCCTCGAGATCGAGGTCAGCGGGCGGCTCTTGGTCGACGCCGCCGGTCCGGTCCACCAGACGATCGAGGCGCTCCGCCGGGAGGGGGTGCGCTTCACCGTCGACGACTTCGGCAGCGGCTCGTCCCCCGAGCAGGTGGCCACCTTCCCGGTCAACACGATCAAGGTCAGCCGATCCTTCCTGCAGCTGCTCGGCCCGCCCGAGGAGGTCCGCCTCCTCACGACGGCCGTCATCGCCATGGCCGACCGGCTCGGGATGGAGTGCGTGGTCGGGGGGCGCGACCCGTCCCACCAGAGCCCCGTCCTCCTCCAGCGCGGCGCCACCACCGCCGGGGGCTTCTACTTCAGCCCGCCCCTCGAGGCCGCCGACGTCCACCTCATGGTGGAGGGGATGGCAACCGGGGTTGGGCGGCCGGAGCTGACGGCGCGTTGAGGGCTGGCCCTTCCGCCACCATCCCCCGCCGCAGGGGGAACGGGGGGTAGCGTCGTCCCAACTCGGACCGGGGTCAGCGCCCCGGCCCACACGGGGGACCATCACATCGGAGAGGAGTCGCCATGGCGGAGTACGAGGGGTACTGCGTGAAGTGCCGCGAGAAGCGCACCTTCGACGGCCAGGAGGTCGAGCTGGCCAACGGCCGGCGCGCCGCCCAGGGCGCCTGCCCGACCTGCGGCACCAAGATGAACCGCATCCTGGGCAAGAAGGCCTGACACCCCGGCCGGGCCGAACGGCCCGGCCACGCGCCCGGGCGGGCCCGGGACCATCCGGACGCCACGAAGGGACCGGCCGGCGGCGTACGCTGGCCCCACCGGGCCCCATGGGGAACCGGACCGGGGAGTAGCGCAGCCTGGCAGCGCACGTGCTTTGGGTGCACGAGGTCGGGGGTTCAAATCCCCCCTCCCCGACCGACCACCGCACTGACCGGCGCGCCGCGCCGCGCAAACGCCCCCCGCCCCCCGGGGGGCCTCGTCGGCGGCGTCCCACCCCGCCGCAGCCGGCGGCGTCGGATGGTGGTGTCGGTTCCGGGCCCCCGTGTACCGTGCTCCGATGATCCGAGTCACGGGCCAGCGCCAGAAGGACGCGTGGGACCTCCACGTGCTGCCCCCGGTCGAGAAGGTCCGTCCCGGCCTGTGGTCGGTGCCGGTGCCGATCCCCGACAACCCGTTGCGCTACGTGCTCGTCTACCTCATCGAGCTCGACGACGGGGTCGCCCTGGTCGACGCCGGGTGGAACACCGACGACGCCTGGCAGGCGCTCAACGACGGCCTGGGGGAGGCCGGCGGCAGCATGACCGACGTGCGGGCCGTGGTCGTGACCCACATCCACCCGGACCACTACGGCCTGGCCGGGCGGGTCCGCGAGGCCTCGGGGGCCTGGGTCGGGCTCCACCCGGCCGACGCCGCCCTCCTCCAGGGCCGCTACGTCGACACCGACGACCTGGTGGAGCGCATGGGCCGCCTCCTGGCCGAGTCCGGGGTCCCCGAGGACAAGCGCCCGGACCTGGCCCGCGCCTCGATGGAGATCCGCTCCCTCGTCTCGATGGCCGAGCCCGACATCCTCTTGGACGACGACCAGCGGCTGGAGCTGGCCGGCTGGGACCTGCGCACCATCTGGACGCCCGGCCACTCGCCCGGCCACATCTGCCTCTACAGCGACCGGCACCGGCTCCTGCTCTCGGGCGACCACGTCCTGCCGCGCATCACGCCCAACATCTCCTTCCACTCCCAGCAGGACGCCAACCCGCTCGGCGACTACCTCGACTCGCTGGCCCGCATGCGGACCCTCGACCCCGACGAGGTGCTCCCCGCCCACGAGTACCGCTTCGCCGACCTGGGCGCCCGGCTCGACGAGATCGAGCGGCACCACGCCGCCCGGCTCCAGGCGATCGAAGAGGCGCTGGCCGAGCGCCCGGGCGTCTCGGCCTGGGACCTGACGCTCGGCCTCGAGTGGTCGAGGCCGTGGGACGAGATCCCCGGCTTCATGCAGCGGGCGGCCAACGGGGAGACCCTGGCCCACCTGGTGCTGCTCGAGGCGCGGGGCCGGGTACGGCGTGAGTCCGGCGTGCCGGCCCGCTTCTACCTCGCCGACGGCGCCTGACGCCCGGGCACCCTCACGGCGCCAGCGGGCCGGGGTAGGCGGCCTCGGCCCGCTCGACCAGGGCGCCCATCCGCCGGCGTACGAGCACGACCGCCACCACGATCACCGCCACCGCCCCGACGCCGAAGGCGATGTCAAGGGGGGTGGAGACGGAGTGGAGCGTCGACCCGGCGAGGTAGGCGCCGAAGGCGTAGACCGCCGACCAGGCGACGGCGCCGGCCAGGGTGGCGGCGGCGAAGCGCCCGAAGCGCATGCGCACCGTGCCGGCCAGGAAGGCGGCGTAGGTGCGCAGCACCGAGACGAAGCGGCCGAGGAACACCACCGTGGCGCCGTGGCGGTCGAAGAGGTAGCGGGCCACCTTCACCTTCGGCTCGTCGAGGTGGACGAACCGGCCCCACCGGCGCACGAGGTGGTAGCCGCCGGTGGCGCCGATCCAGTAGCCGAACAGCCCGCCCAGGAGGGCGGCCACCGCGGCGACGGCGAAGATCGCCCACACCGAGAGGCGGTGAGTGGCACCGGCGTAGGTGGCGGCGGCGATGAGCGCCGTCTCCCCGGGGAGCGGCACCCCGAAGCTCTCCACCAGCACCAGCGTAAAGACCGCCAGGTAGCCATAGGTGACCACCAGGTGGTGGACGCTCACCGGGTCACGTCCGGCGCACCGACACCCCGACCCACACCCGACGCCGGCACGAGGGGCAGGTCATCTTGTGGTCGAACCTCCCCCGGGGCAGCCAGTAGCCGAACGGCAGCTGGTAGATGAGGAGGTCGAGCAGCCCGATGTGGCTGACCGCGCCGCACGCAGAACAGGTCACGGTGATCGCCCCGCGCTCGACCTCGGGGTGATCCCCGTCCGCCGTCTCCTCGCCCCGGGCGGCCGGTGCCTCGGAGTACAGGGCGCGCTTGCCCAGCGGGTGCGGCCCGGCCGCCGGGTGGGCGACCTCGTCGGCGCCCGAGGCCTCCAGCCAGTAGAGCGCCCGCTTGCCGAGCGGGTCCGGTGGGCGGCCCCTGCGCCCCTCGTCGCCGTCCACCGTCTCCCCTACCCGGCGGCCAGCAGCTCGGCGATCCGCACGGCCAGCTGACGGTAGGCGTCGGCCCCCGGCGAGGAGGGCGCGTACTGCAGGATCGACCGGCCGTGCTCGGGGGCCTCGGCGAACCGCACCGACTTGGGCACCGGCGGCTCGAGCACCCGAAGGCCGTAGCGCTCCTCCACCTCGGCCAGTATGTGACGGGCGTGGCGGGTGCGGCCGTCGTACATGGTGGCCACCACGCCCAGCACCTCGAGCTCGGCGTTGGCGAACATCCGCACGTCCTCGACCGTCTCGAGCAGCTGGCCGACGCCCCGGTGGCTGAGCGCCTCGCACTGCAGCGGCACCAGCACCCGCTCGGCGGCGGTGAGACCGTTGATGGTGAGGACGCCCAATGACGGTGGGCAGTCGACGAGGACGACGTCGTACTCCCCGAGCACGGGTTGGAGGGCCCGGGCCAGCACGTGCTCACGACCGGTCTTGGTCAACAGGTGGACCTCGGCGCCGGCCAGGTCGATCGTCGCCGGGAGCAGCCAGAGGCCCGCCACCTGCTCGACCGGTCGGACCACGTCGGCGACCTTGGCCCGCCGCACCAGCACGTCGTGGAGGGAGCAGTCCAAGGAGTCGGGGTCGAACCCCAGCGAGTAGGTCAGGCAGGCCTGGGGGTCGAGGTCGACCACCAGGGTGCGCCGCCCCCACTCGGCCAGCGCCACCCCGAGCGACTGGACCGTGGTCGTCTTGGCCACGCCGCCCTTCTGGTTGGCCACGGCCACGACCTTCGCCATGGGGGGAGTCTACGACCGGCCGGGCGGTGCGGGCGGAGGCGGGCCGGGCCGAACCGGCCCCGGACGGCCAGCGGGGCCCCCTCCGAAGAGGGGACCCCGTCGATGCCGGCCTTGGGTTTCCCCGCACACGCCCCCACTCACCCCCCACAGTCGCCGGTCTCGGGAAGCCGCGTGCTTGAAGGGAAAGTCTGTAGTACCAGGGCGCGCGACTCAAGCCCCCTCATCGCGCGCCCGGTATCGTTGGCGGCGTGCCCGCCACGGTCGCCATCGTCGACGACGACCGGTGGGTCCGCGCCGGGCGGGCGGGCGCGCTCGGCGCCCTGGGGCGCTACCGGGTCGTCGAGCTGACGCACCGCCAGGCCATGGCCTACGGGGACCGGTGGGCCGAGGTGGCGGTGGCCCTGGTCGACGCCGACTCCCCCGCCGAGCCCTTCGACCGGTTCCTCGGCGTGGGGGTGGTGGAGGCCGTCCGCGCCGATGGCCGCGCCGATGGCCGCGCCGACGGCCGCGCCGATGGCCGGCCCGACGGCCGGGCCGGCACCCGGGTCGTGGCGGTGAGCGACCTCGCCGACAGCGTCTTCCTCCGCCTGCGGCTGGCCGAGGCCGGCGCCGACTACCTCTACGCCAACCAGGAGCTGGCCGACCTCGAGTCGCTGGTCTCGGCGGTCGAGAACTCCGCCCCCCACCACAAGGTGGCCCGGCCCGGCCCGGCCGCGCTGGCGGGCCTCGGCCTGTGCGCCACCACCCGCCCCAACGCCGCGCTGCACTACTTGGAGGACGAGGGCGTTCTCTCGGCCTTCGAGCCCGGACGGCCGCAGAAGTCCGTCGCCCTCTCCCGGCGCCAGATCATGCGGCTCCGCCGGGAGGTCGGACGGCTGGCCGGACTCTCCCCCGCCCATCCGTTCGGCGGCTCTCGCCACCTCGACGCCCCCGACTGGCGGACGGTGGTCGACTTCGTCAACCGGGCCCGGGGGGTGGAGCGGCGCCACCCGCGGCCTTCGGCGCCCGCCCGCTGACCCCCCCTACCCCGACCCGCCCACCTGGCCGAGGAAGGGGACGAGGTGGGCGAAGAAGGCGTTGTTCGGGTAGGCGCCGGCCGGGTCGTTGTGCGAGTAGGTCGTGTCCTGATTGACCAGGGTGAGGTGGCTCGCCGGGATCTTCGACTGGGCGGCGAGGGTCTTGGCCGCTTGGAGCACCTTCTCCCCCCCGAGCACGGTGGCGAAGGCGTAGATGCGCAGGCTCTTGGGCAGCTGGTGGCCCATGGTGGCGTCGACGTCGAGCACCTGGTCCGCCGGGTTGGCGTTGCCGTCGTCGACCGCCCCGGTGTCGTCGGTCAGGCGCTGGGGGAAGTACCACTCGGTCCCTGTGACCCCCTCGATCCCCATCCCCGAGAACATGGTGGCGAACCGGGTGATGGGCGTGAGGGCCCCCGCCCCGTCCCAGCCGTAGGGGGGGCCGGTGGACGACAGCCCCTTGCCCAGGTGGGCCTGGGCGGCCAGCAGTGTCTTGGGCGAGGTGGCGGCGTTGAGGGCGTAGCCGTAGAGGCCGAGGTTGGTGACCGGGACCGGGGGGACGACGGCTGCGGGCAGGAGGCCCGACGCCTCCACCAGCGACGGCTGGTCGGGGAACTTCAGCGCGGCGACCGCCCCGGTGGCCTCGAAGATGCCGGCGTAGGGGGCGGGGATCCCCCCGAAGGAGAGCCACGGCGAGGTCGTCGACTTGTCCAACGTGGCCAGTGTCGCGGCGGCCTGCTGGGCGGTCTCGGCTGTCGCCCAGCTCCCGCCGTCGATGTAGAGCAGGCCGGCCAGGCCGTCGGCCCCCGGCTTCCCCGAGAAGTCCCAGGTGGCGTAGGCGGTGACCACCGACCCGCCCAGCGAGTGGCCGCCGAGGACCACCTTGCCGCCGAGCCGGTGGGCGGCGGCGATGACGTCGCGCAGATCCTCTACCGCCACCTGCATCCCCCACTGCTTGGCGAAGGCGACCGAGGCTGTGGCGACGGGGTGGAAGTGGTCGGTGATGGTCGGGTCCTTCAGGTAGCCCAGGTAGTAGTCGTAGAGCTGGGCGGCCGTGGCCTTCCCCTCCTTGGCCAGGTCGAGCTCGGACTGGTCCTCGAGCAGGTTCTCCCGCCGCTCGACCGCCCAGACCTGCCACCCCTTCGCCTTGGCCACGATCCAGCGGGCCAGGGGCACGAAGTAGGCGCTCCCGGCCGAGGTCCCCGGCTCGAGGACCAGGACGTTCTTGGCCGAGCTGGGCCCGACCTTGAGCACCCCGACCCGGTCGTAGCGGGCGGGGGTCCCCGGCGCCGCGTACCCCTTCATCCACTCCACGCTGAGCGGGCGGGAGGCCGCCGAGGCCGCCGAGGGCGCCGACAGCGCCGCGGCCACGACCGCCGGCACGGCCACCGCCGCCAGGCCCTTGGCCCACCGCCTCCTCGCCGCCACCGCCATCGAGAACCTCCTCATCACCGACCGGCCCGCCTGCGGACGCCGGCGGCCCTCGTGACCACCGCCACGGGATTCTCGCACCCCGGCGCCCGGGCCGCCTCCGCCGGGGCGTCGGGCGGCGGGCCCGCCCCGGCACCGGCGGGCCGTAGGCTGCGGGCGATGGGGGTGGTCGCCGAGGTGGTGCACGAGACACCGACCGGGACCGTGGCCAGCGAGCTGCTGGGGCGCTACTTCGACGAGCTCGACACCCGCCTCCCCGGCGGCTTCAACCCGACGGCGCACGTCGCCACACCCGCCGCCGAGCTGCGCCCACCGGTGGGGACGTTCCTCGTGGCCCGGGTCACAGGGCGGCCCGTGGGGTGCGGGGCGCTCCGCCCGCTCGACGAGACCGCCGCCGAGATCAAGCACATGTGGGTCGACCCGTGGATCCGCGGCCACGGCGTCGGGCGCCGGCTCCTCGCCGAGCTCGAGCAGGCCGCGGCCGGCCTCGGGTTCGCCACGGTCCGCCTGGACACGAGCGTCCACCTCCCCGGCGCCGTCGCCCTCTACCGGTCGAGCGGCTACCACGAGATCCCGGCCTACAACGACAACCCCTACGCCGGCCACTGGTTCGAGAAGCACCTCGCCGCGGCGGGCCCGGGGAGCTGAGCGGCCCCCGCCGCAGCGCAACCGGCGCCGTCGGTCCGGCCCCGTTGGACGGGGTCGGCGCCGGAATCCGTCGACAGGCTACGCCCGGTGGACGATCGCCGGCTCAGGGAGGCCATGGGCGGCGTGCTGGGCGTGGCGGAAGCAGAACCACGCTTGGCACTCCGCACACTGGACCAGCGCTTCCCCGATGCAATGGGGGTTTGTGCACAGCCCGTGAGAGTGGGTCACGGCCACGACGATATCCGACGCAACCTGAGGATGCACGCGGAAAACGATAATTGTCCGCGCTGTAACCGCCCGTACACATTGGTGAGACCGCCCTGTCACTCGGAACGACGCCGATATCCGGCGCTGGGGCCGGGCGGGCGGTTCAACTCTGACGGGGCATGACCTGGGGCTGGGGAATCGGGTACCGCGGCTGGTCGTCGGTGATCTCGAAGAAGTCCCCGGTTGTGCACCCGTCGGCCATGGCCGCCTGCTTGGTGTCGCCGGCCGTCGGGGGCATCCGGGGCCGGCTCGTGTCGACGGACTTGAGGCGCAGGGCGCCGGTCAGGTCGGCCACCGTGCGGCGGCGCCACTCCGAGAGGTTGGGCGCCCGGACCCCGAACCGCTCCTCCAAGAAGCGCAGCTGGGAGGTGTGGTCGGCCACCTCCGAGAAGACCCGCCCGCCCCGGCTGAACGGCGACACCACGAACATCGGCACCCGGAACCCGAGCCCGATCGGCCCTTCGATGCCCTGGGCGTTGGAGGGGAGCGGGCGGACGGTGACGTACTCGCCGGGGGTCCCCTTCGGCGCCGTCGGGGGCGCCACGTGGTCGAAGAACCCGTCGTTCTCGTCGTACATGACGAACAGCACCGTCTTCGACCAGACGTCGGGGCTCTTGAGCAGCGTCTGGAGCACCCGGTCGATGGTGTGGGCGCCCAGGGCCGACGGCGCCGGGGGGTGCTCGTCGTAGCCGACCGGCGGGATCACCCAGGAGACCTTGGGCAGCGTGCCCTGGCGGACGTCGGCGGCGAAGTCGTCGGGGAAGGTGTAGTTGAAGGCCTTGTCGAACAGCGGCGTCCCCTGCCCCGAGAACTGCTTGAAGTAGCCCATGACCGAGTCGGTGACGCCCATCACGAGGTTGGAGTTGATTGTGTAGAGGGGCCCGGGCGGGTTGTAGACCTTCCAGCTCACCGAGGCGTCCTCGAGCACCTCGGGCATGGTCGGCCAGTCGACCGAGAACTTGGCCGACGGCAACGAGTTGGTGATGAGCACGGGGCCGCCGTGGAGGCCGTCGGGGTCGATCGTCCCCGACACCGCCATGAGCCGGTTGGGGTGGGTGGGCCCGAGCACCGAGCAGTGGTAGTTGTCGCAGAGGGTGAAGGCGTCGGCCAGGGCGTAGTGGTAGGGCACGTCGGCCCGGCGGTAGTAGCCCATGGTCAAGGTGCCGTACTCGGGACCCTCGTACTCCTCCATCGTGTGCACCCGGACGAAGTCGGTCATGGCGCCGTCGTCCCAGCACAGGTGCTGGGGCTTCCAGGCGTGGGTCAGGTCGTGGGTGCAGCTGGCGATGCGCGACGTGGTGTCGAGGTGGAACGGGAGCACGTACCCGTCGGGGACCCCGGGGGCCCGCTGGGCGAAGACGCCGTCGCTCCCCGCTGCGTGGTCGTCGAACCCCCGGACGCCCGGGTAGATGCCGAAGTAGTGGTCGAAGGAGCGGTTCTCCTGCATGAGGAAGACCACGTGCTCGACCGCACCGAGGTCAGACCCGGCCGGCGCCACGGCGGCGGCACGGCGGACCGTCGCCGCCTGGCCCGCCGTCCCGGCCAGGACCGCCCCGGCCGAGCCGGCCAGTGCGAGCTCGAAGAGGTGGCGCCGCGAGAGCACCCGTCGGACCAGCTCCTCGTCTCGTCGGTCCGAGCTGCGGTAGGCGGCCATGGTCCTCCTCGACACTTCCCGCGCCGCCGAACGGTACCACCGGCCCTGCCCCCGGCGTCGGCTCGGGACGGGACCGACCCCGCTACGATCGGCCCGCCCCCACACCACGCGACGCCGGCCGCCGGGGCGGCCGGGAGGGAGACGGCATGCGGCTCACCAGGTTCGGCCTGCAGATCCCGGACTTCACCTACCCCGGCGTGGCCGACGCCGACCTGTTCGAGCGGGTGGCGGGGATCGCCGTGGCCGCCGAGGAGTCGGGGTTCGACTCGGTCTGGGTGATGGACCACTACTACCAGATCGCCATGGTCGGCCCCCGGACCGACCCGATGCTCGAGGCGTACACGCTCTTGGGGGCGGTGGCCGCCCGGACGAGTCGGGCCCGCCTCGGGACCCTGGTCACCGGGGTCACCTACCGCAACCCCGCCCTCTTGGCCAAGGCCGTCACCACCTTGGACGTCGTCTCGTCGGGCCGGGCCGTCCTCGGCATCGGGGCGGCGTGGAACGAGGAGGAGCACACCGGCTACGGCTTCGACTTCCCGCCGCTCGCCGAGCGCTACGAGCGGCTGGAGGAGGCCCTGGTGATCTGCCGGGCCATGTTCAGCGAGGAGGCGCCCTCCTTCGCCGGCCGCCACTACCGCATCGAGGGGGCGCTCAACCGGCCCCGCCCGGTGCAGGCCGGCGGCATCCCCATCCTGGTCGGCGGGAGCGGCGAGCGGAAGACCCTGCGCCTCGTCGCCCGCTACGCCGACGCCTGCAACCTCTTCGGCGACGCGGCGACGGTGGCGCACAAGCTCTCGGTGCTCGACCGCCACTGCGAGGACGTCGGGCGGGACCCCGCCGACATCACCAGGACCCGCCTGGGCGGGCTGGTGATCGCCGAGACGGCGGCCGAGGCCGAGCGCAAGGCCCGGCAGATGGCCGAGCACCGCGGCATGGACCCGGCCCGCTACGCCGAGTACGTGATCGCCGGCGACCCCGGCGCCGTGTGCGAACAGGTGGCCGCCTACCTCGACGCCGGCCTCGACGGGATGATCTTCAACATGCACGACGCCCAGGACATCGAGCCCGTCCGCCTGGCCGGGCGGACCCTGTCGGCCGCCTTCGGCTAAGCACGGCTCACGAGGTCATCCCGCCCAGCCCCACCAGCCCGCGGGCCAGCTCGATCTCCCCCATGTGTCGGAGGCCGTGCTGGTAGATCCAGCACTCGGCGGCGTCGAGGAGGGTGATGCCCTCCTCCCCGGCCACCCGGGCGCTGAAGGTGGAGGCGATCTGCTCGGGAAAGGGGCGGGGGACGACCACCCGGGTCAGCTCGGACGGGTCGAGGTCGGCCAGCCAGGCCTCGGTCCGGTCGAAGACGGCGTGGAGGTAGTCCTTGAAGGCGTCGTAGTCGCCGATCCGCTGGTGGACCATCTCGGCCACGCTGCGGTGCTTGCCGTGGTCGGGTATGGCCGGGCGCACCCGGGCCGCCCACCCGTCGTCCCAGATCGGCGCGGTGCCCGTCATGAGGAAGAACGAGGCGTCGACCATGTTGGCGATGTGGAAGAGGCTGAAGGCGATGGGCAGCACCCCCTCGCGCTCGAAGTGGTTGACCTGGTCGACGTCCATCGTGTCCAGGGCGTCGGTGTAGATCGAGTGCAGGGCCCGCATCCGGCGCTGCAGGGAGTCGAGTACCAGCTCGGTCGCCATCGGTCCGTCTCCTCTACTCTCTTGCCATCTCCATGTGCGCCGTCGCCGCCACGTCGGCGGGCGACCGGCGGGAGCGGATCTCGATGACCAGCCGCTCGATGGTGCCGTTGAAGGGGTTGGGCCCCTCGTAGTCGTCGACCACGCTCGACAGGGCGTCGCGGCCCACGTCGGTCCCGGTCGACCCCAGCATCCGGACCAGCCGGGGGACCTCGACGCGGTCCAGGTCCCGGCCGTCGGCGGCCAGCGTCAGCACGCCCCCGGCGCCGTCGCGCTCGAAGCGGGCCGAGAGCCGGTGGGGGCCCGGGGCCAGCTCGAGCGCGGCGCCGGCGCGCCGGTGGTCGCCGAGCGCGTTGTAGTCGAACTCGAGGCGCCCGCCGGCCAGGAAGAAGGTGTGCCCGACGTTGTGGCTCCCCCGGGCATAGAGGACGCCGCTCGCGGGCTCCTCCCCCACCACCACTTCGGCGGTGACCGTCCAGCTCCGCCCGCCCAAGAGGGCGGAGGCGTCGGCCGGGATGTGGGAGATGGGATGGAGGTACTCGTAGGTGGTCCGGGCGTGTGGGGTTCCCGGGCGCGCCTCGCCGCCGAACAGCTCGATGGTGCGGTCGTCGAGAGGCAGCACGCCCATCTCGCCGGCCTCGGCCCACCACCGATCGACCAGCTCGCGCAGGCGCTCGGGTTCTGTGGCCGCCAGGTTGGCGCACTCGGAGAAGTCCTCGTCCAGGTGGAAGAGCTCCCACTCGTCGAGGTCGTAGGGGTGGCCGGCCACGTGGTAGGTGGTGGCCTTCCACCCCTCGGCCCAGATGCCGCGGTGGCCCATCTGCTCGAAGTACTGCACCGAGCGCGGCGGCGGGGCGGCCGGGTCGTCGAAGGTCGGGCGGATGGACCGGCCGTGGAGGGGGATCTGGGGGTGGCCGCCGAACTGCTCGGGCAAGGGGGTGCCGGTCACGTCGAGCACGGTGGCGGCCACGTCGACGGCGTGGCAGAACTGGGTCCGCAGCGCCCCGGCGTCGGCGATGCCGGCCGGCCAGTGCACCACCAGCGGGTCGCGGACCCCGCCGCCGTAGGTGTTCTGCTTGTACCAGCGCAGCGGGGAGTTGCCGGCCTGGGCCCAGCCCCAGGGGTAGTTCGAGTGCGAGTGCGGGCCGCCGATGTCGTCGAGGCGGTTGGCGGCCAGCTCCTCGACGTCCTCTGCGTGCAGGTTGAAGAAGCTGAACTCGTCCATGACCCCGTAGGGGCCGCCCTCCCGGCTGGCGCCGTTGTCCGAGACCACCATGAACACGGTGTTCTCCAGCCGCCCCAGGCGGGCGAGGAAGTCCACCAGTCCTCCGATCTGGTCGTCGGTGTGCTCGAGCATGGCGGCGAACGCCTCCTGCAGCCGGCAGGAGAAGGCCCGCTGGGCCGGCGTGAGGTCGTCCCACGGCGGCACCCCGGGGTTGGGCGGGGCGAGGGTGGTGCCCGCGGGGATCACCCCGAGCTCGAGCTGTCGCTCGTACCACCGGCGGCGGATGACGTCGTAGCCCTCGTCGAACCGGCCCCGCCACCGCTGGCGGTAGGCGTGAGGCGACTGGTGGGGGGCGTGGGTGGCCCCGAAGGCCAGGTACAAGAAGAACGGGCGGTCGGGCCGGACCGAGACGAGGTCGCGGACCCACCCCATCGAGCGCTCGACGATGTCCTCGCTCACGTGGTAGCCGTCCTCGGGCCGCCCCGGCGGGTCGACGTGGTGGTTGTCGTGGGTGAGCTCGGGGTAGAACTGATCGGTCTCTCCCTGCAAGAACCCGTAGTAGCGGTCGAACCCCTTCTGCAGCGGCCAGTTGGTGTGGGGGCCGGCGGCCGAGGTCTCGACCATCGGCGCCAGGTGCCACTTGCCGGCGGCGAAGGTGGCGTACCCGTGGGCCCGCAAGAGCTCGGCGACGGTGGCCGCCCTGGGGGTGATCCCGCCGCGCATGTGGGGGAAGCCGGTGCTCCAGTTGGACACCGCCCGCATGCCGACGGCGTGGTGGTTGCGGCCGGTCATGAGGCACGCCCTTGACGGCGAGCACAGGGCGGTGGTGTGGAAGCCGGTGTAGCGCAGGCCGCCGGCGGCCAGGGCGTCGATGCGCGGCGTGGCCAGCGTCGAGCCGTAGCAGCCCAAGTGGGCGAAGCCGGCGTCGTCGAGGACGACCATGACGACGTCGGGGCCGCCCAGGCCGGCCGGCGGGTCGGGCCAGTCGGGCACCGACTCGGTGTGGGTGCGGCCGATCCGCCCCCTGAACCCGGGCTCGCTGGTCATGGCGGATCGGCCCCTTCGTGTCGGCTGCTCCCGGTACCCAATCACTTGTCAGAGCCAATGTCAAGAGTTAGGGTGGCCCGGTGGGCCCTGTGCGCGCGTCCCTCCGTCCGGCCTCGGTCGACTTCCACTTCGACCTCATGTGCCCCTTCGCCTACCAGACCTCGGTCTGGATGCGCGAGGTCCGCGCCCGCACCGGGACCGCCGTCAACTGGCGGTTCTTCAGCCTGGAGGAGGTCAACCGGGCCGAGGGCAAGAAGCACCCCTGGGAGCGCGAGTGGTCCTACGGCTGGTCGATGATGCGGGTGGGGGCCCTCCTGCGCCGCCAGGACATGGCCCTGCTCGACGCCTGGTACCTGGCGGCCGGCCGGGCGCTCCATGAGGAGGGCCGCAAGCCCCACCGCCGCGAGGTCGCCCGCCAGCTGGTGGCCGGGCTGGGCCTCGACCCCGGACTGGTCGACGAGGCGATCGCCGACCCCACCACCGGCGACGAGGTGCTGGCCGAGCACCGCCGGGTCACCGACGCCGGCGGCTACGGCGTCCCCACGCTGTTCTTCCCCGACGGGCAGTGCCTCTTCGGCCCGGTGCTGGTCGACCCGCCGACCGGCGACGCCGCCGTGCGGCTCTTCGACGCCGTGGTGGCCTGGACCGAGTTCCCCCACCTCTACGAGCTCCAACGACCGAAGTCCCGCGCCGACGAGCGGGTGATCCTCGATGCGCTCCGCCCGTACCTGGAGGCCCGGGACTGGGTCAGCGTCGACCGGGGACGGGTGATCGACCTCGACCGGCTGGGGCGCGACGAGAAGGAGGGTGACGATGACTGAGCACGACGCGGGGGCGGGCCGGGCGGCCAAGGACCGGCTGGTCGAGCTGCTCGGGTGGGAGTGGTCCACCCTGGCCGATCTCCTGGCCACGCTCGACGAGGCCACATGGGCCAGGCCGGCCCTCCCGGGCTGGGACGTCCACGACGTGGTCGCCCACCTGGTGGGCACCGAGCGGACGCTGGCCGGGGCCCCCCAGCCCGAGCCCCCCCCCACCATCGACGACGCCCCCCACGTGCGCAACCCCATCGCCCGCCTGAACGAGGCCTGGGTCGCCGAGCTGCGCGGGCTGTCGGCGGCCGAGCTGCTCGATGCCTTCCGGGCCGTCACGGCCGAGCGGCTGGCCGCGCTGGCGGCCATGAGCACAGAGGAGTTCGACGCACCCTCGTGGACCCCGGTGGGCGACGCCACCTACGGCCGCTTCATGGGGGTGCGGCTGTTCGACTCGTGGATGCACGAGCAGGACATCCGAGCCGCCGTCGGGGTGCCGGGCAACGAGGACGGCCCGGTGGCCGAGCTGGCCGTCGACGAGGTGGTGGGCGCCCTCGGCTACATCATCGCCAAGCGCGGCGGCGCCCCCCAGGGCTCCTCGGTGCGCATCACCCTCACCGGGCCGGTGCGGCGCGTCGTCACGGTGGTGGTCGACGGGCGGGCCAGGGTCGCAGAAGGGGTCGAGGGCGAGCCCACGGCCACCATCGACCTCTCCTCCTCGCTCTTCCTGCGCCTGGCCGGCGGGCGCCAGGACCCCGAGGACGCCTTGGGGGTGATCGGGCTCGGCGGGGACACCGCGCTCGCCCGCCGTCTCGCCTCGCACCTGGCCTACACCATATGAGCGGGGCCACCGCCGTCACCGAGGCCCAGACGGGCGGCCCGGACGGCCCGGGGGCGGTGACCGACGGGCGGCGGCTGCGCCGGGACCGCAACCGGCTGGCCGTGGTCGACGCCCTGCTCGACCTCTACGCCGACGGCAACCTGCGGCCCAGCTCGGCCGAGATCGCCGAGCGGGCCGGCCTCTCGCCGCGTTCGCTGTTCCGGTACTTCGACGACGTGGACGACCTCTGCCGGGCGGCCATCGACCGCCAGCTGAGCCGGGCGCTGCCGCTCGTGCCCCTCGGGGTCGCCGACACGGCGCCGCTCGCCGAGCGGGTCGAGGCGGTGGTGGCCCAGCGGGTCCGCCTCTTTGCGGCCATCGCCCCGGCGGCCACGGTCTCCCGGCTCGAGGCGCCGTTCCAGCCGGTCCTGGCGGCCGAGCTGGCGAGTGGGCGGGCCGTCCTGCGCGCCCAGCTGAGCCACGTCTTTCGCCCCGAGCTCTCGAGGTTCGCCGACGGCGGCGGCGCGCTGAGCGCCCTCGACGTCCTCTGCTCCTTCGAGTCGTACCACCTGCTCCGCCACGACCAGGGGCTGTCGGACGACGAGGTGGCGGCGGTGCTCCGGGCGGCGATCGCCGCGCTGGTCGCCCGGGCCGCCGCCCCCCGATGACGGCGGCCCGGCGCTCGGTTCGCTGCGACGCCCGCATCACCCGGCCGGCCGGCCGGGTGTGGGCGTGGGTCGGGGACCCGGCCCGGTTGGCCGAGTGGCTCCCCGGCACCGGGTCGTGCACCGTCGACGGGGACCGGCGGGAGGTCACCACCGGCTCCGAGGGCGAGCTCCACTCGCTGGCCGACGAACCGCTCCAGCGCGAGAACCTCTGGGCCGACCTGCGGGACGCCGTGCCGCCGCCCCGGCTCCCCCGGCGACGCCTCGAGGCGCCGGTCTGACCGGTGGGCGGCTACTGGCCCGGCCCCTGGCCGTGCGAGGACGGGGGCCCGGCCCGCCGCCAGCGCCCTTCGGGGGTGACCGGGCCCTCCTTCGGCCCCGAACCCACGGTCACCTCGCGCCGGGTCCCGGCGGCCACGATGGTCGTGACCCGGGACCCCGGCGAGCTCTACCTCCTCCGCCACACGGCCGGCGACGCGGCGGTCTCCTTCGTCGAGCGGGTCGACCCCGAGTCCCTCGAGCCGTTGGCCGTCTCGCCCGAGCTGGCCGGTGGCCCCGCCTGGCCCGGCAGCCTGGCCGCCCACGCCAACGGCTCGCTCTACGTCGTGTTCGGCGAACACGCCCACCGGCTCGACCCCGACCTCGGGGTCGTGGCCTCGGCCGCGCTCCCCCGCCACCTCCCCTACAACGGGTTCGTCGTCATGGACGACGGGACGATCGTGACCAAGGACTTCGCCGGGTCGCGCCCCGGCCGGTTGGTGGCAGCCGCCGACCGCCTCGGGTGCCAGCTGCTCGCCCTGGAGCCCGAGCGGCTGGAGGTGGTGGCCGCCTGCACGCTGCCCGAGCCCTCGATCGCCCGCCTCTCGGCCGAGGGCGACACGGTCTATGTGGTCGGCGACACGAGCCTCCTGCGGGTCCGTTGGGACGGGGAGCGCCTGCGGCACGACGAGGGGTTCGTCGTCCCCTACCGTACCCGGGAGGGCCAGACCTACGGCTGGGACTGCGTGCTCTGCGGCGGGGCCGCCTGGTTCCTCGACGACGGGGACGGTGGCGAGGGCTACACCGGGACGCTGCGGGGCCACGGCCGGTCCACCGCGCCACTCCAGCTGCTGCGCGCCGACCTCGAGGACGCGACGCTGGTCGCCACGGAGATCTGCGCGGAGCCCGGCGGGCTGGTCACCAACCCGCCGGTGGTCGACCTCGAGCGAGGGGTGGCCGTCGGCTACGACTCGGGCAACGGCGTGATGGCCGCCTTCACCATCGGGGCCGACGGCGGCCTGGCGCCGCGCTGGCGGCGCCACCAGGACCACGCCGCCCACATGGTGCTCTTCGGCACCGGCCAGCTCGTGACCGGCGACTTCGACGCCGGGCGCGGGGCCGAGCAGGCGGTCGTCCTCGACATCTCGACCGGGGACGAGCTCTGCCGGGTGGACACCCACAGCCCGCTCCAATCGGTGCTCTTCCCGGCGGTCGGCCACGGCGGCGACGTCTACTGCTGCACCTTCGCCACCCTCACCCGCCTCTCGCCGTAGGGGGCGCGCCGCTTCGCGACAGCGTCGAGGACGAGGTGGCCGCGGCCGAGGGGCGCACCACGCCCCACGGCGACGCACCGGTCACCGCCCGAAGCGTCCATCGCGTGGTGCCGGGCACGAAGGCTCCGGCCCGACCGCTCGACCCGACGACGGCTCGGGTGCCGCCCCGGGCCGCCCGCCCGGGGTCGCCCGGCGGTGCCGGGTCGGCGCTTGGGGCCGCCCCTTCGATGCCGTCGAACGCCGACCTCCCGGCGCCCGGGGCCCGGCCGGTGACCGGGCGACGGTTCCGCCCGGCTCCGTCCACGGTTGCCGGGGACCTCGCTCAGTTTCGAGCGCGCGAATCCAGGATCCGATCCAAACCCCGCGGGGTCAGGGCGTAGTTGCCGACGCTTCCCGACGCGAACCACGACCAGGACGGCGGCCAGGCGAGCGTGGCCGCCGATGCCATCGCCACCGGCGCCAGCGCGATCGGATCCCCGTGCACGGGGGTCAGCTCCTCGGCACTGCCGGCGTAGCGGCCCGCGCTTCGCAGGGCCCGCCAGAGCTCGGCGGCGACGCCGCGGCGACCCGCGCCCCGCTGTGCTGCACCCAGCACCGCCAGGAGGAGTTGGTGGGTTCTGGCGCCGGTCCGCCCGCCGGGTCGGGGGGAAGCGACGCCGCGGGCGACGTCGAGCAGCGCGCCCACCAGGTCGACACCCGCCCGCCAGGCGTTCTCGGGCTCGACCAGGCGGGGGTTGATGTCGATGAAGCTGGGACCGGACTCGGTGAGGATCACGTCGGCGGACAGCGCACCGTGCCAGCCGAGATCGCCACCGAGCACTTCGAGCCACCCGCGTGCTCCTGGGAGGTCGACGCTCTCCTTGTGGCTGGATCCGCCGCTCACTCCCTCCCCGGTCCGCAGGTTGGCGTGGAAGGCGACCAGGGACCCGTGGTCGAAGACCGACTGGCACATGGCCAAGGGCCCCTCGACGTGCGCCTGCACCAGGGTGCGCCCGAAGCCGGTCGCCTCTTTGAGCTCATCGGGAGAACCGACGCGCCGCACCCCACCCGAGGCGGTGCCGATCGGCTCCTTCACGTAGGCGGGAAAGGCGGTCCATCCCTGCGGTCCGACCGAGGCGGGGGGCTGCGGCAGCCCGAGACGGCTGAGCGTGGCGAAGGCGGCGACCTTGTCCTGCACCGCCGCAACGGCGTCGAACCGCGGCACCGCGGTCACCACGCCCCTGTCGCGCAGACGATCGGGAGCCGATGCCAGCACGGCGACCTGCTCTTGGGTGGGCAAGAGCACGTCGAACCCCTCGGATTCGTAGACCGCCAGTGCGGCGTCGAGCCAGGCCAGCGGGTCGCTGCCGTACCTGGGGACACGGTGGAGGCGCCGCACATGGCGGGTGAACCGGCAAAGGCAGAAGGGGTCCGGCGAGAGCGCCTCTGCGACGTGCCCGGCGGACCACAGCCGGTTGGCCGTCTGCCGGGCGGTCAGGCCGGAGCCGTCGGTCATCAGGACGCGCATTAGTGTAGATAGTATACTAACTTCCGTGGGCCGGCCAGCGCGGATCGACCGAGACGCCGTGCTGGCCGCCGGGCTGGCCATCGCCGACGAGAAGGGCCTCGATGCGGTGACCATGGGGGCCGTCGCCGCACGGCTCGGCGTCACGCCGATGGCCCTCTACCGGCACGTAGCCAACAAGGCAGACCTCATGGACGGGATCGTCGAGCTCCTGCTCACCGAGTTTCCCCCCCCGCCTGCCGGTCCGTGGACCGACCGCCTGTCCGGGCTCGCCGACGCGATACGCGCATCGGCACGCCGCCATCCGAGCGTCTTTCCCCTTCTTCTCCAACGACCGGCGACCACGCCTCGGGCCCGTCAGGCACGCCACGGTGTCTACGCCGCGCTGGAGGAAGCCGGTATCGACACGGCGCGACTCGCACAGACCGAACGCCTCATCAGCACCGCCGTCCTGGGGTTCGCCGTCAGCGAGGCGGCCGGACGGTTCCGCAGCCACTCCCGGCGCCAGCTCGACGACGACTTCGCGCGGCTCTTGGAACTGCTCGGCCGCTTCATCGAGTCCGAATCGACGCGGCCGGGCACGGATCGGCCGGTCCCCGCTCGGCCTTCCTCGCCGTGAGTGCCCCGGCGACCCGGGTCACGACTCGTCGACGGCTCGGCACGCCCGGTCGTGCCCCTGCCCAGGCGCCGGCCCCTCGCCGGCACCGGTCGCCGGTCCACCGGCCGGGTGGGAGGATTGCGGGGAGGAGGACGAGGGCGGGCCCTCGACGTTCCCGCTCGGCCCTCGCGATCGCGGCCCGCTGACGGCGAACGTGGCCGGTAGCTGGAAGGAGGCGGGCGGATGGACCTCGAGGGCGCGGTGTGCATCGTCACCGGCGCCTCGTCGGGGATCGGCGAGGCCACGGCGCGCCTGTTCGCCGGCCGGGGGGCGACCGTGGTCCTGGCCGCCCGGCGCGCCGACCGGCTCGAGCGGCTCGCCACCGAGCTCCCGGGCTCGCTGGCCGTCGAGACCGACGTGACCGCGCCCGGGCAGATCGAACGGCTGGTGGAGCGGACGGTCGAGGCCTTCGGCCGGATCGACGTGCTGGTCAACAACGCCGGGCAGGGGCTCCACGTCCCGATCCTCGACCTGCGACCCGACGACCTGCGCGCCGTCTTCGAGCTGAACGTGGTGGCCCCGCTCCGGGCCATGCAGGCCGTCGTCCCCCACCTGCGGGATCGCCCGGCCGGGGCCATCGTGAACGTGAGCTCGGCCACGACGCTGCGGGTCTTCCCCGGCCTCGGCGGCTACGCCGCCACCAAGGCGGCGCTCAACCTGCTCTCGGAGACGGCCCGCCTCGAGCTCGCCGAAGCCCGGGTGGCGGTGTCGGTGGTCTACCCGTCGGTGACCGCCTCCGAGTTCCACCATCACCTCCGGGCCGGCTCCCTGGTGGCCGGCGCCCGGTCCATCACCCCCGACCCGCCCGAGCTGGCCGCCGTCGCGGTCGCCTTCGCCGTCGAGACCGGCGAACCCCACGTCCTGGTGGCCGAACCCCCGCGCCCGATCACCCCCGGCGGCACCTTCGGGTAGGGCGCACTCGGCGCACGCCCGTTGATATCGGGCGCCGGCCGCGGGGCGGCCGTCCATCGGCGCGGGCCGAAGGGCAACGGTCTCCTCGCCGTGGCGGGCCGGCACCTCCGAGCGCAGCTCGGGCGGCCGCCGGCCCGGTCGGTGCGCCTACTCGTAGACCTTCTCCTCGACGGCGTCGGCGTGGGCGGCGTCTCCTTCGAGGTCGCGCCGACGGGTCCGGGCGGTCCGGGCCTCGGCCACCCTCTCGGCCTGCTCGGCGTACCACTCGTGGGCGATGATCATGCTCATGACCTCGTTGGTGCCGGTCCAGATGGACGCCAGTCGCAGGTCGCGGTAGTGCCGCTCGACCGGGTAGACGTCGGTGTACCCGATCCCGCCCATCACCTGCATGGCGTGGTGCACGGCGCGCTCGCAGGACTCGGTCACGAACTTCTTCGTCTCGCTGATGTAGCGACGGGTGCGGGCCGGGTCCTCCCCTAAGTCCACCGCCCGGGCGGTCGTGTAGACGAGCGACCGGGAGGCGTCGAGCAGCATCGCCGCCTCGGCCACCTGGAAGCTGACGCCCTGGAAGCGGTTGATCGGCCGCCCGAACGCCTTGCGCCGGGCGGTGTAGCCCCCCGCCACCTCCAGGGCGGCGGCGGCCGGGCCGATGGTCATGGCCGCAGTCCCCAGGCGCTCGGGGATCATCATGGTGTTGAACACGTCCACGCCCCCGTTGAGCGCCCCCACCAGGTTCTCCTTGGGGACCTCGACGTCATGGAACACCACGCGGCCGGTCCCGCCCCCCCGTGATCCCATCAGGCCGTAGAGGTAGTGGACGTCGACGCCGGCGCCGCGATCGACCAGGAGGGCACTGATGCCCTGCTGCGGTGGCGCGGTCGGATCGGTGCGGGCGTAGACGAGGAAGAAGTCCGCTCCCTCGGCCCCCACGATGAACCGCTTCTGCCCGTTCAAGACGAAGTGGTCGCCTGCATCCTTGGCCCTCGTCGTCGCCCCGAAGAAGTCGGAGCCGCCCCGCGGCTCGGTGAGGGCCTCGGCGGCGAACCGCTCGCCGGCGAGCAGGGGGCGGACGTAGCGCTCCTTCTGGGCATCGGTGCCGTGGCGGACGACGGCGTCGCAGACGAGCTCCGCCCCCACGCCGTAGGTGCAGGCGAAGATGTACCCGAGCGCCCCCACCTCCTCCATGGCCGTGCAGGTGGCGACCCAGTCGAGGCCCCGGCCGCCCCACTCCACTGGGTGGCGGATCCCCAGCAGGTTGCGGCGGCCGGCCTCGGCCAGGAACTCGCGGGGGAAGCGGATCTCGTCGCGGTCCATCTTGACGACCATGTCGCGCGGCACCCACCGCACCAGGTCGCGGACCTCGTCGCGCAGCTGGCGCTGCTCGTCGGTGAGCAGGAAGTCGTACACGCCGGTCTCCTCTCCGAACTGCTCCTGTGCACGGTACTGCCGGCAGCAAGAGCGCCCGGGCCGTTCGTCCCCCGAGGAAATGGGGGGCGGCGCTCACGGCGCCGATGGGCGACGCGTCAAGCGGTCACGCGGCACCGGTCCGGTGGCATCCGAGCCAGAGGGGTCATGGGCGGTGCGGCGTACGTCAATTGGTGTACGCTGCGGGCATGGCAGCCAAGACGGAACGCCTGAACCTGCGTCTCACCCCTGCTCAGGACGCCGTGCTGCGTCGGGCGGCCGAGGCGCGCGGTGAGTCGGCAAGCGAGTACGTGCTCAGGAACGCGGTCGAGGCCGCCGAGATGGATCTGGCCGACCGTCGCGTCTTCGTCGTCGACGACGCAGTGTGGAAGGAGCTCGAGGCGCTGCTCTCCGGCCCGGCGTCCCTGCCGCAACCCATGGCGACCCTGCTCACCGGCCCCAGCGTCTTGGACGAACCGCCTCGGTGAGCTATGCCGGTCCCGAGCTGATGACCGGTGATCACGTCGTGGCATCGTTCGACTGCGGTCGGCCAGCCCTGAACGACTGGTTTCGCCGTCGCGCGCTCGCCAATCAGGGAAGGGGAACGAGCCGCACCTGGGTGGTCACCGAAGCCGGCTCCCGAGTCGTGGTCGGGCTCTACGCCTCGTCCACCGCGTCCGTGCTCCGTCAGGCGGCGCCCAAGCCGTTCGCACGGAACCAACCGAGCGAGCTGCCCGCCATCCTCCTCGGGCGGATGGGCGTGGCCACAGAGCACAAGGGACGCGGCCTCGGGGCAGCGCTCCTCAAGCACTTCATGCTGAAGGCGCTCCAGGTCTCGGCGTCAGTCGGCGTCCGGCTGGTGCTCGTGCACGCCAAGGACGAAGAGGCGAAGGCCTTCTACGAGCACTACGGCTTTGTCGAGTCGGCCATCGACCCCCTCACGCTCATGATGCTGGTCGGCACGTCCTGGCGATCTGAGAGCAGTTGAAACCAACGCACCACGCGCGGCCCCAGATCACCGGCTCACCGTCTCGGCGACCGCCGTCTCCTGCGGACACATCGCGGCCCGTCTCACATGCAGTGTGCGTGTCGCGTGCGGCGCATCCCGCTCGGCACCGCGGTACCGGTCCCGTCCCCACCACCCAGGGTGGCCGCCCGGGCCGCGGTACTCAGCCGGCCGGCTCGTGGCGGCGCAGCTCGGCCCGGGCGAGCGAGCGGAGGTGGACCTCGTCGGGGCCGTCGAAGATCCGCATGGCCCGGTGCCACGCCCACATCCGGGCCAGCGGCGTGTCGCCGCTCACCCCGGCCCCGCCGTGGACCTGGATCGCCCGGTCGATGACCGCCAAGGCGGCCCGGGGAGCGGCCACCTTGATGGCGGCGATCTCCTGGGCGGCCCCCTTGGCCCCGTAGCGGTCGATCAGCCACGCCGCCTTCAGGGTCAACAGCCGTGCCTGCTCGATGGCCAGGCGCGACTCGGCGATCGCCTCTTGCACCATGCCCTGGTCGGCCAGCGGCCGACCGAAAGCGATGCGCGAGGACGCCCGCCGGCACATGAGATCGAGGGCGCGCTCGGCCGCCCCGAGGGCCCGCATGCAGTGGTGGATCCGCCCGGGGCCCAGGCGGGCCTGGGCGATGGCGAAGCCGTCGCCCTCCTCGCCGATCACGTTGGCGGCCGGGACCCGCACGTCGGTGAAGACGACCTCGCCGTGGCCAGCCTGATCGGTGTAGCCGAAGACGGTGAGGTCCCGGACGACCTCGACCCCGGGGGTGTCGACCGGCACCAGCACCATCGACTGCTGGCGGTGCTTGGGGCCCTCGGGGTCGGTCTTGCCCATCACGATGAGGATCCTGCACCGCTCGTCGAGCAGCCCGCTCGTCCACCACTTTCGCCCGTTGATGACGTAGCTGTCGCCCGACCGCTCGATGCGGCACTCGATGTTGCTGGCATCGCTGCTGGCAACGTCGGGCTCGGTCATGGCGAACCCCGAGCGGATCCGGCCGTCCAAGAGGGGCTCCAGCCACTCCTCCTTCTGCTCGGTGGTGCCGAAGAGGTGGAGGACCTCCATGTTGCCGGTGTCGGGGGCGGCGCAGTTGATGACCTCGGGCGCCAGCTGGCCGGCCCACCCGGTGAGCTCGGCCAGCGGCGCGTAGTCGACGTTGGTGAGGCCGCTCACCGAGGGAAGGAAGAGGTTCCACAGCCCGAGGGCCCGGGCCTCGGCCTTCAGCTGCTCGACCACCGGGGGGACCGAGTGGTCCCGGTCGTCGCGCTCGGCCCGGTGGCGCTCGTACTCGGCCTCGGCGGGGAGGATCCGCTCGTGGAGGAAGGCGGACAGCCGGTCGTGGTGGTCACGGGCCGCCGGCGACATCTCGAAGTCCATGACCGATCCTTTCGACACGCGGCCGCACTGCCGTCGCCGCTCGGGGTGCTCGACTGGAAACTACCTGCGCCCGAAGGCGCAGCGGAACCCGGTGCCCGGCCTACCTGTCCCCGCCGTCCCCCGGGGATGGGCGGTCGACGCCAGGCGACCCGGCGTCGGACTCGAAGACCAGTCGGGCGCTGCGGAACCTCGGCGGCAGCTCCCCCTCGTGGGCGGCGCGGTGGTAGGCGGCGAGCGAGCGTGAGACGATCCGATGGTAGAGCCAGAGGAAGAACAGCCCGACGGGGATCTCGGCCCCGAGCCCGGTGGCCAGCGTCACCCACTGGTCGCGGTGGCCGAACGAGGTCACGATGTCGAACCAGGCGTCGCAGAACATGAGGACGGCGACCACGAGCGCCGTGGTCGCCAGGATCTGCCGCTGGAACCACGCCGCCCAGGCCGTGTAGGCGAGCGCCGCCACCTCGGCGACGTCGTAGCCGACCCACAGGAGCCGCCAGTGGCCCGCCTCGTAGTGCGGGGGGAGGGTGAAGGCCAAGAAGAAGATCCACGGCACCATCCCGGCGGCCATGGCCAGCACGGCGACGGCGACGACCCGGTTGGGCGGGCCGATGCGCCACCCCGGCAGCCGCTCCCTGGCCGGCGGGCCGGCCGTCACCGCCCCTCCACGCCGACCGGGTCCTGGGCGGCGCCCGAGACCTCCTTGTCGTGCCGCTGCTCCAGACGCCGTCGCGGGCGCGCGGAGCGGTCGGGGCGATTCACGGCCACGGGGTCTCCGGCGGGCCGAGCCGCTCGAGCCGGGCGGTGAAGCCGAGGTAGGTCCACACCATCTGGTCGCCGTCGAGGCGGCGGGTGACCTCGATGCCGGGCAGGCCGACCGGCCGGAGCACGTGGGCCCCGTCCTCGTAGGTGGCCACCACCACGATCGGGGTGGCGAGGTCGAACTCGGCCACGTCGTGCACGCCGTGCTCCTCGGTGCCGTCGCACCGCATGTCGTGCACCACCCCCGAGGACGTGACCACCAGCCGGTCGCCGCACTGCTCCACCCGCTCGACGTGGGCGTTGGCCGGGTGGCCGGGCGCCGGCGCCCCGGCCACCTCGACCGACACCGCCCGCCACAGGCCGCGCAGGTCGGGGGCGCCCGCGCCCAGCGGCTCGGTGCACGACGAGAGCACCGGCGGCGGCGCGACGGCGCCGTAGCCGCCGGGGGGCGTGTGGGCCACCGCGACGTCGTCCGCCCGGACCGTCTCGGCGGGCGCTCGGCCGTCGGTCATCGACTGCTCCTCTCGTGCGCACCGCCCCGGTGTCGGCCCGTGCGGCGCCCCGCGAACCTACTTGCCCGCCGATGTTGTGTCACCTAGATTGACAAAAAAGTGCACGGGAGGCCGCAAGATGGATCTCGAGGTGGCACGGGACGACCTCGTGCGGGTGCGGGTCGTCGACCCGGAGCCGGCGCCCCTCGCCGCCGGCCAGGCCCGCCTGCGCGTGGACCGCTTCGGGTTCTCCACCAACAACGTGACCTACGCGGTGTTCGGCGAGACCCTCCGCTACTGGGAGTTCTTCCCCGCCGCGCCCGGCGCCGGCGACGACACCGCGTGGGGCCGCATCCCGGTGTGGGGGTTCGCCGACGTCGTCCAGTCGACGTCGGGCGACCTGGGTGCCGGCGAGCGCCTCTTCGGGTACCTCCCCATCTCGACCGAGCTGGTCATCGAGGTGGGCCGGGCCGGCGAGCGCACCGTCACCGACGTCTCGGCGCACCGCTCGGAGATGGCCGGCGCCTACAACAGCTACCAGCGCTGCGCCGCCGACTCCCTCTACCGGGTCGACCGCGAGGACCTGCAGATGCTGCTCTACCCGCTCTTCTTCACCTCGTTCGTGATCGACGACTTCCTGGCCGACCACGGCGACTTCGGGGCCGAGGCGGTCGTCATCTCGAGCGCCTCGGCCAAGACCTCGATCGGCGAGGCCTACCTGGCGCGGCGCCGGGGACTGCGGGCCGTCGGGCTCACCTCGGCGGCCAACGCGGCGTTCACCGCCTCCCTCGGCGTCTACGACCGGGTCCTCGCCTACGAGGAGTCCGGGGCGCTCGAGCGCGTCGGCTCGGTCTACGTGGACGTCTCGGGCAACGGGGACGTCCGCCGGGCCGTCCACGCCCGCCTCGACGGGGTGCTGGCCCACTCGATGGTGGTGGGCGACACCCACTGGGACCACCAGGCCGGCCCGGGCGCCGGCGCCCTGCCCGGGCCGGCCCCGGAATTCCTCTTCGCCCCGACCCAGATCGCCAAGCGCACGGAGGAGTGGGGGGCCGACGAGCTGAACGCCCGGGTCGGGGCGGCATGGGACCGCTTCTGCGACTGGGTCCCGGGGTGGCTCGAGCTCCGCCGCGTGGCCGGGCCCGACGCGCTGACCGACCTCTACCGCCGGTTCCTGTCCGGGCGGGTCGACCCCGGGGTCGGCTACACCGCCACCCTGGCCGAAGCGGAGGTGGCGGCGCGGTGAAGTTCGGCATCGTCTTCGCCAACACCGGGCCCTGCGTCGACCCCGACGCGGCGATCGCCTTCGCCCGGGCGGCCGAGGCGGCGGGCTTCGAGTCGCTGTGGACGGTCGAGCACGTGGTGGTCCCGGCCGGCTACCAATCGGCCTACCCCTACGACCCGTCGGGCAGGATGCCCGGGCGCGACGACTCGCCGATGCCCGACCCGCTGGTCTGGCTCGCCTTCTGCGCCTCGGCCACCTCGACCATCAAGCTGGCGACCGGGATGCTGATCGTCCCCCAGCGCAACCCGCTGGTGCTGGCCAAGGAGCTCGCCACGCTCGACCACCTCTCCGGCGGTCGGATGGTGCTCGGCGCCGGGGTGGGCTGGCTGGCCGAGGAGTTCGCCGCCCTCGGGGTGGAGTTCTCCGACCGCGGCCGGCGGACCGACGACGCCGTCGGGGCGATGCGGGCGCTGTGGCGCCAGGAGACCGCCTCCTACGACGGCGAGTTCACCCGGTTCACCGACTGCATCCTGCGGCCCCGGCCGGTCGCCGGCGACATCCCGGTCCACATCGGCGGGCACTCCAAGGCGGCCGCCCGCCGCGCCGGGCGGATCGGCGACGGGTTCTTCCCCGTCGCCGGCGACCACCGCGGGCTGGCCGCCCTCTTCGACCTGGCCCGGGAGACGGCCGCGGCCTGCGGGCGAGACCCGGCCGACGTGGAGCTCACCACCGGCGGCAACGGCGCCCTCGGCCCGGGTGCCTCAGACGAGGTCGCCGCCCTGGCCGCCCTCGGGGTGGACCGGGTGGTCGTGCCGTCGTTCCCCTTCTGGCGGGACCCCGACGAGGCCCTGGCCCGCTACGGCGAAGAGGTCATCGCCCGGGCCTGACGCCCGGGCGAGCGGAGGTTGGCGGCGATGGAACTGGCGGGCAGGACGGCGGTGGTGACCGGCGCCGCTTCGGGCATCGGCCTGGCCATGACCGAGCGGTTCTTGGCCGAGGGGATGTCGGTGGTGATGGCCGACATCGAGGAGCCCCGTCTCGAGAGAGAGGCGGCGCGGATCGCCGGCGGTGGCGGCGCGGTGGTCGCTGTCGCCTGCGACGTCTCGGACCCCGCCCAGGTGGCCCACGTCCGGGACCGGGCGATGGAGGCGTTCGGCGCCGTCCACCTCCTGGCCAACAACGCCGGGGTGGCCAACGGGCTGCCCACCTTCAAGACGAGCCCCGAGGTGTGGCAGTGGGTGGCCGGGGTCAACCTGCTCGGCCCGGCCTACGGCGTGAGCGCCTTCGCCCCGCTCATGGTCGCCCAGGGGGAGGGCCACATCGTGAACACCGCCTCGGAGGCGGGGCTCTGCGCCACCCCGTTCCTCGGCCCCTACCACGCCACCAAGTACGGGGTGGTCGGGCTCTCCGAGGCCCTGGCCCTGGAGCTGGCGGGGACCGGGGTGGGCGTCTCGTGCCTCTGCCCGGAGCTGGTGACAACGAGGGTCTTCGAGTCCACCCGCAACGCCCCGGCCCACCTGGGGCTGCCCGCCCCCGCCCCTGTCGACCTGCGCCAGGTCGAGAAGATGATGGGCACCGTGGCCATGGACCCCGCCGACGTGGCCGCCGCCGTCGCCTACTCGGTCCGGGCCGGCCGGTTCTGGATCATCACCCACCAGGCCACCCTGGCCCGTGTCCACCGCCGCAACCAGGACCTCGAGCTCGGCCGGCGCCCGCACGACCCGCTCGCCGCCCCGCCGGCCTGAGGCGGCCGACGCACGACCACGGCCGCCCCCCGGCGGCGAGAAAGGGGCCGAGATGGCCGACGAGCACCCCTACCCCTACGGCGACCCCGACTGGGAGACCGTCGGCCGCTGGCGCCACCTCGAAGAGAGCGAGGACGGGCCGATCTGGATGCTCAACCTCATGAAGTACCGGCCCCTCGCCGCCTACCGGGACGGCCGGGAGTCCGGGCTCACCGGCAGGGAGGCCGACGACGCCTACGCCCCGCTCGGGCCCCTGGCCGCGGTCGGGGCGACGGTCGCCCTCTTCGCCGACGTGACCGAACAGCTGGCCGGGGAGCCCGCCTGGGACCGGGTGGCCGTCGTCCGCTACCCCACCCGCGCCGTGTTCTTCGAGCTGCAAGCGCGCGAGGACTTCCAGCGCCAGCACGTCCACAAGGAGGCGGGCATGGAGTTCACCATCGTGGCCGGCTGCCTGCCCGAGGCGGTGGCCGACGACCCGCCGACCGGGGGCTCCTTGGTGCTGGGCGACCGTCGCCGGTGGGACGAGGCGCGCCTCGACCGGGTCGACGACGCCGTCCTCGGGTCGCTGGCCACCGATTGCGTCGACGAGGAGGTGACCGTCGTCCTCGACCCCACGATCGACGCGCTCCTCGGCTCGGTCACCTCGGCCCCCGAGGCCGGCTGAGCCCGGGCGGGGCCCGCCCTACTTGGCCGTACGACGCACCACCCGGCAGGGCACCAGGGTCTTCTCGTTCAGGTGGTAGCTGGCGCAGACGCGGTGGTAGCCGTCGGCCACCCACAGCGGCACCCCCTCGACCAGGAGGACCGGCGAGAGCTTCTCGCCGGCCTTCACCTTGACCAGGTCGGCGGCCACCTCGGAGTCGTCCACGGGCAGGAGCGGCAGCCCCGCGGCCCGCAGGATGTCCTTCGCCGCGAAGTGGGCCAGCTTGTCGCGCTTGCGCAGCGCCTTGGCCAGCCTGGCCGCCGCCGCCCGGCCCACCAGCAGCGAGAGGAAGGACTCGGCGGCCGGGAAGTCCTTGTCCTCGGGCTCGTCCTTCCAATGCTCGACGGCCATCGCCCACCACCTTCCCGGACCCGTCGGGCCCACTGATATCACAGGCTATCCCGCCGCCGTGCGCGAGGATCTGGGGAGGATGCAGGCTGTCCCGACGCCCGGCAACGCGCCCCCGCCGCTGGATGCGCGCGGACCGGCGTCGCTCGAGACGGCGTGGACCCTCGACTTCCACGACCTCACCTTCGAGTGGCGCCGCCTCTTCTCCGAGGTGTTCGGCACCTTCCTTCTGGTCGTGGTGGCGGCCGGCGGCGCGGTGGTGAACGCCCGTACCCACGGCGCCGTGCCCCTCGACGCTCGCGTCGTCGCCCCGGCGCTCATGGTGGTCGCCGTCATCTACTTCATGGGGACGGTCAGCGGCGCCCACCTCAACCCGGCGGTCACCGTCTCCTTCGCCCTGCGCGGCAACTTCCCCTGGCGACGGGTGCCCGGGTACGTGGTCGCCGAGCTGGCCGGGGCCCTCCTCGCCGCGCTGTTCCTCCGCGCCACCTTCGGGAACGCGGGCGCCCTCGGGACCACCGCCCCCGGCCCGGGGTTCGGCGCCGGGACGACGCTCTTGATGGAGATCGTGCTGACCGCCGGGCTGGTGAGCGTGATCCTGGGCACCGCCTCGGGGGCCCGCAACATCGGGTCCAACGCGGCGCTCGCCGTCGGCGGCTACATCGCGCTGGCCGGGCTGTGGGGCGCACCGGTCTCGGGCGCATCGATGAACCCCGCCCGTTCGCTCGGGCCGGCCGTCATCGGCGGCCACTGGACCGACTGGTGGGCCTACCTCGTGGGCCCGCTCCTCGGCGGGGCGATCGCCGTCGGCTTCGCCTGGATCCTGCGGGGCCCGCCCAGCCCGTCGGCCAGCAAGGCGGCGCAGGGGGAGCTACCCGACCCCTGAGCCGCCGGGCCCCTCGGCCCGTCCAAAAGCGGACGACCAAGCCGACGCGATGCCCCGACGACGACGGTCCCGGCGGGGCACGCCGCCCGCCGGCCCCGAGGGCCGGCCTGTCGTGCACCGGGCGATCAGTAGTAGCCCTGCCAGTTGGCGACCGACGGCTCCAGGTTCCCGGCGGGCCCCGAACCGAACAGCCGGAGCAGGTTGCCCGTCATCCGGTCGAGCGCCGCGGCGGGGCAGGTCGCGGCGGCGGGTGTGCACCCCATGGCGACGATCCACCCGTTGGTCCCGCTGGCGAACACCCCGCCCTTGCTCGTCGCCTGGGTGTAGTAGGTCGTGTCGGCGTAGTGCCCGGACCCCACGCTCGGCGTCGCCGGTGAGTGCGCCAGGATCTCGACGTCGGGGGGGTCGGGGTCCGAGGGGTCGTAGCCGTTCATGTCCGCCGAGATGACCCCGGGCAGTTGCGCGCCGGCGCCGAGCCCGGTCCCGGCGTACAGCCACGACGACGGGTCGGTGACCACCAACGGGGCGTCGATCCCGTACCCCAGGTACGAGCTGCCGACCAGCTGGCTGGGGTCCCAGTCGGCCGGCGCCTGGCTCCACTGGTTCTGGCTGACCTGTGTCGGGTCGATGGAGCGCTCGGGGTCGGCTGTCGGGTCGCGATAGTTGACGACTTCCCGGTCGGGCCCGAGCGGGGAGGGTTGCAGGCGAACCTTGCGCAGCACCGGGCTCGCCCCGAAGAACGCCACGTTGACCCCGTGGGCGAGGGCCGAGATGACGGCGTTGCGCATTGTGAGGGACCACTGCTCGTCATGCCCCAGGCTCAGGAACGCCCGGTGGCGGAGGAGCGAGGTGGGGTCCTCGCCGGTCGTGATGTCGGTCCCGTAGGTCACGTCCAGGCCGTGCTGCTCCATGAAGCGCACCAAGGGGTACTCGAGCCCAAGGAAGTCGGCGGCGCCCTCACCGAAGCTGGCCGCGTACGGCCGGTCGAAGCTCACCATCCGGGAACGGTCTGTGTAGCTCGGGGAGGAACCCGGCGGGCCGCCGCCGTAGAGGTCGTAGCCCCCGTAGGTGTTCCACACCTGCCAGGTGAGGACGTCGTTCTGGACGAGATAGGTGGCCCGGCTCGAGGGGTCGGTGATGGTGATCGGCACGTAGCTCTCCTGGCCGCCGCTTCCCACCAGCTTGAGCAGGTAGTCGCCCTGGACCCAGGCCTTGGTGACCGTGAAGTGCAGCGAGGGAGCCCACCCGCACTCGACCATGAAGACGGTGGTTGTCGCCGGGCACCCGGGCTGGACCGTCCCGACCTCGGTGGCCGACTGCCAGACCTGGCGGGCACCCGCCCCCCCGTAGTACCCCATCCGGTAGGCGGTCACCCGGTACGACGGTGCGGCCGTCGAGACGTAGAGGGTGACCTCTTGGCCATGGGACGCCTGGACGGCCGAGGCGTACCCTGTGATCCCGCCGGCGGTGCCGGCGATCTCCCACGCCGTCGTGCCTCGCCGGTCGTTCTCCTCGACGACCCAGCGCGCTTCGGTGCCGTCGGGACCCGTGAAGGTGGCGGGGGCCGCCACGTGGCGGTGCTTGCGGTGGTGCTGCGCGATAGCGCGCGGCGACGACGATCCCAGAGACAGCACGAGGACGGTCGCGGCGACGACCACCACGACCGTGGTTCCCACAACGATCCATCGGTACACCATTTCGAGGGTGCCGCGCCTCTGCTCAGGTCGTCGGCGTCGACGTCGGCTTGATCCCGCACTGGTTGTCGAAGTACGCGGTCAGCACCTTCTCGGCAGCCTGCAGCTTCGGGCTCTCGGCAGCCGACTCCTCCGACGATTCGAACTGGGTGGCGCTGATCGAGCTCTTGACGATCTTCAATTCTGTGTTGGCGAACTTGATCATCGCCGCTCCCGCGGACCGCACATCGGAGGGCGCCCCCGAAAGTGCGGCGACTGCCGCCTTCTCGGCTGCGGTCTCCTGGCCGAACGCGGCGATCATGTCCTTCTGGGCCGCAGGCCAGTTCCCGGACTCCAGGGCCTTCACGATGGCTGTCTCCGCCTTCGTCTCGACCTTGGTCGCGTTCTTGTTCAACGAACAGAACGCCGGGTGCGCGCTGGCCACGCCGGGGACTACGGGGACGGTGGCCATTGAGAGCCCGACGGCCACGACGCCCACCCCGATCATCACTCTGCGAAAGAACATGGGTCGCACCTTGACTCGAGCAACCGCGCCATCTGCGAGTTCCCTGCAGACTACTTTGCTCCGTCCTCCGCTCTCCGCAGCGGTCCCACAACTGCCAACTTGTCGAGTCCAAGAACGCCAGCGGCAGCCAAACGAAGGCGACTGATTCGCCCTTCGAGATGTGTCCCTGAATTGTGCGCCCCCGGCAGGATTCGAATCTCGTGGAACGGATTAGAAGTCCGTCGTAAGGGGCGTCACGGTTCGCCGGTTCTGGCCGATATGCCCCATGACCTGCAGCGATGCGGTCGCCACTGACCAACAATCGCCAACTCTTGCGGGGAGCTGTAGCCACGTTGTAGGCACGCCAGGCCACTCGGTGGGTCTCCTGCTGAGCCACCGCACCGGGGTCCACGACACGACCACCGCCTCGCTGGGGCACTCGACATGAGCCTGGGCGAGTCGGTGCACGGCTTCGACCGCCGGTCGGGCAGGAAGCCCTGAACCTTGATTGCCCTGGCTTCCTCGCACTACCCGGTGGTGGGCACCGCCCCCACCACGTCGTTGACATGGACTGTGAGGCCTGGGAGGGAACCGACGAACCCGGCGTCGCCGAAGGCGAAGATCCCGCCGTCTGCCCCGATCAGCCAGTACCCGGCTGTGTCGGCGGTGTGGACGACGCCGATCACCGGAAGGGCCGGGGTGACTCCGAGAGCAGGCAGTGTGCCGAATCCCTTGGCGTTGCCGAATGCGTGGACCGCCCCGTTCTGGGTGGTGATCCAGTACCCCCCACCTGTCGGGGTCCCCGCAATCGCCGAGACGGGCGAGGAGGTCCCCTTGGCTGTGCCGAGCGCCTGGGCAGCGCCGAAGGCGTAGACCGTCCCTGTGGCCGACACCAGCCAGTAGCCGCTGCCCGACGGGGTAGAGGCGATGCCGATGATGTTGTCGACCGAGATGCCCCGGCCCGGGAGAGAGCCCAGGAACGGCACTGTGCCGAAGGCGAAGACCCCGCCGTCACGCCCGACCAGGAAGTAGCCCTTGTCTGTGTTGGCGGCCACGATCCCGGTGATGGGCTGAGAGGGAACGACCCCTAGACCCGGCAGTGACCCGAGGAACGGGGCGTTCCCGAAGGCGAAGACCCCGCCGTCCGAACCCACGAGGAAGTAGCCCTGGTCGGTCCTGGTGGGCACCATGCCGACGATGTCGTCGACCTTCACCCCCAGGCCCGGGAGCGACCCGTAGAAGCCGCCTGTGGTCCCCGGCGGGGAGAAGACGAAGACGCCGCCGTCCCTGCCCACCATGTCGTAGCCGGCGGTCTTGGCAGCTGGGGGTGGCGTCGTGGGTGTCGCCCGAAAGACGGTGAACCCTGTGGACTCGGCGGCGTAGGTGAAGGTGTAGTCGCCTGTTGTGGCTTTGAGCCCCGAGCACGTTGTGGCCTTGATCGTGTAAGTCCCAGGGGCCAGGGTTGAGTTGATCGTCGTTGTGCCCTTGGTCACCTTCGTGCAGGTGATGGTCCCAGTGATCGTCGCCCCGGTGGGTTTGGTGTAGGTGAAGGTGGGCGACGACGAGCCGTCGTTCTGGGAGCCCCTCACTGTGGTGACGGCGATGGTCAGCGGGGTCACGAGATCAGGCGGCTTGAGGTTCCCCAAAAGTGTGTTTCCCCAGCACACCGGCTGCCCTGTGGTCTTGATCCCGCAGGCTAGTTGGCCGCTGCCGCTCAACTGGGTGAAGGTGCCCGCGGGGGGTTTGGTGTCCCCTGTTGTTGTGACCCCCCAACACGTCGCCGTCCCTGTGGTCTTGATCCCGCAGGTGAAAAAGGCGAAGCCGCTCACCTGGGTAAAGGTGCCAGTGGGGGGCTTGGTGCTCCCAAAACTTGTCTGGCCCCAACACGTCACCTGCCCTCCGGTTTTGATCCCGCAGGCGAACGGCCCCCCGGCGCTCACCTGGGTGAAGTTGCCCGCGGGGGGATTGGTGTCCCCTGTTGTTGTGTACCCCCAGCACGTCGCCTGCCCTGTGGTCTTGATCCCGCAGGCAAATGTGCCGCCGGCGCTCACCTGGGTGAAAGTGCCCGCGGGGGGTTTGGTGTCCCCTGCGCTTGTCGGCCCCCAACACGTCGCCGTCCCTGTGGTCCTGATCCCGCAGGCGAAGTCGTTGCCGGCGCTCACCTGGGTGAAGGTGCCCGTGGGCGTCTTCGTATCCCCAAGGAATGTGCGCCCCCAGCACGTCGCCGTCCCTGTGGTCCTGATCCCGCAGGTCATCAGTATGCTGCCGCTCAACTGGGTGAAGGTGCCCGCGGGGGGTTTGGTGTCCCCTGTTGTTGTGACCCCCCAACACGTCGCCGTCCCTGTGGTCTTGATCCCACAGGCGAAGGAATAGCCGGCGGTCACCTGGGGGTGGCCGAAGTTCGCAAACGGCGGCTTGGTGTCCCCTGTAGCTGTGTGCCCCCAGCACGCCACCGTCCCTGTGGTCTTGATCCCACAGGCGAAGCCGTTGCCGGCGCTCACCTGGGTGAAGGTGCCCGAGGCCACGCTGGTGGTGGTGCCTGTGGATGTCTTACCCCAGCACTTCGCCGTCCCTGCGGTCTTGATCCCGCAGGCGAACCGGTACGCCGCGCTCACCTGGGTGAAAGTGCCCGAGGCCACGCTGGTGGTGGTGCCTGTGGATGTCTCACCCCAGCACCTCACCTTCCCTGCGGTCTTGATCCCGCAAGCGAATGTGTCGCCGGCGCTCACCTGGGTGAAGGTTGTGCCCGAGGGGGGCTTGGTGTCCCCTGTTGATGTGTGCCCCCAGCAGATCGCCTTCCCTGCGGACACGAGCACGCAGGCGAGCGTGTTGCCGGCGCTCACCTGGGTAACGGCTGTAATGGAGGATTCTGTTGTATTTGTTGTTGTGCTGCCCCAACACGTCGCTGTCCCTTGCTCGACCCCGCAAGCGAAGCCGGTGCCGGCACTTATCCGGGTGAAGGTGCCCGAGGGGGGCTTGGTGTCCCCTGTGGTTGTATGGCCCCAGCACTTCGCGTGCCCTGTGGACTTGATCCCGCAGGCGAAGTCGTTGCCGGCGCTCACCTGGGTGAAGGTGCCCGAGGGGGGTTTGGTGTCCCCTGTGGTTGTGCGCCCCCAGCACGTCGCCTGCCCTGTGGTCTTGATCCCGCAGGCAAATGTGCCGCCAGCGCTGATCGAGCCCACCCCGGGGACGGCGGGGGCGGCGGTCAGCGGTGCGACGTTGGCCGTAGGGGCGGCTGAGGCGGCACCGGCGGTGAACACCGTTCCCGCGGTGGCCAGCGAGAGGGCCAGAGCGCCGGTCCCGGTGAGGAGTGCCCGCCAGGAGCGGTGGTGGCCTCGCTTGCTGGACTCAGCCGTCATAGCGGAGACGCCATTCATCTTCCAGCGATGGGGGGACATGTTGCTCCTCTCCGAAAAGACAGGCCGGAGTTGCGTAGCGCATGTGCAGGGATGGGCATTCCCAAATGGACCAACCGCCCACAGCACCAGACACAAGCGAAGGGTACCCCCTATTGCGAGCCGATGCCGGGGCAACATTCATGCGTTGGACCCGGCAAATCCCGTCCGGGCCCGGGACCGGCGCATCGGCTGTCTCGCCGCAAGCTGGGGGACCGTGGCCCCCGACAACCTCGCCCGCCCTCTGACCGGCGTTCCTGAGCCCAGGACGACCAGGGCTCCTCGCGCTGCCGGCCGTAGGCGTTGGGGCCGAGTGTGAGGCGGTACCAGGCAACCGCTCCCCGTTTCTTCCCGACGACCATGTGACGCACAGCGGCGGGGCTCCAACGGCTCCGGATCTGCAACCCCGGCACGCCCATGAGCAATTGCATCGGTACTGACACTCCCTGTCCGAGCTGGCGACAGGTGTTGTGGTTGTCCGTGCCGACCGGGTATGGGGGTCGCCGGCAAAAGCGGCCAGCGATGCCATGAGCCCTTCCATGCCTAAATAATGGTGCATACACTGTGACCACTGGCCAAGTTGTCCGGGTGGCAGATTTGGTGGGAGGTGGTCCATGAAGATCCGCTCGATTGCATCGGCTCGGTTCCCTGCGGTTGCTCTGTCCGCAGTCTTGCTGGTGGTCCTCACCGGCGTTGCTGCCGATCCAGCGGTCGCCGGTAACAAGAAGTCGCACCATTCGGCGACGCACACCTCGGTCACGGGCTCGAGCCAGGCCGCGGACCTCAAGACGCTCCAAAAGGAGATCAAGGGCGAGAAGAAGGCGATCTTCCAGGCAGTCTTCGAGTACGGAGGGGGCACAAAGACCATCCCGACGCGCTACGCCACCTACGCCCAGGATCCACCCAAGTACTACATCAAAGAAACAACCAACACGATCATTCACACCGGGACCGAGTCGTTCACATGCAACCCGACAACCACAAACTTGCCGTCGGCAGGCTCGACGAGCGGTTCCACCACAAACCCGACAGGCCTGGCGGCAACAGGCTCGACAGGCCTGGCGGCCACGACCACGACCACCGCTCAGCAGAGCAAGGATGTCTGCGACAAGTCAACCGGATCGGGGTCCGCAACGGGCACAGCGGCCCTGTTGTTCGACGACATCTTGAACCCGACAAACATAGTGGAATACTTCAAGGAAAACGCGGCCTCGGAGAAGCTCGCCGGATACTCTGTGAAGTTCTTCAACAAGACGTACGGTGGGATCCCCTCGCAGTGCGTGACAGTCAAGAGCGTGGGGATCTCCGAGCAGGACTGCATCGGGAACAACGGGCTCTTGACCTACGGGGGTTCCTCGAGGGGCTTCTATGAGCTGAAGAGCTTCTCCAAGAGCGTGCCGAGCAGTGACTTCACCGTCCCTGCCGATGCGAGGATCGTGACTCAGCCTGGGGCGTGAGAGTCCCCGCTCCGCCGGCCGGGTGCCCGCCCTCAGGGGCTCCCCGCCTCACGGTCCGCTCGTCCGGACTACCGGTGTGCTCCCTTGCCCGGTGCCACGGTCCGCCCACGCCCCACTCCCCGTGTCCGGTGTTCCGGGTTCCCGGTGCCGTTCCGGCCCCTTCTCCCTCATTCCCGTGCTAGTGATGAGAAGCGAGGTCTTCACGTTTGGCGCCGACCTGGCCGAACACGCTGAGGACGTGAGCCTGCTCACGGGATAAGGGCCCGCCAGTCACGCCGGCTCAGGACCGCCAGCGGGGATCAGTATCGAGGACCTC
>Ga0181536_10000260_pt1 | contig 62941 bp, 86 predicted proteins | sample PEATcosm2014_Bin_41_FD_121105 | JGI IMG/M metagenome (GOLD analysis project Ga0181536, IMG submission 121105) | Peatland microbial communities from MTU Mesocosm Facility, Houghton, MI, USA - PEATcosm2014_Bin17_60_metaG | ecosystem: Environmental > Terrestrial > Soil > Wetlands > Peat | place...
CCCGGCGGTATGATATGACAGAAGCAATTCTTCGAAAAATATATGACGTCTTTATGCGGGCAACAGAAGCAGGCACTGTGCCATTTGGTTACTATGGGCCTGAAACTTGTCGGTGGGCAACACATAGCGAAACCCAACGATTTGGTCTTGAAATTGCCCCATTAGTGCATTTTGATGAAGCCGGATCAATTGATTGCTATTTTACGGAAACCAAGGCAGTTGTTGTAGGGCCAAATGGAAAGGTTCATTAATGCCACGTATTCATGGTGAAGCATGGCCACAGACGTCGCGATATCGGTCGTGGGCTAAAATGATGGACCGGTGTTATAATCCGCACCATAAATATTATAAAAATTATGGTGGCCGCGGTATAAAAGTTTGTAAGCGATGGCATAAGTTTGAGAATTTCGCCGCCGACATGGGAGAGAAGCCTGGCAAGGATTGGTCGTTAGATCGGATAAATAATGACGGTGATTATGAACCATGTAATTGTCGGTGGGCCACTCGTTTAATGCAGGGGCGCAATACGCGTCGCAATAAATTGACTGAGGCTCTTGCTGCGGAAATACGTCATCGTGTGCTTGCCGGAGAAAACGGTGCGGCTTTAGGTCGTGAATTTGGCGTAGGTACAGACACAGTTTCCCTTATAAAACGAGGGAAACAATGGGCATAGCGCATCGGTTTCTATATTGCGACCTGGAAAGTTTTTACGATCAGGAATACAGTTTGCGGAAGATGACCCCGGCCGAATATATACTTGATCCGCGCTGGGAAACTCATATGATGGGCGTAGCGTTTGAGGATGGACCGATTGAAATTATAGACGCGCCAGATATACAGGCGTTTTTCAATAATGTCGATCCTGCGCACACCACCATGTTAAATTATAATTCCCTCTTCGATGCATGTGTCATTGCGTGGCGATATGGTTTTGTACCAGTGCGTCTTCTTGATGTTATGGGCGTCGTGCGCGTTTTGCGGGGCCATGTTTTAAAGGGCGTGTCGTTAGAAACTGTTGCAGAATATTTTCACTTAGCTCCAAAGGGGCATACTATTGTGCAAGTAAAAGGAATGCGACGCGCCTCGATCATGGGCAACCCTGTGTTGTGGGCACAGTACAAAGATTATTGCCGGCGCGACGTTTATTTGATGCGTTCAATCTTTAACAAGCTGGCGCCTGAAATGCCAAAGAGCCAATGGAAGGTCATGGATCTGGTATTGCGCGCTGCGGTTGAGCCGCAATATGTGATCGACTATGATATGCTTAAGGCGCACTATGATGATGTGGTCGCCGAGAAGGAAGAGCTTATGCGTGCGGCCAACACTGATCGCGATAACCTTATGAGTAACGACAAGTTTGCAAAACGGCTAATTGAATTGGGCATTGAACCTGGCATGAAGCCGTCTCCATCTAATCCAGCGATCGAAACCTATGCGTTTGCCAAGACTGACGAATTCATGTCGGACTTGCAGGAGCATAACGATCCACAAATACAGGCGCTCGCATCGGCAAGATTGGGAGTGAAGAGCACTCTTGAAGAGAAGCGATCCCAACGCCTGTTAGCTATTGCTAATCTCCAATGGCCTACTACATTGGGCGCAGAGGTAACGCGCCTCATGCCAATCCCGTTGCGCTACGCCGGCGCCCATACGATGCGCCTAAGCGGAGATTGGAAGATTAATATGCAGAACTTGCCTACTGGGAGGGGCGGCAAAAAGACAAAGTTGCGTCTTGCGCTAATGGCCCCGCCCGGGTACAAGGTAGTAGTCGGCGACCTTGGACAGATGCACGCGCGGATAACGTCGTGGTTGTCCGGGTCGCCGCTGCTACAGCAATTCCGTGAGAAGAAGGATCCATACAATGCCCAAGCAACGAACATCTTCCAAAGACCGATTAACCGTAAGTTTCCGTCAGACGAGATCGAGGGGCAAATTGGTAAAGCCGCTGTACTTGGACTTGGTTTTGGTGCTGCCGCTAAAAAATTCTATGGGATGGTTATACGGGCAACACGGGCAGCTGGTGGGGATGTTGAAGCGCTCAAAAAGGTCTGGACCCTCGAGCTCGCAGAAAAAGCAGTACGCGCGTATCGTCGAGCGGAAAGGCAAACCGTCGACCTCTGGTATAAGCTAGACTTGGTGCTAGAGACATCGTTTTGTGGTAAAGGCAACCCAGTCAGGCTAGGCCCCGTCGAGATCGGTCACGGGTACGTGAAGGGCCCCAGTGGTCTGAAGATGCAATATGTGGTGCCGGAAGACTTTGGCGGCCGCGACAAATTCTATCTGTACGCCAAGCGCCACCATAAGATATACGGCGCGGCGTTTCTCGAGAACATTGTGCAATTCCTCGAGGTCGAGATCATGCAGGCCGCGGCTACGCGATTAGCCAAACGCGGCATTAGGTATGCTTCTCAATCCCATGACGAGCTCGCCTACGTGGTGCGCGACGAGGACGTTGACAAGGTGAAGGCAATCGTGGTAGAGGAACTGACTAGGCCGCCATCGTGGGCCCCCGATCTTCCGTTAACCGCAAGCGTTAGTCAAGGACAGAGCTACGGAAAGGCGAAATAGATGCCCTACATAAATGAGGAACGCCGTGACGCCATTAAGTCGTTCAATGATCCGCGAACGGCTGGGGAACTGAATTACGTGCTTACAGGTATCTGCCGCGATTATTGGTACGAACATGGACCCAATTACGCGACAATCAACGATATCGTAGGGGCGCTCGAGGGCGCCAAGCTGGAGTTCTACCGTCGCGTAGCGGCGCCGTACGAAGACGAAAAGATCAAGGAGAACGGTGATGTCTACTAACACTAATCCGTCAGGCGGTTTGAGTTTCTTCAGTCTCTTGTTTCTGCTCTTTCTCGGGCTCAAGCTGACCGGATACATCGACTGGTCCTGGTGGTGGGTCACAGCGCCACTATGGGGCGGATATGTCGCAGTATTCAGCATCTTATTTATGGTCTTACTACTCGCCGCGATCGTCCAGGTGAAAAAATGATTGATTGGTGGTTCGATTTCCTGGCGCCGCTGTTGGAAGCGGAGCACCGCTGGAACAGGAACACCTGCGATGTAGTGCACGATCTAGACATTGCACTGCATGCACTGGAAGAGGCACTACGATGAGAATTTACCTCGCAGGGCCAATGAGAGGTTATCCGCGGAACAACTTTCCGGCTTTCGATGAAGCCGCGGCCCAGCTGCGGGCCGACGGCCATGAGGTTTTCAATCCGGCGGAACGCGATCGCGAGATATACGGGGACGAAATTGAATTCATGGATGGAGCACAAGCCAAAGCTGTCGGGTTTAGCATTAATGATGCTCTGAAAGCTGATTTGGTATGGATCTGCGACAATGCCGAGTGCATCGCGCTTCTGCCAAATTGGGAGCACAGTCCTGGCGCCAAGACCGAATGGGCGTTATCGGTTGTGCTTCGATTGCATTTCTGGTATCTCTAATGTGCCTGAACGGTTTCGGCAAACCTCAGAGAAGGATACGACCTATGGAGAAAGTTAATATGGTGCAAGCAGCAGCATCCGATCCTCGACGTATCTTGACGTCACTGTTGGACGGTATGACCTCCGCACAACGGAAGGAATATCCAATCACCACCGGCTGCCTCGACTATTTTCGCGATGCGTTGCTCCTAGTTTCGCATGTGTCGTACAAGGGCAATCAGAAACATAATCCAGGCGAGCCCCTCCATTGGGCCCGCGGTAAGAGCTCCGACGAAGAGGACGCTATGGGCCGGCATCTATTGGGCCGATACGATATGGACACGGAGATCGGCCTTGAGGAAGCGGCGCAGCTGGCGTGGCGCGCGCTGGCTTTCCTGCAGAAGCTGGCCGAGAAGACACGCCACATCAAGCCGCCGGTAGGTTGCAAATGAGTTTTAGTTGGTCTTTTTCTCAATTACAATCTTCAGAAACATGTCCACGTCGATATAATGAAGTCGACTTACTCAAGAATTATCGGGACGAAGATAGAACCGCCCTTGATTGGGGTAGCGCCGTACATAAAGCGTTTGCGCGGGCCTTATTAAACGAGGATATACCGTTGCCAGCGGAAATGTCACCGTGGGCCCATTGGGTCGACGAATTTAAGGAGTCGCCGGGGCAAATTATCGTTGAAGCAAAGTGGGCTCTTGATAGAAATTTTAACAAGTGTGCATGGTCTGCGCCTGTTGCATGGTATCGTGGCGTTGCTGATGCAACGCGGGTCGATGGGCCGGTAGCGGATGGCGTAGACTGGAAGACCGGCGGCATCAAGGAAGACGAGACGCAGTTGCTGCTGATGGCGCAGCTGGTTTTCGCCCATTTCCCTGAGGTCAAGCGTTGCCGGCAACGGTTTGTCTGGCTCAAGCACGACTGTGCGACCACGCGCACCTATAATCGATCCGACATGGCGCAGCAATGGCTTGGTATCCTGCAGCGTGTGAAAACGCTTGAGGGAATGAAAGAGACTAAAACTTTCCCGCCGCGCCCGTCTGGCTTGTGTCGGGAATATTGTCCCGTAACGTCGTGCGAGTTTCACGGGAAGAGCTTCCATTAGGTGCGACATCCTGTCGCATGGTAGTTCACATTAGCCTGTGTTACAAACCACGCTATGAGCAAACAAGATCGTGCGGCCGCCATCGCGCTGATATTCGCCGGCACCCTTGTGGGCCTGACTGGTCTATCGCATTTCTTCAAAGGAGTGACGGCCCATGAACAGCGACCAATTCAAGTCTCAATTAAACACGATGCCCGCTGGGACAAAGATGGTGTATTTCACCGGCTCCCTGATGTTCGCCCGCGAGTTCAACAAAGAACTCGATCGGCTGGCCAACACCGTGTGGAACCTCGCCGGCATGCAGTTCATTCGGCACGCACATCCCACAGCAAAAGCCGACTGCACCGATCAGTGGATGCCCACCGGCGAACGCCGCATTATACTCACGCAGCGAAAGTTAAGCGAGCCGTTTGGGTACGAGTACATCGCTACCAAGGTTTAAAGGCGAAGAAATGGCGACCAACTCACACTTTTGGAATGAACTACAAAAACAAGAAGCTCGCGCGGCGGACGCACACGACGAACGTGCAAAAGCGAACCCATATTACTCGGCATATACATGGTGGTTCCAAGACGCTGGCCGCGAGTTCGGCCCATACGAAAGCCAAAGTGAAGCACTCAAAGCATTACTCCAGCACTCGGTTGCGAGGGAAACATGGCTACACCAGAGGGAAAAGTCAAAGCAAAAGTAAAAGCCGCACTAAAATCGCTGCCGATGTCGTTCCAACATTGGCCGGTGCAATCAGGGATGGGGTCGCCCATACTCGACTGCATCGCCTGCATCAACGGACGGTACATAGCGATCGAGACGAAGGCCGCTGGCAAACATCCAACACCGCGCCAGCACATGCTGATCGAACAGATCGAGCAGGCTGGTGGTTTGGCGTACGTAATAGATGGTGACGCTTCAATAGCCGCCATGTTAGAAGATCTCAAATGCCTGTAATCGTTTCCAAAACTAACAAGTCGCTGGTGTTGCCTGCGTCTTTGCAAGCGATGTTTCCAGATGCACCTTTACTTGATGCGGCACATATAGTGGTGCCCCATGGTATGAGGGAAATGCTTTTATGCCGTCATGCCGGTTTCAAGGTGCCAAACCCGATGGAATTGTATTATGCCTATCCGCACCCGCCAGAAGAGCCCCCGTTCCACGTCCAGCATGTTACCTGTCAACTCCTCTCTGAAAATCCAAGGGCCTATGTCCTTAACGACATGGGGACCGGGAAAACACGAACAGTATACTGGACCTGGGATTATCTCTATACGGAGAAGCTTGCAGGGAAATTACTCGTTGTATGTAAGCTTTCCAACCTTAGAGATCCATGGGCAGATGAAGCTTTCAAAATTATTCCGGGCCGAAAGGTAAATCTCCTGCACGGTAGCCGTAAGGTCCGCTTGCAGCTGCTCGAGGATCCCGCCGACGTCTATGTGATCAACCATGACGGTCTCAAGGTTATCTACAAGGAGCTCATGGCCCGCAAAGATATCACAGTATTATGCATAGACGAGCTTAGTGCATATCGCAATAATTCTGAACGCACGCGGCTGATGAAGCGGTTCGCCAAGAATTTCGACACCGTGTATGGCCTGACCGGTAACCCGCGGCCGAATGCGCCGACCGATATCCACCATCAGGTCAAGATCGTGACGCCTGGCCGCGGCGTAAAGACGTTCAAGGCGGCGCAAGAAATGCTGATGACGAAGATCAGCAATTATGTATGGAAGCCAAAGCCGGGCGCCAACGAGGTTGCCTTCGAATGGATGAAGCCCGCAGTCCGGTTCCCTTTGGATGCAGTAACGGAGTTGCCAGATGCCATCACGCGCCCGATCCACGTCGAGCTCAGTAAGCAACAGGAGAAGATCTATGACACCGTCAAAAAGGATCTTGTGGCGCAAATCCGTGATAAAAAGATTACTGCGCTTAATGCAGGAGCTGCAATGGGTAAGCTCTTGCAGATTTCCGGAGGATGGGTCTACACTCATGCCCCCGACTATGTGCGCCTTGATGCGAGCCCTCGAGTGGGAGCTCTCATCGATCTTATTGAGGCTTCCAGCCACAAAGTAATCGTCTGCATTCCCTACCGGCATATGATCGAGGGCATTAACGGTATCTTCGAACGCCTGAAAGTCGATTTCGACTGGTTCGTAGCGCATGGCGATACGAAGAACCGGTCGGAACTATTTACTGCGTTTCAGCACACCGACAAATACCATGTTGCGTTGGTGCATCCGGTGGTGGCCTCGCACGGGTTAAACTTAACGGCAGCCGATACGATTATTTGGTACATTCCCTTGACAAGTTACGATACCTATGAGCAGATGAACGCACGGATCAATCGAACCGGCCAAAAGCACAAAACGCAGATCTTGGAAATGCGGGCAACGCCAATCGAAGAACGGCTCTACCGTCTCTTGAGGACAAAGGAGACGGGCCAGAACAAGCTGTTGGAGTTGTTCGAAGAGGACACACGAGGGCTAGTATGACCCAGTTCATCAAAGGCGACGTCCAAAAATGGATAGGGCAATATGTGAAGGTGCGCGATCTGAAGCGCGGGCTCGAGGCGAAGCACAAGGAAGAGCTTAAGACATACACCGATATCCTTAATCAACTTGAGGGCCGTCTTCAGAATTTCTTCAGTGAGACTGGTCAGGATAGTGCTCCCACAGGTGCCGGCACGGCGTATCTCTCCACGACGTATCGGGCCTCTATCGCCGATAAGGAAGCATTCAAAAAGTTTGTCCTTGATTTTGCTGAATGGCAAATGCTTGATTGGAAGGCCAACGCAAAGGCTGTGCGATCCTTTGTGAAGGACAAGAAGGCGCCTGTCCCTGGCGTCAACTTGACAGGGATAACAAAAGTGCGTATCAATCGGCCTGGAGAGACGGCCGACGAAGATCAGGAGTAACCCCATGGCCCAGGACATCGTAAATCTCGAAGCGTTTAAGGCCCAACGTACGGCCGATCCAGATCTGCCGATGGACGAAAGTCTGGCCGGCGGTATTGGTACCAGCTATGGCATCATAGGCTATAAAGGGAAAGTTTGGAGCCTGCGCTACCGCGGCGACACCTACCTGTTCAAGAACGCCAAGGGCGAGCTCTTGCAGAGCATCAACGTCGTCATGTTGCATGCGGCGCCGGGCAAGTCCAAGTCTTATTTCCCCAGCTACGACGAAGGCAGTGGCGACCCACCGCTGTGCGCGTCGATCGACGGCATCGTCCCCGACGCCGGCGTGGAGCAGCCGCAGGCTGAAGCTTGCGCGATCTGTCCACACAATGAATTGAAGACGCTGCCAAACGGGCGCAAGGGCAAGGAGTGTACCGACTACAAACGACTGGCGGTAGCGCTCATGCCTAACGTCACAGCGCTGATGTTCGGTGAGCCGTTGCTGGAACCGGTGTTCCTGCGCGTGCCGCCGGCGTCCTTGAATTCCTTGGCCATGCTCGAGCAGCGCATGGGTCCCAAAGGTCTTGGTTATCACTACTCGGCCTATCTGACACGGATCTCGTTCGTGGCATTAGGCAAGGACGGCAAGCCGATGGCGTACCCGCAGATGGAGTTCTATGCGGTGCGGCCGCTGACGCCGGAAGAAATGATCCCGATCAAGGACATGCGGAAAGACCCGCAGTGTGTACGGATCACGGGTGAAGGGGGTGACCAGCGGCTGCTGGCGGGCCCTACGAGCTCGAACGTCAATCTCGGCGCCTTCAGAAGCGAGGCCATAAAGCAGATCGCACCGTCGACACCGAACCAGCCCTCCGCGGCTGTGACTGGCCAGCCTACTGCCCCGGTTGCCGTGGCGCCCTCCGAAGACGAGGGGACGGGCTTAGGGTCGGCTCCTGCGAAGCAACCGGGTGTGCCGACGGCATCCCCTTCTGAGGATACCGGTTTCGGTAAGCCGCCGTCTTTAGCAGAAACCGGAGGCAAGCCTACGATCGTGGTTTCGGAAGCACCAACCACGACGGTAGCGGACACCGGCGAACCAGAGGAGAGTGACGCGGAGCTCGACGCTCGTATTGCCGGCATTATCAATAAGGCAAAATAGGTGTCGGAAATTTTGGAGTTCATTTCCCGCGTAGCTCCGTGGGGCCAAGATCTAGTCAATCTTCACTGGAAAGTGCCGGGCAAACCATTTATGCCCGGCTTGCCGTTCAAAACTCCTGAAGATTTCTTGGCGTACGCGCAGTACGCCAACACGCGACCGAAGCTGTACGGCGATTTGTATTACTGCCTGTCCAGCCAATTGAAAACTGGACCTGAGAAGAACGGTCGCGTTACTGCGCTACGTGTCGGTGACAACGTAGCAGCCTTCAAAGCGATCTGGTTGGACGTAGACGGCTATAAAGCGGAGAAGGGATATGCGAACCTCGGCGCAGCGTTGGAGGCAATTAAGCAATTTGTTTCAAACGCGAAACTACCAGCCCCCACTGCGCTTGTATGTTCGGGTGGAGGCTGGCACGTCTACTGGATCTCCGAAAAGCCCCTCACAGAGGACGAGTGGCGCCCGTACGCGGAAGGCCTTTGGGCGCTCGCGGTAAAGCACGGCCTAAGGGCCGACGCCGGGGTAACGACGGACAGCGTCCGCGTGCTGCGGGTTCCTGGCACCCTTAACCATAAGCCAGACCACACGGCCACCGTCAAACTAGTCGCTTTAGCGGCGACCGACTATGCCTTTGAGAGCACCTTATATGCAATAAAGGCCCCTGAAGGGCTAATTTCTCATATGAACCGATCCCGCGCGCCGCGCGCCGCGGTCTGCAATGAGGACAAGTTCATTCAACAGGCCCCTGTGGACGGGCTCGAGACGATCGGGCTGGCCTGGGATTTCGACCTGCCGCTGGCCTGGGAGCCCCTGCTAGCGGCTTCCGGCTGCCCGCACCTGCTGGAGGCCTATCAAACAGGGGGAGCGCACTACGCGCAGCCTCTGTGGCACCTGGACGCCCTCCTATCGACCTTTCTCCAGGATGGTCAGCAGATTTTCCGGCTCATAAGTAAAAGCCATCCGGCCTACGATCGCGGAGCGGCCGATGCGATGTTTGACCGTAAGGTTAACGAGAAGGAAAAAAGGAGCTTGGGGTGGCCTAGCTGTGCAGCGATCGAGTCGGCCGGATGCACGTCCTGTAAGGCGTGCCCCCATAAGGGGCAGATCCGGTCACCACTAAACTTGACGCGCCCGGCGGCCACCCCTTTTTTGCCAAAAACAGATGACGTTTCCGGAGGTATATATACCACCGGAAATGTGATACCGTTTCCTAAACCGTTCGAGCCTAATCCGAATCGACTCCCTCGCCATTACAAGATGAATGAAAAAGGTCAGGTCTGTGAGCGGATTGCCAAATTCGATGCCGCCGGCAAGCCACATGACGTGTGGGAGCCACTGATTGAAAACAAGATATGGGGACCATATATCGCATCGGATCCGATCGCGCTAACCAGCACGTTAAATTTTACCGTAATCACGGACCTGGGCAAGACGCGTGATATCGCCGTGCCGTTCCAAGCCTTGCGAAACAAAGACACGTTTGCGATTTCGTTATACGACCAACAAGTGATGATCGTTACGGGAAAAGAGGAGGCGGCTGTGAAATTCGCTAGAGCATGGACAACGATTTTGCGAGAAACGATCGAAGCTAGTGAAATGGCGCCAGACGGTTGGGTTACTGCGGAAGGCGGCGACCCGGTCGGGTTCATTTATGGTGGCCACCTGTATAAGAAGGATGGCACGGAACGCCCGAGTGGCCGTGACAGCAAATTCAAAGCTATCTATTCGCCCTATGGCAAAGAAGACGTGTGGTTTAAGGCTCTGGATCTTGTCACGCTGCAGAAGCGCATGCCGCTGGAAGCCGTTGTGGCATCATCCTTTGCCTCACCGTTGCTTTACATGACCGGTCAACGCGGCGGTGTTCTCGCTGCTATTGGCAAAGGTGGCGGCAATAAGTCGACCGCGGTCGACCTGGGTAACGCTGTGTGGGGCAAACCAATTTTGGCGAAAGCGATCCTTGCGGCGTCGAACAAGGGTATCACGAAACAAATGACCGAGTTGCATAATTTGCCGGTATACTGGGACGACATTAAGAACGATCGTCTAGTAGAAGCGGTTAAAATGATCAATCAGGCCACCGAAGGCCAAGGCGGCATTCATCTGAAAAGCAATCGCGAATTCGCGGAGAATGGCACCTGGCAGTCGATCTTGACGGTTTGTGCGAACGGCAACATCATTGATACGTTATTGAAGACCAGCAAGACCGATGCCGCTTCGCTGTATCGCGTGTTTCAATTTCATGTGCCCAAGGTGCCCGATGATTGGCCCGGTCGCGTGTCCAGTACCATCGCGAAGCCACTGCAAGCGTTGCTGGATTACAACTATGGCTGCGTGGGCGCCCGTTATGCTAAATGGCTTGGATCGCATCCGGATGAAATTCGGGCCTCGGTTCTGGCGAAGCAAGCGCAGTTTTCAGAAGCGATCGGCGAGAAGCAAGAAGAACGCTTTTGGGTTGCGCTATGTGCATCAGTGTATTGTGGAGCTCAAGCGGCGAATGAAGCTCTTGGCGCCAATTTCCACCTACCGGAATTGTGGGACTTTTTGGTTGACGCTTTCTTGAAACTACGCGAGCGCGTCGAAAGCGAGCATTTGGAGGGCGGCACGGAGATCAACACGGAAGCCTATTTAACCGGCTTTTTGAAAGGACAAGGGCGCTATACATTGATCACCTGGGATATGGTCAAGGGCGCCGGCAAACCGCTGCAGCAGCTTCGCATTATAGATCAACCGGATTTTGTCCGGTACCCCGACGCTCATGTGGACGTGCATTGGGTTTACGATGACAAGCTGCTGCGGATTTCTAAATCGGCGTTCAGAAAGTATTTGGAGGAACAAAAGGTCCTGCCGTCGTTCGTTTTGGATGGCCTCAAGGACCATTTCGACATGTATGAGAAACAGAAGGTTCGTCTGCACGCGGGCGTGCGTGCAGCGGGCGGCCAGGAAGCGGTGTTGATAATCCCGATCAAGCCGGGAACGTGGCTGTGGGACGAACTCGAGGCGAAGCGGCCTAAGCCGTTAAAGGGTGAGGATCATCAGGTTGGTCTTGCCGTGAGCCCAGTCGAAGGTGCCTAGGCTCTTGAAGCCGTAGGCCATGTAGATGTTCGGCACCATGGTGCCGCAGACTACCGACTTGAAACCCGCAGCCCGGATGTCAGCAAGCCGAAAATCAGTAAGCAAGCGACCGATACCCCGACCGCGGAAGTCCGCAAGGACATTACACCACACAAATTCAGCAACATCATAATCGATGTGAGACTTGGCCCAACCGGCAAAACCGACAACGCGACCTCTGGCCAGGGCCACGCAGTAATGGATATCCGGGTTCTGGAGCTCGTCATGGATGCTTTCGGTTACACGTTTGTCCCCAGGCCAGTTTGCCCGAGTGATCATTTCGCACATGTCGCGAGCGCCCGGCTGCATCGGCTGGATATCGAAGGCCATGGGACCTCACAGTTTCGGGCACCGCAATGTCTTTCGTTCTACTATGGTTGACTTAAGAATGTACTGCAAGCGACCGCTTTCATGGCCATGTTGATCTGGCGGCGAACAATCGCCAATGATCGTAATGCCTTCGTCGTCTTCCTTACCAAGCCACCCAATAGAAAAGCAGATGCCGGGGCCGTGAAATTTTTCGATGTCGCCCCAACCTCCTTCCGATGTCGCGTCTTTCCATTTGACAAAGAGAAGGGGCTTCGTGATCATCGAAAATACTCCGGATAATCCATGTAAACGGCAGACGCAATTAGGATCAGCAGCGCGACAATAATCCAGACTTGGATCGCTGTCAACGGTTTGTCCACGGATTATCTCCGTGGCTTGACAGGTGCCTCAGACTTGTCGGCCGGCTTAGGATTGGCTTTGCCGCTGCCCTTGCCGAAGACGTCATCGGTTGTGACTTTGCCGCCGGCGACCGTGGCCTTATGGCCGGTAAAACGGTCTACGCCACCCAGCAAGTCGTCGTCAGGCTCTTTCTTGAAATCACGCGATCGAGGGAGGACGCTGCCGCCCATCGCGTAGGAAGCATCATGCAAGCCGCTAGATTTACTCATGGTAGACCCTCCTTGGAAGTAACTCTTCTCGGGGTAGTGGCCCCCATGCTTGGCTTCTGTCCGCTCTTCGCTCTTCATAATGGCCACGGCTTGCTTTTGGCTAGTCACTTTGGGGCCACCAGGGCCACCAGAGTGCAGTTTGCCGGTCTTCCATTTATGCATGACCTCGGAACTGGGCATGACCCTACCCTATTAACCACCGGTAAATTTATTGTAAGCAGCCTCGCCCAGCCCGGCCGGATGCCGCAGTCGCTCCTTGGCCAGTTTAGCATTCTCTTGCGGTATTCTTGCCATATAACGCGCGCTGGCCTCGGATGGGCTCTTGATGCCGGTCATACTGCCGGCGAATTTCCCTGCCACTGTAAGCGGGTTGGCGCCAGGCTGGATAGCGGCATTGCTAATCGTCCCATAGGGAGGCACCAGCGTGCGACCGGCGTAGTCAGCGGCCTGGACACCGGCTTTAACGGGCCCTGTACCGCGGGGGATGATCGGTCGACCGGTCCAATCCTGGTTACGCATGACGCCGACCGCGGCGCTGACAGGTAACGACGGCGTGTAGACCTGGGGAACCAGGCTCTCATATCCGGCTTTACCGGTCGCGATCTTGCCTAAAGTCGATGGAATGGTAAACGGCCCTCGGGCTCCGACCTCGGCCGCTGGGTTCCCGGTAACCTTCTTGGCAAATTCGTCGAGCAGCGGGGAGAGCCCAAAGCCTATGACGCCCATCACCATTAACTGTCCGAAGGCTTTCTGGCGTTCGTCTATGGAGCCGGCCGCCAGATTGGTAAACATGTCGCCCATGGATTTCCACAGGCCGGCATGGTAGCGGCCGAACGCGGACAAGCCCTGAGTGCCCAACAGCTGGGCCAGAAATCGATTGCCGAGAAGCGTGCTGCCGATCCGGTAGTTCGAAATGAAACTCTCCGTATCCTTAATGGCGTCGACCGGCGACATGCCCTTGGCCTTGTTCTCGAGGTATCGTTGCACGTACATCATGTCGGCCGGCGCCCACATCATCTTGGTTGACATGTCGTAGACCTTCTGCGCCATCTGCGGCACGTCCCAGCCCATCTTTGCAGCGATCGGTCCCCACAGCTTGGAGTCCTGCACCATGTTCATGCCGGCTCGACGCATGAAATCCTGATAGGCCTCGCGCGTCAAAACGGAGCCGTACATCAGGTTTCCACCGTTCTCGAGGATCTCGTGGTAGATCGGATCGCCTTCGCCGGCTTTCAGCACCGCATGGATCGCCTTTGGCGTGTCTTGTGCCATGCTCTTCAGGCCAGCTGGCGTGATCCAATCCCAGCCGCGGCCGACGGCCCACAATGCCGCCTCGTTGAGGACGTGGACAAAGCCGCCGAAGGTGTAGAGCGTCTTCAACGTGTTGCCGGCGAGGCGATCGAGTTGCGCCGGCGTTTGGAAGCCCTGGTGAGCATAATCGTCCAGCGCCCAGCGTACACCGTCAGGCAGGTATAACGGTCGATTGCCCTTCTCGGCAAACTGTGGAAGGATCGTTTGCTTCCAGCCGTTCTCGCGCGCGACGTCTGCATTCGTGGTACCAGCCTCATGGATATCCGGCGTGATCTTGTCCAGCAGCTTGAGCGTATTGTAGGTCTTGTCCAGACCTTGCAGTGAAGCAACGCCGCGCATCAGACCATTCTTGATGTACTGGATTGGCGGTCCATCGGTTCCGTTCGCCGGGATCTTGGCAGCATGGATTTCGTCGACGGTTGCGTTGGAGACTGTATAGGTTTTACCATTGATCTTTATCTTGCTGCCAACGGTCGCCAGATTGTCTTTCTCGCCGACCGGCTCATAGTCAAATTGCGGCTTGCTGGCGCCCCACACTTGCACATTGCCGTGCCCGTCCTCTTCTTCGGATGGCCCAAGATCCCGCGCCACAAAGCGCTCGCCTTTACCATCTGACAGGGCCATGTAGTCGCGGCGCATAATTGCGGGAGATAACGTACCCAGGTCACGGACTAATGGATCGTCGCTTTCTGGAGCCTCTGTGCGATCGGTCGTACGCAGACGCGGCACGAACCCTTTCTCAGGATCTTCGGACCAATCCGGCAGGCCAACTCTATTCTTCGGATCGATCTCGCGGATTTGATCAATACGGGTTTGCAGTTTGCCGGCGATCTCCTTGTAAAGGTCCGCAGCTGGCTTCAGTTCATCGGGCAGCTGGTCGACCGTCTTGTTTTCGAACGCATCGGCCACTTTGCCCCAGCCGGCGTCATCGGTGAGCGATAGACCGCGCATGTATAAATCACGACGCTTCAGCGCCTGCGACAGATTGGTCGTCTTGAAAAGGTTAAAATTGTTGCCTAGCCCCTTGCCGAGATCCTGCGCCGATGCATCGGCGTCTGGCGACAATGGATCTTCGGGGCGATGCTGGAGCTCGTCCGGTAATGGCGGCTTGGCGGCACTACCGTTGAACATCTTATCCCAGGCCCCGCGCAAGCTGGCGGTCGCTTGATTAAGGTTCTTCGGCATATTGCCGCGGCGCATAGCCTGCATGGTAGGCTGACCGGTGCTCTGCGCGATAGCTTCCTGCGCGGCCGCCGGTTGCCGGCGAAGGAAATCCGGTATCTCGTTGAGATCAGGTGCATTTCCACTCGGAGGGGCAATTTCTGCCCCAGGAGTGGAAAGATCAGGTGATTTAAGGGCTTGCTCCGTGTCTGCCGCAATATCCTTATTAGTATGATGTCCGATGTCCGTATAAGGATCGGAAGCGAGATCGAGATGATCCCATGTATCTGGCATGATCTTCTGTGCTTCGATCTGTGCTGAATGTTGGGCAAACCAATCGGTGTACTGAAGCCAATTCATGCCCGCATGCTCGACCGCGGTTTTTTCGGCCATCGTGGCAATTTGGTGTGATTGAGGGTATTTCATGCCAAGCTTTTCAAGCTCGCCTTCAACGGTTTCGTGGACGGCCAACGGCTTTTCAAATTCCGGTGGCACGGTAGGATCTATAACAACGGGACCGGTAATGTCTTTCGACGAGTTAGCGATAGACGGCATGGGCTGGCGCACGATCGGGCGCTGTAGCGCGGCAACCATGGCGTCATTGATCACTTTTTGCGCGTTAGGCACTTGACCCGCCAGGCCAGTTGGTGTAGGACCTTCTGGCGGTGTAGCTTCAGGAGGCGCTAATGGCGGACCTTGTTGGGATTGAGGAGCGGGTTCGACAGCTTGTGGAACGGGTTGGGGTCCGCGTGGAAGCGCTGAAGCGGGATTGGGAGGCGGCTGCGGCGCAGGAGCAGGCGCATTCGATTGAACTGGCGCGGGAGCGGGAGTTTCTGCGGGCGCTTGAGCAGTGGCTGCAGCAACATCAGCCGGTACCGGAGCCGTATCCACAACAGTTGAAGGGGCGCCCTCAACGCCCTCTCCCGGACGCCCTGGGCCTACGTCCGGTTTCAGACCCTGTCGATTGGACTGGACTACGTCCAAAGTCTCGCCGGGGAGCACCGTCGCCTGATCAACCTGAGGCAGACGGCTGCTAACCGGCCGCGGCTGCTCGCCGGCCGTACCCATCGCCGGGCTAGTATTGAACGGAGCAGATTTTTGACCTTGCGTTTGTTGTTCAGCCAATTGGGCATCAGAGGCTGGCATACCTACCGGCGTTTCTTTTTGTTGGGCGCTCGTGCGTGCCGTCATATCGGCAGCTTCTGTGCCAGCTGGCGTAACACCTTCTTCCCCTACCGCGGGAGCTCGCGTAACCAGTTGTGGCCGCGCACCACCGGCCCACTCTCTAGCCTGGGGCAAGATGGCGCCAGCAGCGGCCTGGGTCAGCGCTTCAGTGGGACTGATATTGCCGAAGCCCTTCTCGATACCTTGCTGCATGACGTCTACGCCGCCCATGAGGCCGGCACTGGCGGCCCGCACGAGGGGAGTGACATTGCCGGTGGTCATGCCGGCGGCGATCGGCGCTATCCTGCCGACGTTATACGCAAGCGGCTGCTGTTCAGCGGCCGCTGCCTCGTACGGTTTACTCAGGGGCCCAGTGGTGGGCCCGTATTGATCGCGGAGCCAATCTTGGATTTTACCGACGACCCCGCTAGCGATCAGGCCGGCGCCTAGACCCGCGGGAATGGACACCCATGGGCCAAATTCTGAAGTAGCAGCCATGGTCCTGGCACCAGCAGCGATAGCAGCTGTGATCGGGGCGGCGGCAGGCGCCGCTCCCGCAATAGCTGCTCCAATAGGTCCTGGCTGTGGTTGTTCTTGCGGCGGCTGGATTTGGTTGAACTGGACTGGTCCTGCATTGAGCGCCTCCTCAGGCTGAATATCATCAAACTGCATAGGAGACGAATTGTCAACCATGCCGCCATCGTCAAATGCTTGGATTTCGTCGAAACGCATTGGTTACCCCGTCAGATTTTGGGGTCCAAGATATTGCGCTGTACCGTCTGCCATTTCCTGGTAGGTGCCAAGGCCGGCATGACCGCGACCATAGACACGTCGCGGACTTCTAGCGGCTCGCGGTGCTCGCGCTCGCGGTGCAGCGCGTTGTGCTCGAGGAGCTGCTTGGCGTGCTCCGCGTGTAGCAGCGGCGCCTTCTGCCGCACCTTCACCGCCGCCATCGTTGCGGGACGGAATAGCCGCTTGCCCGGCTTCCGCGCTACGTTGCGCTTGCAAGGCGTTCCCTTGATTGACGCCGTACCGGTTCACATTGATACCAGAATTGGTTTCTGGACCTTCCGTCTCTACAGGATTTGTGGTTCGCTCGCCGGCACCATACGTAACATCAGGTTGACCACCGGTAACCGCAGGCTTTTCACGCGGGCCGGGATTGACGATATCCCGATAATTCTGGTTAAAATAGGCCGTTGTCACCGTTTTCCAACTATCCGGATTGGCAGGATCCGGGATCCTGACTGGCGTAGCTGGATTTTTGCCGCGGATTGCATCATACTCTTCCGGAGTACTGTCGTCCCATTTACCGGTCTTCGCGTTCCAGACTTGAATTCCGGTATCGGGCGTAGTATCGATTGGACCCCAATTGGAATTGGCGGCGATTTGCCGTGCTTCACCTGGTGTCGGTTGGCCCGGCGAAGTAGTTGATCCGATTTCCCCATGTTCGCCTAATTGCAATTGGCCCCCTGGGCTAGTTGCGCTGATGCCGGCGGTCGATTGCCCCATCTGTGCGGCTTCATTAGGAGACGGCTGGCCGGGCGATGTAGACAATTCAGAACCCGGAGTACCGCCGGGTAAACCAGCTTGTTTGGTTTGCGTCCAATTCGGTTGTGTCGTGCCACTAATGTCGGCTTCACCAGGTGGATTGCCTTGATTGCTTTGGCCGGCGTTCATTATGGCGGACGGGACCAGCTTACGTAGCCGGCTTCCAACCGTTCCTTCAGGTTGCTGGATCGGTCCATATACACCACCAGCTTCACCAGTCGCTTGAGCTTGTTCAACTGCCTGTGCCAATGTCTCAGAAGGATGTGCTACGTAGCTATCAAACGTACCAGATACTAGTTTCTGCAAGTCCTGCGGCGTTACATCCTGACTTTGCGTCTGTCCGGTTTTCAGATCGGAAATATTCATGGTGATGGGCGCACCTGCGCCAGCCATTTGATTAATCGGATCATACTGAGCATTTTGATCCGTGGTGCCGGCATCGGGCTCTACACCACCGCCATCGTCGAACGATTGAATAGCGCCACCGCGTGCCGCCTTATTGGTCGGCTTCCCCTTACCTTTCAGCGCGAACGATACATGGTATGGTGTCGGCTGATATTCGAATTTCTTATTGGCGAACATCACCGCATGCGGCAGACTAGCTGGCTGCTTGCCGTTACCAGTCAGGCTTACCTTGGCATGCGTGGCCGCGTTGTCGGAGAGACGGCGGAATGCTTGCAGCGTCTGATATTGCTGCTGTGGGCCGCCGGCGCCGGCGATCGTGTGGATCGTGCGCGCTGTAGCCGGTAGAGACGGATCGTGGCTCTTTTGCCGTTGCAAGACTTGCGGAATAGGCGCAGCGTCGGCACCGCTCAGATAACGCATGATGTGTGGCGGCGCACCACCAACCGGACCTGGAGCAGGAGCTCCCGCAGCAGAAACTTGCGGCGGTGTGGCAGTATTCACTTGCGGCGGTACACCCCCGCCAGGCTGGAACGACGGTATGCTGCCGCCTCGTGCGGCTTGTGCGGTTGAACCGTCGTCCTCTGACGACTGTTGTTGGCCCGGCAGATAATCGCGTGGGTTAAACGGTTTCGGCGTGGGCTGCAGTACGCCTTGCGGCACGCTACCGGGCGCCCCTGGCGCCGGCGGGATCGGCCGCGGCGCATTGGAGTTGTCGGCCATCTGCTGGCCACCGCTCATCTGTTGCAGCCCGTATTGGTAGGCCTGTTGTACTTGCGACAGCGCGCCGGCTAGATCGCCGGTTTGTCCTTCCTGGCCTTGAGACGGATCGACACCACCTGGATCAGATACTTCGCCGCCATCATCGAATGCTGGAATAGAACCGCCTTTCGAACCCATCGGTCTGTAGGATGCTCCATAGCCTTGCGGGGAACCAGGATAGTCGGCAAGGTTTCCACCGAAACCGCCAGGCACACCAATTGTGGCACCAGGCAATGGCGTGTACCCACTGCCACTAGACGCGATATTGCCAACAGGTGATGTTCCGGGAGTTGTGCTGAATGGCCCGGCAGTCGCCGGCGCAGTGTAATTGCTGTACGAAGACGCGCCAGGCGTGGACTGTGAAATCGCGTTCGCCGCATTGGCGCCACCCCAAGAGCCGTATTGGTTCGTCTCGGTCGTGCCGCCAGCCGCATAGTGCTTCGGCGCGTTTAACATTTCATCCATCTGTAAGTCTCGTAAATTTTCCCGTGCCGAAACCGCTCCCCCGCGTTTCATACCACTGCCAGAAGGCACTTGGTTCAGTGACGCAGGTGTAGACGAGGCGCCGGCCGAACTGGCTGCTGGAATAGAACTTGGAGCGCTGGCCGACATACCTGCGCCGGCGCTAGGCGATGATGCCGTGCCAGGTCCGCTAGCAGAGAACGGGTTAGGTTGATTGGGCGGTGTCGTCGGTGTAACGGTAGGACGCCGTGCCGCTTGGTTCTCCAAATAATTCCCTTGCGAAGCAGTCGCGGTTTTAGGACCGCGCTTGGCGGCACCAGTCTGTGGAGCATTAACGGGGCGCTTCATTAGATCCCTCCACCGCCATATGCTTCAGACGTGAATGTCGGTTGCTGACCCGGTGCTTGCGGTGGGCCGGCCGTCGGTCCAACCGTTGACGCCGCCTTTGCTCGAGCCGCGCGCGATTTGGCGATTTCCTTATGCCAGAACTCTTCACCTTTCCAACGCGCAACATCACGCGGGATCACGAACTCTTCGGCGTTCAGATTGGCCGGCACATCATCGACATTGACGCCGCCACTCGGGCTGGCGCTTTGGTCGACATGTCCGCCTTGTGTCGCGTCACCGCCGCCGGAAAAATCACTAATGGTGCCGCCTTGTTCTACCTGTTGCATATTTTGACTAACTCCCATCATAGCTGTACCGGGAGTAAGACCGCTTCCATAGGCTCCGTAACTACCGCCACTGCTGGGCTGTGTCATTGAGCCAACTGTTTGTTGCGATTGTGGTATATTAGTACCCTGGCTGGTATTCTGTGACGATGATGCCGACGCATTTCCGATGCCCGGGTATTTCAGGCTCATGGCCGTTGTCATGTAGGGATCAGCGCTACCAGTCAAAGCCACTCCGGTATTGGCGTTCGCCAGCGTGGCATTTTGCGCGCCGGCTATGCCGGTGTAAGCCGCATTGGAAGCATTGATGGCTTGGCCGGGCAGCTGCTGCCCCGTAGCGATCGACGAGGCAAGCAGCTGACGGCCAGTCGCCTCGGTGGCGAGCTCTGCCTGCTGACCGGCGCCGGCAGCGGCTGCTCCCCCCGCGGTTTTGTTAGCCATCGTCAATTCTTGATACTCACCGCTATTCGGGTTGATGCCGTAAGACTGCAAATTCTGTTTGGCGGCTGCGAGCGCTTCATTGGTGCCTTGTTCAGATTGCGACTCGGCGGCGCCCATATTGATGCCGATACGGCTGGGGCTTGTGTATTGAGCCGCCATGTTGGCTTGCTGATTGATCTCGGGAACCGTGGTCTGCTGATACTGTTGCATCGACTGGTTGGCCAGGTTCATGTCTTGCTGGCTGGCCGTCAGATAATTATCGACTGATGCATTCGTCATGGCCGAAGTATCGGCGTACTGGTTCAAGCCCCATTGATATTGATACGCCCCTAGCTGGGCTGCCTGCTGCGCGATCTGTTGTTCGAGTTGAGATTGCGGAGTTTGGATTGCGGACGGGGTCGACGCGCTCCACGAGCTCCCTTGTGAAGTGTTTTGCGAACCCGGCGTAGCTACGCCTGGACTGGGCGTCGGGAGATTGATATTAAAAGCCATTCATGCAATCCCTGATCAGGCTTTCAGAGATTACAGGGGCATTCTTTGTAAATGGTTAACCTATGAACTACCTTGCGTCCATTGGATAAGCTGGCCGCTTCGATTAGCGAAAGCAAGCCCGGTGATCTGTTTGACGTCAATATAGGTTTCCTGGGTCGGATCATTGGGATCATAAATACGCGTTGTGGTGGTTACCCGGCGTTCCGGTAATTCAGAAAAATTGCCGACAGCGCCTGGATAATTGTTCGGGTTGTTCGGATTTCCCTGTTGATTTGGGTTGAGGATAAAGGTGGTGTTGCCGGCGCCGGTAGGAGACTCGCTGCGAAATTGCAGGATCCACTGTCGAATAGCGTTAACGGACGCGATCAGAGAGGCCAGATCGTTAGCCAGCGGAATAGACGGCAGTGTCGGCGCCTTCGACTGCGGCGGTGGGTTCTTCGGGTTGATATTGCAGACGGGTGCGCCCATTAGACATTCCCCAATTCTTTGACACTGGTCGCGATTTGCACATTGCTGATGTTAACCACGCCAAGAAATTCGAACTGCCAGTTCTCGGCTTTGAAGCCACTTTCTATGCGTAAGATTCCCCCCGATCGGGTGATTTCTCTACACGTTACAAGCTGCATATCGCCGTCTTCATCCTCATCAGCGCGATCGGCGTATACCTTTACAATAGCCCGTTGATTACTTTGCAATGCGTTCCAGCTGGGATCGTCGGCCGGCGCCTCGTTCGGACAATCGTTGACCGGCGGCATATTGGGACCGACCATGAAGAAGACCCGCATGGCCGCATAGCTGCGCTTGGAAGGTTGCTGATACACCTTGCTCATGTAGTCGTAAGGCATAATGGTCGGAGACGGATCCTGGAAATCGTAGTAGAGGACCTGGCCGTTCTGAATGAGCATGCCGAAGCCGGTCCACGGGTCGATCTCCATATTGATAATGTTCTGGTTGTTTGGCGCCGTCATATTGTTAAAGCCAACTCGGTGACCGCCCGGCTGCGGCCAGATTGTGAAGGATGAAGAATCAGTGTTGAGCTCGATATTGTAACCCTGTTGGGCAACAGACGTATCCGCGCCATTGACCGTTCCAAACGCGAAATAGCAGCCGACGAGAGGGATAGCACAAATGTTCTTTTGCGGCGTAAGCGCCGCCCATTTTTCACGAGTAATCCATAGTTCCGTGACGTTCGAAGATACGCCCGAATTTGTGACTTGGATAAGTCCGTTTGTGGAGGCATAGAATACTCCGATATCGGTGCCGACAATACTGCGGTGTGACAGGCAAGGTTCGGGCGGCGCACATTTGATCATCGACATCTGACCAGGAATGGTGCCATTGGCCACGTACGCATTGGCCGCGGTGCAAGCAACAACGGCCCCGCTGGTAAGCCCCAATCCCAGGATCGGGAAATCCGTTGTAATGGTGTAGCCGGGAGGCCACGCATGCAGATAATATGGTTCACAGAACCAAATCTCGTTCTCGGTCCAGCTGGCCACCATGCCGTTAGGCATGACCAACAGACCTAACAGGTTAGGCGGCGGCGGAAAATAGTTGGTGGCCGGCAGCTGGATATTTAGGGCAATCTGTGCATCGGTCTGTGTATCGGTATAGCTTGACGCTGGGGGTAGGCATCCTGTATCTTGCGCTACGAACGCAATCGCATCTGGATCGGAGGACCCCAATGATATGTCGGTCACAAAAAAGTACACGGTTGATCCTGACGTGCCAGGAACTGTGCGATATAATCGAAGCACTGCCAGATTACGATTTCCGCCAAGATCTTCGGGATTGGGTTGCCAAAGACCCACGGTCCATGTACCGTTCGACCATCCGTTTTGAAGCGTATACGGCGAAGGCGCTGACTCCTCGCCGTAAGCCGAGATCCACGTATAAACGTAAGCCCGTGCTTCCTCCGGAGACGACGTGGCCAGATCCGCGTACATGTAAAGGTTCGGCTGTCCATAAGTCGCGGATGGCGCGTTTAAGGGCGGCCCATTCACAAACGTGTTCGTGAAAAATACAGATCCCGTTGTACCGTCGCCTTCCTGGATCAATTCCGACGTGTTCATCGAAATGCCGATCCAATAAGTCTGATTGGCGAGCAGCGTCGGCGGATTGAGGAAGCTCGATCCTGCCAACGTACCACTGATAATGCCTTGATTGATCTCGCCGGCACCGTTCTCGATGAGCTCGCCCGGGCTTGTCGGCGTGTTACCAATCGTCGCGTCCATGTAGACAACGGCAGAGAACAGCACCAGCTGATCGGTGCTCGCCGGCATGAAGGTGACGTCGGTGAGTTGCATCTGGCCGACAGGCGTGATCGGGATCAGATAGACGGTGTTGGCGCCGACCGTATCGGTGTTACCATTGGAAAACGTCACGCCAAGGGTCGCTGAACCCCCACCGCCGGTGACTGTCACCGTCGGCGCACAGCCCGGAGGATTGATCCCCAGGAGCCACGGCGATTTGCCAGCCTGTATACGTGCCAGCGTGTTGTACTGGGGTGGCTCTGACGGGCTCGCCCAGTAATACCGCTGGTAAATGTCGTTGACAACCTGGTTCTTTATGACTTCGGTGTCGGGGTCGAGGAATTCGAGCCATGTGGAGTTTCCTGTGATCTGGCTATTGAAAGATGGATTTGTTCCTCCACTAAACGCAGACACTTCTGGAGAAAGCGATGCAAGGGAAGCAAGCCAGACAAGTCTGGCAGCAGCAGTAGACTCGGCGACTGCAGTAGCGTTGAAGGCAGCGCCGTAATCTGGACTATAGACTTGGAGATATGTGTACGGATTTCCTCCAATTGTTGTATTTCCAACAGTATTGGTTGACTGACCGTTGTTGTGACCGGCGTAGGCGACTTGGCCATTAACGATCGTGTTGAATGAGTATGTGATGCCGTTGTTGGTTCCAGCACCGTTGTCAAATGTAATGGCGGCAAGAAGGTTTTGCGCTGTGGCATTGACGTTGGCTCCGATCAGCACCGAGTAGGGCGCGGTGGTAGGCGTGATACTTGTAACAAACGTATAGGTATCCTCACCGACCGTAGTTGTATCCCCCGGATTGGGCTGTGTCAAGAAGACCTGGAAGGCGGTCGCAACCGATTGGGAGACGGTGGGGATCCGGTAGACGAATTGGGCAGCAGAGTTCGTCAGGTTCCGAAGAAACTTCGGAAGCCTCCATCCCTGGAGAGCGCCAGAGAAAAGATAACAATTTGTAGCACTAGCTGCCTGCCCCGGCGGAAGCAAGAGCTAATGCGGTTCCCAGGCAGGCAACATCCCGCCCATTTGCTCGAGCTTAATAGCTGGCATTGGAACCGCAACCCCCTTTCTTAGAAGCTCTGTGCCTCTATCACAAGTTCCATCAAGGAGGGTTTACAATAGCCGTCTGGCGTAAGGTTTTCGTTAAGGTCTGCCATACCAGAAATCATCACCGCCCCGATCGAAACAGGTTCTTCCCGTGTCCTATAGAACCTGGTGATCCCGGTGTCACCTTCATACGCTCTTGACTACCAGACCCATCCGGTGGCCGATAGACTGGCTGCATGACATGGTCCCACTTTTCCGGCTGCGGCCGTCGCACCGGCATAGCAGCGAACCGGGCCGAATTGGCCGCACCGGCTGTCATTTCCCTTACGGTGCGCGGTGACGTCATTGAACCCTCGGCATGATCGGTACATGCGCCGTATGACTGAATTCTTCAGAGCGTTTACGGCCGGCTTCCATTTCCAGCCGGGTTTGTTCGGAGATCGCCGGCGCGATTGGCTGTGGCCGGTGAACGGTCGTCTCCGGTCGACGAGCAGCCATGATCCGTTCCTTGAATTGCTCTTTGGCGATCTGGTTGGACTCCTTCTCAGCGAGTTCCTTCTGGTAACGCCGCTGCCGTGCGGCTTCTTGTCGCATGGCCACGACCTCTTCCCATGTCTTGCCGGCATACTGCGGGTCGGTTAATACGTTAACCGGTCCGCCGGCCGGTGCACCGCCGTCTCGTGCCGCACGAGCGTCCTCTTGTGCTTGACGTCGAGCCAAGAGCTCTTCCCGGGTCGGTAAGACGTCCCGTTCATTGCTTGACACCTTGAACGGAGACGCGGCTCGAGCTTCGGCCGCCGCATGCTCTTCAGCCTTGGCTAGGAGGGCCGCTGAGACTTCCGGAGGCTCGCGGAGGGTCTTCCCCTGCGCGGCCAATTCCGCCTCCTTGGCGGCCGCCTCTGCTCGAATGGCGGCTACACGCGCGGCACGATCGGCTACCAGTGGGTCTATGGGTGCCGGTTCAACGGCTGGCGCGGGGACCGCGAGGCCCGCGAGCCCCGTCTCGTCCTCTTCCGCCGGCTGGGAGTTTTGCGGGTTCTGATCCATTTGCTGCTCCTGCAGTTGGGGGTATTGTAACTTTCGCATGCCCGAGGTTATTCAAAGAGCGCTGTCTGGTCGGCTGCCCGGCCAGCGCGCTCTCTAGACTATGATACGCAGAAGTTAATTTGGACTTAACCTTTGACACGCTTGAGCCTGGGATTGGCGTGCTTGGCGCCGGCACTCGCTTTGCGCGTCGATGCAGCCAGGATCGCGCCGGCGCGTTCCTTGCCGACTCCTGACTTTTTAGCGATGCTTGCTTGAACGGCCTTGAACCCGGGATGTTCTGCCATAGGTCACCTTATACTGCGGGCAGTGGAGGGCTTGCCCAATCTGGTTCCGGACCTTCAGGTCCAACGCTAGGACGTGTCCGGAGTACCGGCCAGACGTTGGGTCGTAGGTGTTATAACGGATTGGGCCTACCAGCGCGTTGCAGATGGTGTTACGCTGGACCGGTGTCAGGTCTTCGGGCGTGCAACCGGCCAGTACACCTAACATGCACAAAGCTGCAAAAAGTGATACTTTATGCATGTCAATAATCCTTCCTGTTCCACGGGTCGACGGCCGCACGAGCCTTCTTGGTTCTGGTCTTAGCCACGGCCTTATGGACCACCTTGTTGATCACCTTGGTGGCGGCGATGTTCTGTGCGCGGCAACGAGCATCAGCCTGGTGAATGCCATACTGGTAAACACCTAGACCGATTGCCACGACTATCGCGGCCTCAATAAAGAACCGTTTCCCAATAGGACTGATATATGCGATCAGTAATAGACAGGCAATAATCGCAATTGCAGTAAGTGCCGGCCACCAAATACCCCATAATCCAGCGGTAAAAACAGTCAGCTGCCCTATCATGCCGGCCCTCGTTGATTGTGTTGGCCCCTTGTACGCCACACAGCTAATGCTTTTGCAATTTGTGTTTGGCGATACGGCGACATGAGGGAATATAAGGTCATCATAACTCCAGGAGCCCCTTTATATAACATCCACCGATAGACGGGACCGCCTATGCCGTTACTTGCCCTTTTTTGCAAATGAATATTTCCACCAAATAAACCTTTCAATTTTTCTAATGACGGTAAATGTTTTTGCGATGCTTGCACCGAAGGTACGTTTCCCGAACAAGCCGCAAAACATCCTTCGCCTTCCAAAAAACCAGCGGCCCAATACAACGATCGCATTGAAATCGGCGTATTAGATTTCGGAGGCACATAGACTGGAAGTTTAGCGACCATGTCAGTCGTTCCTCATACACATCACGTACTCAGCTTGTCGCCGGCGTGTAAGTCCCGCAACCACTCGTCCAGATGCGTGATTATACCCTTTAAGAGCCGCACATCCGCCGGCGACGTCGTCCGCGTTAAGACGTCGAGCGATCGGGCCTTTGCAGATCGCACCTGATCCAAGGTTATACGCGGCATCGACAATGGCGGCCTTCCTGTGCGGGGGCATCCCCGGGATGCATTTCTCGATCGCAGGACCATACACCGTATTCAGCTTGTTGGCAAGGTCCCCTTTACATTCGGCCTCCGTAAAGGTAGCGTTCATCGCCGGCACGGGGCCGTCCGCTTTGGTTTCACCGTAACACCATGTGATCGGGTGCCCTGTCCCAACGCGATCGACATACGGGTGCGGCGCGTAACCTTCAAACGCGGCCGCCATCACGACGGCGAAAGTTAACCACGCAGCGCCACGCCCTTGGTTCTTCGTCGTTAACCACGGCAGATCAGGCATTGGGGTCGCCCTCTACTCGGGTGGCCGGCTGATCGATCATGCGTGCTACCACAACAGCGACCGAGACGCCGATGCAAAAACAGACATACGGGATAGGCGGGATCAGGTATTGGAACGCCGGTATCGCGACCCACAAGCCGCTCAGGATCCCGCCGGCGATCGAGATCTCGACACTGAAGAATTTGTGCGCGTATTTCCAATCGGGAATGAACGCCCACTTGGCCGCCTTAGTGACGGCGGCTTGCGGCGTCTCCATTACGCTTTTGGGGGTGCGGCGGCAGCGACCGCCTGCGCCGCTGCGGCGGCTGCGGAAGCAGTCGCTATCGTCTGCGCCTGGGCGAGCGTGGCCTTTGCGGCCTCTAGAGCCTTGGCATCGGCTTCGGCTTTGGCGACGACGGCTTGGGCCGCCTTCACCGCACGCGAGGCGGACAGGTTCTTCAGCCAGGTCTGCAGGGCCGGGCCCTCAATAGCGCCGGCGACGAACGCGGCCACCAAACCAATGAAAACCAGGACATAAACCATGAGAGATCCTCCGTTGTGTGCAGGATGATCGCGGGATATGAAACTTCCGTTAAGGCGCCGATCTGGACGCAGGAATAAAATACGTGTTCCCATCGCTGGCAACGACGGAGAGAAAACATTCCATCAACACGCGATTAGCATTGTTGCCTGTAAGCAAGCTCAAAGACGGCGTTCCTGATGTCGTTTTATACAAAGCTGCGCCCGGACCAGGATTGCCTTGTGGACCTTGCGCTCCTTGCGCCCCTTGTGGTCCTTGCGTCCCTTGTGGTCCTGTAGTGCCGTTCGCGCCAGCGCTCCCTTGCACACCGGTCGCACCAGTTGGTCCGGTAAAGCCGGTCGAGCCAGCAGGCCCAGTTGCTCCGGTATTTGTTGCCGATCCAGGCAGGCCAATCGGTCCAGTAGGTCCAGTTCCACCGGACGATCCATTGAATCCGGTCATTCCTGTTGGACCAGTGCCTAGTGGCCCAGTTGGTCCCGTAACTGTGCTCGCCGCTCCTGCACTGCCGGTATGGCCGGTCGGTCCCGTAACTGTGCTCGCCGCTCCAGTTGGTCCTGTCGGCCCTTGTGGCCCCGCGACAGATAATGGGGGCTCAAGCCATCCAAGCTCAAAGAATGATGTGCCTGATGCAGTCCCACCATTAATAGCGTAATAAAATTGACCAGAAGTATTTGTTCTGACAGTACCATATGCTCCGATATAGGTATTGTTTGTCGTGCAAAGGCCGGCCAAACCAAACACAAAACTCGATCCTTGATCGGGCGACCATGCACTAAGAATACTAGTAGCGATCGTCAATTCGGCATAGATCAACACGATCGCGTCGACTTTTATCCCGGGCGGCACAGTCGCGCTAAACAATTGTGGGGAAACTGAAGCATTCGGCGGTGTACTGTAGACATAAGACCCAAACAATATTTCATTTCCGTTTTGCGTGAACGCTGTGATATGCGCGGACGCGTCCAACAAGATAGACATGATCCGGACGGCATTCGTAAATCCAACAGGCGCATTTGCCGCGTTAATGTTTGTATCGAAATAAGCATCTGTCGTGCCACCGTACTGACCAACAAACACATGATACCAAGTGCTCAACGTCGCGGTGAGCCCTGTACCCATGCCGTTGGCACCCGATCCCGCTGCGAACGAGCCGGAAATTGATTTCTTGAATGTACTTGTGAACGTGTTTGCTATATTGTATGCAGCGCCGCCGGCCCGCATGCCAGGCGCGATATCAAGGACTGTGGCACCTGTCGCGCCGTCATTTGAGCATGCCATACCCCATGGATAAGGAAACGGGCCTGTGTAACCAGTTGATCCGATAGAACCTGTATAACCAGTTGGTCCTGTAACTGTGCTCGCGGCGCCGCCCGCGCCTGTGTAGCCGGTAGGGCCAGTAGGCCCTGTAAAATTTGGACCTGTTGATCCCGTAAAAGCAGTGGGACCGGTCGGACCTGTTGGACCTGTCTGACCGGTAGGGCCTATGGGGCCCGTGTAGGGCCCTGTCGGACCTGTCTGACCAGTTGGGCCTGTAGGCCCAGTATATGGCCCTGTTGACCCTGTAGGCCCTGTCGGACCTGTCTGACCAGTTGGGCCTGTAGATCCAGTATATGGCCCTGTTGACCCTGTAGGGCCTGTAGGCCCTGTCGGCCCGGTATTCGTATTTGGTCCAGTGCCGCCAGGGCCGGTAGGGCCCGTTACTGTGCTGGCAGCACCAGGCGACCCGCTAGCACCCGTCGGGCCTGTACTTCCAACAGCTCCAGTATTTCCTGGATTTCCTGGACTGCCCGCTGTTCCGGTGTTTCCTGTAGGTCCTGTGGAACCACTCGACCCTGCAGCACCAGCTGGTCCAGTCGATCCAATCGATCCAATCGATCCCGCAGCACCCGTATTGCCAGTCGGTCCAGTGCTGCCTGCTGATCCAGTCGAACCAATGCTTCCTTGATTGCCTGGGGAGCCCGTAGAGCCAGTAGGTCCGGTTGCTGAAAATCCTGTAGGCCCTGTCGAACCAGTGCTGCTGATCCCGCTCGGACCAGTAGATCCGGTTGCTGAAAATCCTGTAGGCCCTGTCGGGCCAGTTGGGCCAGGCCCTCCTGAACCACCAGTTCCTGAACCTCCGGGGCCAGTCGGTCCACCCGGACCCGTCGGCCCCACAATCGATAACATGAGCGCTTGGTTGCCCGCAACCACGACAGGACCACCATTAGTTTCGACATAGACTTGAATTTGATCATAGCGCACCTGTCCGAAGGAGGTCGTCGCGCAGGCGATGACGTTGAACTGGTCATTCAGTGTACCGCCGTTCAGAAAGAAACGAACCTCTGTCTGGTCTGGCGAATAGCTGACATCCGTAACAGTAGCAGTCCCGGCATCGATTGTAAAGGCCACGCCAGAGAGCGTTTCGCCCTTCTGCAGCCAGGACCGATAGTCGATTGAGTGCTGGATACTTGACTCAACCTGTTGACGAATGACGCCTATCTGCATTTAACTACCTGCAGCGGCAACATTGACAGCGATCGTGTCCGTCCGCTGTTCCCCGAAATTCGTTGTCGCGGTTGCTAGAATGTTGTAGTTGACGCCTGCTGTACCACCGTTCACAAAAAACCTACATTCGGTTTCATCAGGCGAATAGGATACGTTGGTAATGGTAGCCGGCGGCGTGTCAACAACGAAGGTGACGCTAGTCAGCACTTCACCCCTCTGCAGCCACGACCGATAGTCGATCCCATATTGCAATTTATTGCCCGCCGCGGAATTGAGAACACCTAAAAGAGCCATTATGGATTGCCCCCTGTAGGACCGGCGGTCGGCGCCGCGTTCTCCGGAACCACAAATTTCGGCGGCCGCTGTGGAGCGTCGAAAGCCGGTGGTCTTTCCGGAACAACGAATTTAGCCATGTCAGTGTCCTATCGCGAACCAATAAATATAGGTCCCGTTTGACGCCCCAGTAATTGTCAGGGTAGCCCCAGTCCTTGACGTATTTAAAAGCCCGTTCGTTGTTTGACTGGTATTTTGTGACGGTGTAAACAACAACATATCAAGCGCAGTAGGAAATGGCGTTGGAAATACTAATGTCCAAGTTCCTGTGCTACCAATATTTGGTGTAATACCCCATTGAAAATAACAACCAGTGGGTCCATGAACAGACGTAATATCCATATAACCGGTAGTACCCTGTGACCCGGTTGCAGTAACGGTACCGGCCCCCGCGTCACCTTGTGGCCCGGTCGGGCCGGTATTACCGGTCCCGGTGAATTGCGCGCCGGTTGGGCCTGTGACACCTTGATTGCCTGACGGACCAAAAGGACCTTGCGGCCCAATAGGACCAGTCGACCCCGTATTCGTCGATGTACCGGGAAGACCCGTCGGGCCGGTCGGTCCCGGGACTGTGCTCCCAGGACCCGCGGGACCAGTTACCGAGTTACCAGGTGGTCCAACAGATCCTGAGACACCTTGTGAACCAGTGGGACCCGTGATGGTGCTCGCGGCACCCTGCGGCCCAGTCGGGCCTACACCAAATGGACCTGTTTGGCCGATTTGGCCGGTAGGTCCGGTCGATCCGGTTGGTCCGCCGGCCGGTCCAGTTGGTCCTAAGCCACCGACGACAACGGGGAAAGCGACGACCTGTGCGGGACCATTAACTAATGCAACCATCTTAGACCCCGTGTCTCATTTTGTATTTGCCGTGCAGAAGCTCGATGATATTCGAGCCTTGCGTCATACGCAGTGCATGACGATATTCGCCCGGCAGCAGACCAGGGCCAGTAGCACCAGCAGAAGCAGTTGCTCCAGTTAAAACCGTCGGTGGCACATTCGCATGAAGAATGAGATTAATTGGATCGTCGACAACGATAACCGTACCCGTAGCACCATTCGAAGACAACGAAAGTGACGGCTCCGGTGACGCAGCGTTCCAGTTGTTGGCCTTGATATCCCATTGGAAGGTTCCTGTCAATGTCCAATTCGCTCCTGTTGCTCCCGTGCATCCGCAAGGACCGGTCGCACTCGCGAATTGGAAAGCATCCAACCAGGTGACCTGATCGTTGGTGACGATATCAATGTATGCGGAACTGGATGGACCTTGCTCTTCGTACATGCATCACCAACTCGTTGGTGTCGGGAACGGCGTGCTCACGCCGCCGCGTTGTGAAGTGGTCCGGAACGAGTTCGGAAAGCGCCAGGCTTGACCCCCATACAGATTTGCTCGCTCAGAGGCCACTCGCGCTTGCATGATCCCGTCCCGGAACCTACGCAAATGATACGTGGAAAGCGCTTCATTTGAATAACTTTTCGTGGATTGGCCCATCATCTTGCCGAGAACGCCGTCAAGAATCGTCTCGTGATAGACAGGCAAGAGCCACCGCGGTGCATCCGGTAACATGTCCTCCGTTGTCGGCTCGACTATTTGTTTGGTCACGACTACGCGGGCTGTCATATTGACGTTCTGCGGATAAACGAGCTCGAGTTCGGCCGAAGGCGGATCGAGGCGAGGCAGGATCGCCGGCAGAGCAATTCGATTGCTGTCCCATATAGCGACTAACCGCAAGATCATGCCACCATATGCCGGCGTGATACGGTACCATTGTGTACCGGCGATGATCGGAATGCTGATATGCTCGTACCAGCTGTTTGAGTCCTTGAAGAACTCGCGGCAAACATCGTACAGTTGTCCCTTGATACCGGCATCAGACGCACCGAGAAGCTCTGTACGAGCTAGGTTCAGCAGACGTTCAACGTCACGGTCTTCCATCATGCCTGTGGGCTCCCAGGTCCTTTATTGCCGCCCTGGATCGGCGGCCGCTGGATCCCAATAAGAATGGAGTAGAATTGCGAAGTGAACGACGCAGCGCGCTGATCTTGGACATCTTCATCGTCGCGCTCGAGGACATGACCGGCGATCCCGTAGACGAAGGCAAGACGGAATTGGGTGTCGATTGGTACCGTTTCGCCCGAGATCGCGGTGAAATATGGCACGTGGTTCCCATGACGGTAAACGAAGAGATCAGCACGGAGGCGTCGGGCTTCGGCCAGGGATGTGTTAAGGGCCGTCAGGATCTCGGAGTCGCTGTAGCGATATGGTTTACGCTTGTCGAGGAGGAGGGTTCGAACCTCGTCGACGTATGACTGGACACTATCGAGGCGTTCGTCTTCGGGATTGATCGGCATAGAAAAGGCCCTGGTAATTACCAGGGCCTAGAGTATGGAACGGGTGTTAAGATTTGCTAAACCAGTCTGCCGCTAGTCGCAAGAGAGCCGGATCGTCTTTAAACTTACCGCCGCCTGTATTGCATTCGCCACATAATATACCGCGGATAAAGCCCGGATCGCCTTTTTTCTTGGAATGATTATGGTCAGTATGCCAACCCTTGGGGCCTGGATCCGTTGTACGGCAAATGCCACAGCGCCCGCCTTGGGCAGCCAAACGAGCGGCCTTATCTTCAAGCGTTTCACCGTAATTAGCTTTATACCGGCTACGGCGTACCGTCGCCCGGCGCGGCTCTGGATTTGCTTTTATTAATTCAGCCTGCCGGGCAATCTTTTTCTGTGGGTCTGCGGCATACGAAGCCCGCTTTCGGGCATTATATCCTTCCCGACAACGATCTGCGCTACGCTGTGTAACCGCTTTCTTGTGCGCCTTAATTTGTTCCGACGTCCAACCAGTAAAATCAGTTCGGGGGGCCCTCACTGGCTTCTTCCTCAACGATGTCTGCTTTTTCCTTGACGGCTTGTGCCTTGGCTTCGTCATCCAAGCGTCCCCAAACGTCAATGGCAAACGAAAATGCTTGATCGGCCGCCCGGAGATCCTCGATATCGCCGTCATTGTATAACACTTCAAAGATCGCATCGTCGCGTGCTTCTAACATCACAGCAACAGCGGCGTCCGCTTCTGCAAGAGTAGTCATGGGAGTTCTCCTTTGTTGAATATGATTCCTAGCACGTCCCTAATCTGCTGTCAAGCAATCAAACAAAAAAACCGCCGGATTGTTGGTCCGGCGGTTTGTAGTATTCAACAAGTAGTTTCAAGTATTGACAGCAAACAAATTAGCTTGCTGGAGTAACCTGGGCCTGAACTAAAGCTTTCCCATCGACAACCTGATATCCGTATACTTGCAGGCCACGCAAGATCTGCCCAAATGTGAGCTCGGAACGCAGGGTCTCTACTTTACTAATCTGTGACGCGAAAGTAAGTCCATGAGCGTGACCGGCGAAGATTGGCCATTCACCACTATTGAACTGTGCGCTGTCCGAACTGTTGTTCGGCAGCAAGTTGCTGACGTAGAGCGTGAAACGGTCGATCATTCCAAGGCGACCATTCCGAAGCATCGAGACGCTATCACCAGACAGATATGCCTGACGGAGCTCTGACTGCTTGATCATGCGGCCAGCCCACGCCGGGAAGACGACCCACCGGCCGACCTCCGGAATGTTCTGTTCGTCAAGGACCTGGCCCATACGCATGAGCACGTCCAGGAGCTCGACCTGGCCAGAGCCGGCATTGCGGCCGACCACCGCCAGAGCGGAGCCCTGTACGCCCAGGTTCAGCGAGCCAGTGATGACACCGGCCGCCGTACCCTGGTTTGCCGCAGCCATCTGGCCGACGATCCCGGACAGTACATCCGTGTCGACGGAGATCTTCAGCTGCTGGGCTGCGTCATCCGACCACATGCTCAGGATGTTCAGATCGCTCTGAACTTCCATGACGTCATCGAGAATCACGGAAAAGTACTTACCGTTCCCGATGTAGAGCTCCACGGTGCCGCCAGTCGGGCGATCGAGCCCAAGCAAGCCGTCGGCGTCGTAGTTGTGGATGGTGATAGTGGGCTTCGTGCGGATCTTGACGCGGTCGCCCTTATTCTTGATCTCACCTTCGTAGTCCGTGTTGCTGATAGCAGCAAGGACCGTCGAAGCGTAGAACTTCTCGACCAGCTTGCCCGACCAAATCTCGGGGATGAACCCAGTGGCCTGCAGCTGGTTGCCCGAACTACCGGTGGGGTAGATCGCGGGAGTGGTGGTGCTGGTTGCACCAGGAAATGCGCCTGTCGGAATGCCCATTTGAGCCCCCAGTTAGTGGGGGCCAAACGTAAGCCCCCTGGTTAACGAACGCGCCCTTCTCGTTGGGCGGCAAAGATATCAGCCTCGATTTGCTGCTTCAGCTGTTCTTGACCTACGTAAACGCCCTTGCGGACGTAATCGTAGAAATCGCTGATATCCTTGTGTGTGTAGACTGGCTTGCTATCGGGCACCTGCGTATTGCCGGTCGCCGGATTGGGCCTGCCAGGGGCTGCCAATGTCGTCAGCGGGACCGCGGCGGGCCGAGGCTCCGGATTAGGAGGCTGCGGCGGCTGCGGGGCTGGCATCTGGCCCGTGGCCACTTCCTCAGAGAGGAAGCGCTGGAAGAAGTCGAGGACACGAGGGGCATCGGCCGCTTGCATCGCTCTATTCAACTGTTCCTGTCTTAACGGTGCGGAGTTAAAATCTCGTAAACGTAGCCATTGGATCCAACGCGGATTAGTGTTTATTTCGCGCCAAGTCGGCAATCCCTGATCGAGACGCTCATAGATATCGTGGGTTCGCTGTTGCGTAACCTGTTGATTTAACCTACGATTTTCCTCCTGGAGGGCCGTCAAAGCCGGCGCAACAGCCTCGAGCGCCGCACGTTTGGTGACTTCAATAAGGGGGTCACCAAAATTCGTCCGATCCTCGTCCGTGACGTATGCCGGCTTGATATCGGACGGCAAAGTGGAAATAGGGTTAACATTGCCGCCACGCATAAGCTGTTGGGTTCGCATGAGCTCGTCGCCAAGCTGCTGCATTTGCTCCTGCATAGCCCCGATCGTCCGCGCAGAAGCGTCGTACCGCCCCTTCATAGAGTTGTACATGTGCTCGTAGTTCGGGGGCTCCGGGGGCGCTGCCGGCGCTGGCGCAGGCTGCGGGGCAGGTTGGGGCGGCTCTGGAGCGGCCGCAGGCGCAGGAGGCTGTAGTTCCCGAGCGGGAACAGGTTCCTGGTTTGTTGCCGGTTGCGGTGCCGGTTGTTCCCGAGCGGGAACGGGCGGTTGCGCGGGATCCGGCGCTGGATTTGCCGGTTGATAAAACGCTTCGGCTTTCGCCGCGGCACGCTTCACTGCATCAGGAACTTTGACGTTGGGATCGATGGGGAGGGTCGAGTCTTTGGGGGCCATTTGGTACTCCGTCGGCGCTTACGGCGACGGTGGACCCGCCTGCGGTAAGGGCTTCTGCTTTCGTTCTACAGTGCATTCCTTAAAGGTTCGTAACAAAGCAAAAATGGACTGCGCGCGGCCTTGTGCGACCATGACCTCTTCGGCCGGCGCCTGAACCACTTTCATGGTTAAATCTTCATAGTAGCCCTGCATTCGTATGAGAAATTCATCCCATGCGTCCGGATTACCATTCCGAAGCCGCAGAGCTAAGTCACTGAGAGTAGGGGGTTTATTGTCCAATGCCGGGCCAATTCCCGGAGCCGAGGCCGTCAGTGCCGCCACCCGTGACCGTGGCATCCGGGGTGGGATTGGCCATCGGGGTCGTTTTGGCGTAATTGCCAGTCGTCATACCGCTAGGCATCGGGCCAGCCTGCGATCCCTTGCCCGCATGCTTGGTGATTGTTCCGCCTTTGGTTAACGGTGTCAAGTGCTTCTTGAAAACGGTCATCCGTTGTAGTCCATCGTGTCGCCCGGGCTCGCGCCGGCCGGGTTCGGCGTTATCGGTTTGCCGTAGTCTGTGGTCGATGCCGCAGCAGGCTTAATGCGCGGAACGGGCGCTTGTCGAAGGGTACCGGGTCTAGATCCCAGTACCCAAGAGGGCGCTTTACCAGGGCTAGGGACCGACTTGGAACCTTTAAACCCGGATTTGGCCATGTGGCCTCCTTACCGCGCGCTGGAGATACCGGATCGCGCAGGAACGGAGCCTTGGAAGCCGAACATCTTGGTCGTGCCGCCTTCAGCGAACTTCTCGCCGGGGCCGCTCGAGTCGGGCTTGCCGGTCGACGGTGACTTGTCGGAAGCCTTACGGGATCCGGCTTCCTGTTCACCGAACATCGGCGTGTCGCCACCCTTGGCAAACTCAACGTCATGGGTTTTCTCGGTCGCAGAGCCGGCGTCACCTTTGCCACGCTTTGAACCGGTGCCCGTGTCGACGTTGCCGCCTTTTGCGCCCTTCTTTTCCCCATCAGCCATCGTAAATCTCCTGTGCATGCACAGGGTGATCATGCCGCTAGAAAGTGAAGGATTACTTAATTCGGTTCACACTGCAATTGCGCGATTTCCTTGAATTTGAAACCGGATTTTAGCAGCCACAGCGGATAAACGCGCTCCATGACGTAGTCCATAACCCGTTTCTTGTAGGCTTCATTAGTACTGTCCAGCCCGTTGCAACGCTCATGTAACTCCAACCGCAACGGCTCCATTTCCCACATCATGCGATTGAATACCGGCCAATGGGTAATAAAGAGCCAGTGATAGATCCGATTACCGTTGAACCTGTAGAACCCGTGTTTCTGTACCACGTCAAGGAGGGCCGCGGTGTCATTGGCAGAACCGGAGGCGCCGAAGTCGCTAATGACATCGGCGCCATAGTCGGCGGCGCTTAAATAGCAGGGCGCGGACTGCAAAATGTCGCAGTGTTCTAATTGCTGCTTGATTTCGGCGCCGTCCCACGTAGACCAAAATGAGCGGTACGCTTCAAACTCGCCGCGCGATGTTCCCAGCCAATTTGGCGCGTTGTCCTTGACGCGGCGGGTCGACAAAGGAAACCAGGACGGATCCCACAGATAATAGCGGTAGGCAAAGAAACCGATCATATCAGGAGGGTTACCAAAAGCCCGATAATTAAGCCAGGTCCCATAATGGGCGCGCCAACCGGCATAATCCTGGCCCGGATAATCATTCGGCGAATTCGGCCAAACTCGAATGACAGGTCCTCGCGTTTGATGATCATGGTCGCGATGATCGTGAACCCATATTTCTAGGCGCGCCATGTGACGTCCGCCGCATCATTCGCATGTTGTTCAACAAATTCCCGGCGTTTAGTTGGGAAAAACAATTCAGCTATTTCCAATACAGTAAGCTCAGTTCCCTCGAGAATGTCCAAAGTACCGGGCGGCGCATCCGCGGCTTGTATGAATGCCGCAACCGCGCGCTCGACCGAGGCATAGGTTCTCTTTTGACTGCCGTCACCGGCAATCTTCAAAACGTCGGCCTTCGCAAACGCTTCAATAACACCGCGGCCGCCGATACCGGTAATATTGCACAACCGCACCAGGCGCGCTCCGTACAAGCTACAATAATGCTCACATGCATGCTTGGAAATCGCATAGGGGGTCACCGGGTTAGTAGCCGGCCATGCCGCGGCGAACACTACTTTGTCGCGGTAGTGATCCAATATACGCAAGGTGGCACCAATGTTCATGCTCGCGTCTTCTATTGCATCTGTGGTTTGTGCCCGCGTTTGAGCCGCCAAATGGAAACACACATCAGCTGGAGGAAGTGGACATAATCGGATATCTTCGTGCCCACCACGCTGCAAATCGAGACCAATAACATGATATCCTTCGCCCCGAAGAGCGCGACAAAGATGCTGCCCTATAAACCCAAGATCGCCGGTCACGAGAGCGGTTTTCATATCACAAATCCCTGTAATCACGCGCGCCGCGGTCATGGACCAGCACGTTGTGCAGATTGCCCTGATACGTGGTCGGCGACGGCCACTCATTCGGCTCGATGGCTCGGTCTTTCTCCACAACGAACACTTTTAGACCAGCCCGCATAGTCTGTATCGTGAGGCCATTGGGACCATGTTCAAACTCGAGCGGACCCGTCCTGGATTTTTCTTCCCAGTCGAATTGATCCGCGACCATGAAATAGAATTCCCGGTCAACCAGGAACGCTGTGTCCCGCACATGCAGATTGGCAACGCGGGATCCCGTGCAGCCGACCAAACCGACACCCGGCTGACTGAATACGTCATAGAGTTTTTTCAGCCAGTCATCGTGCATGATCTCAGACGACGAGTTAAGATGGCATAGGATTGGCTCTGTCACATCGGTACGAACTTCTGTGCAGCCGGCCAGCGCTTTGGAGTCCAGATGATTGAATAACTCACTTGGCCGCAAAGCCGCCAGTTCGGTGCGGGCCCATTTCAAATCATCGGGCGAAGCAAAATTTTTGTACAAAACGTACAACTGCTGATCGATCCCCGCCGGATGGCGCACGTAAGATGCAATGAACCGTGTTAGGCGTTCCCGCCAATTCGGGTCCAGGCCGCGCGCCGTGTAGACGACACCTATTTGCGGCATAGGTCTTTCTCCATCATGAACATCGTATGTTCATCGATCATCCAGTTCGGTTCGTAGACGCCGGTACCGCGGCTCAAATGTTCCGTGATGGCGCCTTCCGGATAGGACTGTTCCCAGGACCAATAGCGCGGATCGTGGGTAGGCAATATGCGGGCAGCGCGCACGACGTTGCCTACCCAGCGGTCCTCATAATCAATACGTGGATCACCAGCGATTACTGCTTCCATCGCGCGCTTACTCAACCAATAGCCCGAACCACCGCCAATGTGACCTTCACATGGAACTTGGTAACCAGTATAATCGTGTTTCTCATAACCAGATGCCAACAACCGCGGCACGATGATGTAGCAATCAGTCGGCACGATGAACACATAATCGTGGCCGTGCTCGAGTGCCCATTTCACGCCAAGTCGCGTCTTGAAAGCCCCATTCATAAAACCGGTCGGAGAAAGAACACTCAATTCATCGCCCAGCATATCGTCCCAACGCAGACTATCCAGGACAAACATGTGCGGGATCAAATGTCCCCATTCCTTCAGATAGGTCTCATAAATGGCAGCGTGATCCCCGCGATCTTTTGAACCATGATAAGTCGAAATCAAAATGATCGGGTTCATTTTACGTCCCAACATTGCAACAGGGGAACTTCTACCATGCTTAAGCCGGAACTGTCAAGCCAGAGCGAATACATACGTTCCGAAAGATACGCCATCGGCCGGTGCAGATACGCGGGATCCGTCGCGTCCTTCGACTCAATGCCTACCCGGATGGCCTCCGCGAGCGGCCACCACCATTCCATGAATCGATTGAACACCGAGGCCCGCGTAACGAAATGCATCGGACGAATGTACGGCCGGGCCACATATGGTCTGACATTAGGCGGCAGCAAGTCCATGAACACATCCCAGTCATGGGAAGATCGGGACCGACGGAAATCGATCTCCATGTCGAGATTGTACGCGCAGTTGAACGTCGGCGCCACGATGATATCATGTTGGGCCAGGAGCTCTTGAATGTACTGCCCATCATATTTTGCCAACCATTCTTGGTAGACACGAAAATCACCAATGCCGACCTCGTACCAAGCCGGCACCCGCAGTAGATTTTGGAAATCCAAAAACTTACGATAACCATGGAACCCAATAATGTCGAGATCGTCCCGGTTTTTCCAGATCCAATAGGGGGCCCGCATGTCGGCGTATGTTTCAAAAGATGAAATACCAACACCATGTAGATCGTCATAACCGCAAATAAACTGTTTCGAAATCCCACCAAATATTGGCCGGATGCCTCGTGGACGTACGTGATCAATCGCATAGATCTCAATCTTACGCATTAGAAGGGTCTAAGCCATTCCGGGTTACGCTTGTACCATGCCACCGTCTCGCGAAGGGAGTCTTCCAAGGAGACTGGCGGCTTCCAGCCCAAAGAGGCAAGCTTGCTACCGTCCAGGCCATAATGAGGATCGTGACCCGGCCGGCTTATATCACCGGGCTCTATCTCGTACTTGAGCGGCTTGCCCCAATATTCTGCTATCAACTCAGCAAACTCGAGATTGGAAATGCAACGCTCCCCGACGACGTTGTAACGGTCTGGACGATCCATAGCACCATCAACATGTATCCGTGGCGGCGAATATTTCAAAAGATACATGATCGCGTCGGCAGCGTTGCGGGAATGAATATAAAACCGTGATCCGATATCGCCATGGGTGCCGTGGATCTTCACTGGAAACCCATCGTTCAAAGCGTTCATCACAATCAGCGGAAACTTGTACGGCGATTGCATTTCGCCAAAGTTGTTCATCAAATTGACGATGATAAGCGGCACATTGTAAGCCCGCCAATATGAAATCGCAATGTCTTCCTGGGCGGCCTTCGACGCCGCATAGGGACTAGATGGCAGCATTGGGGCCCATTCCGGATGAAACGTACGGCCGTCGGTCGCCCCATAGACTTCATCCGAGGATATATGCAGGAACGCGGCCGGCCGCGCAATGCGCGTATGTTCGAGGATGGTGAGCATCGTTGAGACGTTCGTATGGATGGTTTGCAGCGGCGCCTTAATGGAGTCAAAGACATCGGTATAGGATGCCATATTGACAATGTAGTCGACGGCGCCTATTTTATTTCGCAACATATCGGATATGGGCGCCTTCAAATCATGCGTGAACACTTTCAGCCGTGGCAACGTCTCCGGATGCTTATGAGTGACGCGCCAGATGCGATCGGTCAAACCTTTATGCCGGAACGAGTCAATCGCGATCACGTCCCAGTCGGTGTTCTTGAGAAAATGCCGCACGACATGGCAACCGATCGAACCGCCGGCGCCGGTGATCAAAATACGTTTTACCATTTGGGTTCATATCCTGTGAACATACGGGGATTGTGATCGGCCTCGTACCAACGCAAGTTAGGGATATTAGTCTGTTCAACCAGCGCCAGCATGTTAACCTCGAATGACACCATCTTCATCGTCCGAATGAACGAACGCGTAACCGCTTTGAAAGCTTTTGTCAAGTTGTGAATGTCCCTTCGGGGCACGATCAAGACGCTGCCGCAGAACCGCCAACACGGGCTGTTGTAGTCGTCGATCTCGCATTTCGGCCAGCAGCCTGGGATCGCGAAATCGTTCTTCACAATGCGATCTAGAAAAGACGTCAAATAATCTCCGTTCATCCCCGGCAAGTGCATGATGCCGTAGTCGACCCACACAAAGGTATCGGGCTCTTGGTTAAGATTGGCCGCGGTCGCCAACCATTCGATCTTTTGGTGCTGCACGCAATGGTACTCGAGCGTGTTCTTGGCTGGGTTGTCATAGGTGGCCCATTTTAACGGCGGCTCCATCGGCGGCAGTTTCTGCAGGAACTGCGTCAGCCATAAATCCTGAATATCATAATAGAACGCCTGGATAGACCGCACGCCCATAGCGCTCTTCAGCCGGTTACCGAGTTCGACATATTCCTCGGTCTTGCGCGGATGGTTTGGGATCTCGGTGAACCCGGTAACGACCTGGACTTTGGCTTTCTTGCTCATTCGCCCAACCACATAATCACGTCATCATCGGTCACGGTAGCTAGGCGCGCCTCGCAATCCTTGAAACCGTACGAGATCACCAAGCGCTTGCCCTCCGGATGCCAACACAATCCCATGGCATACTCAATGGTCTTCTCATGGAAGCCGAAAGGTTTGCTGATCTTGACGACGTTGAATTGATCGTCCCATGACACAAATCGATGGAGATAATACCTGGTGGGTTGCCCCGGGATCTGGCGGGCCTCGTGGACGATCGCCAGATAGCCCTGATGGAATGGGATCACCTGGGTGCCGCCGCCTAGGGCGCTAATATCCCATTGACATGGATGTTTAGTATCCGCGCCATGTCCGTCCGTCGTTTCATCAACATGATACATCCAACGGCTGGTCTTATCAATAATCGGCATCCAATTCTTTTCACAGGCGAGCGGCGCGTGCGTCAATCGTTTCAAATTGTCCAACGTACCATTAGCCGTAATCTGCACGCAGACCTGTTCCGGCAAGCCATCTTGCCGCAACTCGCGAACCGTTGCCGAGGCGTATAAGTCGTTACCCATATTGAACAGCCGCATGTCCTCTAAGCCGATGACAAGCGGGTATGCCGGCGGCGCAGTCAGGACGTCGCTGCCTTTCAATTCCGACGTGAGCCGCGGCACGATATCGAGCGCACCGTCGAAGCCGACGAGGAAGTTGCGTGTGTTGATCGGGTTTGTGTTGTTAACAGAACCATCCGCAAGGCCGCGGATAAGATAACGGCCATACTCGTCAATTCTATAGTTAACCGTGCGAACGATCGCCAAGAGCTCGCCGTCTCGATTGATGACCGATGGGTTGAGTGGGATCCAATTCTCTTCCGGATGGAAATTGATCCCTTTCCATTCAAACGACGGGCAGACCTCTTTCAACATCGGATAATAATGGAAGATGTTCGTGCGGTTTAGATCGCGCGAGAACGCATATGGGCTCTTTTTCAACGTGAGCTCGTTGCACACGTCGAAACCCTTAGCGCGTTTAGTCGGCATGTAAAACGCTGAGACTGCAAATTCATCCTTGACACCGCATTCGTAAACGTAATCATTCACGAACAACGCATCCTTGGTATGGGGGATTTCCATGCCAGCTTCTGAATACAAAACGGCGAGCGCGTTCTGCCCTTTTTCCCGGTGATATTTGGCGAGCTCGTACAGCGTCTCGGCTCGATGCGGCCGCATGTTATACGCAATCTGCATATTGAGTATAAAGCCAGCATCGTCGCCAAGCGTCCTGAGGCATTGGGCATAGCTCAATTGAGCGTGCCAGACCTCTTCATCCCAACCACCGGCATCGACGCGGCGCTTGTACCACTTAGCCGCTTTGTCGACCTTGCCGGCGTCACGATAGGATTGTGCGAGATAATACATATAGCGCACATTGACTGGTAATTTGTCTTTTTTGTCCACTTCCATGGCGGTCTTAAGCAGCTTGATATCGCGCTTGAACTTGTCGGGGCGATTGGCACCGTCGGCGTGATCCGTGAAAAATGCTTTCTCGGGCGGGATACAGCCCCCTGTGGGCAGGTTCAAATATTCATGCGTGACACCCATATACATTCCGGTGGTGTTCGTTCGAGCCAGACGCCGGTTCTGATACTTAAGCGTACCAGACACCTGATACATGTCAAAGCTTTCGTCCTTGACATCATCGAGCCAAGTCGGATCGTTGACTTTCAACTCCATATCGGCGTCCATCAACAGAATGTACTCCGACTCTTCTGCAAACGCACGAGCCGCTTGTAGTGCGATATTCCGCGCCTGCGAAAAATCCTTGAATTCGGTTTGACCAATGCGGCCGGGGATCTGGCGTTCTGCGAAGAACTTTGTGATCTTAGTAACCGTGTCGTCGGTGCTACCGGTGTCGACGATCACCCAGTAATTGATGTATGGGGCAGCGCTGGCCAGAGCCCGCTCGATGCGCGCGGACTCGTTTTTCACAATCATATTCAAACAGAGCGTCTTAGCCATCAGAAAATCTCCAATTCGGGAATAGCCGTTACGAATTTCCCGCCCCAGGATCGAACCTGCTCGCCGATCCGGCCAGCAATTTCTTTTTTCAAGTTCCATGGAAATAGGAGCAAATAGTCTGGTCGATCAGCGAAGATATGGTTTTCATTGAAAATCGGGATTTGCACGCCTGGAATATATTTCCCTTGCTTGTACGGCGTCGTGTCGACTACGTATGGGAGCAGGCCTGTATCGATGCCACAGTAATTCAACAACACAGTAGCCTTGGCTGGCGCACCATAACCGCCAACGGTTCGCCCGTCGCGTTTAGCATCGATCAACAAGTCCAACAGGTCACACTTGATCCGCACGATCTCTTTTTGGAACGACATGTACGTGCGCGCATGATCGAACCCAAAATACGTTTCTTCCAACAATAGGTCCGAGACAGACTGATCACTAGAACGCAGGTCGTTCCAATGGGAAATGAAAACCCGAAGAGAACCGCCGAGATTTGGCAGCTTTTCCACACTGAGCACTCGCAAATCGTGCTGCTGCAAGATATCGAGGATAGTATGTAACCAGAAATACGAATAATGCTCGTGGTAGATCGTATCAAACTGCAGATCTTTGATTAAATTGAGCAGATGGGGGCACTCGATCGTCGCGGTACCGCCGCGCTTCAACAAAATGCGAATACCTTCAACAAAATCATGGACGTTTGGCACATGGGCAAACACATTGTTGGCCACAATAAGATCGGCAGCTTTGCCTCGTTGCACCATGCTTGTTGCAATCGCGGCGCCGAAAAAAGCTACCTCCGTAGGAATGCCTTTCGCTTGCGCGGCCGCGGCGACATTGGCAGACGGCTCAACCCCATGCGCCGCAAGGCCCAGCTCCTGGAAATACTGCAGCAGATACCCATCGTTGCTGGCGATCTCGACCACCAGCGGGTTCTCCGTGAACGCCAACATTTCAGACATGCGATTGGCGTAGCGCTCGCATTGCGCCAGAAATCCCTTGGAATTAGATGAAAAATATGCGTAGTGTTCATTGAAAAGCTCTTCGCGTCGAACAACCGCCGGTACCTGCACCAGCCAGCATTTCTCACAGACATACGCGCGCAAGGGATAGATCATTTCACCCTGTTCGAGCGATGCGTCAATAAGAAGAGCATTGGATGGCGGTTGACGTCCTAGGTCGGCAAAGGTCACAGATAACGGGGCAGAGCAATTTCGGCAAAAATGCATGGGGGCCTCCTGCAGCCCCCATTGCATAGCACTCGGTCAGTGCCCTGTCAAGCCGGCGCCGTAAACCCCGGCACATAAATCGTCGGAAAGCCATTCTTAAATGGGCCAGACCCGGTTGCTCCTGCAATGACTTCAGGAAACTCATTCCTCGGCGCCTTACCAGAAGCTTGGGCATACTGTTTCCAGTGATTGGCGAAATGCGGCACTGTCGAGACGTTAACCGTCTTGCATCGCGTAACGCGGTCAACCGCGGTATTTGCGATAATCCGAATTGTCGGAAGCGCGGCCATTAGCCACCGCCAGGAGTACCGGGCGATACCTGAATGCCTGCAGTAGCGCCCAAGACTGGGTTCCACCATACCGCGCCCGGGATCTGCGGATCCACAGTTGGCGGGAAGAAGATTGAGTTCTGGATAATACCCATTGGACCGGGCGGCCCGCCAAGCGATGGAATAGCAGCAAGCGCATATCCAGATTGTCCTGTCTGGCCGGTATAACCAGAATAACCAAAATTAGCGCCCCCAGTGCCCGGGCCGTACATGTAGCCATATGGGCCCGTAATACCCGTGCCAGCGCCTACCGGCATCCAATTGTATTGGAGAACACCGGTTGGACCAGTCGGACCAGTCGGACCTGTTGCGGCCGTCGCTCCAGTCGCGCCAGTAGCGGCTTGCGGACCTGTCGGACCGGTAATACCCGTTCCGCTCGTTGGACCAGTTGCGCCGGGAATGCCGGTCGGTCCTGTCGGGCCCGTTACCCAAAGAGGTCCCTGCGGACCCGCTACGCCCGTATTACCTGTGGGACCGGTCAAACCTGTCGGACCGCTCGGGCCAGGCAAACCGATTACACCCGTGTAACCGATCGGGCCAGTCGGACCAGTAATGGAATAACCGCCGGGAGGACCAGCAGGACCTTGCCATACAGACCATCCCGTGAAACCAGTCGTACCTGTGATGCCAGTGGCATAATGAAACAGCACGCCGCCGGTCGGACCAGTTGGACCGGTCGTACCTGTACCTGCTATAGCGGGGCCAGTTGGGCCAAGAGGACCAGCAGGGCCAGTCGCCTGGTTGGCATTGAGAATAGCTGAAATCTCCGCGATGACGATCGACAGCTGATTGTCGTCAATCGTATCTAGTGGCCCAAGCGTGTAGTTGAGCGCGTTGATCAAGCCGGGTTGTTCTGGGCCAGTTGCCATGTCTTACCCCGATGAAACCGTAAGCACGCCGCTATTGCTCCACATCTGTCCTTTGACGTGTGGATCAGATGTCGGCGGCGTGAACGAATAAAAACTTCTGCCCGTCGGACCTGTCGGTCCAGTCGCGCCAGTCGGCCCCTGTGGACCCTGCGGACCCGCAATCGAGCGCGCGGCACCAGTAGGGCCAGTCGGTCCTGGAATACCAGTAGGACCAGTTTTGCCCACTGGAACCGGCCCTGCAGGACCTACTCCGGTAGGCCCTGTCGGCCCCGTGTATGCCGTAGCCCCAGGCAGCGTCAACGGGCTGATACCTGTGAGGCCAGTTGGACCTTGAGGACCAGTCAACCCGGCCGGTGACGTACCAATAATGCCCACGGTACCAGTGGGACCAGTGACACCTGTCGCACCCATAGGCGCCCAAACCGTCAGCAAGCCAGCGTTCGGATTACTCGCCGGGCCCGTAGGACCGGTTGTGGTATTTGTGGGGCCAGTAGGTCCTGTAAGATTAGCTAGGCCCGTCGGACCCGTCGGTCCGGTAAAACCGACAGCCGCGCCAGAATTCACATAGTCGACCAACCCCTTCAACAGGGGGCTAATCTGATTTGCATCAGCGTTCTTAATGACTGGAAGCGGGCCATCAGGAAACGGATTTGCCATCTTATGTCCCCGGTCCCTTCGACACGATCAGCGTACCCAACGTGCCGGCCGAACCTGTTGCAGCGCCAGAAAATGGTTGGAACCAAACCTGTCCCGTAACACCTGGACTTGAGGTCGGTGCGATGAACAAGTCGCCGCCCGTATATCCAGAATAGGGCACGTTCGGCGAAACAAGCGGCGGCAATTCAAGTCCTGTCGGGCCGGTCGGACCAGTCGGACCAACAAATCCAATGAAGCCAGTTGGGCCCGTAGGACCGGTCGCGCCGGCGGGACCAGTTGGACCCGATGTACCGGCCGCAGGGCCGGTCTGTCCTGTAGAGGCACCAGTGGGGCCTGTGGCGCCGCTAGGACCGGTGGCGCCCGTCCAATTATAGAAGGGTGCTCCTGTCGGACCAGCGATGCCAGGCGGTCCCTGTTGGCCCGTGATGCCTGTTGCGCCCGTGGCACCTTGCGGACCTGTTGGACCTTGGAAACCTAATGGACCAGGCGGCGCGGCACCTTGAATTTGTGGGCCAGCAGGGCCGGTATAACTGAACCCTGCAGGACCGGTCGGGCCGGTCGTTGCTCCCGTCGGACCTGTAGGGCCGACAGACGCGCCCGTTACGCCCGTAGCGAGCGCAGCTACAACCTGTGAAAGGATAAGGCCGCGCTGACTGTGGTCATAGTTGAAGGAAGAGGTAATTGTCATCAAGAAACCCTTGCAAGGTCATTTGAACTCTAATCGCCATCCGTTTTTAATTCCTTAACCCAAAAGGCGCGGGGGAGGCTGTTCAAAATGGCTGGCGGCAAAATGGATTGCCGCGGGGCGTATTCTACTCGTTTTTTCAGGAAATGCAAGCCCGGGGTGCCGATCGACTGATCGAAGAGCTCCGCGCCAGGGATCTGTTCAATAGCGTCAAAAGTATAATCAAATGCCGGCAGTTCAAGTTTTTCGTGAATTTCGGTCATTAGCTTGTCCGGAAACCGAGCCAGATCGTCATAGTTAATGATCACGAGCCGGTCCCGGTGCGGCCCATAATAGGCTTCCTGCACAGCCTGCCACGCATATCCGACAAGGCCTAACGGGTCCATTAGCTGCTTGACGCGCCGAAAAATGGTCGTATTGGGTTCGAGCCCGATGATCGTGCTCAAAGTCAGCGGATGGGCTTGCAAAAGGCGCTCGATGCTATCGACAACCGCAATCGGATCCCGCACACAGCACAGAACCCATGCATCGGGGAACATGCTTCTCACCAACGCCATGTTCGCACACCATCTTCGGTTCGCGTCGAACACGATGTCCGCTTCAATGTCCGCATAGTAGGCGGCGAATACAGCCCGCAAACTCCGCACGCGCTGCTCGTCCGAAATGAACCAATGCGCTTCGTTGACGCCGCTCATAGCCCGATGAAGATCGGTCACGCATTGGCCGACTGGGGATTGAATGTTCGCATAAATGTGAGGATTTTGCCTTAGAATAGCAGCAAGCAGAGTGCTACCACTCCTAGGCAAACCACTAATAAAGTGAACTCGCATGGGGTCCAATACGGGTCAGCGTCCAGATACATTAACCCACTCCAGCGCTAATCGGCTTCGCACCGGCCCCTGGAGTGTTGCCGGCGGTATTGGCCACCGTAGGCCCTAAACCGCCCGCTGTCAAGGGCCCAGGCTGGTTACCTTGTGATGCCGCTGCTCGCGCTGCCATCGGGCCACCCGGTCGCGGAGGACCGGGCAGGGGCGGCCCGCCGGGGCCTGCAGGGGCGCCGCCAGGCGCTCCCATACCCGGTGAGGCGGCCGGCGTCCCAATATGCGTCGGCATGCCCTCAGGCATTCCGGCACGAGTAGCAAGGATACCAGCAGTGAGTTCGGTAGCGATCCGCTGTACGCCCATCTTGACACCGCTCTGCACGCCCTGCTCAACATGCTGTTGGAGCGCTTGTTGCTGCGGATTGGCCTGTTGCGCTTTCGCCTGCGCGTCCATCTGGTCCAAAACTTCATCGGGCGGAACGATTTGTTCGCCAGATAATCCCAAATTAGAACTCGTAGCACGTAGCACAACGCCACGACCTTTAATACCCATAATATGCATGTCAGTAGGATTATTAGTAGCTTGTAACCACTCGATTTGGCGTTGACGCATCGTCTCTTTTTGGATGGCAACCTGAACACCTTGGACACTGATCTTCTCCTCGCCGGTAAGCAGACCCGTCGTGTCGGTCAGCATGATCAGGTCAGCAAGCTGGAGAAGAGCCGGCTCCATAATTTCACGATCGATGTTCGCGGAAACTGTCTGCAAGATCTTCGAAGCATTGCCCATCAACATAGCTAGGCCAGAAGCTGTCCGTCCCGCTCCACCAGCACCCGCCTGGCCACCAACGTATTTCGGGATAGCCGAAATGTCGTCCGCCATGGAGATAAACTGTTGGTACGCCGCCACTAGCGCTTGTGTATTGCTCGTAGGCATGAAGAAATCCACCGGCGGCCGCGCGTTGTTCCCCACCGGATCGTTCCGGGTGTGCCATCGTTTCCATGGATAGAGGTCCTCTCCGGTTTCGTCGGGACTCAGGCGATCGTCGTTAACTACGACTTGAGGTCCTGAACTAATGCTCAGGTTATTAACCAAACCCCGAACCGTGGCGTTCGATACAACTTGTAGATCTTCAAGGATGTCTGTAAGGCCGTTTCCAACCGGCGTGCCCGGCACCTTTTCAAAACTCGTGATGTAGTAAGGAGAACGTTGCCGAGGACTGGGGGAAAGCTGACATTTAATAACGTGCGGTCCAATGCACCAGGCCTGGACATGATAATCACGCAGTTCGTCTGGCACAGCCAGACCATAATCCTGAAGCATTCGGCCCTGAATGTTACCATTGAAGGCCATCATTGAAATCAGGCGCGATCGGTTCCACGCGGGGTTTTCCTTGTTTTCCAGAACAGCTCGTTCGGCATCAGTAGTATCCCAATTGTCATACAGACCGCCACGTCCATATTCATCAAGAACAGCCCGTAGCTCTTGTTGATTATATCCTGGCAGATCGAGAAGATCATTGAGTTCGGCTCGAGTGAGTTTGAGTTTTTCGATGATGTCTGCATTGGCTATATCCGATACACCTGGAGTCCACCAGATGTCAAACGGCGATACGCGCCGCCACATCAACTTGGGTTTTTGCTGGACCGTAGGCTGCCCACCCCCAGGCGGCCAGACGACTTCCGGCATGATCTTGACTTCGGGTCCACAGACCACACCGAACGGAAATATGGGCAAATCGACCAGAAACTCAGCGAAAGCTTGATAGAAATTGCCTTCACGTAAGATATCCTCGATCTTGTCGTCTGAGTCGCGGGCCTGTTGCACGGCCTTCTTTTTGGCGGCGTCAAGCGCGCTCTCAAGTAAGGACGTGCGACGTTGCTGTTCGTCCGTCGGATCCGGCGGTTTACCCTGCTGCCGGGTAATCATCTGCCGTTCAAGCTGCAGCAGCTGATCTATGTTTTGCTGGATTTCATCCGGGATTTTGGGGGCAGACGGAGGCTTAACGGCCCAAGGTCGAGTATCCCCGAGGTAGATGTCCCGAAGCAACGACGAAGCCGCGCGACACTTTTGGGCGATAACACGAGCGTAAACTTCACTTCCACCGAACCGTCGGATTTCTCGCAGCTGGTTTGCGTCATACTGTCCATTGAAGGTCCTCAGGCAGACCAGCAGGCGCTCCGACCAGCCGGCCGATGTGTTGCGGTGATTACGAAAAATTTCCCACTGGCCCTTAATATAGGCGGCTAATTGCTGGGGATCTTGCGCCGGCGGCTGTTGGGCCTGGACCTGCATTTTGGCGCGGTCGGCCTCTTGCTGTTGGAGAACGTCCTCCGGGATGACCTGCAAGACGCCTGATTGGCCCAAAGCCATATCACTCATTGTGGACAAAACCTAGGAAAAGCCTTTGTTCCGTGTCAGAATAACCGGCATCCCTTTGCATTTCGTTAACGAATTGGCCACTTGACACCGCTATAATGGCGGGTTAGGAGAACCCCATGTCCGAAGACGACACCGGTTTAGCAACTCTCGCCATTGCAAAGCCAAACTTGACAGAAGACACTATGGTCAAACTGGCCAATGAGCTCGCCAAGGCACAGCGCGAGCCCGAAGATGTGCTAGAATCATTCAGTCTATCCGTCTCCCAGTTTACCACACATATCGAAAACAACCCTTTTTTCCAACAGGTCTATGCGGCCGCGGTGCAGGACTGGAACAGCGCCACATCGGCTGCTAAACGAATAAAGATCAAATCGGCAGCTTCTCTCGAGAGTAGCCTGACCACCTTGCATCAGCGCCTCAATGACCCGCAGTCGGCGTTACCGGCGGTAGTTGACACGGCCAAGCTACTCGCTACACTGGCCGGCGTCGGTGATACGAAGCAGGCCCCCGCGGGCAGCGGAGAACGGTTCTCAATCAACATCAATATCGGTTCGAAAAAGATCGAGAGCGCGGTCGAACCGACGATAGATCTTACTCCTCAACCGGCCTTGGAGAAACCTAATGACTAGCCCCCGCGTAGCGTTTTTCGACATTGAAACGGCTCCGTCTCTTGGCTACTTTTGGGGCAAACTCTATGAAACGGATATCATCGACATCAAAGAGGCATGGTACATGCTATCCTACGCCTGGAAATGGCAGGGGGAGAAACACGTTCATTGTAATGCGCTATGTGATTATCCGGAATACGATGCCAACTTAGACAACGACTTTTTCCTCGTCAAGGATCTCCGCAATCTGTTCGACGAAGCGGACGTCCTGATCGCGCATAATGGTGACCGATTTGATATCCGCAAGGCGCAGGCGCGCATGATCCGCTACAAGATGCAGCCGCCGTCGCGCTACCAGACGATCGATACGCTCAAGGCAGCCCGCAAACATTTCCAATTCGATAGCAGCCGGCTGGACGCTCTCGGCCAGTATCTCGGTTTAGGTAGGAAACTACCTACAACGGGGTTTAACCTGTGGAAACGCACCATGGCCGGCGACCGCAAGGCCTGGGCTACGATGAAGCACTATAATAGGCATGACGTCGAACTGCTGGAAAAAGTATACGAAGAATTACGGCCATGGATGACAACGCACCCCAACCTAGAGCTCTTCCATCGGCCGCATGTTGGTGTGGTTTGTCCAAATTGTCAGAGCACGCATACGAAGCGGCGCGGCACTTGGTACAACAAAACGCGCAAGTATGTACAACATAGCTGCCGCGACTGTGGTCACTGGTTCAAGGGAGAGTTAATCAAAACTTAAGACCAACCCTTCACTTTCGGAGGCATGGGTGGCTTCACATTCACAGCGCCAGACGGCACCGTCCTCGCCAAGTTCATGGCCTCGAACGCCTATGGACGCATCATTGCAGGACCCGTTGGTTCTGGAAAAACTACTGCAAGCATTATGGAACTACTTCGGCGTGCCATTGAACAAGAGCCCGCGGACGACGGCATCCGATATACTCGCTTCGCAGTTGTACGCCAGACTCTTAAACAGCTTAAAGACACGGTACTCAAGGAATGCGAGAGCTGGCTCTCGAGCGATGGCGGCCCTGGCATCTGGAAAGTCTCGGAAGGCACGTTCCACGTAAAATTCAACGATGTGGTGTCAGAATGGATCTTCATTCCCCTCGAGGATGCACAGGACCAGGCCCGCTTACTTTCGATGCAGCTGACAGCCGCGTGGTTATCAGAATGTATCGAGATGAATTTGGACGTGGTGGGGCCGATCTCCGGACGGCTGGGCAGATATCCTTCAGGACGACGTGGGGCTCCGACGTGGCACGGGATGATAGCCGACACGAATATGCCAACGGAATTGACACCGTGGCACAAATTTATGGAAGACTTGCCACCCAACTGGCAGAAATTCATTCAACCATCTGGACTCTCGCCAAACGCGGAGAATTTGAACTGGCTACTGCAGACAGCGGAAACCAGGAAGCTACCGATCGATCATCCGCGCCGGCTCGAGCAGGGACGGACGTACTATGACAACTTTGTCAAAATGTACGGTGAAGACCATCCATGGGTCAACCGGTATGTTAAGGCCCAGTACGGCGACGACCCATCGGGAATGGCAGTTTTCAAAGCGTCTTTTCGGCCGAGTTTTCACATTGTACCTGAGACGCAACTCGTACCCGGTTACCCGCTCCTCATTGGTCAGGATTTCGGTCGAAATCCCTGGTCAATTATCTGCCAACCAGATCATATGGGCAGGCTCGTTGTACATGAGGAAGTTCCCGCGACAAATATCGGACTAGAAAAGCATGTCCTCCAAAATCTCAAGCCGCGCCTCCTCTCCAATCGGTACATCCAGTTTAAAGTGGCTGTCGTGGGCGATCCGGCCGGAATTACGAAAGACTCGCATTCAGAGGAAACATCTTTCGAGCTCATTAAGCGCCTTGGCCTCCCAGCTTTCCCAGCCCCAACGAACGAGATCGATGCAAGGCTACGATCTGTGGAGGCTTTGCTTGGTCGTCAAACAAACGGTGGACCAACGCTTCTTATCAACGGAGAACGGTGCCCTATGTTATGTCGCGCTATGTCGGGAGGCTACCGCTTTGCAAAGGCGAAGCAGGGCGGGCTCAAGCCGAAGCCGGAAAAGCTCGACGAAGAGGGTTACTCGCACGTAGCTGATTGCCTGCAGTATGTCGCCCTGGTTGTTCATGGCAACATGATCAACTACATATTCCAACGGATCTATGAGAAGAAGCGGCCGGCAGCGCAACCGCCATCGTCATTGGGATGGACGTAAATCATCATGTGATAAATCAGGATCGCGTTTCTTCTGTTGCGCGCGCAATTGATGAACCCGGGCAGTGTAATAAGCAATTTTACGTTCACGTCTAGTGTGCAACCAATTTTGCACCGTGTGGCTTTCCCAAATCTGAATTGAATACCATGTAAACGCGACAACTGCCGCAACGGCCGGGAGCCAGCCCATAAACGTCCCAACGATGGCGCCAAGGGAAACGATATTGCCGGCCCAAGCTAACGGATTGAAATTATCCATTCCCATTTCTCGAACTGACATAATTGGCGCCCATAGCCAAATACGAGCCCGCCCCCCTACCTCCAGCCCCGTCTCGTTTTCGGGGGCCAGCTCAACCGCACAACGATGGCATAAATAGGTTAATTAGTGCTTGGTGTCCTCGTCCTCCGGACATTGCATGAAGAGGGTCACATCATGGGCCAAGGAATGGCGATGTGTTTCCGCAAAACTGGTGATTTTTGTCAGGGCTTCCAGCAGCATTTCAGCTGACAAAGTGCCCTTCGTGAAAGAGGCATTAATGCCGGTGGTGCTCTCGAGCCGTCCCAACATTTCGCACAGCTGCACGGCTGTCTTGGCGGTCTTGAAAAATGCCTCGCGTGTTACCCGGCGATCGTAGGCATCGAGAAGAACAAGGAGCGCGGCAGTGCGGAGATCAGGGCCGCTCTCGGCCGACGGAGGAACGGCTAACATGCCGACTAGAAGCTCTTCGTTAAGCAGGGTGCTCGACATATGCTTTGATCCTGTCTTCGCCAACCTGCGCCATATTCCCTAACATAGAATTACAACGATAGCAAATCCAGCCGCGAAAGCGACCGGTATCATGGTCGTGATCGGCGTGTAAGGATTTACTCTTAGGCAACTTACCACATAATTCGCAACGTTTATCGTCGGGATACGGATGAATGGTCAAAGGATCTATAGGCGCATGGCCGCGTTTCAAGGCCCGGGAATAAGAACAACTAAGAACGTAACGTATTTTACCAACCACAGACAAACGACGAGCCCGGGTTTCATTAGCGGCGCAAACAATACATGAACCATTCGCGGTATTTCGTTTTGCAATATGCCCGCGCTTACAAGATTCTCCTGTAAAAAACCGCGTTTGTCCTAATCGTTTTGCTGTGGCTTTGGCTTCACTGATTTTCATGTAAATCAGTTTGCGCCACCGCTCTAATTTTGTCAAGGGCTATATCGCGATCAGCTTTTTCCATGTAGTAGCCATGGCCCCACAACGTCTTAATCGTCTCATGCCCGGTAACCCAATATGGTCGTAACCTCTTGCGAAGATTACAAATTACGACGTCAACCATTTTCGGGTCCGTACACTCAGGGTTGTCGGGTTGATTTCTACGTATCGCACGTTGTGACTCAATAACGTGATGCAACGTGTCTTTGTCCGCTTCCTCTCTCTTCAAGAGCACGAGCATGAAACTGGCTTGAAGTTTAGTCACTGCAAACGCTCGCATGCAGGCTGTCAATAGATGGTCGTCTTGCTCCTTGGCCAGCTGCGACGGCAAGTGATCCGCACGGCGCGCGGTCGGCGGCCAGTCGTCCCGCGGCATTTCAGTGACCTTGCCGCAGTCAATAGCAGCTTGGATCGTCTCACGGATGACATCTGACGGTGCGTCGAGGCCGCGGGCAAGAACTGCTACCGGTATACCCTCGTTGGCAAAACGGGCGATCGAAGCGGCAATATCAAAGGGTTGATGCTCACTCATAATGACCAGAATATTACCGGGAGGTTAACAAATAGTAAAGAGGTTAAGGAGCCCGGGGAACAACACCCCCATTAGGCGATTTGAGGCAATCTCACGCCCTGCCGCTCGACCCGGGCCCATATCCATTACCTCACAAGTTGGTTAAGAAAAGTTTTGCTGCACCGTGAAATTCATCGATTTGGGATAAATCGTAAGCGTGTTCGTGCATGCAGTGGGATTGGCACCGCCCGACATCGCAGTTGTAGTACGGAGCGGCTTGACCGCAAACGATCGCCCTTTGGAACTGACTTGTGACACAGCACCCAGCGTAGCGTTCGGGTTAACTTTGAAATTATTCGCCCGGCGCCAGCTTCTTACCGTGAAATTCCAGCTACAGAAGCCGGGAGGCGGCGGCGACGGCGCTATGGCCCATTGGAACGTGTCGACGTAGCCTGGCTCGGTCGTGCCCATGTCGATCATGTTTTGAATCTCTTGCTGCGCTTCGGCCTGGGTAGATGGCCCCGGAGAAAAGTCGATGCCCCATACCGCCTTGTATTGCGTGTAAAATGAGCCGTCGCCAAAAAACATGTCGCACAATCCATAGCCGCCACCTTGTGCGCCATAATTTGACACTTGCGCCGGCGACGTTGGGTCAACGCTCGGCGGCAAAAATCCCGATTGATCCAAAAAGGATTGAGTGCCAATATTTCCGGTAGCGATAATACGTGGACCTGGGAAACTTTGTCCCACTCCGGTTAGATACAAATACCAAATATACTGCGGCGGCGTTGGTGGCAGGCCAGTTCCATGTGCCAATGTGTCAATGAGGATCTGAAACGATGTCGGATTGTTCAGTGCTGTGGCAATATTGTCGATCTCGAGAAACAAAATGCCGCCGGCTTGGTTTTCAGCGGATGGCAGAAACAGTGGGACCGGTTGTTCCCAGGCATAGAATCGGTTCATCATGTCAGCGCTGAACGGGCTCGTGATTTTTGGCGCAGTGGATGGCGGGATCTTCCAGGCCTGGAATGAAGCCAGGGAACCAGGCGTACCGATCCCCACGATCGATCCACCACCGATCGGATTAGGCGCGAAAAAATTGAAGGGCTCACCGTTATACGAATAGTTCCCCGGCGGGCATGGACCACCATGAGCTTCAATAGTGATGATGCGCGGCTTACCGGGAAAGCTGATCCCTTTAATCGAAGATGGGAACCCAAAGAAATATGGTTTGGTCATTCATCGAGGACCACTTCATTGGGCCAGTCGCGAAAGGCGTCGTCGGCTTCATCGTCTTCACGGCCAAATTGATACCAAATAACCTTGCGACGGGTCTGGTCATACGCCACAATCAAACAGGCTGAAGGATCGATCAATCCCCGACGAATATCCTGCCGGGCCTTCCATAGGACCTCGTCCACCGAATGAAAATCAACCGGTACGAAAGTGGCGCGACCTTCTCGTGGCGGCGGCGGTACGTGTTTGCGTGGAAACGCAATAACTTCGTGTCCGGTAGCCGGCGGTTTATCTACTCTGGTTCGGTTACCAAAAAGCCACCCCATGCATCACCTGTTGGGCGGGGCCGGTCGTGCCGCTTCGAGCTGCTCAAACCGGCCGGCCCCCCGTTTTGCGAGGGAGTCCTCGCGCTACCCACTCCAACCTGCTACGAGCCAGAGTGGTGACCAATCATTATGGTACTCAAAACTTAACTGTATGTCAACTCTTCTCGCCTGGCGCTGGCGGCTGTTGGCAATCGATCGTCACTTGGGTGTCGGGGCCAAAATTATCTTGGGCCGATTTAATGAGATTGACTGTCGCATGGGCAAACTCTTCAGTCGGTTTCCAAGCGATGCAAGCCTCTTTGGTGTCGAATTCGCCGGCTGGACGATAAGCAAATTGCGCGTATTTGCGCCCATGAGCGTCGGAGACTGTTGCCGTGATGTAGAACTTGGTCACGTCGACCGGCGGATATTTACTGCCCTCTTGCGGGTACGCGAATGCCGTCCAAAAAGCTACCACAGCCAGCACCAGCATTCCAATGGTATACGTCTTCATTGGTCGTCCTCCTGGTAAAACGGTTTCATCGGCATGTCAGCGCGGTGATCCATCAGGGTGCCGAGTGAGAGCGACGATGACCCACATGGCCGTCTCGCGCACGCGGCGCAGGATATAGGTCTTGTCCGGACCATCGTCCAGTGCCTGGTCGAGGACATTGGCATAGTGCTTTGTTTCCTCGCGCAAAGCGTTCATCACTTCGATTTGTCCTTCGCGCGGCTTCAGGTAGTCAAACGTGGAAGGGTGCAAACTCATTACAGATCCCCCTTGATCTCGTCGATCAGTTTCTCGATGACGTTTAGAACTTGGTGGGCATCGCCGATACCTGTGGCAATTGGCGATACCATGTTGATTGTAGCCGGGGACGCAGGAGATGGAGGCGGTGGTGAGGACCCATGGACCTTCGTCAAGATATCTTGTAGCGATCCGCGGATATTTTGCAATCGAGAGACGACAGCATCGATACGAACACGAAGATTTTGCTGGGTAGATGTGGGGCCTTGAGCATTCTCTGACATGGGGATCTCCTATAGGGATACCGTTATACCGCCTTACTGTGTTTGTCAAGTGCTCGAATACGGATGCCGCGGCGCCGGCGCTGCTGTCCAGTTTCGCGATTGGCGCGTTCGACGCGCTGCAGAATATAAAACCGACTGGGGCGCGGGCCGGGCTTATACTGTTTACCTGTTTTGCGCTCTACAATTTGATGGGTGTACCGATGAACCAAACCACAATCGCAGCACGCGATATAGAGCACCTTGCCGACTGAATAGATATCGCCATTCGTTGATTGGACATAAGAGGAGCGCATGGTTTTACCGTTACACCTATGTTCGAGAGAAGTCAAGCGCCGGCTACTCGATTTTTACATCGTGGTTTAGCCGGCGCCCGGTTCCTGACCTGTACCTAGGACTCGGCCCCTGAACCTCGATCGCTGCTTACCGAAGCGCTTGCTAGCCGTGACAGGAAGCTATACCTTCTCGCGAGGATCGTCAAGTCGCAATCGCGCAATTGCAGTGGCGTCGGCTGGCGTCATCAGGCGCCAGCCCTGTTTACCATCCGACCAGGCCGCGGCCCACACCCATGCCGGCATGTCCGGATCGCGCCAGTCGAGCCGATCGTCGGGCCGGAACCGCTCGCGCCGACGTCGGGCCCAGGGCGCGGTCATGGCGCGCACTATTTGTTAACATCTTCCCGCACGATGCAGGAGCCACCGCCCGTGTTAATAATCGTGCCGGTCGGGTAACCAAGTTGGCCGGCTCCCCGGATCATGGTTACCGCGGCAGGATTGATCCAGCAGGCATGTCCGTCGATCGCGTGGAACATGATTAACGTGAGTAGGAGGATCAAGGTCATGCAGGTGCCGGAATAGGTGATACGCCAAATGAGGCGATCGTTTTTCCAGCATCATTCATTAAGTAAGCGTTTCCTTCAAGTATGAACTCTTCACAATCATAATTATCAAAATGGACAAGGACAGTCGCGGCATCTTTTTTCCGTGCGAACCGCACACTCTTAACATCGCCATGGGCAGTGAATATTTTTCGGCTGTCCTCGTCCGGCGCGTTTTCGGGACCCATCAATTTGAGGTACATGGTCGTTCTCCTTCTTGTATGAATAGTTTCACCGTCATACCTTAAGCAAAGGTTAATGAGTGATTTTTTAGGCTCGGTCTGGACGACTGCCCCTTTATCTTATAGACAGGGGCCGGCCTGTCCAGCATGGGTGGGGGGTCAAACCCTCAAACCGTGGCACCCATACCAGCGTCACATTGCCGCAGTATTTATTCACGGTTTAAATATGGCAAGACTATGACCTAGATCAATGATCGGTAATGATCCAAAAACGGCGCACATTAGATTGTGCGGCGCGCGCAATAGGTTACATGGTTAAACCTTGATAAATATGATTGGATCATTAAAAATGCGAATGATATTCATAGGTTACACCGTGAAACCGGCCTAATGATCCAATGATCCGACGATTTTGACAGAGAGAGGTCCTTTTGAACACTAGGGTCGTGTATAATGTATAATTTGTGACAGTTATATGACAGGTATCACGGTATGACGCAATCGCGTGTATAATCGTGTATATTATAATGTATTGATATCATTATAGAATATGCTAATATACACTCATACCCAATATACATATATATTTTCTTTAGAAAGATAGATATATATAAGTACTGGATCATTAGGATCAATTAACAAATTGTAACCGTTCAACCGTTGCGCCGGCGCTAGACATGCCGACGAAATCATGCTAAGGAAACGCCATGCCACGCCAACACCGTTTCATTCTCTATCGGCATTTCGACGCGGACGACAACTTGCTTTATGTCGGCAAATCCTGCCGCTTGCGCGATCGTATAGGCGAACACGCAAGCCAGGCGCACTGGTTTGACGATATCAAGTGGATACAACTCGAGCATTTCCCTGATAAGCAATCGCTTCATATCGCCGAGCTAATGGCAATCGGCACGGAAAAGCCATGTTATAATATCCAATGTAATGATGATCGCTCGCAATCGCCTTTTGGCCCGGCGCCCACGACCATAATGGCACGGAAACGCCGCAAGCGGCAAGTGCTTGCCCTTTACACCGGAGAGCCCGTTAAACTCGGCCGGCCACGCAAAGACGAACCTGATCTAGACGCGCAAATTGCCGCGGTCTTAGCGAATTGTAAATCATAATCAAGTTTTTCACTTGACGCATAAACCTATGGCGCCCATTGTTCTAGGCGCAAGGCGCAATACCGCGCCGCATAGGAGTGTTACAAATGGCACACGAACTCTCTACCGTTTCCACTGGAAGCGGCGCGGCTATCGTCTGCATTGGCGACGCTTGGCACGGGCTTCAAAACCCGTTCACGGGCAACGTTGACAAAGACCTGGCACAAGCCGGGCTTAATTTCGACGTCGTAAAGCTTCGGCTATTCGCCGAAAAACCCGGTACCGATACAATCGACGGTATGATGTATGTCCCGGGACGTTGGTCCAATGCCAGATCAGACACGTTTGCCAGTCTTGGCATATCGGCCGACGGCTACAAGGTGCACCAGCCTTCGGACCTGCACAAGATGGTTACAGGCTATTTCGCCGATCAGGACGGCTGGCAGTTATCATCTATGGGCAGTCTCAAAGGCGGCCGCGAAATATGGTTCGCCGCGCGGTATAAAGACCATATCGTCGGCGGAATGAACCATCACCGCTATGCGCTGTTGTCGACGTCATTCGACACAACACAAGCCTCAAGGTTACAGCCGACCGACGTCAACGTGGTCTGCAATAACACCTTGCGCGCGGCGTGGTCCGGCGCCGATTGCGTGGTCAAGTGGAACCATAGCAAGACTTGGGACGCAAAGGCAGTCGCCGGCGAGTTGTCCCGCGTCCTCGCGGGTTCCGAGCGTTACAAGGTGATAGGTGACGCATTGGCGACTGTCGCGGTAACGGATGAATTCAATAAGACGTTTTTCAAAACGCTTGTTGGCATTGATCCGAAGGAAACGGATAAAGACAAAATCGCCACGCGAACCATGAACAACTATGCGGCTTTGTGGGCCGCATATAAAACATCAATGGTTGAACGTAACGGCGATCAATCGGCGTTCACGGCGCTTAATGCCGTGACACGGTATGTCGACCACACAAAGACCGTGCAAGGCGGTGACCGTATGTCCTCTGCTACATTCGGTGCCGGTGACCGTTTCAAGGGACAAGCGCTTTCCTTGCTCATGCCGCTGATCCAGGACAAGGTCGCGGCGTAATGGCGAAACACGGCGCTAAGGCGCGCCGTGTCTACTGGTCGAACCAGTACTGAAGAGCCATAGGAGTTTATGCAATGCGTACGAAACCCCGCACAATCGCAATGGACGATATCCCCTTTGCGCCGTTGCTCGCCGATACGGTCCCGCCGGTTGAGCCGCCCGGGGCGCCCTTGCCAGTGAAGCGGCCACAGTCTTGCCGTGTCGTGGCATGGCGCCACGATGGTGGATTAGACAATACCACGTTCGGCACGATCGAAAGCGCCACCGCGTTCGCCAAGGCCTTACACTGGGCGATTTATTGGAAGTACGCTATCCAGTGCCAGCGCGATATGGTCACGCGCGCACTGATCGAAGCGCCACAAGGCTAAGGTTGCAGTTTAGTGCGGGGCTCACAAACCCCGCACTAGCCGGCAATCCCGCCGATAGGAGCAATGACAATGTTTACCGTAACAATGGGCGCAAGTTTGCCGAGTAAGCTTGATCCCGCAAGTCGCATGAAACATGTTTGTTCATGTGGCGCAACATTCGCTTGGCGCGGTCCTCTTGTCGCGCATATCATGGGCAACGATGCAAGCCATCGCATCAATACGCATGTCAACCGCAGCGTGCTAGAAACGCTGTATGGCAAGCGTTGGAATTGGAGCAAGTGACATGACACGCCTCGGCAGATTATCAACGTGGCTGGCACGGCATAGGCGCCTAGCGTATGTGCTAGCGCGTGTCGGCTTGCTTGTGCCTATCGCAGTCTTAGTGGAGTAGAAACCATGACGCGAATATCTGAGAACGATCGCGCTTTTAGGCTTGTAGCCACGGCGCGCGCCGTGCTAGCATCCCCTGAGAATGTAACGTGCTTGCCTTGGGTCGAGATTGCCAAGGCTGCATTGCTGGAACACGCGAAGGAACAAACCCATGTTGCAGCTAATAGTCAAGGGTAACGCTAGTGAGGCGCGTGCAGCGTGTGCCTACAATGGTATCACGGTATCATCCTTGCACGAACATGATCGCTTTAACGAAACGTTCGTTAGCGTGGATGACAAATTTGAGCATGACGCGCAAACGTGGTTTGTCGCGGCATGTCGGGACGATGACCGCAAACCGTATCCCGTGGGGACGCTGCTATGGTATGGTGACGTTGGTCCGGATAATAGGCGCCACGGTCGCCATGGGCACTATGGCATGGTCGATCGCAATTGTGATCAGTGCATAGAAAACGGAACATAAGCGCGTATCAAAGGGAGTAAGTGATATGATACAAATTTTACATCGCGATACACAAGCGATTTTATGGGAAGATAAATCGCGCACCGATCTTTCGGACGCCAATCTTTCGCGCGCCTATCTTTCGGACGCCAATCTTTCGGGCGCCAATCTTTCGGGCGCCAATCTTTCGCGCGCCAATCTTTCGCGCGCCAATCTTTCGGGCGTCGATCTTTCGGACGCCAATCTTTCGCGCGCCTATCTTTCGGGCGTCGATCTTTCGGACGCCAATCTTTCGCGCGCCTATCTTTCGGACGCCAATCTTTCGCGCGCCAATCTTTCGCGCGCCAATCTTTCGCG